>WNFI01671267.1_pt2 | contig 45223 bp, 42 predicted proteins | sample 5400471 | NCBI WGS metagenome assembly WNFI01 (sample SAMN13153348, study PRJNA577476) | soil metagenome | isolation source: 100 cm saprolite on Douglas fir-dominated hillslope | place: USA:California | collected 2013-09-17 | reverse complement strand
ATAAGATGATCGCTTATTCCTTGTAGTATATTTGTTTTAACAAGCACAACAAGATCTCAAAGCCCATCGGGCGGAATTCAACAGGTAAGTAAGACCAATCGACAAATAAGGTTTGGACAGGGCAACGGTTATTAGCAATCCCATATATACAACCTGGCAATGGGGCAGCCTGGACTGAATCACCCATCCAGTCTAAGCTGTTCCCTACCGGGTCTGGTATAACTCCTAATCAATAAACGGTTACGCAGGTATTCATTGTAGCACTTCCTTTAACAGAGGTGCATTAAACGCTTATTCTATGTATGAGACTCTTCAACCACCTGGAGCGGGCATGCCTGTGCGCAGGACACCTAAACATATCAAACGTCTATCCCTCAAGAATAATATCAGAAAACTCCTCTTAGAAAATACTGGTAATTACAATATCCCATAGTTTTAAAAAATTAGTAAGACAACATCCTATTGCAACGTTCATAAAAGAATAACTATGAAAAGAGGAAAAACAAAGAGCTATGATATTCCCTATATTTTAGATGCCTGTAAGATCCTGGAAAAAGACCCGGGCAGGCAATTAACGATAACGGCCCTGGCTCTTGAAGTTGGCATTAATTGTTCCAAATTGTGTAAAGGATTTAAGGATGTTTTCCGTCAGACTATTCATCAATACAGGCTGGACATACGGCTAAAGCTAGCGTTGCAATTGCTTGAGGAGACGGATCTAACGATTGCCGAAATTGCCTATAAGACCGGGTTTGATAGTCGGGACGGTTTTGCGAGACGTTTCCGAAGGAAGTATCATCTGTCGCCGAGAGAATGGCGAAAGGAAAGGGAAATGTCCCCTGTAGAAGGAGAAGATTATACTTCCTTAATAATCCTGGATGCTGTGGTTCTGAATTGAGCATATGCTAAAAATAGGCTGGATAATGGTTTTTTTCCTGGGCTGTTATGCAGCCCGGGCGCAGCCGGCCTTCCACTTGTCCGGCAAGGTCACCGATTCGGCTGGGATCGCCCTATCTTCTGCGACCGTTAACATCATTACTCAGAAGGATACGGTGAGTACCTTGACAACAGAAGAAGGTCATTTTGCGATAAATAATTTGACCCAACGGAAATTCAGGTTATGGGTGACCATGAAAGGATATTTCTCCTTTAACCAATCATTTTCCATTGGTACTGAAAATCCTACTGTTCAACTGGCGCCGATTAAACTACGGGCAAACTATAACGAACTGGATCCGGTGACCGTCACCCGGGTCCGCCCAATTACTATCGGCATCGATACCATCACCTATCATGCAGCGGCGTTCCCAGTCCGGGATGGCTCCGAAGTAGAGGATCTCCTAAAAAGACTGCCAGGGGTGGAGGTAGCAATCAATGGCGATGTGATCGTACAGGGCAAAAAAATAGGAAAGGTGCTGGTCAACGGAAAGGAATTCTTCGGAGGCGATGTCCTGCTGGCGATCCGAAATCTTCCAGCAGATATAGTAGACAAGCTTCAGATTATCGATGATTATGGAGATAAAGCCCGGCTTACCGGCGTCAAGAGCGGGGAGGCGGCCAAAGTATTGAATATTGTCCTGAAACAGGACAAGCGCAACGGGGAGTTTGGTCAGCTAAACGCCGGAATTGGCGATTACGGTAAATATGCCGGCGATGGCTTCGGCAATGCCTTTAAAGGAGAGCGGCAGGTTTCCGCCAATGGGGAGGTCAGTAACAACAGCCCCATCGGCAGCAACTTTTCACATAACGCAGCTCTCAACTATGCTGACTTGTGGGATCTCCATTGGGTGGGATCCATTAATCTAACTAACAGCGGTCAAAATCCTCACTCCTCCAGCAGTACAATTCAGGATAATTTTTACCCGGGACAGCAACTCCATCAGACCCAAAGCAGTCAAAGCAGCGCACATAACACGAATAACAATCTGAATACGACCCTGACCTATAAGCCAGATGGATATTCTACCTTCCGCCTCAACGCCACCGCCAGCCTGCAACATGCTTCCGACCAATCGGTCAACGATTTCACATCCATCCAACGGGATACTGGTTTTTCCAAATCGACTACGGGCACATCCCTTAACACAACACAAACGACAGTGCAGTCCGCCAGTTCGAATATCTATTATGAAAAGATCTTCCCTCGTTCCAAGAGGCGCTTCAGCACAGAGGCGGCGTTCGGTTATACAGATAACCGACGGATCAGCGATAATCAAATCCATTCCACAACATTAACGGATAGCGCCTCCAGCAGTTCTCTCCTTCATTACCTGGTTACAAACAATAGTAATAATTGGAGTGTCAATGCCACCACAACCTATTTTATGCCAATCAGCCCTTCTTCCTTCCTGGAATTAAGTTACAATGGACAATCTACCATATCCCACAGCAATCTGCATACCCAGATTCCTGGGGTGGCTAACAACCACCCCATGACAGTGGATTCTTTAAGTCAGGATCTCACCTACCGCACCCTTTCCCAAAATATACATGCTGGCTACAGCGGCCACCTGCATCAGTGGGATCTTTTTGCGAACCTGAATGCCCAACCTGGTTTATTGCAGGGGACCACTAATGAAAAGGGGACTCTTACTTCTTATCATTATTTTTCACTCGTCCCGGAGCTACAGTGTTCCTGGACAATCGACAAGCTCCGGAAGATTAAATTGAATTACAATGGTCATCCTAGTCTACCCAGTCTGCAACAGTTGACTCCTAATACCAATGTGACCAATCCGCAATACCCGGTGACTGGGAATCCAGCCTTAAAACCTGCTTTTGCCAACCAAGCCAGCATTCGTTATGAGCAGTCGGCTCTGCAATCCACCCAATTCCAAGGATTTGGCGTGGGACTGAGCTATACTACGACCCAGCATACAATCATCGAAAATACGGTCCACCCAAAAGATAGCAGCGCGGTAATCCAGAGAACCACTTATCTTAATGCCGGCACCACCAACACTCTTTCTGCAGACTACTATCTGAACTTCCCGGCTCTGTTCAACAAACGGTTTCGGATCACTACCAATGGTAGTTTGAACAATAGTCAAATCCCCATAATGACGGACGGAATGATGTATAACAATCAAATATCGATCTGGACCCAGGCCCTTCATTTTCAATTACTCATTCCTGACCTTATCGAGACAGACCTGGAAGGAAATTATTCGGTGACCCATGCCAACTATCCTGGCTCCGGCAACTTACCGAACACCTTTAAGACAGCAACTTTTGCGCTCAATAGCAAACAATATTTCCTTCGACATTGGATAATCAGCTACCAGTTGTTTGAATCCTATACCACTAGCGGTAAAGGGTTACAATCCTCTCCTACATCTTTAACATCTTCTATACAACGCCAGTTCCTTCCCCATAACAAAGCGACAATCAGTATCACCGGTTATAACCTTTTGAACACCGGTGCGGGAATAGGACAGTCTTCTTCCCCGACCAGCATCACGCAATCAAAGACACAAATTATCGGGCGTTATTTCTTTTGCACCTTTCTATTAAAATTGAATCACTTCCAAAAATAAAATGAGTTAAAAAAAACATTTTGGTCGTGTTTTTGTCACGAATGGTCGTATTTGAGGTAGTATCTTGCTTATAGGTTAACACAAATCAAGGTCCTGATCATAGCAGACTAACAAATCTATAATTATTATTCAATTAGTTTTGCATGGAAAAAGATACCTACATCCCTATCACCAAGGAGTCCTCCATTCGGCGAGCTCCTTATCCGGGCCTTTTTCTTAAACAGGCACCGAGCAGTAAAAACTTCTTGGAATATTTATATGGCGAGAATAAAATATATAGCCTGTTGATGCTTTTTTTAATGATCTGTCAGTTTATTGTTTTCAAATTATTATACCCATTTCCAGATTTCTTTTCGGACAGTTACAGTTACCTTTTCGCGGCATACGCTCACCTCGATGTTAATATTTGGCCCATTGGTTACAGCAAATTTTTATGGATCTTCCATTCGTTTACACATTCCGCTATAGCATTGAATTTCTTTCAATATATGTTTTTGGAGGTAGCAGCCCTTTATTTTTATCATACCCTTGTCTATTTCTACCCTACGGGAAAGAATACCAGGACTTTCCTTTGCCTGTTCCTGTTCTTTAACCCACTTACTCTTTACCTGGCAAATTATGTTTCGAGTGATGCTATTTTTATAGGGTTAAGCTTAATTTGGTTGACCCAGCTTATCTGGATCGTACAACGTCCAAGGCCTTACCAATTACTGGTACAGGCTATCGTTATTTTTATTGCCTTTACGTTCCGCTATAATGCGATGTATTATCCGATCTTAACCAGTCTTGCGTTATTCTTATCGAGACAACGACTTTGGTCAAAGCTGATGGGAACAGCACTGCCCGTCCTGTTCATCATTCCGTTCATATTGTTCTCCCGAAATGCGACCTTAAAAATGGTGGGAACGCGGCAGTTTCCACCCATTCTGGGCGGATGGCAATGGGGCAATAATGCTTTATACATGCGGGAATTTATTGATGTGGACAGTACGAAACTGCCTTCATCGGAATGCCGCGAGCTTGACCGTATCGCCAGGAAATATTTTCAAACGGTCCCGCCACAGAACCGGGATTTGCTGGCTTATGTCGCCAATTTCTTCATCCGTCAGCCCGAAGCCCCGTTGAAGCAATATATGGTCTCCCATTACCAAATGACCGATCAGTTGTCTCAAGTTATTGCCTGGGGAAAAGTGGCACCTGTTTTTGGAGAATATGGACTATACCTGATCAAGACCCATCCGTTTGCCTTTGCCCGATATTATTTGCTGGTCAATACAAAGAATTATTTCCTTCCGCCATTGGAGAAACTGGAAGTGTATAACCTGGGGCTGGATGATATGTGGCCGATTGCTGCGTATTGGTTTGATTATCCCAATCTGCATGTGAAATCCGTTTCCAGGGAGCTACAGGGGAATCTCTTGCTTGTGTACCCGGCCCTATTCCTACTGTTCAATCTTTATTTTGGCTATAGCTTTTATTTATTCCTGATTCGAAAAAGTTTCAAAAAGGTCGAAAGAAGTTTCACCGCTACCCAAATACTGATTACGGTTTTTGTAGTACTTAATCTTTGTTTCAGTGTTTTTGCCAATATCATCGTCATCCGTTACCAAGTCTTCCCTATGATCGTATACCTGGCTTTTTCTTTATTGTTAACAGATCGCCTGGAGGAGATAGCAAACAAAAGGGAAGTTTCGTCGGATCAAAGTAGGGATCATGAATTATCAGAAATACCGGTTATTTCAAAACAACCTCAATTATCGTAAACATGCCCAAACAAGCTATCATTATTGGTGCCGGTCCGGCAGGCTTAACTGCGGCGTATGAACTGCTGAAGCGAACGGATATCATTCCCATCATTTTGGAAAAATCAGGGGATATCGGTGGGATATCCAAGACAGTGAATTATAAAGGCAACCGGATGGATATTGGCGGTCACCGGTTTTTCTCCAAATCGGATCGTGTGATGCAGTGGTGGTTAAATATTCTGCCTATCCAACCAATGGCCGATAAACAATTCATCGTCACTTATCAGCAGCATTCCAAAACTATAAAGACGGAGGAAACCTTTCCAAAGCACAGTGAACAGGAACTGCCAGATAAGATTATGCTGGTAAGAAAGCGTTTATCGAGAATATATTTCTTACGTAAATTTTTTACTTATCCCATCCAGCTTTCCTTGGATACGCTACGTAAACTGGGGGTTCCTCGCACTGTCGAGATATTAGTTTCTTATGTCCGGTCCCGGCTATTCCCCCGCAAGCCGGAAAAAAGCCTTGAAGACTTCTTTATCAACAGGTTTGGGAATAGGCTATACCATCTGTTCTTTAAGGATTATACAGAAAAAGTCTGGGGAGTACCTTGTACGCAAATATCTGCCGAATGGGGTTCCCAGCGTATCAAGGGTATTTCTATCGCCAAGGCCATTGCACATGCTGTGAAATCTATCAAGCCTATTAAAGCTACTGGCGCAAATGATATCACTCAAAAAGGCACTGAAACCAGTATGATCGAAAAATTCCTCTACCCTAAATTCGGCCCAGGCCAGCTCTGGGAAGAAGTGGCCCGGCAAGTGGAAAATATGGGCGGACAGATTCTGATGAACAAGGAAGTAAAGTCTATCCGGACAGAAGAACATACTGTCGCTTCCATAGAAGCTATTGACACGGTTACTGGAGCAACCAACGTATTAGAAGGCAATTATTTCTTTTCCACTATGCCCGTACAGGAATTAATAGCCGGAATGAATGGCCTAGTACCAGAAAATGTGCAAGAGATCGCCGCCGGCTTGCAATACCGAGATTTTATTACCGTAGGTGTGCTATTGAAGAAAATGTCTCCACCCGGGGAAAAAGTCGAAGAAAACAGTAAACGAATACTACCGGATACATGGATCTATATCCAGGAAAAGGATGTCAAAGTTGGACGGTTGCAGATCTTCAATAACTGGAGCCCCTTTATGGTTAAGGATCCCGATACGGTCTGGGTAGGCATGGAATATTTCTGCAACAAGGAGGATGAGTTCTGGAATCTAAATGATCAGGAGATACAATCCACCGCCATTGAGGAACTGGAAAAAATGGGCCTCGCCCAGGTTGCAGATGTGCTGGATAGCACAGTATTGCGCATGGAGAAAACCTACCCGGCCTATTTCGGGACCTATAACCGTTTTGAAGAAGTCCGGCAATTCATCGATAGATTTGCTAATCTGTTTCTGGTGGGCCGCAATGGAATGCATAAGTATAATAATTCGGATCACTCGATGTTAACAGCAATGGTGGCAGTAGATAACATTGCCGCTGGTGTTACTTCTAAGGCTAATATATGGGCAATTAATACTGAGCAGGAGTATCATGAGGAAAAGAAGGAAACAGTAGTTCAACGACCAGAAAAGGAGTCTGTCTTTACCGATTTTCTCTGGAAAAATAAATGGAACCGTACTTTCGTACTATTCGCTGGTTCTGCTTTATTGATGCAGTTTTTCATCTTTAAATTTCTGTATCCTTTTGCCAACTATATGCCGGATTCTTATTCTTATCTGGATGCGGCATACCTGAACGTGGATGTCAACATGTGGCCGGTGGCTTACTCAAAATTCCTGCGGATATTCAGTTCCTTTACACATTCGGATACGCTGTTGGTGGGATTTCAATATTTCTTTATGCAAATGAGCGGACTTTGCTTTCTAAGCAGTGTATTGTACTTGTTCAAGCCCGGTAAAATCATCTCTGCCATTTTTTATATATTCTTCCTTTTCAACCCTCTTGCCCTCTACCTGAGCAATTATATTTCGGCTGACGCCATTTTTATCGGGTTGAGCTTTCTATGGATCACGCAATTATTATGGATCATTTGCCGTCCTAGACCCTGGCAATTATTCTCCCAGGCCTTCCTGCTGATGCTAGTATTCACAGTCCGGTACAATGCTATTTATTATCCCGTGATCGCGGCACTAGCTATTTTGTTGTCAAAGCAACGAAGCTGGATAAAAGGAGCTGGCATCGCGCTGGGATCGGGTTTTGTCCTTTTCTCCATTCTTTACACCAGTAATAAAATGGGAGCAGAGACTGGACATAATCAATTTTCGGCTTTCGGAGGCTGGCAACTGGCCAATAATGCACTGTATGCCTATCAACAAGTGAAACCAGATAAATCAAACCTGGTGCCTGTACAATTTATCAAACTGGAAGCTATGGTTCAGCAACATAAAGATACTTTAAGCCGTATTAAATTCAGTCGTGAAGATTCTATTGAGGCGCATTTTTATTTGTGGAGCGACCGGGGACCGCTTATCCAATACATGGTGAGGGAATGGAAAAATGACAGTACCACTCCTTATTTTAAAAGATGGGCGGCTGAAGCACCTTTATACGGAGAATATGGATTATGGCTGATAAAAAAATATCCATTAGAATTTGCCAAAGGTTTCCTGTTGCCAAATGCAATGAGGTATGCTTTGCCCCCGCTTGAATTCCTGGGTATTTATAATATGGGCAGGGATAGTGTGGGTTTGACTGCAAAGGAATGGTTTCGCTATAAAAGTCAGCGTGTAAAAAACTATTACAAAGACCATAAAACAAAAATATTAGGATGGTATCCTGTTTTCTCTTCTCTTGCGAATCTGTCCTTTGTCATCGGCCTGATAGGATTTCTTGTTTTTAACGGGATCAAAAAGGCAGACGCAGGTTTTTCGAAAGCTCTGCTGCTGATACTTTCCTTATGGCTGGTCAATATGGGTTTTAGCGTATTTGCTTCCCCTATTACCCTTCGCTACCAGGTCTTCCCGGTAACAATGTGTTTTGTTTTTTCGCTGTTATCTATCCGGTTTGTTGATATGAAAGAATAAATTCAATCTTTAAAACTATTAAACCTTTTTCATGTCATCCAATGAAGATTATATCGAGGCTCTTGCCAAAATTGAAGCTCCAGGAATTTTGCCCGGGGAAACAGCGAACTATGCCGAAATCCTGCAATCTTATGGTCTAAGTTACATGCCTGTAGACTATTATTTGCAAGTCGGAGAGATTCCCTGGATTCAAGGCTGGATATTGCATGTTTCTGTTATCATGTCGCAGTTGAATGTCGTATTTAAAGCCATCCTTCCTGTACTAATAAAGGAAAACGTCGCTTTTAAAATAATAAGGGATAAAGACACTGCCAAAGATCTCCTGGATGGCCACTTAGAATATATCCAGTTGGGTAAAGTTTTGAGTATTTACCCTGAGAATGGCGTCAAAGCCCATTTACTGGCAAAAAAAATGATTGAATTGACAACAACTTTTAAAGGTCCGCAGATCCCTACGGATATTCATCTGGGGGGATGCATCTTTACCCGTTATGGCAACGGCAATGCTGTTTTATTACCAGACGAGACAGGGAAAAATAAAAAGTTCATCCATAATTTCAAAGGGCAATTGATCCCTGATCCATATACTATACCCTTTGTTTTACCAGAAGGCATACGATGGCCATTCCCGGATATTGCCGAACCGAAAACACCGGTTCAGAAAAGAATATTAAAACACATTTACCGACCCATATCTGTATTGAAGCCAGATCCCCGTGGAAATGTTTTACAGGCTGTCTATCTCAAAAGATGGTTGCGCACAAATACCTGTGTTATCAAAGAAGGTAAAAGAAATATGTGCTCGGATGAATATGGCAGAGATATCCGGGAAAGACTGCTCTGGCAACAAGTCTTGCATCGAGAGCTTGAAAATATCGTTCCTTTGCCCAAAATTATTGATTTTTTTGAAGAAGAAGGCGACACCTATCTTGTTATGGAGTTTATCAAGGGTATTTCCCTCAATGAATGGAAAGAACTAATGAGCGGGAATTGCCTCGGGTGGAAAGACCAGTCCGTCCAACAACAGGTGGCTGTTTTAGAGTGCATCTTAACTATCATTGATATTGTACAACGGTTGCATCAAAAAGGATATGTACACAGAGATATTACCCCGGTCAATTTCCTTGTTGATCCGAACGGCAGGATATCTTTGATCGATATTGAGCTTGCCTATTCACTAAAAACAAAAACACCTACACCGCCATTTGGTCTTGGGACACTTGGTTTCATGTCCCCGGAGCAGTTTAAGCAAGAAATTCCGACTGTGAAAGAGGATATTTACGGACTATGTGCTACAATCCTTGCTTTATTGGTAGGTATGTTCCCTGCAAAGTTCATAACAGAAGACATTCCTACGCTCAAGGAAAACCTTTGTTTCTTTATCCAGGACTACAAAATGGCACGGTTAATTGCGTTAGGACTAAATCCTGACCAACAACGTAGACCAGAGCTATCGATTATCCGGTCCACTGTGAAGGAATATCGGGATAGTTTGTTGGCAGGAACCGATGCTATCAGGAAGGAGGAGGTTCATGAGGAATTGGATCCGATCCGGCTTGAGAAAGTTATAAAATATGGAATTCGATCTTTGGTCAATCCCCATATTTCGTTGATCGAAGGGCTTTGGTTGTCAAAATCCGTAAAAAAAGGGACTACCCTTGATTATATGCTGAAGGAACATTTGGTTCTTCCTGATTTGCATGGGGGTATAGGCGGAGTGCTGTATTTCCTTGGAAAGGTAAAATCGCTCGGATTTGATATTGAACCATGTATGGACAGCTACCGTAAAGGTTGGGATTTTTTACAGGTGAATTGCCTGAACAACCTTCAAAATATGCCTCCGGGACTTTACAGCGGAGCAGCAGGCATTGCACTGGCTCTGGCTGTTGGTATAAAAGCAGGGTTATTAAAAGATAGTGTGGCTACCAGGCAGGTTCTACAAAGCGCCCTGGAACGGGAGCCGGTTGGGTTTGACTTAGCAGGAGGAAGCGCGGGGCAGGGAGTAGCGACCCTTCTATGCGAAGATTACCTGGTAGCAAATATTTCGCGAGAACTTCGAGAAAAGTGTATCCAGCTTTTATCTGAAAAGCAACAAAAAGATGGATCCTGGCTCATGCAAGCCGAGGGAAAAAGCAAAAGAAATGCAAAAATTCTTGGTTTCAGTCACGGTGTTGCAGGCATCACGTGGTTTCTGCTCGAATATATTAAGAAGTACCCTGATATGAACATTCAAAAAGTTGCAGTAAAATCATTGAATTGGTTGGAAAAACGGACAGATAATTTAAAGAAATTATTGAGCCCCCCAGACTACCAGAAGATTGCAGATGGAGCACAAGTTGAAGAGGAAGCTGCATCTACGATCCTGCTTACCTTCATCAAAGCGTACGAAACGTTGAAAGACCTAAAGTATCAAAAAGCGGTTGAAGATATTCTATTCACCAATCCTCCGTCTATTGTCCATAATGATTTCTCGCAGGTCACCGGCCTAGCAGGACTTGGAGAATTATACCTAGAGGCCGGGAGGGTTTTCGGGAATGAAGAATGGCTTGGAAGGGCTGGTCGGTTGGCAAATCTATTTATTCACACTAGCATACACTGTCCTGAAGGCAACTGTTATTGGGTTATGGACCAAAACATGGCTCCAACGGCAGATCTCATAAGAGGCAATAGTGGTATACTGCATTTTTTGATTAGGTATGCAAATGGTGGAAAATTAGGCTACCGATTACTATCATAAAATGAATTACTATGAACCGAAAACAAATCATTCTTGAAACCATTTGCTTATTATTCTTTGTCTTATTCTTGTACACGGGGGTAAGCAAGATATTGGATATAGCAAGAATACGTGTTGTCATGGGTAGTTATCCTATTATAAAACCGTTTTCCAGCTGGCTCTCTTATGCTATTATTTCAGTGGAAATACTTGTCGCCTTATTACTGCTTTGGCCAGAAAAGAGGTTAATAGCTCTATATATTTGTTTCGGACTTATGGCCCTGTTTACCATCTATGTTATTATCGTACTAAAAACCAGTGATCATCTGCCTTGTACATGCGGGGGGGTGATACAGAAAATGAGTTGGAATCAACACCTCTTTTTCAACCTATTTTTCCTGGCACTCGCTTTGTTAGGCATCATACTTTATGACAAACAAAATGATTCAACATACTTGTTGCAACAATAAGTCTGTGATTAGCTACCACAGGCAAAAGGGGAAGCTGAAAACCTTTGACAGAGTAAGCGATTATTTAAACATTAAAAAAACAGTTTTATGAAAAAGTCAAGAATCTTCATGGCAGCAGGCACTTTAGCATTAGTCGTTTCTGCTATTTTTGCCACAAAAGCAAATAAAAAATTTGCTAATCTATATAGTGGTACACTATACTATGGTACTAACAAGACCACTGCAGTTGCAAAAGCGGATGCCGGTTGTACTACGTCACCAGTGCTTTATTCTGTCAAGGCCTCATCTCCTAATGGGGCAGTCGTTCCATTTTTCACAAGTAAGATTGCCATCGGTTATAATGCTTCGGTTGGCTATTTTACATTATACAATTAATGATCAAAAGAGGCTGGTCTCAAAAAAGAGTCAGCCTCTTTTTGAAAATCCAAAAATAGAAATTAGTTAACCCTAATGTTAAATTACCAAGCAAATGAAAGGTCAAAACATATTTCTTGTATTGGGAACTCTTGCATTGGCTAGTGCCGCCATATTCGCAACAAGAGCTAATAATCATTTGGGAATTATAAAACAATTTTATAAAATGTTAAAGATATATGGTATGGAGCTCTTTACTCTTAGCACGTATTTATATACCCCTTTGCAAATGCATTGGCCATGGGATATAATACAACCGCCGGGTATTTCACTCTGTTCTATTGAAATTTTTTAAAAGATAAATAATACATGCTTAATATTAACATTTATGAAAAAGTCTAGGATATTTATGACTGCAGCAACCTTTGTTTTAGTAGTTTCTGCATTTTTCGCTACAAAAGCAAATAAAAAATTTGCCAACGAATATTCTGGTACCCTCTATTATGGGTCCAGCGTAACGAACATATATGGTAAACTTGCACCTGGGTGTGGACAATCGCCAGTCCTATTTACTGTTTCTGCCGGTTTCCGTCCCCATGCTGTTGCTTTGAAATGTCAATGGTATATGTTTGGTTTTGCAACAGGCAAGTATATCACTTTGTTTTCTATTTTGTAGAGCTAGCTTTCAATTTATATTTACCCAAGATTGGTAGTAACTAGTAATCCTAAATTTTATCACATATGATAAAGACGAACATTTTTACTACGACATTCACTTTTATATTAATAATCGCGGGGTTTTATGCTACTAAAGCCAATAAGAAAATTCTTCACGCATACAATGGTACGCTCTATTATGGCATAAATAAGACTCATGTGAGTGGTAAAGCAAGTACAGGTTGTGGTACGTCGCCGGTAATTTGTACCATCAAGAGTGCTGGTGTTTTTCTGAGTACCGTTCCGTTCATAAACGGGATTGCTATTGGGTATGATGCTACTGGTTATATAACACTATATTACTAAATTTTGTTTATGAGAAAATTTAGAATTTTTACAACCATTGGAGCTTCCGCGTTAGTCATTGCAGCTATTATTGCGACTAAGGCAAATAAAAGATCCGTCAACGAATACTTTGGTACACTCTATTACGGATCGAGTAAAACTACTGTTACAGGAATAGCAAACCCAAGTTGTTTAAATTCTACTGTAATATTTACTATCAAATCGTCCTCCAATTACCAGAGTGTAATTCGCTTCCTAAATGGATATGCGATTGGCTATAAATTTGGTTTCGGCTATCTTACATTATATTACTAAAAAAAGGGAATGAGCCCCTTTTGTTGAACAATTCAAACTTAGGTATTAGGTCATTACATAGTCTGATTTTTTTAAAGGCATTATACGTGTACATGATTTTATAGATCCTAATTAATAATTATTAACGGCGAATACATTGATAGGCGAAGTACTTGATGGACCTCCTGTACCGAAGATCACTAATGTATTATTTCGATATAGTGAAAAGTTCCACGTAAAAGTAGTTAGCAAATTACCAGTGACTTGATCTCTCACTTCGAAGTTATATGCACCTCCCACACCACTGTTTGCCGGATATGATTTAAAGTCGCTGATTTTCTTATAAATCAGGTCTGAGAATTCCGTTTGGCTGGAAATGTTTCCTTGCAGGTTTATACTTATGGGGCCACTTCCTGACGACAGGTTGATAAAACGAATGCCAGCCACGCTATCCTTGTAAAGAGGAATCATATCCTGCATAAAAAGGGTATCTATTGCAGGAGCCTGCCCTGTTAAATAAAGTGAATAGATAGCGCCAGCCTTTAAATTTAATAGTCCATTAAATATCACTTTGCTAGTATCGTGCGAAGAAACAAATAAAATGGAGTTCTGGCCTGAAGCTAATCCATACTCAGCACTCGCGCCAAAATAGATGAAGGCTTGATTTTGATACCAAGGAACTGGGATCGAAGTAAAATTAGTTGCAATAGTATCAAAATGAATTGCAGCGTTAATTATATTGATTGTCGCAATGCCGGATGGGGAATTGCTTTTTTTACAAGCACCTGTAATTGTGGTAATAAATAAAAAAGTTATAATAATTTTTATATTATTCATAATTTTATTTTGAAATTGAGACAGAACTCTTCTCTGCATTTTGATTAAAGTATTTATCTAAATACCAATGCAATTCTAAACCAAACACATTCCAGGCAATGATCTTTCCCATCTGATCTATAAGTACATTCTGAGGTGCATGTAGTATTTTATACAAACTCAAAGCCGGGTCACTTTCACATCCTTTTAAAGTAGAAACATTTAGCCAGGGAAGATGATCTTCTGCAATCGCCTTCTTCCAACTTTTTTCGTTTGTGTCATAGGATACACCTAAAATTTCAAGCCCCTTATTATGAAATTCATTATACAGAGCAACTGTATTAGTCTTAAATTCCTTCCTGCATGGACCGCAGCCAGAGCCCCAAAAATCTACGAGTGTCAGTTTATTATTACTTATTATATTTTTTAAAGAAATAGTCGTTCCATCTGGCTGTGTGGACATGAAATCCGGCGCGGGTTGCCCATTGCATAAATATAATCTGCTATTTATTAGCTTACCATAATAACTGTTCTTAATTTGGTCGTCGAGCTTATTATATAAAACAGGTACGATAGAATCGTGCCCTATTTGATCAAAACAATCTATAAAAAAGAAAGGAACTGCTGCTTGGTTGGAGGTACTACGGAATAAACTCCCCTTTATTTGCGCTATAAGAGCATTTTTCGTATCTTCTATACCTTGTATTATGTCTTTGTTATAACCGACAGAATCTTTAATCTCTTGCAAATTGTTATACACTTTTTCACACAAACCATACCTCCAAATATCAAAAAATGGTTGTAGTCGTTTTTGTTCATCATTTGATTGACTTCCTTCAATAGTAATAGACTGTGATAATAAAAGATTTGAATTAATTGTTCCATGAATATAAACTTTTTCATTACCCATTAAAAAATCAGGAAATGGCTGCTGTATTTCTTTATGATGACCCATGAACTCCAAAGTAACTAATCTAGGGGCATCGAGGATAAATCCATGAAGATTAAATTCGCCATTCTTTACCCGGCATGAATCAATTAATTCATGAGACCACCCCCAAATTGGGAATTCATTGCGAAACAATAATCGAACTTTCTCGCCTTCTTTTAATCCTTTTATTTGCCCCGTAATTATATAACCACTTTTTATTTGTGCTGGAGCTTTTGAAATTGAAAATGCAATCAATATAAAGCTTAATATTATCCTGTACTTCATCTGTAAATAGTTTTAATAGATTTTAGTAATTAGACCTATAAATAATTGAGTTGCTTGTTTTTGAAATTATTGCAAGAACGAATGTATCTGAAACTTTAAATTATCTGAAAACTTAAAGAGGGTCAATTGACCTTCCATAATATTGCGGCAGTGATTTAACCCTCATTTGCAAAATCTTATATTTTGCATAATTTGGTATTTTCATTTGTTGCCTCAGGATAATTTCTGTTTGACTTATATATCCCAATTGCAATCGCCATCCACTGCAACAGAGGCCTCCAGTGTTCCGGATAAAACCATTTGTAAGCGCGCCATCACTTAGAACTCCAGCAGTCCTGCTGCAGGTGTCTTCCACTTACGTTGCAGCAGGAGCAGGTTTCACATATACTAACAGTTGACCGACTACAACCTTATGTAATGAAGCTGGAGCGTGTTCACGCCTTAATCGGCATTACGGCTCACTTACTGATTTCTTATCTCCCTACCTGAATGGGGCAATTGGTAGAGATGGGCTTTCATCATCTGGCTTTACTCGACTTTGCACCGCACACTAGTATCCGGGATTCTGTATTAATTTTGGATCTGCAATTAACTCTGACTTAGGAATTGGATATAATAAAGAATTTTGAGACCATGGTTGTTTCATTGGAATAGCGCCCAATACTGTATTTGCCCGACCAGTTCTTTTGAGATCCATCCAGCGGTGCCCCCATTCCGCAAATAGCTCTATTTGCCGCTCATGATAAATGGCGGCCAATAAATCGGGCTGTGTTGAGGCTGTTGTATTTGACAAACCCGCCCTTGTCCGTATCGCATTCAGATCGCTTGCGGCATCATTGGTTTTGTTCTGCTGCGCTCTTGCTTCACCTCTAATTAGATATTGTTCTGCAAGGCGCAATATCATATAATATTGAGGTGCATCACTGCCTGGTTTCATATCTGCTGGACCTAAAGTATATTTGAAGGGATAATAATAAGTTGATCCTTGATAAATAGTACTATCAACCCATACTTGCCTTCGCAAATCCTTGATTTCAAATGAATTTAATAACAAATTTGTAAGATTATAAGTTGGTACGTTCCCAGTAGAAGGAATAAAAGCAACACCTTCCTGGGTGGCATTAAAAGGAAGATTTGCCGTATTCTGTTTCAATTGCCAGATCGCTTCTACGCTATTAGCATTAAATACATAATTGAGATTATACACCAAGTTATACAAACTTGTATTATTGATGATAGCAGTGGCCTGGGCCTCAGCATTTGCCCAATCATCAGTATATAAATAAGCCCTTGCTAGTAAGGCAGTAGCTGCCCATTTATTGGGACGAATCCTTTCTCCAAGGCCAACTGAATAATCACTTTCTAATAAGTTTTGAGCGGCTTTTAAGTCGTCTACAATCTGTTTATATACTTGTACTTGTGAGCTGCGGGGCAATAGAGCTGTTTCGTGAAAATCTGTACTGAGCGGCAATGGTATATCTCCGAAAAGATTGGCGAGATAGAAATAACAGAAGGCACGGATAAATTTTGCTTCTCCTGTAAGTTCATTTTTTACGCTATCATGTACTGCTGAGGAAGCAGCAAGACCTGCAATTATTGCATTGGCTTCATAGATATTTGAATATGCTGGCGCCCAGAAGGACGTGTTAACAATAGGATAATGTGATACTTGCAAGGTATTTGCATCAAAGTAGCCATCATCTGCTGGGCCATAAAAATCGAATATCTCATCTGCAGATAATCCCGGATAAAGTGTGGTAGCTCCATTGGCAAAAAAAGGAGAAGAATTTGTATTTGTCATTTGAGTATAAATGCCCGCAACGGCGGAAATTGCCTGAGCATCGGTCGCAAACACCTCAGTAGTAGTAATTGAATCGACAGGTTCAGGAATTGAGACCAGTTTCTTGCAGGAGATAAGGATGATAAAGAAAATTGAAAGAAACCATCCACATAACGACATCCAATTAAAGCTTTTATTTTTGGTTTGCATTATGAAAGTCTTTTAGAAGTTACAATTAAACCCGGCGACAATTGTTCTGGCCGGGGGCATATCGCCAAAATTCTGCGTCTCTGGATCAAGTCCTTTATATTTCGTAATTGTAAAAATATTATTAGTATTCAGAAATAAATTTAGGTTGACCATGCCCAGTTTAGTGACCATGGATTGCGGCAAACTATAGGAAATGGAAAGATTGGAGAGACGGATAAATGAGGCATCAGTCAAATAGCCGTCAGAACTACTAAAATAAGAATCAGAGGTTGACGATGAAGTAGTAACCCTTGCTACATTAGTAATATCGCCAGGCTTTTGCCAACGGTTTTGATATACATATACGGGTTGATTATGCATTGATCCAGGAAGGTTGCCTGCAAGTAATGCATTCGCACCTGACTGTTTTTTAAAATACAATAGAAAACTAATAGTCAATTTTTTATAACTAAAACTATTCCCCAACCCGCCAATGAATTTCGGGCTGAGGTTATAAACATACCTGTCATCGTCACCCGTTCCAGGAGGAACAGAATAGTCTGTGGTTATAGCTCCATCATGATTCCTATCCTGGTAAGTATATTGACCTGTTTGGGGATCAACTCCAGTTAAATGGAGTAACCAAGTAAGATTCAGCGGTTGCCCGATTTTATATAAATTGTAATACGGGGATAGTTCTAAATTCGGATAAGATAGTAGTTTATTGTGGTTAATGCTTGTATTAAAATTAATAGTCCAACTGAAATTTTTAGTGTTTATTATTCTTGCATTCATCATAAATTCCCAGCCAGTGTTCTCAACATTGGCAGGTGAGTTAGCAACTACACTGGTAAACCCTGTAAACTCCGCAGTTGGGAATGCTACTAATTGATTATCACAGCGATTACGATAATAGGCTATATTTAGTGTGATACGGTCTTTTAAAAATCCCAGATCCATTGCTCCTTCCAATTTCCTATTCACTTGCCAGTGATAGTCAATATTGGCATGTTGCAAAGACACCAAAGGAGAAATTCCTTGATAAGTAGGCAGATTGTTACCAGACCAACGGGAAAGATAAGCATAATCTCCTACCGCATCACCACCGGTTGTACCGTAGCTGCCCCGGAGTTTTATAAAGCTAAAAAAAGACGGCAGATTTTTTTTTATCCAACTTTCTTCACTTAATATCCAGGCTGCACCAACGGAACCAAAGTTACCAAATTGGTTCCCCGGTCCAAAACGGGAAGAACCATCTCTTCTTGCGTTCAGATCCAAAATATACTTGTTCTCCCAATTATACGCAATCCTGCCGAATAATGCTGCGTACTTGTATTGCCCATAATTATCATTTGCAAACAGCGATGGTGCATTAGAAATAGTCCTTAGCAATGCGTCATTTGTATAACCTCTTCCGTTTACTTGCTGTCCTTCAGTGGTAGTTTGCTGCGCAGAACAACCCAAAAGAACATTAAATTTACCTTTACCAATAATCCCATTGTATTCAGCCTGCGGTTCAATAATCCAGTTATGATTACTATTTTTTCCAAAATTTGCAAAGCCAGTAGGGTTAGCAGCTGGGTCCTGGGACGCTATAGGCACAAAAGAAGTCTGATTGGCTTGCGCATTATTGTATCCTATATTTGTTCGAATTACAAACGTTCGGAAGATATTATAATTGAATACTAAGTTAGAAGTCAGAAAATTGGTTTTACTATCATAAGGTTGTAATATGGAACCGAACGGAAAGCTACCGACCTTGGCATCCCATTCGGCGTAATTCAGATTACCTTTCCTATCAAAAACTGGGGGAGCATCAGGAGGCAGAGTAGCCAAGTTACTAATATCAATCATATTTGTTTCCGCATATGAATAAAAGGTGGTGAAGGAAACTGAAAACTTCTGATTGAGATTGTGATGGGTTAGATTAAAAGATACGCTGGCATTTTGATTGGCTCCACTCACGGTTGTAATATCTGTCTGTCGGCGATACCCAGCGGCAATGCGGAATACTGTTCGGGCATCGCCCCCCGAAAGGGCAGTCTGAACATCAGTCCATTTACCAGTATTTCCCCATAGATATTTTTGCCAGTCAGTATACCTGGTAGTATCCCATACCAATATGTCCGGTGCATTTCCAGGAGTTATTGTCTGACCAGTATTTTTAAAAGCTTCTCTGCGCATTTGCAGATATTGATGCGTATTCAACATATCCCAATGGCGAGTAACAGCACTTATGCCTTGTGATACATTCAAGTTAAATTGAGTCCTACCAGCCTTCCCTTTTTTAGTGGTAATAAGTATTACCCCATTTGCAGCACGAGAGCCATAGATGGCCGTAGCATCAGCATCTTTCAACACTTCAATACTTTCAATGTCTAAAGGATTTAAGCTAAAGAAAGGGCTCTGGCCTCCGGTCGGTCCATTCAACCCATTTTGGATAAATCCAGAGGAGCCAGTACTATATTGTGCTCCATTTAACTCTAATATAGTTAAAGGCACCCCATCAATAATGTAGAGTGGATCGGAAGTAGTATTATTCATAATAGAATTTCGACCTCTTAATTCTATCTTTATTTTACCACTGGCATATCCTGAAACTGGTGTTACTTCCAACCCCGTCACCTGCCCCTGTAATGCCAATAAAGGGTTCATTACTGGCTGTTTGGCTATTTCTTCTGCTCCTACTCGAACAATGTTGCCAGTTGATAGCCTGCGGCTGGTTGTTCCATAAGCCTGCACTACAGCCTTATCTAGTTCATTGACGGCAACTACTAAATATACTTGAATTTGTAGTTGATCTTCTTTTACAACAACTTGATGAGAGGTATATCCGATGTAGCTAAAGACTAATACACTATTAACAGCAACTGCGGAAAACGAAAATCCTCCTTTCTCATTGGTCAAGATACTCTTACCCGTTTCTTTGATCGTTACCGATGCTCCTAATAGTGGAGTGCCTGCTTCGGTCATAACTATTCCCGTTGCTTTAACAGTCTTCTGAGGACCCGGATCTGCGCTTTCCATTTTTTTTTCTTCCCTTCTTGTTATGGAAATAGTCTTATTGGTAATGCTAAAATCAAGATCTTGTCCCCGGAGGCAGGCTCTCATGACATCCTCGATATCCGCATCTTTCAGATCCAGGGTAACATTCTTCGTACCCTGAAAAATGCTATAATCATAAAAAAAAACATAGCCCGTCTGCTTCTTGATTATAGTGAACACTTTTTCCAGAGGCAGGTCCTTCCCGGAAATGCTTACCTTCTGGCCATAGCCTGCCGCACTGATGTTCAGACAAGCAGCAACTAACAAAATGATCATTAGTTTCATTATTCGAAGCAGTTGGCGGGGGGTCCCTTTTGGACATAAGAAACTCCCGATAATCTTAAAATTCATTACCTTTAATTTAGGATTCATATTGCCCTTTGATGGACAAGAATTTAGCAAATGAAGTCCTGCTGATACAGGGCTTTTAAGCCGGAAGTGTTGGACACATTTCCGGTTATTTTTATGGATTTATCTGTATGATAAATCCATCAGTCGCATTATTCGGGATGTAGCGGGAACTTATAATACTCTTTAGTTAGCATGGTTCATTATTTATAGGGTTCTTAATAGCGCATTACCCAACAACCGTCGGAAGCCTGCTCAAATTCCAAATTCAGGGATACTACCCGAAAGTAAAATCCAGCAAATAGGACAGAATAGCTTAACGACCTAAAGGATGGTTAATGGCCAATGGAATATAGTTTATACACAATTAGAGTGTATAGTCTTCGTATGCAGATGGTAAGAATGGCAAGAAATACGATAGGTTATAGGAATATTGTAAGTAAGGCAAAGTCTAATTCCGCACCATGATCCTCCTTCCCTCCAGGCTGAAATGTACCTGGTTTCTCTGGAGGATCTCCAGGACCTGTGAAAGGCTTAAATTTCGCTGTATATCTCCTCCGAACAGGCGATTGGTGACAGGCCCTTCATAAAGAATGTCCACATCATACCACCGGGCTAGCATCTTCATCACTGTTCGTATATCGGCTCTTTCAAAATGAAATAATCCATTCTTCCAGGCAATCACTCCGTCGGCATCTACCTCTTGTGGGGCGCTGAATTCTCCGGCTGCATTGACCTGCACCTGTTCACCTGGCTTCAGCAAAGCATTGGCAGTCCCCTCTGATACACGAACGCCTCCAGTCAGCAGGGTCGTTTTCACATGACTCTCATCCTCGTAGGCTGCAATATTAAAACTCGTTCCCAGGACATCTACTAACATAGTACCCACTCTTACTTTAAAAGGTTGAGCGGCATTACGGGCTATTTCGAAATAAGCCTCCCCTTTCAACTCCACTTCCCGGACCCTCCCTGTGAAGGCAACAGGATAGCGAAGAGACGAGGCATTGTTCAACCATACCTTACTACCATCCGGTAACACAACCTGGAATTGTCCGGCCGCCGGCGTGGTAAGTATATTATAGGTAATTTCTGCTGGTTTTTCATTTAATGCATTGTAAGCAAGCCTCCCGTTATCCACCTTCACAATTTTCGTATTCCCTTGCTGAGCGATCGTTCCGCTCCCTGTACTATCCAGCACAACAGTAGATCCGTCCGATAAGGTCAGCCTGGCCTTGTCGCCCCCGGGCTTTACATCGTTCTTGAAATTGGAAACAAAGCTCGCAGGCGTATTGGTCTTAGTAACAGAGGAGTATTTTACATACAGCCAAACACCAACAGCAAGTACCCCTGCCAGGGAGGCCGCAACCATATAGCGGGACCAGTTGATACGTCTCGCCGGGATCACGGCGGTATAGGGATCCTCATCTTCCGCCGAAATAGCCGCTATTACTTTTTCCCAACCCGCTTCCTTTAAGGATTGCAGATCCGGCAGCACCTTCAGTTTATCTCGTAAATAGTTGGAATCCGAAAGTCTCTCGAAAAGTTGGCGGTTCGCCTCGGATAAGTCACACCAGGCCATCAATTCCCGATACTCCCGACTGCTTATTTTTTCCCGATGATATTTTATGATCAACCCGGCTATCCTTTCTATATATTGTAAATCCTCTGACATATAAGCCCTTGTTTTTGTGTATATCATCCAGGCATTTAATACCGTGATATAATACTTTCCCTGTACTCCCTAAAGACACCAGCTTGCCAGGGTTTAACAAAAGAAAACCGTCTTTTTTTTAAAGAATAATTATCCACATTTACATCCCGAATTGGGAACTAGGGTGAGAGCCTTACAATTAAATAAGCGAGAGGAAATATTCTTGTGGAGGCAACAAGGCTTTTTTAAGGAAGGAGGTCCGCAGGATCCTTACTCCGCGGGCTTTCTGATGAAGTACATCGCGGCTACTCGTCTGTAATTGTCCGGCGACTTCATCCGCACTGTAACTCTTAAAATAAGTCAGCATGACAACCTCCCGGCATTTTAAAGGAAGACTGTCTATCCCGCGGAGCAGCTCGCTGAAAATTTCTGCATTGACGATCTGGTCTTTCAGATAAGCTTCGTCTTTCAGGTTTTTCGTCAGGAACTGGTAGATCTTTTTCTCTACCAGTTGCTCTTTCCTAAGCCGGGCCAGATAATCCAGGCAGCCATCGCGGGTTGCTTTATATAAAAAGGTTTTGATAGTAGGGAGGGTTTCAAACGCTGCCCGGGAATGCCAGCATTTAACAAATACCTCCGTAGCTATATCCTGGGCCGTCCGGCTTGCCCAGATCAGGTTGTAGGCAAATACATACATGGTGTCATAGAGCCCATCAAAAACAACATTAAAATCACGCAGGCTTCCTTCCAGGAACTGAGACGCAGAAAAATCCAAATAGATGATAGAGTCCTTATGGATAGCAGCCACCACTTTGGCCCATTCCACCTGCCGGTCCACCCGCTGCAGCCTTCTTAGCTTCCCGCTGATATAACGGCCATCTTCATACCGGTCGAGTAAGGGACCCTTGCTCTCCGGCAAAGAAGCAGGATGGGATTCGATAAGCTGGGGCTCGTTTAACTGTTGGTTGCAGTAATAAATAAGAATGTCATTAATAGGAAGAAAGTGAGCTGACATGGTGGGGCTTTCCTATATAGACGCAAAAAACATGCTTTTAACAAAACCGGAGGAGAGCAGTTAGGCCGAAAAATCAGCTTTTATTGGAAGAAAAGGAAAAGAAGAATACACAGTTCGGTGGTTAATAAGGATTTACGAAGAAGCCCCGAACGCAAAATCTGGATGGCCCTGGCCTTTTGATTGAGGACATTTTGATTGCTGATGCCCATCTCTTCGGCAACTTCGGAAGTGCTTAAATTATTTAAGTAGATCAGTTTAAATATTTTCCGGCACTTGTCGGGAAGGTTTTCTATTTTTTTGTTAAGCTCACTAAATACCTCAGCGTCAATCATTTCGTTCTTAATATCCTTCTCTTGCCCGATGAGATAGAGTACTTCCTTATGTACCAATCTTTGTTTTTGGAGGAACCGCAGAGCATTCAGGCAGGCATTGCGGTTGGTGACATATAAGAAGGCTTTTATGTTGTTGAGACTTTCGAAATTTTCATGGAGGCGCCAGAGCTTGATAAAGGTTTCGGTCGTAATATCCTGGGCCTCTGCTTCATTACAAACGAGGTTATAAGCAAATGTATAAATGGAGTCGTAATATTGTTCATAAACGCATTGGAAGTCAACCCGGCTTCCTTTCCGGAACCGCTCAATGCTAAAATCAGTTATCGAAATTTTGACGCTCATATCTACGGCCATTAAAATGCTACTAACTAATGGATTTTCAATCACAAATCTTAACGACAGGAGCGACCTGCGTTCACTGCCCGTATGGGGAACAGCTCACAGCATAAGGTTTACGGCTTAGAGCCTGGACAAATCAGTTTTTTATTGGATAATTGGGAAAGGAAGATTAGACAACAAGTATAGTATAATTGGCCGGAATCAACATTTTTTTAGTGGTTTTATTCAGGCTCCTAACAAAATGACCCTAGAAAATAATCGGACAAACTCCGAATGGCCCGTAAAATATAAACTATAGCCGAAAGTTTTGCGCAAGGTTTGTTAACGTTTATTTAACGTTATAAATATAGCTATTTTTTACCAATTTCCGGAGTTTTTTGTGGTTTTTTTAGACCACAAATATGCCCTCTTCGGCCATTTCTTATACAGGTTTAACTACAAGGCATTAAAAATTTCCCTCCCCGGCCGGAAATTCTGCTAAAGATATCTGCTAAAATAGTTTTGTTACTTTAAACATATAATCGTCTTTAATCATCCTTAACCCAGAAAATCGCATAGGCCGCCAGCTTGTGTGAATCGCATCATAGCATTTCATCGGTTAATCCAAGCTTGCAAATAGCCTTATGGAGCAAAAAAGTCCACAACATACCTTTTCTATTACTGGCTTTCGGGAAGGAAGTGAACAAGACTTTAAACATACTTATGAACTGTATTATGACACCATTTATACATTTGCTTATAATCTCATTGGCAAAGAGGACGAAGCCCAGGACATAACCACCGATACCTTTGTTAAGCTCTGGCGCCTCCATGCAAATTTTGAAAGCCTCAGGAACATACAGGCTTTTTTATACGTGACAAACCGGAACGCCTGCCTGGACTATCTCCGCCATCTTAAATTTGAGCGAAAGACACACAAGAAGATTCGCTATTCCCAGAAAGTAGTAGAGCTGATGCCAAATGAGATGATCGATGTGGAAGTCTTTATCGAGCTCGACCGCCAGATAGAACAACTCCCCAACAAATGCCGCAAAATATTCAAGCTGATCTATCACAACAACCTGAGCACCTCCGAAGTAGCGCAGGAAATGGGCATTAGCAACCAGAATGTCCTCAATCAAAAGGCAAGGGCCATACATATCTTACGCGCTGGCCTCCTACAAAAATTCATTTTGCCCCTCCCCCTGACCCTACTGATCTTCCTGCTCCTTTTTTCCCAATAAAACCTTATTCCTCTGCCTCTTCTTCATCTTCCACCTCTTCCTCCCTACCATCCGCTTCTTCCATCAAAGTCTCCTCTCCCCGCCCCTGCAATAGCAAATAACTGGCCTCCAGTAACCGCTCCAGGTCATTATACCGTAATAACAGATCCGCTCTTTCCTCCGGTTCGCTAAAATCCAAATTGTCAGTGGTCAAACAGGCTTCCACCATCGTCCACAATATATGCCGGCATTCATGCAAACGATAATCGCTGAAGAACCGCTCAATCACCACCAAAGGCTCCCGCATCTCCTTCTCCTCCAATCGCATCACCTGGTCGAACAGCTTCGGCTGTTCCAAAAACTGTGACATAAAAAATAATTTATGTGATTAATAGTTGCAACCACTACAGTAAGCAGAAACTCTTGCTAAATAAGTGGACACTTCACTTCTCCACTTTGGCGGGATTGAAATTTCTTGGGGGAGATAATTACACCATAAAAATAAGTAAAAGAAAAACGCGACCGCAAAATAAATTGATATTTGAAGAATTTTTTGAGTAACCGAAAAAAATTTATTCCATATCCAATAAAAGACTTAGATTGCGGCCTAATTAAACCACATGCCTATATTAAAAATTATTCATCCTGGTTATCCTTTAACCAAACCATTCCATGACAACAGCAGAAAAAGAGATCCTAAAAAAACGGTTCGGAGCAACCATTCAGCAGTTCAGAGAAAAGAAACATTTGAGTCTGCGGCAAGTCGCTGCCAATTGCAGCCTGGACAACAGTAAGATCGCAAAGATTGAAGACGGACGATTCAATATTTCCCTGTCTACCATCGTAGAATTAGCCAAGGGGTTGGAGGTTCATCCTTCCAGGTTGTTCGAGGGAGAGTTTAATTGGTTTAACTGATGTAAAATCATTAATTCAATAAATTTTCACGTAGCTTAATATTATTTTTTTGGGCTATATTTTCAAGTTCCGTATTAATGGCCTGAAAATCTTTTTCCTCTTGCATCGTAGCCCATTTTGATTTTATCAGCTTTTCCTCATTTTCTGTCAAAAAAGGAGCAACTGCAGTAAGCCGTTGATCAAATGACAGGTTTAACTCAATGGCAGTATATTGCATGAACAAGTAGAAGAAAAGGGTAAAAAATAAAATTATTGACGCTCCGCAAAAAAATCCATCTAATAAGTTTTAAATGGCGAATAGTATGCGTAACTTTTAGCAGATAAATAGATCGGAGGCCCACATAGAATATGCAAAAAAATAACCCTCCCAGCAGTAAAAGTGAAATAACAAATATCAGGCTTTGCGTCGTCGAGTGGACAGCAGCATGTTTGTAAATATAATTCACAAATGCATGTGTAATATAATCTAATACAAGTCTATACATACCCTTTAAAAGGGGTTCAATGAAAATCAGAAAAATTAAAGCTGCAATTATATGTTCCAGCAGGCCTTCTTTAATTTTTTTAAAAGTGGACATATGTTTAAAATTGATTTAGATAAAGAATAAATCAGTAATAGAAATATCGCTCGCAGCAGTTGACTAGAAGATCTGTTGGGGCAAAAGGAACTCCCGGTAATTGTAAAATCCGTTACCTTTAGTTTAGATTTAATACAAGGATGGCTAATGAAATATAGTTTATACACAATTAGAGTGTATAGTTTTCTTATGCAGAAGGTACGACTGATAAGAAATAGGAAAGGTTATAAGTATATTGTAGGTAAGGAAACGACAAAGTTTAATCCCGCACTGTGATCTTTTTCCCCTCCAGGCTGAAATGAACCTGGTTCCTCTGAAGGATCTCCAACACCTGCGAAAGGTTTAAATTTCGCTGGATATCTCCTCCGAAAAGGCGATTGGTGGCCGGATCCTCATAAAAAACGTCCACATCATACCAGCGGGCCAGCATCCTCATTACGGTTTTTATATCCGCGCGCTCAAAATGAAATAATCCATTCTTCCAGGCAATCATCCCGTCGGCATCTACCTCTTGCGGAGCGCTGAATTCTCCTGCCTTATTGACCTGCACCTGTTCACCTGGCTTCAGCAAAGTATTGGCAGCCCCTTCTGATACACGAATGCCTCCGGTTAACAGGGTCGTTTTCACATGGCTCTCATCCTCGTAGGCTGCCATATTAAAACTTGTTCCCAAGACATCCACTAACATAGTGCCCACCCTTACTTTAAAAGGCTGAGCGGCATTACGGGCTATTTCGAAATAGGCCTCCCTTTCAGCTCCACCTCGCGGACCTTACCAATTGCTCCTGGTTTTTCATTTAATGCATTGTAGGCAAGTCTTCCGTTATCCACCTTCACAATTTTCGTATTTCCTTGCTGAGCGATCGTCCCACTCCCTGTACTATCCAGTACAACGGCAGATCCGTCCGATAAGGTTAGCGTGGCCTTGTCGCCACCGGGCTTTACATCATTTTTGAAATTGGGAGCAAGAGCCGAAGGCGTATTAGTCTTAGGAACGGAGGAATATTTTGCATACAGCCAGGCACCAACAACAAGTGCCCCCGCCAAGGAAGCAGCAATCATATAGCGCCGCCAGTTTGTTCGCCTCAGACAGGTCACACCAAACCATCAGCTCCTCGTATCCCCACTTATTGTAACACGTACACCTAGTGATTCTTACTAGTTCCGGGCAAGAAAAATTTAGAAAAAGGTAAGAATAAAAAATCAGCCGAAGTAAATAAACCGATTACGCATATTTTTTAATAAAATATATCATCCCCCAATAGATTCTAAAATAATCTTACAGGCCCTTTCAATCTCCTCCTCCGTGATGATCAACGGCGGGGCGATCCGCAGACATTGGGGGGCAAACAGGTACCAGTCCGTGAGTAACCCTTTTTCGATACAGGTATCGATAATGCGTTTATTAAACTCAAAACTTTCAAATTCCACGGCAATGAGTAGGCCGCAACTGCGCACAGCCCGGATAGCAGGATGCACCAGCAGCTTTCTGAAAAGAGCTTCTTTACGGGTCACCTGCCCGATCCAGTCTTCTTCCAGCAGCACCTGCAGAGAAGCAAGTCCTGCCGCACAACAGACGGGGTGCCCCCCGAACGTGGTAATATGCCCCAGTACGGGATCGCCCGTCAAAGCCCACATAGTCGACTTATCCGCGATAAAAGCCCCCATCGGCATCCCCCCTCCCAGCGCTTTTCCCAGCAACAAAATATCCGGTACGATCCCATAACGCTGAAAACCCCATAAGGTCCCCGTCCTTCCAAAGCCCGCCTGGATCTCGTCCAGGATCAACAAGGCCCCCACGGCGGTACATCTCTCCCGCAACGCCTTCAGCCATTCCGCCTCCGGCGTGTACACCCCTCTTTCCGCCTGCACCGTCTCCAAAAGCACACAGGCCGTCCGCTCCGTGATACGGTCCAGGGCTTCGGGTGAATTGTATTTCTCATGCCAGATACCCGGCAGCAGGGGCCGGTAAGCGTTACGCCAGTATTCATCTCCCAGGAGGCTCAAAGCCCCCTGGGTAGAGCCATGATAGGATTGCTGGAAGGCCACGATCTCCACCCGGCCCGTTACCCGCTTGGCCAGTTTCATCGCTCCTTCCACCGCTTCGGCCCCGGAATTCGTAAAATAAACGCTATTTAAGGTAGCAGGCAGGTTGGCCGCCAGCAGGGTAGCATATTGCACCTGCGGGGACTGCACCAACTCTCCATAGACCAGCACATGTAAGTAGCGGTCTGTTTGGTCCCGGATGGCCTGTACCACCCGGGGATGGCGATGCCCCGTATTACATACGCTGATACCGCCGATCAGGTCGATATATTCCTTCCCGGAAGGGTCATATAAATAAATACCCTCCGCCCGGGCAATCTCCAGGCCCAGGGGGTTCGGGGAGGTCTGCGCCACATGCTGTAAAAATAATCGCCTGTTGTCCAGGCCGCCGCTGTTAGTAGTAGAATTAAAACTCATTAATCCAAAGGTCGTATATTCGTAGAAACAAAAAAGACCGGCAATGGCTACTATTCTTCCCGTAGAAGGCAAATTCCCTAAGTTTGGTAAGGATTGTTTTATCGCCCCCAATGCCACCGTTGTCGGTGACGTGGAAATAGGAGACAATACCAGTATATGGTTCAACGCCGTAGTACGGGGTGATGTCAATAGCATCCGGATCGGCTGTAAAGTAAATATACAGGACGGAGTGGTGATCCATGCCACCTACAAGAAGACCAAGACCATTATCGGCGACAATGTCTCCATCGGACATAACGCCATTGTACACGGATGTACCATCCGTGATAAAGTATTGATTGGCATGGGAGCCATTATTATGGACAATGCGGAGATCGGGAGCAATTCCATCATCGCAGCGGGCGCCGTCGTCCTGGAAGGCACCCGGGTAGAAGCTGGCGCCATCTATGGCGGCACCCCGGCAAAAAAAATAAAGGATGTTCCCGTCGACCTCATCACCGGCCAGATCGACCGGATCGCAGATCATTATCTATTGTATTCCAGTTGGTTCAAGGATTATAACGCCGCCCCCCCGGCCGAATAGATCCGCCCTTCTCTCACCATTTACCCCTAGTCCCCTTACCTCAATTTGAGGACTCCCCTTGCAAATACAGGATAATATTTGTAGGTTTAAATCGTTTATTTAATATCCCGCTGAAAACCCATGAAACAGGCTAAAGTCATATTATTCTTCCTTCTCCTGGCCGTTATGGCCGGCAGCAGCAGCTCCTGCGGAGCGATCCACAATCTTTTCGCACCTAAATCAGGCTGTCCCAGCGATGGGAGGAATGTCGGCGCAGAGCGGATATTAAGCGGTGAAAAAGTCGGCAAATCGCCCAGATTCAGAGGTTAGTGTATTCATACTCTATTATAAAACTTAAACCCCTACTCCATGAGCCCATTAACTCTCCGCACCGATTTCGGATGTACCGAAGCTGTCATAGACGATGATTGTGGCCTTAAACGTTTCTATGAAGTCGCCAATATCCTCTCCGATGACCTGGATATTAAATTCACGCAAAAGACTGATGATTTTGATTCACTGATGTGGGATTTTCTCTACAAGGGGCATATCCTCACCCTGCACTACAACATCTACACCGGCATCTCGATCTATCCCCGCAAATTCCGGGAAGCTCCCCGGAAAGATAATGACGCCGTGGTGGAAGTGGCCAGGTTCCTGGAAAGTAAATTGCTGATCAATACGGCCAAACGATATATGTCCTGATTGGACCGACGCCAGGGCCTGATAACGACCAGGCTCATGGAATGAACGATCTCTTGCCAATTCCAATTCCTTTAAGGCCCGCTGCCAAGCGGGCTTTATTTTTGCGAGGCAGAGCGCTCTTTGGAAAGTAGCTCTGCCTCGCAAAATATCTAATGATGGGCCTTCGGCCAGCGGATCTGTGATCCGCTTTTTTGCGGGCCTTCTCTTTAGAGGAGGCCTTATTTTTTTAAAGCCATAATTTTCGCTAGCTTAACCCATAATTTGCTATCAATAAAATCCGAAGGCATGGCGATCCTAAAACCTACTACTCCTTTTTATTCCAAACTGGCGATGGTGCTCTTCAGCCTTATCGCCTTATTCTATATCGCTATCCTGGGCAAGTCCATCCTGGCCCCCCTGGTATTTGCCTTGCTGTTTGCCGTCCTGCTGCTCCCAATGGCAGGGTTCATGGAGAAGCGGCTCCGTTTCCCCCGCAGCCTGGCAGCCCTCCTGTCCGTGCTCCTGCTGGTCCTGGCCCTCGTGGCGCTCCTGTACCTGGTAGGCTCGCAGATCAGCAGCCTGGCCGACGACTGGCCCCAATTCAAGCAGCAGGTCCTCACCTCCCTGAGCGACCTGCAACACTGGATCTCTATGAAATTCCATGTCCGGCTCAAACAGCAGCAGACCTATATCGACAATGCCGCTTCCCATATCCTCAGCACCGGCTCCTCTGTGATCGGCGACACCTTGCTATCCCTGTCATCCCTCGTCCTGTTCATAGTCTTTATCATGATCGACACGTTTTTCCTCCTCTATTACCGGAGGCTGATCGTAAAGTTCCTGGTAGCCGTGTTCAAAGAAGAAAACGCGGAAGTGGTCTATGACATCATCGCCCATATCCAGACCCGGATCCGGCAATATATCCTGGGCCTGGTCCTGGAAATGGTCATCGTGGCCGCAGCCACCTGCCTGGCCTTGTGGATCCTCGGAGTGAAATATGCGATCCTGCTGGGTCTGCTCACCGGCCTGTTCAATGTCATTCCCTATATCGGGATCATCACCGCCCTGCTGCTCAGCACCCTGGTCACTTTCGCCACAGCCGGAGCTACCAAGATCCTGCTGGTCGTGGCTACCATCTTCGGAATCCACCTGGTGGACTCCAATGTGCTGCTGCCTGTCATCGTCGGATCCAAAGTGCGGATCAATGCCCTCATCACGATCCTCGGGGTCATCATCGGGGAAGCAGTCTGGGGAATCCCCGGTACCTTCCTCGCCATACCCGTCATCGCCATTCTCAAGATCGTATTCGACCGGATCGAAAGTCTCAAGCCCTGGGGCATGTTATTGGGAGATGAAAGAGATGAGAAACAGCCGGAGCCGCTGAAAGCGGAGATTAAAGAGGCAGGGCAGAACCCGGAAAAAATCTTAGAAGGATCAACTACACAGAAAGATCAATAAGCAATACGCTCCCCGATTTTTATTTTCAGGTAAGCTGATGCGTATTCGATCAACAGGATGGCCGCCAGGATACCGGCCATATTCTGGGACATGGAAGTATAACAGCCGGTGATCTCCAGCAAAGTCCCCAGTTTATAAGCATGCAGGAGGCCCTCGCCGGATATTTCCAGATATTTATAGACGATGCCGACGATCAGCGTCACCACCATTAAAATAATAATGGAATTTGTCTTTTTGATCCGGAGCTTAATATTACAGAAGACATAGATGAAGGAAGCCAGTAAAAAGCTCATACCTACATGGGCAGAAAAATGAAGCATCTTCATATGATCAGAAAAGGAATCCGGGAAAATAAAGCCAAAATATACAATCCCCCCCAATAAGGCCAGCCTGATCAATCTCTCTATTACTTTTGCCGGTTTTTTGATTTCAGTACGCACGGTATCCATATTTTACCCATATAAGACTAATCCCGTGCCAAATCAGTAAGGCAGCCGGGCCCCCGAAAGTTAAATAAATCTAAAATCTAATAATTTTTCTCTTCGATCGAATCCAGGATCGAACAATAGCTGATATAGCGGTCCATCGCGATCGTCTCCTTTTGGACAGCTTCTTTCACCACGCATCCGGGCTCTTCCATATGCAGACAATTATTGAACTGACATAACCCGGCCAGCGCCCGCATCTCGGGAAAATAACCCGATAATTCCTGTTTGGAAATATCTACGATCCCGAACTCCCGCATGCCCGGTGTGTCGATGATCTGCCCGCCGCCCGCTACAGCCAGGCCGTCAGTAGATCCGGCTCCGTCCGTCGCAGGCAGATCGAACATCTCCGCAAACGTGGTCGTATGGATCCCTTTCCCGCTCCACCCGCTCACTCCATGTGTTTTGCGCTGCAAAGCCGGGAAGATGGCATTGAGAAAAGACGATTTCCCTACCCCGGAATGCCCGCTGAGCAGACTGATCTTTCCCTGCAGCGTTTCTTTCACGGCTGATATCCCCTCACCGGTCTCCACGCTCATGCGGATGAGACGGTAGCCGATGGCCTCATACATAGCCCTCCACTGCGCAAATCTTTCCTCCTCTTTCTTCCGGTAGATATCCGCCTTATTGAATACGAGGATGGCAGGAACATGATAAGCTTCGCAGGTCAGCAGCCACCGGTCAATAAAGCCCTGCGAGGTCCGCGGGTCCTTCAGCGTCACCAGGAGCAGGGACTGGTCGATATTCGCCGCCACGATATGGTGCTGCATCCGGTGGGACGGCGATTGCCGGTTTATGTAATTCCTTCGATCGTGTATTTCCGTTATAATAGCCGTCTTCTCCTCTTCGTTCTCCGGGTTCATTTCCACCTCATCCCCCACCGCGATGGGGTTGGTGGAGGTGATCCCGTCCAGTTTGAGGATCCCTTTCAGCCGGCCATTCCATACCATCCCTTCCGCGGTCTTCACCACATACCAGCTACCTGTAGATTTATATACCTTTCCTGTCATGGTGGCGAAGTTACGGGCTTTGGGAGGATCCGGGATTTCGAAATCAGGGGAATTTGCGGAATACCGTCCATCTCAGCGATAGTTCCAACAGCAAGAGGAGGGCCGCTGCCAATGCGAAGGGAAAGAATTGCTCGTTGTAGCGCCGGAGGGCCGTCACTTCGATCTTCGACCGCTCCAGCCCGTCGATCTCCGTATAAATATTTTTCAGGCTCTCATTATCGGTAGCCCGGTAATATCGTCCTCCGGTCTCTTTGGCGATCTGTGTCAGCAGCTTCTCATCGATATTGACTTTCTCCCTTTGCAATACCACTCCTCCGGGCGTTTGTACGGGCACCTGTGCATAGCCCTCCGTTCCCATTCCTATCGTATACACTCTTACACCTATGGATTTGGCGATCTCTTTGGCCGTATTCGGGTCGATCAGTCCTCCGTTATTCTCCCCGTCCGTCAGCAGGATGATCACTTTACTCTTGGAAGGCGAATTGCGGAGCCGGTCCACTCCGGTGGCAAGGCCCGAACCGATGGCCGTACCGTCTTCCAGCAGCCCGCTCTGCACATTGTATAATTGCGTTTTCAGCACCGCCCGGTCTGTCGTAAGAGGACACATGGTAAAACTCTCTCCGGAAAAGATCACCAGCCCGATGCGGTCGGTAGGCCGGTTGTCGATAAATTCTCCCGCTACATTCTTGGCGGCTTCCATCCGGTTCGGCGTAAAATCCTGCGCCAGCATACTGCCGCTGATATCCAGGCAGAGGACGATATCGATCCCTTCACCATTCACCAGCTGCTCGTCATAGCGGGTCTGCGGCCGCGCCAGGGCGACGATCAGGCAGCATAAGGCCAGCAACCGCAAGATGAAAGGCAGAGGCCGCAGCAGGTTCTTCCAGGAACGTAGCCCCGCAAAAGGACGTACGGTAGACACCAGCATGGTGCCCTGAGCCCGCCCGGATTGGCGCAGCTCCCAATAGATCAGCAGGGGCACCAGGACGAGGAGTCCGAAGAATGCCGGCTTGCTGAATTCAATATGTTCGTACCAATTGTACAGCACTTATTTTTTTATTTGTTCTTGTTGTTCATTCGCTTCTTCTCCTATCTTATTCAACAACCCGACGGAACTACGGATCACCTTTAAATTATGTTCATTATCGGATATCCCCGGCTGGTACTTCGCAAACTTCACAAAATCGCTCATGCGCAGCGTTTCCGTCAGCTCATCGAACTGAGCCGGAGCAACCGGCAAGGGTCTTAGCTGACCGATCAGCTCCTCATTCGTCTCCGAGAGACTGGCAATGCCTAGCTTGCGGGAGATGAATAACCGGAGTATATCATTGAGCCGGGTATAATAAGCTTTTACAGATCCGTTCTCCGGCAACCGCTGCTTCTCCAGTAGCTCCAATTGCTCCATAGCTTCCTCGTAAGGCGACAGCCTGGGCTGCTCCACGGCGCTGAATAGTTTCAGCAACTTCTTCTTCCGCACCAGCCAGATCACCAGGGCCAGCGACAAGAGGGTGGCGGCTGCCACGATCCAGCCTATCCACTTCGCGAAGGGGTTCGGTAGGTCGATAATATCTTTAATGTCGTGGTAGTCCTTGCTGGCATCGAATTTTGAAAAGCCCACCTCGATCTTCACCGAATCAGTGAAATATTTTTTATTACCCGCGATAAAAGGAAGCCGGGGAATAGCCCAGGCCCCGGAGTCAAAACTGGTGACGGTAAGGTATTGGCGATAGGTTCGTCCGTCCGGCTTACTGACGGAATCCACTTTTCCTTTTTCCATCCATTCAAAATGCGGCAGGCTGTCCAGTGAAGGCCAGGACAGCGGCGCATCGCCCGGCACGGTAGCTTCCAGCATAAGCTGGATGGGCTGCCCGATAAGGATCTTTTGTTTGTCGACGGTGGCTTTCACCACTACAGGCGGTGAGGCGGGAAGGACATGCCCCGGATGCCGGCCATGCGAAGGCGCGGACGGCTGAGCAAGGAGGGGCCCGGCCAGGAAAAAGATCATCGACGCTAACGCGATATGTAGGTTGGGGGTTCTCATGTACTATCCCGGCCGGTGACGACTGGCGAAAAATCGTTGTAATATTTTAACGTAATCTTCGTCCGTACGTAAATGCAGGAGATCACAACCGGCTTTATGGAAAATGCTCTTACTCTGCTCCGTCTGGTTAAAGAAATGCTGTTGGTAATTCGTGCGCACCAGGTAATCATTGGTATCCACCCAGGTCCTTCCGCCTGTCTCAGAATCCTCCGCCTCGATCAGGCCGATAGCAGGTAACTCCATATCCATCTTATCATAGACCTTGATGCCGATCATATCGTGTTTTTTTCCGGCTACTTTCAGGGCGTCTTCAAATCGCTCTTCCGGACGTCCCGCACCGCCGCCTTCTTCACGGCCCCCGCTTTTCCGGCCGTTCCGGTCGCCCTCCACAAAATCGCTCAGCAGGAACACGATGCTATTATGTTTGACGGACCGGTTGAAAAAACGGATAGCCTCATTCAGGTTGGTCCCCTTCCGTTTGGGTTCGATGGTCAGCAGCTGCCGCACGATATAAAGAACATGGTCCCTTCCTTTTTTCGGAGGGATATAACTTTCTATCTTATCGCTGAAAAGGATGATCCCTACCTTATCGTTGTTATTGATCGCGGAAAAAGCCAGCACGGCACAGATCTCCGTGATCAGGTCTTTTTTGCGGGCATGCACCGTTCCGAAAAGGGAACTGGCGCTCACATCCACCAGCAGCATCACCGTTAATTCCCGCTCTTCCTCGAATAGCTTGCTGAAAGGATGGTTAAACCGGGCCGAAACATTCCAGTCGATGAACCGGATATCGTCCCCCGCGGCATACTCCCGCACTTCACGAAAGCTCATCCCCCGGCCCTTGAAAGCGCTGTGGTATTCGCCCGTAAAAAGATGGCGGGTGAGCCTTTTACTCTTTATTTCCAGCTCCCGAACCTTCTTCAATATTTCTGCTGTAGTGAGTATCAAGGTATGGGTATTGCTTTTAATACTTCATCGATCACCTGTTCCACATTCACGCTCTCCGCCTCGGCTTCATAAGTCAGCCCGATACGATGGCGTAACACATCCTTGGAGATCGTGCGCACGTCCTCGGGGATCACATAACCGCGTTTGTTCAGAAAGGCATTGGCCTTCGCCGCCAGGGCCAGGTTGATGCTGGCGCGCGGACTACCCCCGTAGGCGATCAGTGGCTTCAGCTTTTCCAGTTTATATTTCTCCGGCGTCCGAGTGGCGAACACGATATCTAAAATGTAATGCTCTACCTTCTCATCCATGTAGATCTGTCTTGCCAGGTCCCGGGCCTGGAGGATCTCCTGCATGGATACCACCGGCTCCACCTTCTGCGACTGCAAGCCCTGCACATTCTGGCGAATGATCATTTGTTCCTCCTGCTTGGTGGGATAGTCTACGATCACTTTCATAATAAACCGGTCCTGCTGCGCTTCCGGCAGGGGGTAGGTACCTTCCTGCTCCAGGGGGTTTTGCGTGGCCAATACCAGGAAAGGCTCCTCCAGCTTATGGCTGGTATCCCCCAGCGTCACCTGCCGTTCCTGCATCGCCTCCAGCAGCGCACTCTGCACTTTGGCGGGAGCGCGGTTGATCTCATCGGCCAGGATAAAATTGGCGAAGATGGGTCCCTTCCGCACGACAAATTCATGCTTTTGCTGGTTATAGATCATCGTTCCGATCACATCGGCCGGCAAAAGGTCCGGAGTGAACTGGATACGGCTGAATTTGGCATCGATCGCCGTAGCCAGAGATTTAATGGCCAGGGTCTTTGCCAGGCCCGGCACCCCCTCCAGCAGGACGTGGCCATTGCTTAACAGACCGATCAGCAGCCGGTCGAGCATATGGTGCTGCCCCACGATCACCCTTCCTACCTCATCCCGCAGCCTGTCGATAAAGCCAGCCTGATATTGAATCTTAGTATTTAATTGTCTGATATCCTCAGCCGTATAGAGCATATTTCTGAAAATTAGATTGCAAAATAACGAATTCACTGCGCAACTAGCTTGCCAAGTTAATGTGAAAATTAAATTTTACTCCCGGAAGGCATTTTAATAGTATTTTAATAGCCTTCGGCAATAAAAGATTTTATGGGGAGTTTTAAACCCGGAGGGCCTTCGACCGTCCAAAAGAAAATGATGAGCAGGATGCTTTCGAAATGTACCATATTCGTCCTATCTATGAGCCTGTCCCTCGCCGGATGCAGCAGGCCCAACTCTTCCTCCCGGGATCTGGAACTGCTCACCGGGACTCCCTGGAAATATGAGAAGGCTGGCTTTGATTCAGACGATGATGGGATCTTTGATGCATTGGATCCCCGTATTGCAGGGGGCGAAAAAGATAATACCATCATTTTCAGGACAGATGGCACCGGCTTCCTGGTGGAGAACAAAATAAAAGGCAAAGCCTCCGATGCGAGAACCCTTCCCTTCATATGGTCCTTCCAGAACAACGACAGCACCATCTACTTCCAGGATCAGTATTATAAAGTACAGGCATTGACCAATAAACGGCTGGAAATCTATGCGGATCAGAAGCTGGGAGGGATGAATACCCGCTATATTATCGTCTTGAAACATTGAAGGAGCTCCCCAGGCTGGCCCGAATATTGTTTATAAAGATCAGTAAGCACAATAAATCAAGCATTTAGCTGTTTTATATCTAATCTTTATACCCGAATTATGAGAAAAAATGTATGGATCGTCCCTTGTTCAATAGCCTTGGCTGCCTTAACCATCTGGACAGCCTGCAAGAAAAATACCAGCGCTTCGTCTGATAATACTTCAAGAACGACCCTCATCACCGCGGCAAGCTGGAAATTCGATTCAGCAGGCATAGACCTCAACAAGGACGGCATCATCGATGTGGTCGATACGACCCTCCTCCCCTGCCAGAAAGACAACACTTATACTTTTAATAAAGATAGTACCGGAGTAATGGATGAAGGCGCCACCAAATGCAATTCCACCGATCCGCAGACGACTGCCTTTACCTGGAGTTTCAGCGGCACCGGCCAGTCGGTCATCAAATCCAATGCAAATCCCTTACTGGCCAACGGCATAAATATATTCAGTATGACCAGCACCAAAATGGTCTTGTATAAAGACACCACCGTCTTCGGCGCCAACATCTGGTATGTGGTCGACCTGAAACATTAGTCCCGCCCCGGCAAAGCCGGCATCCCGGATTCGACCCGTCGTCGCCCCCCGTTCAGGATAAATATTTCCCGACGATCGGGACCCGTCTTCCCACGCCGAAAGCCTTACAGCTGACCCGGATAATGGGACAGAACTGGTTTCGTTTATATTCATTGTTATTGACCATCCGAAGGATCCGCTTCACCAGCGCCTCATCGATGCCCATAGCGATGATCTCCCTGGGTCCCTGTCTTTTCTCGATATATTGATACAACACCTTATCCAGGATATCATATTCCGGCAGGCTATCACTGTCTTTCTGATCGGGCCGTAACTCAGCCGAAGGAGCTTTGTCCAGGATATTCGCCGGAATGATCTCTCCTTCGCGGTTAATATACCGGGCAAGGGCATATACCTGCAATTTATAAACATCTCCCAGCACGCTGAGGCCACCCGCCATATCCCCGTACAACGTTCCATATCCCGTAGATAACTCGCTCTTATTGGAAGTATTCAGCAGGATATAGCCAAACTTATTGGCGATGCCCATAAGAATATTACCCCGGGTGCGGCTTTGCAGGTTCTCCTCAGCCAGCCCGAAGGGCAAATCTTTAAAAACCGGCTCCAGCGTATGAATCAGGGACTCATAGACTTCGCGGATGGGGATGATATCGTAGGGATTCCCCAGGGTGCGGGATAATTGCTCGGCATCGCTGACAGAATGAGAAGTGGAATAAGGCGAAGGCAACAGGATGGCCCGTACGTTCTCTTTTCCTAATGCCTGCACGGCCAGCGCCAGCGTAACGGCGCTATCGATCCCCCCGCTGCTGCCAAGGATCGCCCTGGTGAAGCCCATTTTGAAAAAATAATCCCGGATCCCTAATAACAGGGCCTGGTAAATCTCCCGGATATTCTCCTCGTCCACCAGGTATTCTACTACCTTATCCGGGTCTTTTAGCCTGGAGACCCGCATTTCCTGGTTTAAAATACTTTTTTCCGCCACCGGGGGCTGATGTCTCCGTTCCTCCCTGCCGGCCGCGACTACGCTTCCTGCCGCAGAGCCTGACTTCCTCTCTTCGTCCGTATTGATGGCAATGGACAATCCCGGCAGCAATTCCTCGAACAGGGGAGGGATCGGTCCCTCCTTATGGGCTTGCCCCTTCAGGAACCCGCTTTCGGGTTCAAGGGCCATTTCCACCAGGGCAAAATCCTCTTCGAAATATTTTAATTCCCTGACCAGCTGCCCTTTTGCATCATATACGAGACTTCCCCCGTCAAAGACGATCTCGGTCTGTGAGCCTACGGCATTGCAATAGAACATAGGAAGCTTATACTTTGCAACATTCAGACGCACCACTTCTTTGCGGTCCTCGTCATGATCATAGTCAAAAGGAGAAGCAGAGATATTGATCATCAGATCGGGCTCCTGTCCCATCAGCTGGTCCATGGGACAAACCCTGTACAGGGGATTATCCCCCAGGTTCCAGATATCCTCGCAGATGGTCAACGCGATCTTTGTTCCTTTAAAAGGAATTACCTTCCATTGATACCCCGGTTCAAAATAACGGCCTTCGTCGAATACATCATAGGTGGGCAGGCAGGTCTTATGAGCCACACCCTTGATCTCTTTTTGATAGAGCAGCCAGGCGGCATTGAACAGCCTCTTCCCTTCCCGCGCTGGATTGCGCTCCGGTCCGCCCACGATCACCCCAATCGTATCGGCTTCCTCGCGTATACGGTCGATAGTGGCATAACACTGCGCGATAAAATCGTCAAACTCCAGGAAATCGCGGGGAGGATAGCCGCAGACTGCCAATTCAGAAAACACGACCAGGTCGGCGCCGGCCTCTTTGGCCTGGTGGATGGCAGCCAGGATCTTTCGAAGATTCTCTTCAAAATTTCCGATATGATAATTTTGTTGTGCCAGAACGATCTTCATAGTGCAAAGTTACCCTTTTTTCAATTGTTTATTTTTTCTCACGGGCTGATCAAGTAGGTGCTTCTCCGGTAAATAGTTGTCCTTGGAAACTACTTTTTCGCGCGTCCTTATTTCCAAAGCCTTTCTTGCATTGCCTGCAATGGCACCGCCTTGTTTGGCTACCACTTTATTTTCAACAAATCCTTTTGGTTTTTTTGTCTTTACAATGGCAGTTGTCGAAGCCTCCCCAAGCATGGAGAAAATCAATTCAAGGTCGTTCATATGGTCCCGAAGATTTTCGCGCTTCAGTCCTTTCACTTTTTTGTATTCAGCAGGCGTTAATCCAAAAGTCGCTTTTGAGATTTCTGCTGTTAAAATTGCATACTCGAGCTGCTCTTTTACCCCCCCGTTTTTCCATTCCTCGGTCAACTCCTCGCGAATAGCAATGCTTCGCATACGTTTTTCAATCCAGTCATCAGGATAGCCTTTGAGTTTATATAATTCTCGGGTTCTCTGTGTTGCCAATTCGGGGTTTCCTATTTCGTCCAGTCTGTCAGAGCCAACTTGTGCCAACCATAATTTGAATGGCTCCGCCTTAGGCGATGGAATAGATTGTATGATACGCAAAAGTCCTTTGGTATCAGCAGCTTGCACTTGTCGTTTTTTGCCGTCTGCAGCTTCCATTCCGACCAGGGTACAAATTGTACCCCAGTTGCTTTTTAGTTGTGCGTCACGGCTCAAAATCTTTTTTATGTATTGCTTAACGTCTGTACTACCGGTAAGGACCTCCACAACGTCCTGAACAGAAAAGTACCATTTCTGTTCCTGTTCATTCCACACGGAGCGAATTTGCTTGCTCTTAGTGGGGGTAAAACGAAATGTCCAAATGTGAAATAGTGAAAATTGTTTAGAACTCAACACGGGCGTAGGTTTGCCCGTTTTTCTTTTTCCAGCCTCCTAAAACGAAATGTTCGTTCAGGGTTCATTCTACTTCTCTTCCCACTATCCCTTCTTTAACTGCTCCAGTAGTTCTTTCATGGTGTGTTCCAAAGATTTAAGACGGTCATCCATCCCCTGGATGCGATCTTCCATTCCCACCCGTTCCTGGCCATTAGCCGCAACAATAGGCGCAACATTACCCGCAGTTTCTAAGAGAATAGGTCCCTTGCCTGTTAAAAGCCATACAGGGTTCAAATCCGGATTACTGGCGACAATTTTCTCCAGCCAAGACGCCTGAATGTCCGTTCCGCCTTTAAGAGCCTTTCCAATAGTGCCATTACTTGCCCCAATAGACCCCTCTATCTGTCTGATAGACAGATTTTTAGCGTCAGCAAACTCCTTAATGCGTTGTACAATTGAAGCCATGTAGAAAATTATCGCCAAAAAGATTGCGTGTGTAGAAAATTATCGCTATAATTGCGACAGAATTCGCCACATTGAGCCCTAAAAGTATAAATAAAAAATCGAAGCGTCCAAAAAAAAGGATCTACAGCTCGCTGGTTGCGGAGGTGGTCAATTGCTCCCCGAGCACCGTCCGCCAAGTATTGGCCGGGAGCCGCAGCCAGGACACTGAACTGGGCAAAACCATAGTGGCCGCAAACATCCTTCTGGAAGAAGGTATGGAGAAACTAATCCTTGAAGTAAAAAGCCTTACCGTACCATGCGCATGATCAATTCCACCCTATGTTTGGAGTTTCAGGACTTGCTCGCTTGCGGCATTCCTCAACGGACCCTTGAAAGCTGGAAAGAGCCTGTAAAATTCAACGACCCCTCCGACAACCGGAAAAGACTTTTTTCCTATAAAGACCTTCGGGATAAGTATAAACTCCTGGTTCAAGCTGTCTTTGGCAATCCGTATGAATATATCGCCAACGGTCCGATTAAAAGCCTTGTATTAAAAGACTTCGCGGCGGAAAAATTTTTCCTGGAATACCGATTTGATGACGAAAAGGCTTTACCAACAAAATATGTTGACCAGTATACCACAGCCGCAAGTTGGCTGAATATGATCGTGGAGGCTTTAGAGAACAAGCGGAAACTAAAAGATTCCCTGGGGTTAACTGTCGACCAATTTTGGTGCGCCTTGTTTCGCCTGATAGAGACTGAGCGGATAGATCTCCCAACAAGCGGTCGCCGGTTACGTGAAACGATTGCAAACTATAAACAGGAAGGCTACAAAAGTCTCATCAGCTCAAAGTTCGGCAATAGGAACAGCGCAAAAATAGTAGACGAACTCAGCGAGGCCCTTCTTTTTGAAATGATCGCCCACCCCAATCAATTCAATGACGTTGTTATAGCTTCTCAATATAACCGAAGGGCCCAAGAGCTGAGCAAAGATCCCATTTGTCCGTCAACCGTGGGCAATTACAGGCGGAAATTTGAATACTTACTAATGGGTAGCCGCGAAGGGAATAAGGTTTGGGCGGATAAGTATGGCAAAAGTATTCCAGGGAGACGTCCATCCGCGCCGCTGCTGTTGTTGAATAGTGACGACAACCACCTGGATTTATTCTACATCGATCTGGAAGATAAAACAGGAAACAAGTATTTCCGCCGATATAAGTTAATTGTTGTTTTAGACACCTTTAACGACTATCCATTAGGCTACGCCGCCGCCCCCGATCTGTCGGCGGCGCTGGTGAAAGCTGCCTATCTGGATGCCGAGTACCATATAAAGGAGTTGACCGGCGGCTGGTATCTGCCGCATCAAATTATAACGGACCGATGGGCAAAGAAGGAGCTGGAGCCTTTTTATAGCCAATTAGGTCATTTCTTTCCGGCAACCACCGGCCTTGCCAGGGCAAAATACATTGAACAGTCTTTTAGTGCTACTTGGCACAATCAATTGAAATGGTTTAATAACTACAGCGGTCACAATATCAGCGCCAAGACCAGGGGCATCAATCAGGAGGCTTTAAAAGCAAGAATGAAGGATTTTCCCCTTATTGAAGAAGCTCACCAACAGATCGCCCTATTTATTGACAGGTTGAGACAACTTCCATTCAACGGCAATGGCATTTCCAGGCAAGAGCAATGGAAAACGGCTTTTAAACAAAGCGAAAAGAGCCAGAAAAAGGCTATAGGTGACGAAGAAATGATCTACAAGCTCGGGATTCGCCATGAACATGAAAATACAATAACAAAGGGTGGTTTAAAAATCACGATGGGCGGTAAGAGTTATTTGTATGACATACCCGATACATTCTATTTGCAAAACGTCGGCAAAAAGGTATCCACCTTTTATGATCCGTATGATCTTTCTCGCATCCTCGTGACCGACAATGATAAGTTACGCTTTATAGCTCCGAGCCACAACCCAATGCCGAGGGCATTGGCAGATTATCAGCCAGGAGACAGAGCCCGGTTAAATGCTGCCTTTCATCAAAAGTTGTCGCACGTAAATGAGATAGGCGAAGCTGATAAAAGACGAAAAAAAGTATTAGCCGAGTCGGGCTATGATCCGGAAGCACTGCTGCAAGCAAACATAATGTCAAAAGGCATCAAACAAAACGCCGAGGAATCGATCCTGCTGCGCGGGATGGACGCTGGTGACGGCGAAATAGATGTATGGAACTCAATTTAATCCCAATTATAAACCTTATAAAACGAAAATCATGTTAAACAAAGAACAAAAGCAGCAGATCGCCGCCCTGGTACAGGTCCACATCGACAGCTGTAAGAGTCAGAACGACGCCGCAAGGGTATTAAGTGTTAGTCCCGCTACTCTTAGCCAGATCAAAAACGGCAATTGGCAAAACATCGACGAAAAAATGTGGCTAAAAATTGGAAAGCAGCTCGGATTTACACAAGGCAGGTGGAGCACCGTAATGACAAGATCCGCCACTATGCTCCATGTCCTTTTAAATGATGCGTCAAACTGGAGCATCGTATATGGCATCACGGGTTCGCCCGGTTGTGGGAAAAGTCATATCGCCCGGGAATTCGCTGCGAACAACGCAAACGTGTTTCATATCAGCTGCGATGAGTTTTGGAACAAGAAGCAATTTCTTCAGGAGTTGCTGACAAAAATGGGGGACGACCCGAGCGGAATGAATTGCAATGACATGATGGGGAAGATTGTAAATGTTATGCTGGGCCTAGAGAACCCCCTTATCATTTTAGATGAAGCAGACAAGCTAAACGACCCGGTTCTTTATCTCTTTATAACCCTGTATAACAGGCTGGAAGATAAATGCGGCATTATCCTTATGGCTACTGACCACCTGGAAAAAAGAATTAACAAAGGATTGCGGCTAAACAGGAAGGGTTATAAAGAAATATTCAGCCGCCTGGGTCGCAAGTTTATCAAACTTCCCGAGGTATCAGAAAAAGATATACTGTCTGTTTGCAAGGCTAACGGCGTGGAAAGCTCTATTTCCATTACCGAGATATGGAACGACTCTGAAGGGGATTTGCGCAGGGTAAAAAGGAAGATTCACGCCATTAAGAACCGGGAAAAACAAGCCGCTTAATTCTATACCCATGAAAACCTTATCACCTAAAGAAACCCGTCTAAAGGTCTTATCCCTCCTTCGCTGGACAGAACTCGAATGGGCCAATTTTCAATATCAAATGGGCGAGACATATCTGGAAAGAATTTTTCAGGGCCTTAGCGCCGCCGATTTTGAAGGGATCAGAACGAGCTCCACCTTTTGGCGGTGGTGGACCAACCAGTGGAATTTCCGGGATGAATGCTTTATCGACTATGCTGATGCCCTTTCTTATCACGACAGGGTTATCAGGTACAGACATCTGCACAGCCCCAGGATGGAGCAAAACCGACCCCATAACATCATCCTGGAGTCCATACATACATAAACCGAGCAGACAATTACC
>WNFI01671069.1_pt1 | contig 45234 bp, 34 predicted proteins | sample 5400471 | NCBI WGS metagenome assembly WNFI01 (sample SAMN13153348, study PRJNA577476) | soil metagenome | isolation source: 100 cm saprolite on Douglas fir-dominated hillslope | place: USA:California | collected 2013-09-17 | reverse complement strand
CTGGGCCACGCCGGCTGCGTCATCCACAACAATCGACCGCTGTTCGGAGCCCAAAGATGCGCATTCATCCCTTCAAAGATAGCGCGGTGATCTACGTAGTTAAGCATCTGCGCCTTGCGCTCAAAATCCTCTAAGCTGGTCGGCGCTCCGAACTCCGCCTGGATCTGCGCCATAAACGGCGCCATGTCTCCATTCCCGCTCTGGTGCCAGTCGTGGTACGCCCAGTCGTCGCTGATCGGCCACTGATCTTCTTTCGGAATCCATGCACGGAATGATTCCAGCGTGGAAAACGAAGGCGTTCCAGTCTCGACCGAGAACCCATGATTCAGTTCCGTGTAATAAAGCACAGGGTCCATATACTTGTAGGGACCGCTGTTCTGCAGGTTCACTTGATTCGAACTGGGTGAATAATAGCGCGTACCGTCAAGCGACCGGACGAGGTCTGCAATTCCGTCGCTGATGATAGGTTGCGGCACGCCTTCATTTCGCCCGCACCACATCGCAATCGATGGATGATTGCGGAAGCGCAGGATTGTGTCGCGCACGTTGTCGAGAAATAGCGCAGGATCTTGCGCTTCAATGTTGTAGTTCTGCGTCGACTCCCAAAAATCGTTCCACACCAGCAAACCGTATTCGTCGGCGAGATCGTAGAACACTTCCTCCGTGTTTTGCCCAACCCAGTTGCGAATCATGTTCAGGTTGGCGTCGTGGTGCAGACGGAAATATGGCTCCAGCCGCGTCCGCGAGACACGCTTGCGCGAATCGTCCATGCCCCAGTTGCCGCCGCGGCAGGCAATCTTCACTCCATTCACTTTGATCACTAGATACGATTGCATCTGGGGATCATTGACCATCTTCACTGCGGGAGAGGATTCGGCGCCCGGAGCCAGTGACGCGACCCATGACTTCCAACCGTCCTTCCACTCGACCGGATAAATCGACGGAAACGGGTCGGTTGCAGGAATCTCGCGCATTCCTTCATGACTCACATCCACGACTTGCTCATTAGTCGCGTGCGCGGCCGTCGGAGAGTACTCCAGTCGCCGCAGATGTCCGGTGCTGTCCAGCAGGCTCAATTCATACGTGATCTCGCGAATCCCGAATCGCACCTGCTTCGCGTCCGATACATTATTTCCTGAAGCAAAAGCCACCTTGAGCGTGTACAAATCCTGCTTACCATAGCCGTTCGGCCACCACAATTGTGGATTCTGCACTGTGAGTTGCGAGAATTCCTTGGACGAAAGAGTGATCGAACTTCTGCCGGGAGGGACGGTTACCTCCTTCGAGACAGTAATCTGATCGAATGAAGCAGTAATAGTTCCTTTCGCAGGCGCAGACGAAGAATTCTCCATTGGCACAGTGATCTCGACATCGGCCCTATTTGTATCGGGCAACGGAAGCTTCGTGACTACTTGTACGTCACCAATCTTTACCGCATCGCTGGCCTCCAGCGTCACCGGCTGCCAGATTCCGGTGTCACGATCTCGCACCGCCGGAATCCAGTCCCATCCCTCCGTTGCAACAAAGGTAGGACCATCCAGGCACATCGTGCCGCCGTTTTCCCCAGGACCGCCTTTCACCGACTGTTCCTGCGGAATACCTGGATGCGGAGGCGGCGAGACCCGCACCGCCAACGTATTCGTCGCACCAGTCTTGACGATACTGGTGACATCGAAGACGCCGCGAATAAACGCGCCCGTAATTGTTCCCACAGATTCGCCGTTCATCCACACCGAGGCTTTGTAGTTGATCCCGTGAAATGTGAGCGTGAGCTGCCGCCCGTTCGCCGCCTTCGGCGCCTTGAATTCGACGCGATACCAATAATCCTGCTTGTTGAGGCTCTCTGGAATCGCCAGATTATTCAGACCGTAATCCGGGTCCGGGTAAATGCCGCGATCAATCAGCGTAGTCAGGGCAGTGCCCGGCACGGTGGCCGGCAGCCAATCTTTCGAATTGAAGCCGGCCTGAGAGATCGTCTCGCCCGCTGCTTCGATCTTGGGAGCGACGATCATGCTCCAACCGGAGGCGACCGTCCATTCACTCTCGCCGTTGGCTTCGAGCGGATTGCTTTTGGCAGGCAGCGGTTGGGCGACTGGATGCGAATATGCCGCCTTGCTGTGTGGCATGGTGGCCGCGTCTTGCGGAGCCCTGTATCCCGCCTGTCCCCGTGTCTGCAGCGGCCACGCCTTGGATCCCTCTTCAAGCATAAACGGCGAGAAGTCCGGCTGCTCATGGTAGAGCTTCTGGATTTCGTCCGCGCGCAAACTCCGGCGCAGAAGGTTCAAGTCTGCGATTTTTCCACCGAAGTGTTGCCACTTAAGGGAGGAGGGCCTAGCCACCGATGTGGCCAAAGACGGCATGGAAGGCGCCAAAAGCAGCACTGGACTGACGCTTCCGAGATCGAGTTTCCCATGAGCCACCTGCGAACCGTCGCTGTAGAGTTTGAATTCCACTCCATCGGAAGTTGCGACGAGCAGATGCCAGTTGCCCGGAGTCAGCGTGGTCCCTCCGGGCAAGATGTTGTCGCGTCCCATCCACAGCATCACCCGCGTCCCATCTGTCGCAAGGTAGCGTGAATATTCATCCGAGGGATCTCCAGCACCCGCAATCAACGTGAGCCCTTTTGCCTCCTCTTCAGCCCTGACCCACGCGTACAGCGACCACGGTGAATCTGCACGCAGCACGGAATCATCTTTTGCGAGAGACTTCTTTAATCCCTCCCCGTCGGCTAGAAACACTCCATTGAACGGTCCGTAGAATGGCGGATCATTGGTGGCCGGCGCCTGCGCATGCGCGGCGACGGCGATCGAACAAACCATCATTCCGCACGCGACCAACGACCGCAGTGTGAGTGTTGCCCTGTTCATTAATTGTCCTCTGGAAAGCTCCAAGCATGATGCCGAGTTTTGAAACGGAATGCACTGCAAGGCTCTCGGCAAGAATAAATTTCGACGATTCTTGAGCTGCCAAGCAAGGATTTTGCAGTCAGCACCCTCATTATGCCTTAATGTGAAGCTAGGGGAAGAGCGCAAGCGCCTCGAAATCTTTTCCACTGACGACTACTCTCGACAAATTGAGTTGGCCTGACAGCCAAATCCGGAGGGAGATGTATCGTTCATGAATGCAGCGCGCACAGCGCTGTCGACAATCCCGCTTTGAACGTCGCAGTGGGAGGTCACCAATGAGTTGCGGAGGCCAGTGGTTAAATTGTTCGCCTCGTACCCTTTATCTTTTATCCAAACGCCAACTTGCGCCACTATTCGTTCATTGCCGACGGCATACCTGATATGCCGAAAACCCTCTTAACGCCGCAACGTCGGTTTTGTGCCCGCACCCATCTCAACCACGAGCTCTTGAAATTTTGCACCGATAATGCGCGACGGAATTGCCTGGGGTTTTGCTAGCACTTCAAGGAAATTTGACTCCAAAAGCTACATCGAAACGAATTTCGCAATGGAGCAGGCGCAGAGTTGAACGGGCCGTAGGTCCGAAGCGATCTGGCGCGGGCAGGAGGCGGCACGCGTCAAGCCTGAATAGCAGAATGCTAAACTGGAGTTAGATTTCCTGAATCTTCGCGCTCGGGAGAGCTGTCGGGCAAAGCAAAGCCGCTATCGATGAACGAGGGGCTTTCTTGAACACCGTCTCAACGCAGAATCTTAAGGATTTAATGGGCAACCGAGGCGAAAAAAATGCCGAGCGGAGTGAAAGACAGTCGCCGATTTATGTCGGACTACTTACAGGTGGGATAGATCGACCTTACGTGTACGGCTTGGCCATGGTGCTTGTCTCAAAAGATGTGAGATTGGATATTATCGGCAGCGATGCTGTTAGCCGTCCCGAGCTCCATGCCCCCAAACTAAATTTTCTCAATCTGCGCGGGAATCTAAAGCCAAATGTCAGTTTCAAACAAAAGCTATTTCGCATCCTGCTTTACTACGTCCGGCTTGTCCGCTACGCCTGGGCCGCCGAGCCGAAAGTTTTTCATATTTTGTAGGACAACAAGTTTCTGATCTTTGACCGCACAATACTGATGCTTTACTACAAGCTATTGGGAAAACGAATCGCCTACACTGCGATGAACGTCAATGCGGGAAAAAGGGATCGAACGATTCGAGGCTCAATCGGCTTTCATTGCGAATCCATTACCGGCTTGCGGACCACATCTTCGTTCACATGGAAAGGATGAAGTCCGAGTTGCTCGAGGATTTCGGGGCTCGCAAAGAAGCGGTGACGGTCATTCCGATGGGCATCAACAACTCTGTTCCGAACACAGAACTCACCTCATCGGAAGCCAAGCGGTGGCTAGGCATCGAAAGTGCCGAAAAAATAATTCTCTTTTTCGGAGGCATACAGCCCTACAAGGGCCTGGAATATCGGTGGGCGCTTTTCAGCTGATTGCTTCCGAGCACAAGGAATATCGACTGATCATCGCCGGTTCCCCAACACAATCAGCGCAGTACTGGCATGACATTCAGGCCGCGATCGAGAGCCATCCCACTCGGGAAAGAGTGATTCAGGGGATTGAGTTCGTGCCCGACAGCGAGACGGAACTGTACTTCAAAGCGGCCGACGTTGCCGCCCTGCCTTATACCGACATTTTCCAGAGCGGCGTGCTGGTTTTGTCGTTCGGCTTCGGCTTACCGGTAACCGCAACCGATGTAGGTTCCTTGCGGGAAGATATCACCGAGGGAAAAACGGGGTTGATCTACAAGCCGCGCGACCCCGCCGATTTGGCCCGTGTGATTGAAGCCTATTTTGAAAGCGAGATGTACAAACGACTGGAGCAGAACTGTCCAGATATTCGCGACTACACCAATCGGCGTAATTCGTGGGAGGTTGCGGCTGACCGAACCAGCACTTATCGATGGTCGTCGACAACACGGACCCACCGTGCTGGCGAAACCAGACAGGATAATCGGTACCGCCTCCAAAGAACGAAATCCGAAGCGGAGTGCTAGCAATAACCATTCTTGGGCTTTCCAGATAATGAATTCAGTAATTCAATCGTGAATACGAGCTTTTAGCAGTGACGAACTCGATGTTTTTTTCCAGGCGTACTATCTTGTCGGCCACTTCTCCTAGCGAAGATGCGACCAGGTCGGCCTTGCCGTCGACGATATCGCTCTCAAGCAAGCGAGCGGTCTTGCATCCGGCATTTTTCCCGGCTTCAATGTCGACCGCGGAGTCTCCGATCATCCACGAAGCCGCCAGGTCCAGTTGGTATGTCCGCGCTGCCTCTAGCAACATACCGGGAGCCGGCTTGCGACAGCTGCAAGCCGGCCATTTCTCATGCGGGCAGTAATACACCCCATCGATAGTGGCGCCCGCCGCCGCCAGTTGCTCGCACATCCTACGGTGCATACCGTCCAGTTCGATTGCAGTAACCAGTCCTTTGGCCACACAGCGCTGGTTGCTCACCACGATGACACGAAACTTTGATCGATTGAGGCGACTGATCGCTTGCACCACACCCGGGAGAAATTGGATTTCCTCCCAGCGCGTGATGTACTCGCCTTCAACGGGTTTTCGGTTTATTACTCCGTCACGATCCAAAAAGACAGCTTTGTTCATGGAGTTCATGGAAAGTCGTCTGTTACCTGTTCTGAGAGAATATGGCCGATCAGGATGTGACACTCCTGAATAGGCGGCGTTTCTCGATGGCACACGGTGGGCTCGTCGACGCCTGCGCGATCTCGTCAAACAGTTTGCGGTTTCCGCCGAGGCATGCCGAGCCACATTCTTGTTGCGCTAAGCAACATCCCTTCACGCAATTGCTGCCCTGAAGCTTAGTTTTTCGCGGTTATCTCTTCCCCGACCTCGGTGAGATCTTGGTCGCCGGTGCCCTCCGGTTTCCGATTCCGCAAATCCACAGCCACCCCGAGACTGAGAGAGTCCATGATCGCGAAACTTGCCGCAGTCACCTCGACCAATTCCTCGAATGCGATGGGAGAAGGTTGACCTTGGCGCATGGCGTTTACCGTGAGCTCAAGTTCTTTTTTGTGCCCTTTGTCGCGATTGCATTTGATGGTCTTGCATTTGCCCCCGCGGAAAAGATCGAGAGTGCGGTAGTCGTCAAGACGGGCGGCGGCACCTTCGCAGAACACTTCGTAATATTCCTTCGGCAACGACTTATCTCCGTTCGCGAGATACAAGAGGTTTCCCACCGACCCATCCCCGAAAGACATAGTGATGACAACGTTGTCGCGGTTGTAGCGTGATCCATCGGGAATACCTTTGGCGTAGACACTGACGATCGGCTGGCCGACCATATATCGCACCCAGTCGATAAAATGGCAGGCTTCACCGATGATTCGGCCGCCGTTGATGGAGTTCTGCGTCCAGTGGTCCGGCGGCAAGTGGCCGGCGTTCACTCGAATGTGGACGACCATGGGCTCACGGCGAACCGAAAAGAAGCGGTGAATCTCTTGTGCCGGCGGAGAAAAACGCCGGTTGAAGCCCACCATCATGAAGGGCGAATGGCCGCAAAGCAGCTCGGCCCGATAAGCCGATTGAACGGGTTCCAGTTTTTCCGCATTGACCGCCAATGGCTTTTCGACGAATATCGCTTTTTTGTGGGAGAGAGCGGAGAGAACATGCGCGGCATGACTGTCGTGATGGGAAAGAATAAAAACCGCATCCAGATTCGGGTCCGAAAGAATTTCGCCGGGCGTTTGGCCGCGTCGAAATCCGAATAACTTTTGCGCGGAGAAGGCCGATGCGCCGGACGCACTGCCCACCGATTCCAATTGCGCGTTTTTCAGTGCTTGAAGCTGGGGAAAGATCGTCCCGCGAGCAAACGCCCCAGCCCCGATGCATCCCACTCGCAACACATCAGACTTCTGGCGGACGGAAGAAAGCTCGATTTTGTCGCGATCGGGGGAACGGTCAGAATCGTATTTGAGAATGGCTGTGTAGGAGCCTGACTTCTGAATCTCCGAGTAGGCCAGGGCGCCGTCTTCGATCCGGTATTGCTGCTTGAGAAGCGGATCGACCTTGCGTCCTTCCGTCGCAAGAAAACCAAGAAAGGCTTCCATGTTACGTTGCTCGGTCCAACGAACGTAGCCGACCGGATAGTCGTGTCCCGACTCTTCATAGTTGGAATCGTACCGTCCCGGTCCATAGGAGCGCGACAGAGCCAGTGACAACTCCTTCCTGTACATCAGTTCGCGAGAAACGCCTAGGGGGACCGAACCGAGAACGATAATGCGGCCCCGATCGCGCAACAGCTGTGCACTCAACTCGATTGGGCCGGTGGAGGCTGAACTGGCCGTTATGATGGCGGCATCGGGCCCGTACTTGGTGAACTCGGCGATCTTAGAGAGCAAGTCAGGATCCGAAGGGTTCAAGCCCATACTTGCTCCGAAATCCTCCGCTTGCTTCGCCCGTGAAGGGTTGGCGTCGATCGCGATCACATGACAGCCCGCCGCGCGAGCCAGCAGAATGGTGAGCACGCCCAACAAACCGGCACCCACAACCACAATGTTCTCGCCTAGGGTTACGTTGGCTTGACGGAGGCCCTGCATGGCAATGGCGCCGATGGTGGTGAGTGACGCTGCTTCGAGCGAGACGGACTCGGGAATTTTCGCGGCCAGATTGCGGGGAACAAAATTGATTTCGCTGTGGGAAGCGTATCCCACCCCGGCGCAAGCAACGCGGTCGCCAGGCTGAACTTCGTGGACGCCTTCGCCTACGGCCAGCACTGTTCCCGAGCAGCTGTAGCCCAAGCCGGAGACGGTGTCGAGCCGGGTACGAACTTTCTGGTATGCCGCTATTACCCCGTTGGTCTTGGCGAAGTCAACGACCTGCTTAACCAAGTCGGGGCGAGCATGCGCCTTGCCCAGTAAAGTTTTCTTTCCGGTCTGAATCGTGTTGAGTTCCGTGCCGGCGCTGATAGCGGAAAATGCCGTTCGAACCAGAAGTCCGCCGGAACGCAACTCAGGCGCGGGAACATCGAAGGTTCCGACTTCACCGGTTTTCATGTTAGCCAGTATGGCAAGCATTGATTGCGACTTTGGTCGAACGAAAGATCGAAACTTTGAATGTGCTTCGAGAGAACTAAATTCTCACACGGAAAGTCATTTGCTTTCGGTGACAACCAAGCCGGGCCAGTTGCTTTGAGCCGCCTGATAATTCTCCATCGTTCCGATGTCGAGGACATAATCGGAAATCGGATAGGCGAGCATTTGTCCGGTCAGACGCGGCAATACGTCGAACCCCAAATCCACCGGTGAGCGTGACGGAATCTGCTGGATGAGTTTCGGCGTGCCGATCATAATTCCAGAAAAAGCCCAGTGGCTCTTGGGCTGGGCAGGCTTCTCCTGAAAGTCGCGAATTGTCATCTCGTCGTCGAAGGACACCACGCCACAGCGGGAGGGATCCGGCACCTGATACAGACCCAGCGTGGCGGTCGGGCGGCGCTCCTGGTGACACTCCATCATGCGACTGAAACTGGTGTTGGTAAGAACGTCTGCGTAGAGAATAAAAAAGCTAGAGTCGGAACCGACCCAATCGCGATTGGCCAAGATGGTGCCGGCCGAACCGAGCAGCGTGGACTCTTCGGCCAGATGCAGACGAACGCCGTTCGCGTTCTGTTTGGTCCAGTTTCGGACGAGATCAGCATGCGTGTGAAGATTGATCATCACTTCATCAATGCCCGCGTTCCCGCAGATATCCATCCAGATTTGAAGCATGGGCACTCCGCGGATCGGGACCAGACACTTGGGAATCTTGTCGGTAATCGGCCGCAGCCGGGTGCCCTCGCCTGCCGCCAACAGAAATGCCTTCATCGATCTCCCCACTTCGTGTTTGAGCTCATCGGCTGGATTCTTCCAGTGGAAGCGTGTCTAGTGCAAGCTGGCCGCGGAAGCAGGAGTGAATATCCAACGGGAGCCCGCGCGCTCGTCTCCATCGATGAATGGGTCGTTGACAATCACCTGAGCTCCGTTAGTGTCGAGTGCGAACGCCATTTCCTGGATGCCTTCGCCCCGGAGCGCGGAACGAACCGCCGCATGGCTCTCACTTTCGCAATAGAGAAGAAGAAATCCGCCCCCACCTGCGCCTGTAATCTTTCCGCCCAACGCGCCGTTGTGGCGGGCCAACTCATAAAGATGATCAATCCTGGAATTGGAAATCTTATCGGAAATACGTTTCTTGGCCTGCCATCCCTCATCCAGCAGCGAGCCGAAAATATTGAGGTCTCCAGCGCGCAGCACCTTGAGCATTCGATCAGCCAGGTCACGCACTTGGTGTAAAGCCTCGACCGCGGGCCCGTTCGGGCTGCGCGTGGACTTCTCCTGCTCCTGCAAGATAGTCCAGGAGTGATGGGCTGATCCGGTGAAAAACAGCATAAGGTTGGACTGGAGCTCGCGCAGCAGCAAGGGATCCAAGTCCACGGGTTGCACTTCGGTAAAACCGTTGGTGTGAAAGGTCAGAAAATTCAGTCCACCGAACGCGGCCGCAAATTCGTCCTGCCGGCCTACGTGGCGTCCTAGCACATCGCGAGCAATACGGAATGCTCCTTCCGCCAGATCGTATTTCGAGAGCGGACGATTCAGATACGTCGTCAGCGTCTTCAGAATATTGACGCATACGCTGGCGGAAGAACCTAATCCAGTACCTGGCGGAATCTCAGAAGAGAGAAAAAGATCCACCGAAATATCGCATGCCAAATCCTTGAGGATGCCGAGAGGAATTTCGAGGCCACTCCCGCGAACCTCCATATTGGCGATATCGTGCCAGGTTTCAAAGACGCGCAGGTCGGAGGAGATGACCTGGATGCGCCCGTCGTTGCGCTTGCACAGGATGGTGTAGAAGTACTTGTTAATCGCGGTGCTCAGGACGGCGCCACCGAATTGCTCGTAGTAAGCGGGAAGATCGGTTCCTCCGCCGGCAAAACTAATCCGCACCGGGCTACGAAAATGGTTTGAAGTAAGAGCGAGACATCCGTCCAAGGCGAAGGATTGAGCAGATATTGCAGATCGAATCTGGTCTTTTCCTCGGAGGAGTGATGCTCACGGATACCGTGGACTTGTGCCAATCCTGTGATGCCGGGCTTGACCACAAGGCGCTGCCGTTGCCAATCGGAATACCGGCAGACCCGGTCAGGCGCCTCGGGTCTCGGACCCACCAGACTCATGTCGCCGAGCAGCACATTCCACAACTGTGGAACTTCCGTGAGACTAAGTTCCCCTAGCAGTTGTTCAAACCAAGATCCGTTAATTGGGGTACGATCGACGTTAAGCCTGAGCATTTTGAACGCCGAGCCTTTGTAACCGCAGCGAACATCCCATCGAAACGCCTCCCCCTTGAGCAGAAGCAGCGCAACGGCTACAGGCAGTACAACGGGAAGCGCAAAAAGAAATAGAACCGATCCCAAGACAAGATCGAAAACACGCTTCCATGCTAAGGAACCACCAATCTTTGGCTGACCCAACTGCACCACCGGCAGCCCGTCAAGATCGATCAAACTCGGACGCGATAGATACAGCTCGTAAAATTGAGGGACCAGGCTTACGGCGATTCCGCGCTCGCGGCACTGCGCGGCTAGGCCAAGCAGTTCGGGGTGAGAACAATCGGGTAAGGCCAAAACTAGTTCGTTGACTCGATTGCTGCACAACAGATCTACGATTCCGACGGAGGCAAGATGCACGGCCGACGGCCCCGAACAAAGGCCGGTCTCTACGTTTCCATCGTCCGGGGAAAGAAAACCCACAACTCGGCAAAGCATCTCGGGATGGCGTCCGATCTTCCTTTCCAACTCCCGAACTAGGCTTCCACGCCCGACAATTACGATGCGGCGCGCCGCACCATTTTGCGATCCCGCTCGCAGAAGGAGATACGCTCCCACCCGGATGAGAGTAAATCCCGCGAATAGCAAAATGCCAAAGTAGATCAGAGCCAGCCGGGAAACATAACTCGCAAAGAGATATCCACCAGCGGAGAGAACTACCATCAAACCGCCCACCGCCAACAGCAACTGCGAAACGACCGCAGACAGACGCCAGCCACCCTTAAATCCATCGAGCGCCAGAAACAGAGACAGGAGAGTCCAAATCACCCACGCGCCAACCAGGAAGGGTGCTTGCGCCACCAATGTGCGGAGCCCGACCTGGCTCAATTCTCCGCCATAGCGCAGGGCCAGTGCCCCAACCATGGCCACTGCCGACCACAGCAGGTCGCTGATCAGTATCCCGGAGGATAAGTTACGCGGGTTCATCGTCGTCCGCTGGAGGTGGCTCCGCAAGCTTCTTCGTGGAATGCGTCCGTCTTATGCTGCTGCGAAATCTGGGCTCGCAGCGCAGTGAAAACAGCGTGCGTGACACTGAGATGGAGGTCTTCAATGATTTGTACATTGTCCGACGGCACGATCAGGCACAAATCGCAGAGGTTTTTCATCTCCCCTCCTTGAAAACCCGTCAAGCCCACCGTGACGGCTCCGGCTTCGCGCGCTACCTTCAACGCCTTCAACACATTAGGAGACCGGCCACTGGCACTAATGGCCAAGGCAACATCGTTGGGACGGACAAAATTGATCAACTGTTCGGCAAAGATGTCTTCATAGCGCGCGTCATTGGCCCAAGCCGTCATCAGTGGTACGTTGTCAGTAAGCGCCAGCACCTGAAAGCGCTTACCCGAGCCGTTGGCTGCACCCTTTCCCAGGTCGCAGGCGAAGTGCGAGGCCAGCGCGGCGCTCCCGCCATTGCCGAATAAATAAACCATTCGGCTCGACTCGTACGCCTCCAGCAGAACTTCGACGATCCGGTCGACGGTTGGGACTGGCATCTTCCCGATGGTCTGAACAAGTTCGCTAATATAGTTTTTGACGATTTGTTGCACGGTCCGTCCCTTCAAAGTGCGCTTGCTTTCTTAACTAACACCACATTGTCGCGATTAGTTGCGGGAATGGCTAGTTTAACCGGAAAACCTGAGGTGGCGATTCAGGTTCCGGGTCGTCAAATCCATATGACTGTTTAGGACACCCTTTCGAATGGCTTCAATTAGAACACGAATCGGGGTCGTTTATTGCACACTTTAAGGAGATCTTAGCGTCATCGGATTGCCTCTTGAGTCAGGTATCCGAGCACCGCTGCGCCAAAGCGGCAACCAGTCGTCGTACTGGTCAGCGATTTTTGCCCAAAACCACGTACGGAACAGCCCGCAGCAGAATCTTCACATCCAGCCAGATCGACCAATTGCAGATATATTCGAGATCCCGGCGTACCATCTCGTCGAAATCCTGGGTCTTGCCGGAGACTATCCATAAGGAGACACATCCCGGTTTCATCTGAACACGTTGCTTCTGCCACTCCGTAAGTTGCAGGTACTCAAAGACTTGGCAAGGGCGGGGTCCGACCAAACTCATGTGCCCTACCAGCACACTCCAGAGCTGTGGCAATTCATCCAAACTGAAGCGTCTGAGAATCCGTCCGATTGGACTTGCACGGGGATCATCCTTCATCTTGAAGAAGATCCCGGTCATCTCGTTTTTGTCTTCGAGCTGCTCCCTGGCGCGATCTGCACCATCAAACATCGACCGGAATTTGTATCCCAAGAAAGGCTCGCCGCCTCTTCCCACTACGTTCCAACGAAAAAAGATGGGACCCGGCGAAGTCAACCTGATGAGGATTGAGATCAGGGCAAACAGCGGGAAAAGGACCACAAGCCCTGTCGCAGCTACCAGCATGTCCAAACCGCGTTTTGCGGCCATCTGCCAGGCTGGAGGCCGGAGGTGCGTCGAGTCAAATCGTGCATCGCTTGCGTCTTCAGTTTTCAGTAACATTGCGAGTACGGAACCAGTACGGCAAAACACCTTTCACGAGCAGGGTTCGAACAAACCAAGGCAGTGCCACAAAATAGCGTTTCAGCTTACCACGTGGCTCTTCGACAGTACGGAATATCCATTCGAGTCCTGCTGTTCTAATCCAGTTCGGACAGTTAAGTTTGATCCCAGCAAGCACGTCCAGCGTGCCTCCAACGCCGACCACCACCGGCACACCGAGGGTGCGGCCGTAAGCTCCCATCCAGTATTCCTGCTTGGGCGTACCCATTCCAACAAACAGCACGTCGGGTCGGCAAGAACGGACGTGCGCAGCAACTTCTTCCGCCTCGCTCTCAGTGAAATAACCGTGATGAGATCCAGCGATTGTGATGCCAGGGTATTGCTGGTGCAATCGGGCCAACATGTGCTCGAGGCTCGAAGGGCGCGTTCCCAGAAAAAAGATGCGAAAGCCTCGCTCTGCAGCCAGCGGCAAGAAGGACTTTGTCAGGTTGTCATTGCCAATGTATGCCTTGAGAGGGTCGCCGCACCAACGAGAAGCTTTGGTAATAACTTGTTCCGGGAGAATCAGATCCGCACTTTCGACAATTTGCCTCAGACGAAGGTCGCCCTGCATGCGCCAGAGCTTTGGCACGTTGAAGGCCACCACAAGGTGAGGCGATCGCGATTGGATGAACTCTTGAAGCCGGGCCAGAGCTTCGTCCATTGAGAGACTGTCAACTGGCGAGCCAAGAAAAGACAGTCGGGACGATGCTGTCTTCTCGGGAAACACATCCATCCTAGTTTGAATCATAACTGACCGTATACGAGTTCAGTAAGAGCCCTCTGCATCCACGCTTGTGCCCAGCGAATATATGGAGTCCGGATACTATAGCCGCGGCAAATCCGATAATAGAAGTAACCATTTGAATCCTGAAGGTTCGAAATGCCCCACTCTGCGATACGCACCGCTTGTTCCAGGGCTTCGCTGTCTTCGTGCCGAAACTCCAGGAAGGTCAGAATCGCTTGCGCAACGCTGTGGACGTCCACAGGGAATGTGCTGTCCGGATAGTACTTCGGCGTGCCATCTTCGAGAAACATCCTTTTCTTCCAAAAGCGATAACCGCGAAGCACACACTTGTCGAATTCATCAGTTTGCATGAATTCTCCCGTGCGTTTCAAGGCCACAAGAACAAAGCCGGTGTGGAAGTTATCCACCCATCGATCGTTCGTGGCTTCTCCGTAGGGCCAAGATCCATCCGGCAGTTGACGCCGCGCCGTGAAACGAGCCGCCGCCAAGGCCGCCATCCCTAGGTCGCGCTCCTTTGTATGCTTGAACACGGAAGCCAGCAACCAGGCTCCCATCATGCTGGCGTTATGAACGGCCCTTTGATCCAAAGGCGTGTACGAGAAGCAGAGTTCATCTGCAGCGGGAGCTAGCACCTTCAAATCGCGGAGGACGAAATCGCAGGCGCTGCGGGCAACGTTCAATGCCGAAGAAACCCTTGAATGCTGCTCAACCGTTGCCTTGCCTTCCAGCATGTCATCGTCACCCACTACGCTCAACCACTTCAGTTCGTTTCCCAGAAGGAAGTGCATGTCCAGGAATGCAAGTGCTATGAATGCAGTATTTACTACGGTGGGAGTCCCCGCCGGGGCGAAGAATGCTCGATTCGGCCAATCAAAGTTGTAGCCCCAACTCGTGCCACTGTAGCCCGGCGCGGCATTTTTCAGCAGCCATCGCGCGAAAAAAGTGACGTATTCGCGCTGCTGCGGGTTGTGCGTGACTGCATACTTCCGGGCATAGCTAGCGAGGAACAGGCCCATGCCTTTGGGGTTGTAGCCTTTCGGGATCGCCAGCAGAGGGCGAAGATTCAGAGGGCTCCGCTTCAAAAGCTGTAAGCAGAGTATCCCCGCGAATCGATTCTGCTGGGTCAGCCGCCGAATCAGAGGGCTGTTCAATGCGTCATGAGGATCCCAACCGCGAAAATGCTCACTTTCGATCCATGAATCGAGGCGTTCGAGCGCTGAAATGATTTTGCTCGGCAGCCGCGAGGCAGCACTACCCTTGGTGGCTTCAAGCACCGGCTTCAGTGACATCCCGTACGTCGACATCATACTTAGGAATTCGAACTAGCTTTGAGCAACCAGGTTTGAGACCGCACTCTTGTTGGCGGATTCACTGAAAAATTCCCGCAGTGCCTGGATGGCAATGGTGCAGCTTTCATCGCCGGCGACCGATACTCGAACACAACCCCGACCAGGACTATAACGGCTTCCATCCCGAACCAACACATTTCTCTCTGCCAGGTAGCTCACAATCTCGCTCGCCTTTTCGTGTTCGAAAGCCACAAAGTTCGCAGCTGATCGCCGGTACGGAAGGTTGAACTCCTCACAGAGCGCATAGAACCTTTCCTTCGAATGGCGGATTTCCTCGATATAATCTCTAACCGATTGCATGTCCCGCAACGAGGCCAGCGCCGCTACCTTTGCAAACATGGTGACACTTTTGGAGATGTTGAGGCGGTTTACCACCCTGATAATCTCGAGCGGCGCCAACAGGTATCCCAAGCGCAAGCCCGCCATCCCAAACGCCTTCGAGAACGTTCGGCTCACGATACAGTGTGAATACCGCGTGACGAGTTCTGCTGCGCTGATGCCCGAGAACTCAAAATAAGCCTCGTCAATAATCAAGAGTGCAGAAAGGCGGCTACATTCTGCCGCGAGTCTCTCCAAAACAGACAACTCGATTGCGTATCCGAGTGGATTGTTTGGGTTAGTCAGATAGATCAGCCTCGGCGACTGTTTTCCGACCTGCTTCACGAATTCGTCGAACGGAAAGGCATCGTCACCGCTATATGCGAACCTCAGGATCTCAGCCCCTCTTTGTTCCGTCATCGCCCGGAAATGGTCGTAGTTTGGGCTGAGGATCATCACCTTGTCTCTGGGCCGGGTAAACGCATTCGCAACCAGTTCTAAGCCAAGGTCCGACCCATGGGCGAGCACAATATGTTGGGAGGGGATGCCGACGTAGTCTGAGATAGCACGCAAAAGCTCACTCGAGTCGGGGTCAGGATACCAACAGGTATAGTGGTCGTTGTCCACGAGGTTGAGCAGCGCTTTACGAACCGCCGGGGAAGGGACGCGCTCTGCTTCGTTCCAGTCCAACTTAGCAATTGTTTGACCCTTGCGCTCAAGATCCCAAGCGACTTTGAGAGATTGCAGAGAAGTGGCATACTCCTGCTTCTCTTCAACGGATCGAGCTCCAATCCGACGAACGACGGGCAAGGTCTTCCCGTCAGAATTGGTCAAGAAACGGTCCGTAACCTCCAAGTCGAGGGCAGTGTCGCGACCCATGCGCGCCAGCAACTCTGTACGCAGGGTACGCAAAAGCCCCGGCGCGTCCGCAGTGCTCGAACGAAGCAATAGCTTTACAAGAATTTCGCTGCGTCCGTACTGCACAATCTGAAACTTCAGCACATCAGGATGTGCCCTGAAGACGCTGTAGAAGTTACCCGAAGGCAGCCTTCTGCCATCCGCCATGAAAATGCATTCGTCCTTACGTCCGACCACGGACTCCACCATCGGCATGGTGCGGCCACATGGGCACGTCCGCGGTGTCTCATAAAGTCGCACCACGTCTCCCGTGTCGTATCGGATGAAGGGCATAACGGGGTTGTGGAAGCCGGTTGTGACCAGCCGGAACTCATTGGGGCCCAAGTCATCACTCGGGAGAAACTCGGGATATCCATACTCCCAGTTGATGTGCATCCCTTCATGCTGTTCACATTCTGTGATGATGAGGGCGGGTTCCGTCATGCCATACCAGTTGAACAATTTCCTGCCAAATGTACGCTCGATCCGGTCCCGCTCGCTGGGAAGCAAGGTCTCGGACGACACGAATACTCCACCGACAGAGTCAAACTTTTCGCGGTGTGCATATGCAAACTCTGCAAAGACCGCGACCGAAGAGGGGTAGCCTTTTATGGAGCGTGGCTTGAACCGCAAGAGCCGCGCCACATACTCGCTACAATTAACCGGACTGAGGTGGTACGCAGAGAAATAGAGCGTATTCTTCAGCTTCGTGTGACGCCAGAGCGGAGCGCTCGCATCCGGTGGGACATACGTTCGCAATGCCGCCATCCGCGAACCGAAGCGATGTCCGGCCCATGACAAGTGGCGGAAAAGGCAAGCGTTGTCGAAAGCCATGAAAGACTCATTGAGCCGCATGGGCAAAGGTTCGCCAGTCGATCCACTGGTGTGAGTAACGATGCTTCCCAGCTCGAAGCGGTGATCAACGATCTCATTGAAGTGCTGGCGAACATCTTCCTTGGTGAGGAGCGGCACCCGGGCGATATCCTCGGGGGAATGAAAATCCTTGCGGGGATCAAAGTCGACTTCCTGGAATCGCTCGCGGTAAAAAGGGATCCCCTCCCAGGCACGCACCAGCGTCTTGCGCAGGTTCGCAAAAACGTATTTGTCCCTTTGCTCAGCCGTCCAATATTGGGATCGGCTCAGAAAAGTCTTAAAGATCCAATACCCATGCAAACGCGACAAGTTCTTAATTGAGTCTTTAATCGCCGGCATATTTGATTTCCAATGGAGGCGTCTTCCGACGCGCGGTTGTATTCTGATAGACGCCGTAGAGCTTGTTAGCCGTGGGAACTAAAGGTCGCGGAACACGCAAGTATGGCTTTATGCGGTAATAAAGAGGTGCATACCGTCGACCGGGGTGACCATCTCCTTGTTGTATACCGAGCACTTGATGTGGTTCACTCCGTTGAAAAACCTGATCGAGACTATCTCGCAGGTCACCATGGTAAGGCAACAACGCAACGCACTGCCCCAGATCGCCTTGGTAATGCGCGTCGCTCCCTCCCAGAGGAACGAGTCCGGAAGCGCACAGGGTGCGGGCTTTTTCGTTCTCCTGCGACGAGCATTTAGGATTGAAAATCTCAAAACCGAAGACGCCGGCTAGCGAACGTTCGCCCTGCCGGAGTATTCCATCCCGGTGACGAAAAGGATGCGGCAATGTACACAGGCCACCCTGTTCGCGGATCTCCACTACCGCATCCTCAAACGTATGGGAAGAAATCGGGTGCTTGAGAAACAAGCCGATGACATGGCTCCCATCGCTCAGCGTTCTTTCTTCCCCGATCACAATCTGCAAACGTTCGTTCTGTGCGATGGCCTGGCGCTGAAATTCGCATGCACCCTCGATCGTGTCGTGATCGGTGATGCATATGACGTCCAACCGGTGTCGCGCCGCCGCCGCCAGAAGGCCATTGAAGTCTATGTGGCCGTCATGAGAAAAGACGGTATGGCAGTGCATCTCCACACGCAACTGTGATTTAGCGCTCATCTCGGTTACGAGGCTACCTCCCGGAGAAGTTCCCTCATTTGAGTTGAGAAACGATCCAGGGTGTAGCGTTCGAGGAAGCGGGCGCGACTGGCTTGTCCCATCCTGCTCCGCAAATCGTCGTCGGTCAAAAGAGACGCTACCCTGCGTGCAAGTTCCTCTCCGTTTCCGGTTTCGACGATAAATCCGGTTACGTCATTGATGACGGTCTCCGGAATGCAGCCCACGTTGGTGGACACTACTGGCAAACCAGCCGACATCGCTTCGAGGATTACGTAGGGATGCCCCTCGTACTTGTAACAAGTAGGCATCACAAAAACGTCAGCTTCTCTCGCCACTTCAAATTTTCGCGGCGGGGACACCGGGCCAATGAACTCGACCCGGGATTCTAGTTTGTGGTCTCGCACAATCTCTCGAGCCGCCCGCTCGTCCTCCGCGCGGTACCACTCGCCGGCGAAGACCGCTCGAACATCCGGAACGAGATTTGCGATTGTGGGTAGAGCGTTCAGAACGTCTAACACTCCCTTTTCCTTGAGCAGAGTGCTCAGGAAAAGAATGGTGCGTCGATGCCCATTGCTGGGGTTGTTTCGCACATCGCGGAAGGAATCTGGAATGCCATTGGGGATGATACGAATGCGCTCCACAGGCAAAATTCCCTCAAACATGCTCTTAAGGCTTGTTCCGAGAACGATCGCCCTCGCGCTTCTTCCCAAACAATAGCGGATCAGACTTTTCATGGGTGCAGAAGCTGAGCGGTAGAAGGTAGCGAAGTAGCCTCCGTGCAGATGGATTATTACTTTCTTGCGCAACAGCCGGGCCGGGATGAGAAACAGGCTGTCCCGCAAGAATGCCAATCTGTCTTGAGCAACCGGCATGTATACAATGTCCGGGTTCCTCAGCAGCAATAACCACAAATACTTGAGCCCGTGATAAGCCGCGAGCGACACATTCTGGAGATCGATTCGGCCAACGTTCGAAAGAGGACGACGATCAGCGATGTCCAGATGTATGACGCAAAACTGGTCTCCCACAGCCTTGAGCACGAGTTCGGTCGCCACGCTCATGCCGTTGTATGGCGGCGGCGTGGCGCCAATGATCAGAATCTTCGTCTTACTCAACAGTAAACCCTCTCCTCTGCGAGAGTGGCAGGTTGCATGCGAATGTTTCTAGCACCAAGAAGCAACGAGTGCCAAGAAAAAGGCAGTCCACGCCATTGTGGGATTTGCGGTCTTCCCGGCCCTTTATGTCGACTCACAAACGGGCACTATTTTGTCCCCACCGCGTACACGGAGCAATGGGTTCAGCATTGGATCACAACAATGTTGAACTTGGACACCACTTTGAAACGAAAGCGTCGAACGATTGGGAGATCTTTTTGAATAGTGACTCAAGAAAACCATGGTTTCACTTCGCCATGTTCTATAACGATATTGGCTTGATGCCGATCTCCGTTCCCTTTACTCCCGCCACGCTGGACGATTTAATCTTCCAGCGCGGGAGCCCGAGTAGGCGAAGCCCACCCGATTTGCCGCCACCCGCTCGTCATATGCAATCCGAAAAGGCACATGGTACAGAACCGCCATATCAACCACTACTGCAGATGTTCTGGAGAAAAGGCCGAGTAAAACACGAGTAGGGTCAAGAACAACTAGACGCTGCGGATGCAAGGACGTCGGACGTGCATTGCTATCTTCTCTTCTCCTCAGAGGAAAGCTATACAGGTTTTTTCCTGTAAGCTACGATCGACTTCGAAAGACCCATGAACCTTTCACTTTTCAGTTCTGCCTCTGGGAAGAGTATTGCCATCTCAGGTCGGCTGAGCAATCTAATCTCCGCCACGGCAGTGTCTACAGATTTCGGACTCGGCCGCTCGAGAACACCCCACACTGTGAAGTTGCGCATCGTTCGCCGACGAACAGGTTTTGGCAACCAGTGTACGAATGGAGTCATAAAGTGGGGTTCTACAGGAAAAAACTTGTCAGGCGTCTGCACAAAATAATTTGGAGCTAGACGCCGGACTTCGTCGGCGAAAATGCGTTGATAATTCCAACTAAACAAGTGCTCGACAAGAGAATTGCTGAACACGATATCGAAGGAAAGGTCGTCAAAGGGTGCCGCTTTGGCATCTCCAACCACGGCAGTTCGGCACGGAGAAATCTGGCCAGTCACAGGAAGGGTGTTCAGAATCGTTACGCGAGGTACGGGGCGGCCCTGTGATTGAGCAAGATTCCAAAAGAAGGGTGTGCCGCCAAGATCGAGAACCTTCGTATCCTCGTTGATGTCAAAAGTCTCATAGAATAACTTCACTCTCTCCGGCGCAAAGCGACGTTGAAAGTGTCCATACACACGCCGCATTATCACGTAGCCTGACCGTTTTGTCGAAGTGGAGACGTTCGAAGGATGCATAATCGGATTCCCAGTATCCTGCAATGCTACAGCACCGTAACGATCATGGCGAGTCTTTGCCGCGAAAAAACACTAATCTTGACGTGTCGCAAGGCCATCAGTTTGCCTCTTCTCGTTCTCATCAAGGCTTAGCCTGACTGGCTACCACGTCATTACATGGCCCAACTTCGCGCGTTTTCGATTAAAGAAAGTCAAAGACTGTTCTATTTTGCCTTGTTCTCCAACAGTATTGGTTTGATGCCGATCTCGGTTTCCTTCACTCCCGCCATCATCCGAGCTGGAGCATTCAAGTTCGCCTGCCATCGTACGTTCCAATTCGAAGGAATCTCAAACCTCCTTGTTCCTTTCGTGTTCCACACAAGGTAGCCGCCATACTTTCCGGGTCGTATGGTTTCACAGATCCAGGTGTCGGTCGAGTCCGACCTGCATGATTTCATCACAGCTCCGATGAGCCATTCCGCAGTATTAGCGTAGGCTTCACCTGAAGGTTTGGGTGCTGTTCCGTATTTGTCGGCGAGACCTTCAGAACCGTTGTCCCACGCGTACCAGTTGAGGCGAGACACGCCAGCAGCCCAGTTCAGAATATACGCACGAGAAACATAAGCCGAGTGTTGCTCATAGGTTGTAACGATGAAGGGACCGTCGGGCTTCACCTCCCTATCCGCACTCTGCGTGTAGTAGCCCACCTCTGTATCCCAGAGCGGTTTTCTGCTCTGACCATATTTCGCCATGACGGCCTTCACTTTCTCGATCCAGCCGACCATCGCCTCAGGAGGCTCGGGCGTCACATAAAAATGGTATCCAATGACATCGCAGTATTCGCCGCCGCCTGCACGAAGGTAAGTATCGAGATAATTAAAGTTACCATTGGTAATGGGTGGGCTTACAACGACCACGGAAGGGTCAACTTCATGCAATATCTTATAGGCATCTCTGGCAATCGCCACAAGTGTTTCGGGTTTCCCAGAAAAGAAGACAGGGTTGTTTGGCTCATTCCATATCTCGTAGCCTTGTATGCGGCCTTTGTAGCGCGTCGCCACAGCGCGGACAAAGTCACGCCAATCATTCATATCTTTTGGCTCGGCACTGTCGCCGGGTTGCGGTGAAGTGGGGACTTCGTTGGGACGCGCAGACGCCCAGGTCGGCGTACTCAGAAAAGTGTAAAGCACCTGCACGTGGTGCTGTTGCGCCATATCCACGATTTTGTCGAGACGCTCCCAATTCCATTGGCCTTTTTTCGGCTCGAGATCGTACCACCTGACCAGTGAGTCCACTAGACGAAGTGCCCCAAACTGTGCTTTAGGCCAGCCGGAAAACTCCAGGTGATGGACATGAAGTCCAAAATAGGACTCAGGAATAGGCGTACTGGGCGGTTGCAACCTAGTCTGGGCTGCGGAAGATTGGTTCAGCAAAAGCCCAGCAATCAATGCCACACTCAAGAATATGATCGTCCCTGAACTTCTGGCTATCATACGTTCACCTCGCTATTTTGCTGTGGTATCAGTTGTGAAGGAAAGACAAGGGAAGCAAGCTCCCCAGTCTGGCGGATGGCGCTAAACTCCTTCCAGAACCACTCGCTCGCAACGACAGGTTGTGAAGGCAAACTCATAAAGTGCAACACTTTTCGGTCAACATCGTCCGCACCGTCTTCGGAGTAGAGAGTGGTGTGCAGAATGCCACTCCGAGCCAGCAAGCGATCCACAGGGGAACTGGGCGTGGTGATTGCCAGAATCGGTCGTCCAAGTCGGACATAATCGAATATCTTAGCAGGTAACTGCACTGCTGGACCCTCCGTATGGTTATCCAGCAGGACGAGTGCGTCAGCACTCACGATAGCTTGTCTTGCTTCTTCAGTGGAAACGCGCCGCTCATCATATTTAAGACATCCTAGCCGAACCAATTCCTCAGTCTGTTTTGGATCACGAGACCAGCCTTCCGGGAGTGGAACAGCCTCGAGGGCGTCTTCCGGATCAAATCCGTTCCAGATGAGGTGCATCTTCTTCCTATATTTTGGAGCCTGCTTGTGCCAAAGCTCCAAAGTGGCATCCGTACTGGCGATCAACGCGTCAGCATGACGGAAGACCCAACTCTGTAGAACCCTGTCCAAGACCCCGGAGACCCGTCCTCTGCGTTTGCGAAACGGATTTCCAACTAGAGGATCGCGGAAATCGGCGATCCATCGAATTCCGTAACGAGCCTTCAAGAAGCTGGCGGCGACATGCGAGATCTCCGGCGATGAAGTGGAAAGTACGGCGCCAATCATTTCCCGTGAAATGAGGTCCTCCGCCGCAGCGCAGGCGCGAATGGCCCACATCAAACTGTCGTCGGCAACAAAACGTCTCAGCAGAATGCGCGCTGCCATCGGCAAGATCCCCGGATTTGACTGTGACACGGTATCGGAAACAGAGACGACATTCGCGGGCACCCGGTTTGGATCCTGCCTACTCGCTGTCAATACGTGGACACAGTAACCTAGCCTGCGCATATACTTATAGAAACGGAATGGTCGCGCCGCTCCCGACGTGCCTTCCGGAGGGAAGAAACAAGCGAGGATGAGAACCCCGACTTTGGGGAGCGAGTCGGGATTAGCCCCAAGCCGTCCATTGTCCGCCGAAGCCGAAGACGTCGCATCAGGCTTAGGCCGACGTTCCTGCTTATTGCGTAACAGAGTGTCCATTGCGAGTTTAGCCAGCACTTCTGCCAAGCGAGCCTACTTTTGTGCCACGAGGCAAGATGCCCGCAGAACAGTCGGTTTAACCGAATTCCGTTTTCGAGTTTCCATTCCAGGCATCCTCCAAAGGCGCCTTCCGAGCCGAAGGAAACTTAGTAGGCCTTCTGCCGACAAGCGGGATGCAGTCAATTCCGGGCCTGAGCAAAAGCTGCCGGAATCCGACACTTCCCAAAAGAACTGAAAAACTATAGGGCGTAAAATTTCAGAAAATATGGGAATCAAACAGTTCCAGATGTGATACTGAACCGACAAAGCGCCCACCAGGGGCCGACAGCTCTATTTTGCACATACCGCCATAAGGTCCAACGCGTTGTCAACATCTTTATCAGAATAAAACATGTCCTTGGTCGAAAAGTTGGTTGTTAAAAGATCGACTTTGTTTCGCCCGGATCGAGTTTCGTTCCAATCAAGGAGTCGTCGTAATTTTGCCGACGTTAACCCTGGTAGAAATTTCTTTAGCCCGGCTACGATCGTGGACCGAAACTTCGATGGTGGTGTGGAGATGTGATTTGCGGCTTTTGCAGCTTCGCAACGCTTTCTCTCGATCGACTCTATTTCCGGTGTAGCCCTAAGTCCGAGCAACTCAACCGACGAAAAATATTGAGATATAAGCTGCCTTAATTCTGAAGGTAGAAACTCACGAACATGATATGGGTTCCAGGGCCTATCTCCAGGAAAAAGTCGCAGCCTTTTATTTGGAGTTGTAAATATTGCAACGCCGTCTGTTTTGAGAGCTTCAACAATGTGAGCAAGGTAGGTGTCCAGATCTGAGACGTGCTCAATCACCTGGAAGCTTGTCACTACGTCGAAACTGCCGGCGGGGAAAGGAAGTCGGGTGCCGTCATATAACCGGATCATTGAAACCATATCAGGCAGTCTTCGGTGTGCCGCCTTAACGGAAACTTCTGCGGAGTCCAGCCCGGCGATTTCCGAGACAAACGGTCGAAGCAACTCGATTCCGTAACCGTCATTACATCCCCAGTCCAGCAGAGATTTGTTTTGGGCGATTTCTGCAGCCTGCTCGTATGCTTTCTTATGCAATAGATAAAGGACGTAAGCCTCAACTGTGGGGAAACAGTTCGTTGGAACAATTGGGTGAGTCGTCTGTAAGTCATTCACAATCGGTTCATTCCTCGCTTGGCAACGACTTTCGTGGGTCAGCATTCATAACCGGCAGTTGAATGTGGGGGTGAAGTTTGGCCCTGACTGGTTGCTTGATCGTAAATGCGCTCCAGGCGCTTCGTTTGAGTCCTCAGGTCGAAAAGAGCACAAACTCGATTGCGACCGGCTTCACTCATTCTTCTCCATAGAGCTTCATTGTCGAGAAGCAGCAAGATATACGCAGAAAGCGCTTCCGTATCCCTCTCTTTGGCCAAGAAACCCGTTTGCTCATGGGCAACGGCTTCGGGGATCCCTCCAGATGAAAAGGAAACCACCGGACACCCCATGGCTTGTGCTTCCGCGAAGACCATTCCGAATCCTTCTGAATCGCCAGATTCGGCCACAACGCTAGGCACCGAAAAAACTCTCGCACGATTCATCCATTGCCTAACCGTTTCGGGAGTTTGTATTCCAAGGAAGCGAAAGCGGGTCAGCTTTTCTCGCGCCAGGGCCTCCAACCGCGGGCGAAGAGAGCCCTCACCGATGACAATAAGCTCGACACCTGGCATCATTGCCTGAACCCTTGCCATCGCGAGTATCAGATATTCACAGCCCTTTTTTTCTCTTAATCCGCCCGTAAACAAGACAATGGGCTCCCTGTTCACCGCCCGATCGGCGCGAAAGAAATCGGTATCCACGCCGGTGCAGTGGACGATGATCTTTGTCTCTGAGAAACCCTGCTCAAGCATTTTGCGCTTGATGAATTGCGAGACGGCAAGAAAGAGTCTGCCTTTCTGGTTCAAAAGATGCCGTCCATGCACGTAGCGGTGTTGTTTATAAGCTGAACTTTTGAGAAAGCGGTCTTTAATAGTAACGTCAAAACCATGAAAGGTGGTTACTAACGGAATATCCAGCCACTCCGATATGCACAGGGCTCGGACTCCGGCGGGGCCGAAATGGGCATGCAGCAAAACAGGGTTCACCCTTCGAAGTTGCCGGAAATAAATCGGAGCAAATCCGAACCACCTAAAAGGTCTTTCCCTTATCTTTCCGATTATTCCTTCTGCCGAGTTGATGGCCAAGACGCGCTCGGCGGGTAGGCCCAGGCCGCGATTCACGAGCTTGCGTGGGCCAATATAGTACGGAATAAAACTTTCCAGCGCTTCTGCTTGGGCGCGAATGAATGTCTCGGAAGGAGGAAGCAATGGATCCGCGAAAACTAAGACAGTAGGCTTGTTTTCAGCGACCATACGCAATCTGATGCCCACCAAGGGGCAGCCCGACCGGTGAACTCTCGGACTGAGCAGAAACAGTAAATGCGGTCGCGGTGTAGAGCACCCAGAAGAGAGCGTTCGGCACGAGGAGATTACTGTCAGTCAGATTATAAAGAAAAATAAACGTAAGACACGTCAGAGGCCACCAAGAATCGGGAGAGCGCCAGTCCAAAAAGGAGAACGCTTGCCGCAAGTACGTGATGAAACCAATGGCAAAAACGGCCACTCCGACAAGGCCGAGGGCAAGCCAGATGTCTATAAATCCATTGTGGGCGTGTGGCATTCCGTAATTGAGGGCGACCAATATGCGTGATGAAGGGCCCTTCATGCCCGCCCAAAAAGCGAAGTACCCATAGCCAAACCACGGACGTTGCAAAGCCATAAAAACAGAAAGAATCCACACTGTCACTCTGCCGGTCAAGGTAATGTTTCTCCCCACAGCATCGGCGGCAGCCTGCGCATGCGTAAACACCCAGCGGATTCCTGCCACTCCAAGAACTCCTGCCACGCCTAGCACTGGGACTCCCAGGCGTCTGCCATGACGAAACGCGCGCAACAATATCTGCAACCCGAAGAGAAACGGCAGTAGCATCATAGCCGTCATCGAGTCCGAAAGATAGATCAGCACTAGAGAGAGCAGAACGCCGGCCCTTGCCGCCCACTTGGCTCTGGCATCTGTTTTTGCCCAATACCAAAACGTGAGTACGCTCAGCACAGCGAACTTCCCGAGTATATTCTTCTGAGTGTAGATTCCGTACCATCCTACGGCTCCATCGATGGACTGGCCCAAGCCTAACAGCCCAAACACAAGGCTGCATACCATGGAAATCCAACACATTCGAGCGAGCAGCCGGATCTGCTCACTCAAGGGATAACGGCTCGCAAAATAGAGGCCGAATAAAGTAGACCCGGCTACTAAGATCGCCTTACGAAACGATAAACCCGGATCAACCGACCAAAATGCTGAGAGGACAGCGAGCGAGACCAACCCTATGACCCAGCGACCTCGCCAGATTGTGCTCCAAAGAGCGCAATGACGAGTCAAGAGCAAGATAGTAGTCAAATTAATCAAACCCATCAACAGTTTGCCAAGGATGCTGGAATCCTCTGATTGCTCGCCTTGCACGGTGACGAGGCACATGAACGCACTTGTCGACAACAATAGAAGCAGAACAGTGACAGCGCGCTCACCTAGGCCCGGCAAGTCATGCGATCCTCGGTTGGAAGACGATGTGTTCATTGAGAGCTCTTTCGATTTAGCTTCAATCGCAAAGCGGTAGGCGATGTTACTACCAACCTCAGAGTTAACAATGTGGATTCCTGGTCAGTATTGCAGAAAGATATCCCGGGCCGGTTCCAGAATAGGGTGCCTTCGAACGACTGGTTTCGCCACCAAACAAGGCGGACTGTGTAACCGAAAATGCAGGCAAGAAGTTCTTGATGAAATCAGGCGGCAGACGATGCGGTTCGCAGACCCGGACTCGATGATTCACCTCGACAACCACGAGGAAGATGCCGTGCGGTTTGGTGACTCGTTTGATTTCTTGAATCGTCTGTCTCACATCATCTACGTGATCAAGGGAATTAACGGACGCGACCACATCGAAGCAGGAGTCGGGGAACGGGATGTGCTCGGAGTGTGCCTCGCAGTAGCTCATTTTGTGGTGATCAATTCCCAACTTTCTGTAGGCCGGGATAAGTGGATCAAGGCCGACTCTTTCAGCAGCCATGTCTGCCCATTCCAAGCTTCCGCGCGGACCGCAACCGATGTCCATCATACGCTTGCTGCGGTAGAACTCGCGATCAATTCCGAAATGTGTGGTGTAGTAGTATTCGTAGTGCGAGTTGCCGAGTTGACCTTCGACCTGCTTTCTGGATTTCCAGAACTCCAATTCGCGTGAGTGCTTCAGGGTACGACCCAGTAAAGGAAAAGAATTAACTATCGAAATCAAGGTGCTCCGAATCTGAGGATTCACTCACATACCTCCCTTCATTTGCCATTTCTTCCACAACAGGTTTGGCCTCACGTCTAAGCCGATCACGAACCCCATCCTTATCTTCCCGCCAAAGCTCTCTTTGGTCAGCGTATCTCGGCCGCCGGCACACGATTGATCAGCGAACTCTTGATGAAAGCTGCACCAACGTAGAAACAGCACAAAAGCGAATAGTCGAAAGGGCTGTAGGAGGACCGTATCTGCTTAGAAATCTCCTTGGCCCTTGGTCCCTTAAAAGCAGCCAACTGAAAGAGCGTCCGGCCGTATATTTTCCAAGCCAGTCTCGATAGAGACGGAAAGTTTCGTCTCAAGTGGAAAGCAATTTGAGCGCTGATCAGGTGCTCTTGGAGTTTTGATTCTTCGCTTGGGACTAGCCAGGTGTAGCGATTGCGATCATGTAGGCGTTGCACGGCCAGCCGTTCAGGGCTCAGCAACACCGGTGTGAGAGACAAGGCGGCACACTTGATATAGTTGTCAGCGGTGATTCTGATGTCTTCCGGCATCGGCAGGATCTGAGACAAGACATCACTTCTGAAAGCGAGCGCCGACGTTGCCGGAAGCAAGACGGTTGCTTGTCCCTTCCGCGTGTTCTGTCGCTGGTCAGTCAGTTCCCAATTCTGGTAAGAAACGCCCCTGGCACACGATACCGGGCGATTCTTTGCATCGCAGTAGTCTAGATTGTGAGCTACAAAGCCAGCTGCCCCGAACCGGCTCGCATAGGACAGAATGGATTCCGCTTTCTGCGGTGCCAGCCGGTCATCTGAGTCGAGAAAGAGAATCCACTCGCCTTGAGATGCCGCGAACCCAGCATTAAATGCGGATGCTTGCCCGCCGTTAGCCTTGAACACGGGGAGCACGCGCGTACCATAGGCCCGGATCAACTCCCGTGAATTGTCTGTTGAGCCGTCGTCTACAACGATGACCTCTACGTCGCGGCATGACTGCGCAAGCGCACTATCGATCGCTTCATTTAGGAAGCAGCCATAGTCGAAGTTGTTGATGACGATGCTAACTGAAGGCTGCAACTCAAGCTCCTCTTACCACGGACCTGGCCGCTTTCTTCGCGTTTCGAATCCGCCCACTCACCCAAGCGCGTCGGACTGATTCATCTGTGACTAGCGAAACGAAATCTTCGAGTCCGATCCGTCGCCGTTTTACGAATTCCATGGGCTTGAACAGGGGATCGTGACTGTACCAACGAAGCACCATGCCATTCTTGAGAAACAAACTTGGAGTTCTGCCCGAATATTTGCGATTACTCTCCAGGTGAGTCGGGACAGCTCCAACTAAGTATGCGAATGCCTCAGTGACAAGCGCGATGCCATCAAATTTGAGCATGGCATAAAAATCACTGATCGCGGCGCAGGGCTCGGGGAGATGTTCCAGCACCTCAAATGAGATCACCACGTCATAGTGACCCGAGAGACACTCTTCGTAGGAGTTCAAAACATGAATTTGTTGGTCGAGAAATCCACGGTCACGAAACCGCTTGACGGCGAAGTCGTGAGTCTTGCTGACAGGAATCTCGAAGAAGTCGACGTTGAGACCGTTCCGGGCCATAAACAGAGAATCGTTGCCTGCGCCGTCACCCAGAATCAGCACCCGCAATTGCGACGGGTCCACCCCACGCTCGCGGGCATGGAGGATAATCCTCTCAAGCGCGTGAACGGCCCACTTCTGCCGAGACGGCCTAGCCCAATACACCAAGGTTTCAAAAATGAAGCCATCGCCCTCCCGATATAGCTCTTGGATACACTCATCAAAAAGATGCGGAGTTACACCGAAGCGCTTCACGTCGTTACTGACATTCCAGCCCAATTGCAGAGCTTCCATCCAGACACGATACTCAGTGATGTCCCGGGACAGCCCGGAAGAACGGACTATCTCCTCAACGATTTCCGCAAAACTACACGGTATTCCTGTGAGCAACGGACGATTCGATTCAGAAACCGTAACGCTACCATGCATGCTTGCATCTCCTAAAAAGCGGACCTGTCTTCATCGTGGGAATACCCATTGGATGTACTGGAATCGTGCGAACGGTAATCACGGGTAATACATTCAGCTAAAGCCGTCAGGGCAAACTGTTCCGTCGATGCGTCGCATTGATGTTTAACCACAGAGGCTGGCAAATCGAATATCAGCCCATCGATTCCGGCTGTATGGGCGAGCATAACTGGAATTGAAGACACCCTAGTGGCAAGATTGTTCTCACACAGCTTTTTCATTGGGAAATTTCTCCATCATTCGCATGAACTCGAATCGACTTGAGAGACTTGTTGCTAAACCAGCGATTTCCTCCGTGAACACGGGCCAGCATACCGCGCTATGATCTCAGAGGAATTATCCGTGGAGCCCATCGTCGACGACCACAATCTCGAGAGCAGGATAATTAAAATGCTTTCGATGGCCTTAGACAAAAATCGATCGTAATTGTAATTATTAATAATGACCGTAACGAGGGACGTCGAAGTACTCATACACCAGTTCGAGAGAGTAACAGATGAGCGTATCCGATCAACGACGCCCTTTCCCTGGAAAACAGAGTCGGCACCAACAGAATCAGAAACGCCAAATATGTCAACGGAGCGCCGCGGCTGCACATCACAAAAACGGTCACGATGGTCACGCACCAGATCAAAGACGTGCTGTAAGATGGGTTTCCAACATGGCGCACGATAAGGACGTGGAGGAGAAAATATGCTGGCAAGGCGACAACTTCGGCCCACCCGTACCCCATGAAACCCAGGCGTGGTACCAACAGTGCAGCACTGCTAGCAAATAGCACTACATGGGAGCAATTAAACCAGGTAACCTCCCAGTTCTTCTCAAGAAGGTAAAGCACAGATGCATGCAGATTGAACACCGAGTTTGCCAGGTAGCTTAGCGCAACAAACGGAAAGATTTCAAGGGCAGGCGTCCACTTTGGGCCGAAAAAGAGCGGTATGACAAAGGGCGCGACAATCGCGAATCCAGCCATAGGCAGGCCGATAGCAACAGACTGAAGGCGCATCCCCTCCGTTATTCCTCTGCATAAACGCTCACGGTCGCCGCCCAGTTTTGCGAGTGCGGCCAGTGCTACCCGCCAGGTAACCGCCTTTGCGAAGGAAAGCAGAGTAGCGATTCGTATGGCTAAGGCTACAAAACCGACAGCCTCTGCGCCCGCAAAGCGCCCGACAATCAGTGGGTTCACGAGACTCCGCAATTGCCAGACCCATATGGAACTAGAGTAGCTCAGGCCATAACCCAGCATTCGTCTGATCAAGTTATGTTCCCAGTGCCAACCGGGCTTCAGCTTTGCCGTCCAGAAGCTAAGAAGGCACAGGCTCACCTGCTGGGCCAGGGACCCGATGGCGGGAGCCCAAGCGCCTGCTCCTTTGAGTGCAAGCGGTACTGCGAACACGTAACACAGAACCTGACTGACGAGCTCGTTGATCGCTACGGCCTTAAAATTCAACTCTCGGTCTAGCTTAACGATGGCAGTGATAGCCAAAAGGCTGAACGGAGTCCCCAAAGAAAGAACGGCAAGAACAGGTCCGGCTTCGGGGATGCGGATGAAACTTGCAATCGAGGTTCGGAAAACGATAATCGGGACGGTAAACGCAAGCGAAATCCAGAGAAGAATTGTGAACGCCTGGTCGAATTCTTCAGCGGTCACTTCGTCTGACTTGCGAAGCAAGTAAACATCAAGACCCCAAGTACCGAATGTGCTCAAGAAAGTTGTGATTCCGAGACCGGTGGCATAGACACCAAATTCGCGGGGCCCTATTACGCGGGTTACGAACAATACACCGACAAGGCTCAGGACAATACCAACGGCTTGCCGGGCGACGAGGATAGCCCCACCCTTTATTGCCTTCTCCCGCAAACTCATATCAGCAAATCACAAGAGTCCATTCAGACTTTAGACAAACAGCCGGCGAGCAGCCTTTTGACGAACACCCGGAAAGTTTTCGGTAGCGTCTAAAGAACACGAAGCAGGTACCGCTCTCGATATGCTCATTGTCTCGGACTAGCGCAGTATCAGGAGATTGGTCGAGTAGGGAGCCTTGTTCCACCAGATCCTTGGGGCTAATTTTAGTGAAAGTGAGTTAGGTCGAGGACAAGTTTGAATTGCTTTTCCCTTGTTCCGCACTCTTTCGCCTGACGAGTGATCTGAATTTATCTAGCCCCGCGCCAGCGAGACGACCAAATTTCGACCGTTCGATCTTTGTCTTGCAGGTCTGAAATACTTCCTGCGCGAATACTTTCCATGGCAACCGCGGATCGGTACGGTTCCAATAGGCAGAGGCAAGAACCCACACCATCCCACTAACGAATGAGAAGAACGTCCCCCCGAGCACAATGTACGTGCGTTTCGGACTGGTCTTCCTCTGTGGGACTGCGGCAGCGTCGAGAACTTGGACGGTTGGCACATCGCGAGCTTCTTCAAGTCTAGCTATCTCATACTGTTTGGTAAGGAGCTCATAGACAGCCTCGTCGATCTTGTTTTTTCGATACAAATCGATGTACCGCACACCCAGCAGAGGTAACTGGCGGATTGAGGGGTACAGTTCGTCTGCGCTGAGCACGGACCCATTGGCTGGCGTTATGCCCTTGCCGCCAACCTTGTTCAGTTGTCGTTCTAACTCGGCAACTTGAGCCTTCATTTGGCGGACACGGGGGTTGCTTTCTGTATAGATTTGCTCGAGACCGCTGAGAGTCGACTGGGTGGCAATCACCTGGGCCTGCAAATCAGCAGCGGCGGCAACCATCGCCTTAGCCTGCTCCGGGATGTCAATGGCCGTATTCTTGCTTGCAAACTCGCTGAATTCCTTGGCCGATTCATCGAGCTCATTCTTGATTTCGTCGCGACGATGTTCAATGAACAACCGCTCACGATGGGCGGTAGAATTGTTTACGGTGGCTAACACATTGTTCAGAACTTCGACATAAGCCTGCGCGATCGCTGCGGCACGCACTGGATCGTGATCTTCTACGGAAAGACTCAGGAGTCCGGTCTTTGGGTCTACCTTGATTTCGGTAATGCCTTCGAGCTTTTTACGACCATCCTCGGGATAGGGCAATCTGTAGAACTTCAGCAGATCGAACTGTTTGACGATTTCGTCTTCCACTGTACGGCTTCGCAGTACGCCAGTGAAGAGATCGGCTGAAGAATTGAAGCCAAGTAGTTTGCTCGCCATGCCCATTAGAGAACCGGTGCCGCCCCCACCGCCGCCGGAGCCTTCGCCTCCACCTGAACTCAGCGCCGGCAGGGCCATCATGATATCGGAAGAAGTATTGAAGTCAGGGGGCATCAGCTGGACGGTCGCGGTGTACCGCTTCGACAGGATCAATGCCAGAGTGAGGAACGCAATAAATCCTGCGGCGGTAAGACGCGTGAGAAACTGACGCTCGCGCCAAAGGAGCCAGGCCATATCGATTGACTCGAGCACGGGAGCATGCGCGCGAACTGGTTGGGGCTGCAACCCGATGTAGTCGTAATCGCCGGGGGATGCGTTTTCGGCAGAGTTCTCGACCGGCGGTGCTAGAACTTCGTTGTCAACAGGATTCACAAACACAACCTCGAATTTTCGCAGCCCACTACTTTAACTTGGTCTCGGATTTTCAGCTTCGTCGCAGCCCCACGGCTTACAGGGTACATCTTCATACCAAAATTGCACATCTCTGTTGCGATATTCTCATTTGTGAGTCTGCCAGCCGGGCCAAATGGTTAACTGAACCGACGCGGTAACATTCGATTGGCGATTCGGATCAAGGACAGGAAATCTCCACTGCTCGTACTGAAGAGACCCGGAGATTGAGACGTTGCGTCCCAAGACAAATTCACCTTGTGCGGAATAGTCAGCCAGGCGTCCCCCTCCGACGAAGTTGGGTGCCACGGTCTGCAGGCGGTAGCTCATTTGCAGCTTATTGCGCGGGGAAAACCAATACGTCAGCCAACCCTGCCCACCGCGGCCAGCTCTTCCAATCCAACTCCCCAGCAGATTCCCATCGTTAATATAGCCAGAACGATAACGATCGATATTGTAATAAACCCATCCCGGGATGTTGAACTCGTTAGTTCGAGAGATATTGAATCCCTCCGCACGCAGCTGCAGATTTGGCAGCTTGGGGATCATTGGCATGTAAATGCCGGGATTCACGTTGGCACGAGTCGAACCGATGGGCGAAACCTCATCCCACGTCATGGAGTCCAGGTAAACAGTCAGCCAGTTCCGCAGACCAGGAATCCGATAGCTCACGTCTGCAGCGGAAACCCGTTTCCCGGGATTCCGAGCAGGGGCTGTGTGAACGTAGTAGGTGCGGAAGAAATTTTCGAATGTTACGGGCAATCCCGGCCCCCCAAACATCGCGGTCACTCCCATACCGAACTCTAGGTTTGGAGTGGGCTGAAAACTGATCTTCTCCCCGTGGATAAACGGCTGTGGCGAGATGTTAGGACCAACTACATTAGCGTATCCCGGATAAGTTTTGCAGGTCGGTAACGCGCACTCTTCCCAATGTTGTCCCGATAGCTGACCGACAAAAAATTCCGAGCGGAATGGACCCAGTATTCGTGACAGACCGGGTATCTCATGGGGCACGACATCGTCAAACTTCACCATCGGAAACGGGGCGGCATTATTACCCATCAGGAGTGGTCCTGATTCGCCCGGACCGAGCCACACGCTCTGGTTCCCAAAAGAGATCTGGAGGTTGTTGATGTTGATCGACGCCGCGCCGTCGAGTAACTGGAAACGGCTAAATTCGGCCGTTCCATTTGCAAGCGGCGGAGTGTGATCGGCGGCAGCGGTTGCTGCCAAGACTGAAGAAGAGTACGAGGGCATTGCAGGCGCGTATTGATATTCCCCCCGGAAGTAAATGGAGACTGGTCCGGCTTCGGCGTCTGCGGTCAAGCCTGTGATGTTGTTGAAACCTTCCCAGTAGGGTCGGCCATAGTCGTTGATGATCGTTTGCCCGAAGTGGTAGCCGTCACGAAGAGGCGTGCCTGAAATTCCCATGGACCGAGTGTAGATGGATTCAATCCGCGCACCCACATTGGCCGCCCCGTCTAGTCTCGCGACTTCCGTTCCAAATTCGCTCATCAGGGCCGTATAGATCTTTCCGGGTTGTCCCTCATTGACGCCGTTATTCGGGAATTTATCCGCCGCGGCGTCCAGAAGACCAGCGCACGCCATCCGGGTCCAAGGCCGCATACCTAAAACGTTGGACTGAAGGTATCCCAAGGCAATAAGTCGCTCCAGCGCGGGATAGATCCAACTGTCCAACGGCACGTAAGCAGAGGCCATGTAGTTTGGGTTGCGCGTTTTCTCCCCGGTTCCTTCGTCAAACACGCTGCCCCACGCAGAACCACCAAGTTCCTGATCGTGATGAGCGCGGTAAACTTGGCGACCGAAGTACCAACCCAGCACACTGCCAATTATGACGTCGGAAGGGAAGTGTTGCCTGGCGGTGACACGAGTCAGCGTCACGGTAGACGCCAATCCGTACGCTGCCATTTGACTGAACCAACCTGGATACTCGTGTGCCCAGACACTGGCCACGGACCACGCGATGGCTGAGTGCTCGGAAGGAAACGAACTCCCTCCCACGAAAAAGTCGCCGTGCCCATTTCCCAAGTCGGGTCGCTGTCTTTGCGTGATTCCTTTGAAGGCGTACGTAACTGCCGTAGCGTTGATGGCTGCCTCGCCGGCTAGCAACCCCGTTTCCGACAGATGGCCGTTGTGAGTCATGTGGCCAAAAAGATATGAGGCACCACCGAGCCCAATCCATGAGTACGTGCTGTAGTCAGAGATCGTCTTGCTGGTTGCAATGTGACTGACCGGTACCTGTTTCGACAGCCAGCTATCGCTTGCGATGAAAGCGGTCGTAACGCCCGCACCAGGCAGTATCCACTTGAGATCCTTGGTCTGCAAGTGCAATGGACTTGTCCAGAACTGTCGTTGATCGCTGGCCAAGTGTTTGAGAAAGGGCAAAACCAACCTATTCTCGGGATCCTCTCCCGGCGGCAATTGACTATCATCCATGGGAGGGTAGCTCTCAAGTTTCGCTGCTACGTCTGATGTCTGAGCTGTGGGCCTTTGCTCCTGACTCACGGGTGCAGCGCCGGGGGTCGCGCTCTCGGCCCGGCCTGGACCGGGCATCAACAAAGCGAGCAATGCGATGTAGCCGACCCGCCACAGACGTGGAATGCCGAACAAGTCGCAGCTCAGTCTAAAAATTCCTTGCCGCGGAAATGGCGATCGCGACGGCTGAGAGGATCTGGGCGGTTTGCACGGTGTTCGTCCAGGCACGACTGATCGCAATTGTCTTTTCTGGAACAACAACCATATCTCCCGGCTGCATCGCGGCACTCATCGCTCCTCCGTGGAACAACCCACTTGGGCCACCCGCCACGGAGCCGTCAGCCCGAATGACGAAAAAGCCTTTCTTATTCGCGGTCTCGGTAGGGCCACCGGCCTGCTGGAGATACCATCCCGCATCTTTTCCAGGTTTGAACGTCACCCCCGTGGGATTGTAGACTGCGCCGTCCACAAGCACGACGCTAGGCCGCTTTGGAATGTGTATTGTGTCGCCCGCCCGCACTTGGATATCGGCAGACGTGTTTGCCCAACGCTGAATTCGGTTGGAAATATGCAGAACGAGCCGGCCCTGCGGTGGGGAATTCTGGAGCTTTTGGAGCGTGACCTGGAATTGCTGTATCGCCGCATTTTTGGCTAAAACATCTTGGGGATTAGCTTCAGGGATGGCCTTGATGTTAGCTGCCTCGCCCTCCACGCGATCAAGCAAGTCCAATCGATTCTTCTCCTCCAGTTGTTTGATTTGGTCGCGCTCAAACACAGCGCCGTACGGATAGGCGTTACTTCTGAAGCCACCTGCGCGCTGAATGATAGAGCTGAGCCGCTCGCCTTCCTGGATACCATAGGTCCCTGGATGCACCACTTCACCTGTAACGGTGATCGTCGCCCCAACATCCTTCCAACCTGAGAGCTGCTGGATTGCGAGGACGTCGCCGTCTCGGAGACGAACGTCAGTGTCGGGCTCATTCGCCAATGCCGCAGCAATCGGAACTGTGATATGGTCGTTAACCATCTTTGCGCCCTGCACCAGTTCATACCGCGTCAGATCAGCTTTCTCTGTATAGGCGCCGCGCTTGAGGCCGCCGGCCAGACGCACCAGATCCGCCGCTGTCATCCCGTCACCCAGCGCATATTTTCCAGGACGGGCCACTTCTCCTTCAACGGCGACGGTGGGCGGATCGAGTTTGTTGAGATCGCGGTGAATGAATACTCGGTCTTTGGGCTCCAGCGCGATGTTGTCCTTAGCATCACCCTCGAGGGCCTTCGTCAGATTGACGTTGATGACTTCCAGTTTGCCGTCAGTCGTCTTGCGAAAGACCTGGGCATCGCGCAGCAATGCATCGCGGGTTGTCCCGCCAGCCAGGTAGACCGCGTCACGAAGGTGAGTGTCGCCATTGGTCAAGTGGTCTCCGGGATCGCGAACCTCGCCAGTAACAGTAACCACCGGCGGATCCTCGAAATCGAATCTTCCGAAAACGCGCACGGTATCGAACGGCTTCAGGGCCAGATCTTGATCCTTGCCTGCCAGCGCATCGCCCAAATTGAAGGCCAGGATCGTAGGTCTGTTGTCGGGCTGGCTCAGACGAATGATCTCGGCATGACTGGTGGAGGGTTCGGGGAGTAGATCCTTGTACGTCTTAATCAGGTCCGTGACTTTCATGCCCTCCCTATAAGCGAACTTCCCAGGTCGGGAGACGTGACCGTCAAGGTAGACGGTCTTGTCCGCATACGGCAGGATTGGCGTAATCTTGATGTTATCCCCGTCCTGCACATTGAAGTCTTCGAGTGCCTGCGTAATCGCCTGCTGATTATCCGTTTCAGGAATGTCAAGGCGCAACATGGTGCGGCTATCATGGCTCTCGACACGCTCCACATCCACGTGTCGCAAAGTACCCGTGGGCATGACGCCGCCTGCTAGCTCCAGCACTTCAGCGAGGCTCTTCTCTTTATTTAACTCATAAATTGCAGGCCTTCTGACCATGCCTTCCACAGTCACTTCAGAGCCCAGGGGCGGGATCTGAAGTGTGTCCCCCGGCTGCATCCGTTCCATATTGGAACGGATGCCATGCAGCAGCAGATCGTAAACGTCAACTTCCTGTACGAGGTGGTCGCCACGGTAGTGCCGCAGAGTTCGCAGTGAGCCCTGCGAGGTTGGCCCGCCCGCTGCGTACAGCGCATTCAGCGGGGTAGAAAGCGAACTGATGTCGTACGCCCCCGGACGTTCCACATCCCCAACCACATATACGCGAACGGAGCGCAGGCGAGACAGCGAAACGTCAGCGCTGGCATTGCGGAACTGGCCTCGGAGCACAGTCTGCACTATGTGCTGTACATCTCCCAGGCTCTTACCCGATACCTCCACCGTACCAACTTCGGGCAGGTCCACGCGACCGGAACGGTCAACCACCCGTTGCAGTCTCTGCGCAATACTTCCCCAGATGTCAACCGTCAGACCATCGCCGGGGCCCACCACGTATTCCGGTCCGACCGGTAAGTCCATAGGCAACTCATCTAAGTTTCCCGTACCGTTTTGGAATACATCATCGCCAAAGCGCCCCAGAGGCAGCGGCGAATGCTTAGAATACTGGGCGTTCAGATCGTAGAGCGAGGGAATATCAGCGTAAGGATTGGGACGGTGCCGAAGCAGGGGTTGCATGGGAAGGGATAGCGGCCGCGGTTGTGACATCGGGTTCTGCAGGTTCAACAAGCTCGCTTGCTGAGGGAGCTGTGACGTGCTTCCTTGACCTTGCAGTCCTAACAGGGATCCCAATGAGTTTAGGGATGGCATCGTGCCGGAAAGGCCAAAACCCCCTACGCCAGTCCCCGCCGATTGCCCTATTCCTCCCAACTGCCCGATCCCCGTCTTTGACGCCATGGAGAGGCCGGCTTGACCCGCAACCAGGCTGGACAAGTCACCGGGTTGCGCCTGGGCCATCTCGCTCTGCGCGCTCTCGGGGCTTTCGAAATAGTTGCCTCCTGGGGACTGAAGTCCCGTTAATTGCAATTGACGCGAAGGATTGACCTGCTGATTCTGCCAAGGAGTCTGTGAAGGAGGATAGGGCTGTTGCGGAGATGACTGCATAGGAGATGGCTGCTGGGGATACTGCATTTGCGGGTTCTGAGACTGCGGAACCTGCGGATACTGCAGTTGCCCCTGGGTCTGCTGGCCGAGCAATTGGTTATAAACGGCCTGCAAGACATCATAGGGCGCAGTCTGCAAAGAATAGCAATCCAGATCAACCTCGTGCTTTTGCCAGTATAGGTGCTCTTGGCTGGGGTTCGCGTTTACGAGTGGCGGGTTTGAAATCTGATTTGGGGCGGTCGGTGCAGGTGATTCACCGGATCCACGGCAGGGGAGACTTCTAACCAATTCTTCGCGCGTCGGTTTAGCACGGATGTAGTATCGGTCCTCAATCTCCCGGGTCGCTATCACGCGCGTGTTTTCGTCCTCACGCAGAAGAGCATACAATTTGTCATCCGTGAGATCGGCCGGATCGAGGACTCGCCCCTGCTCAAAGGCTTTTCTTACAAGTGCCTTCTTGACCTGCAGGAGTAAGCCCGTTTCGTCGCGAAGGAGGGAGATTATCTTGTCAGCAGAAAGCGAAACTAGCTGTTCGGCCTCTTGTTCCGCGCGAGAATGGGCCTGGTCAACCGCCGACTTGTGATCGTAACTAGAGCCAACCGGCTGCTGGCCCCATGCGGCTACCGCCCAAGCCAGAAAAATCCCGAACGCGGCGCTTCCCAACCTAGAACTGCGAAACAAGCAGATGAGTCTATTCATAAAAAGCACACCTCTATGCAGCCATGAGTGGGCAACAGCGAGGATTGCATCGGAGCGCTCTGGTTCATCCACTAGCTCCAATCTACAGCTCCGCCCTCTCACTTACAGGATGTCTGCAAGCTAAACCTTTTGTTTTCAGATTTATATGCGAACTTTCAACGTCCCGAACACGTCGTACTGTCTGCCTTTTCCGTCGTGGGAAAGCGCGCAAAGGCTTGCATCAGTTAGCGCCCTATGGAGACTTATTTCTCTTCCATCGGCTTCAACAGGGCTCTATATCCGCTTCATCGACTTCCACGCTTACCGAACGCATAATCAGATTTAGAGAAAGAACGACACGAAACTTGTCTTTCCTCCGGACGAGGATGCCTTGAGCCTGAGTCAAGGGGCCGGATCTTATGCGCACACGACGACCTACCGTCAAGTAGGGGTGGGGTTCCAAGCGACGAGCTCCGCTCTTTGCCCTATTCATCAGACACTCTATCTCAGCCTCAGGCACAGGTGCAGGATGGCCGCTAAAGCTCACAAACCGGACCACGCCAGCCAATCGCAGTACCCGCAGGTGATCCTGCGGCCCTACACGTACGAAGACGTAGCCCGGAAACAAGACCAGATCTAGCTCCTTGCGACGGTCTTTCCAGCGCCGCACTGACCGATAGAGAGGGAGGAAGCACGAGATGCGACGCTGCTTGATCTGCTCAGCCACATATTTCTCATGGCGAGCACAAGTATGAAGAGCGTACCAGTTGGTTTGCGGTGGCCCCTCCGAGGTCACCGCATTGCGGAGTCTCTCCGCTGCAGCTTGAGTGTCCATTATGGCGTTCGGCACCCCATCGACCAACTGCGTTACGGATTTGTTACTAGCGAAATCCATACTTGTTCACCGACCGCGTCTGCAAAGGGGCGAGCTTCTTTAGCTCTTTACCAACCCGATCACACGGCTCAAGTTGCGCCCGCACCGGTGCAACCGTGCGGTATGTTTACGGTACCGCACTCAGTTTTGCACAGCTCCCACCAATACTGGACGCTCCCGAACCGCGCTTAATATGCCCGACTCCGAGCTCTCCAGAGATTTGGTTCGAATATCGACGATTGCCCAGTAAAAAATTGCCCGGTTTTGTTCGGGAGCAAGAGCCAAAATTCTCATCTGCGGATAACAGCCAAGCAGAAACCCGCATTGGCCGAGCCGTTTTTCAGGTTCGTCCATCGCTATGATAAGAACGTCTGGCCGCACTTGCTCCACTATTTCCGCCAAATCGCCATCGTCTCCAACCTCGCCGACGATTTCAATGTCGGGCTGGTCTGAGATGGTGGCTACGATAAGTTCCCGGATGAGACGCGGCCGATTGGCGACCAGTACACGGACTCGCTTCACAGGATTCTCCCAAGGAGTCCGTAAGGTATGTGGAAATCGCTGTAAATACAAGGTTCAAAAGCGGTCTAGGTACACAAAGTGGTTCCTGTCTGCCTCGTACCACGCCGAACGATTCGCCTCCGTACGGGCGGTACTAAATTGGTACCGTCATTCTCGGCAGCCCGTCGTTCCGTCAAGTCCGCTAGCACGGAAATCACCTCGCCGCAAACCATTGTTTCGATTGGAATAAACTGCAGCGGCTCATATAGAATTGTGCGCATAATCCGTTGAACTCAAAATTCAAAGAGTAACTTCCGCGACGCCATCGGAGCGATCCGGCGTCGTGTGAATTAATTATACTTTGCGCAACTTTCTTGATGACACGGAGTTATTGACAGCAAGCAGCCGAAAGGATCCAGCGTACCGGTCTTAGCCTAGCGAGGGTTTCAAACCTCCTCGGTCAACGATTCGGACACGAAAAGAGGCCCGAAGAACGATCAGTAAGAAGCGATCAGTAAGGCTTGATACAGTCTCTTCCCAGAACTGGAAAAAGTTGGCGAGGGAGTGGTAGGGGCACCACCCGCGACCAGCTGCGGTATGACCATAAAATGGAGCGTTTAATGGATGTTCCGATGGTAGTGAATGTTTTTCTTTTGGCTGAGAATCGGCTGCTGCGCGAAGCGCTGATTCGACTGCTGAGCAAGAAGATCGATATCCGGGTTGTGGGTGCGAATCTCTATTCCCTCGCCGCCTTCGACGAAATCGTTACTTCGCGACCGGGAATCGTCGTACTCGATTCCAGCGGCTTGGCGCTAGCCGCAGCTCGATTCATTCCATCTCTCCACTCCGCGCTTCCCGATATTCGAATCGTCATGGTCGACATGGATTCGGATCCTGAAACTTTTCTGCGTGCCGTTCGCGAAGGCGTAGTCGGCTACGTTTTGAAAGATGCCTCGGCCAGCGAAGTCGCAGCCACCATCCGCTCCGTCGCCAGCGGAGTAGCCGTGTGCCCGCCGGTTCTGTCCATGGCGCTGTTTCGTTCCGTGGCCCAGCAAACGCCCACAATGCAGCCCATAATTTCCTGGGGGGCGGACCACGGACTCAGTCGGCGGGAGTACCAACTCGTCGAATTATTGCGCGAACGTTTGACCAACAAAGAGATCGCGGTTCGACTAAATCTGGCGGAGCAGACGGTAAAAAATCACGTGCACCGCATCCTGCGCAAAGTTGGAGCGCCGAACCGCACCACAGTAATCGAGCGCTATGAACTGGAGGGCTCGCGCTCGGCTCGGCAGCAGCAGGCAGATAGTCAGCTTGCGGCGCCAGTTTCGCTGCTTCTGAAATAGTGGTTGAAATGTCCGCGAGAATCGCCGTTGCTTTCGCGCCTCCCCCGGTGCATCTTACAAATCGGTTCGGTGATTGGGAGAAATTCCGATGCGAACACTCCGCTTCGTCAGCGCGGCGAAAATCGCCGCAGTCCTTTCCTTTGTCCTCTTGATTTCCATCACAGGCTTCGGCCAGACGCCTCCAAAAGTGGCCTTTGCCGCACGCATGGACTACGCCGTGAGTGCCCTAGGCGTCGCAACCGGCGATCTGAATTCGGACGGCAATTTGGACCTGGTGACGATCAATTCCTCCAGCGTCTCGGTGCTGCTGGGCAATCCAGACGGCACTTTTCAGTCCGCCGTAAGCTATTCGGTCCCCGCCCTTCCAATCTTCATCACACTGGCGGATTTCAACGGTGACGGCAAGCTGGACATTCTGGTGGAAAGTTTTTCGGGTGGCACGGTTTTAGTGTATTCCGTATCGGTACTTCTGGGAAACGGCGATGGAACTTTCCAGGCAGCAAAGACGACAGCCGTTACCACCAATGGCTTCTATCTTGGTCCCGCTGTCGGCGATTTCAATGGCGACGGCAAGGCCGACTTGGCGCTTCCTGTGGCAGTGCCGCAAGTCGGCGATTCCGCCATGACGGTAATGCTGAGCAATGGTGATGGAACGTTTCAGGCTCCGATCACGGCGAACTCTACCCCTGTCCCCACTCCGCGTTTCCTCGAGACGGCGGATTTCAACGGCGACGGAAAACTAGACCTGGTGTCCGGATCTGACGTTGCTAACGCTGGCGAGATTTCGGTGTTTCTGGGCAACGGCGACGGCACCTTTCAGCAGCCCGTTAACACGCCAGCGTCGGTAGGATCTGGTGGATTCGTGGTGGCAGATTTCACCGGAGATGGAAAGCTGGACATTGCGTGTGATTGCGGTTCTACCCCCGAGGCCACGGTTCTGCCGGGCAATGGCGACGGAACATTCCAGCCTGCGATCGTCACGAATTCCGGTCTGCAAGGGCAGCTTTTGTCCGCTGATCTCAATGGCGACGGTAAGCAAGACTTGGTCGGAATCAACACTGGCATTTCCGTTCTGCTGGGAAATGGCGATGGAACTTTTCAAACGTCGCCTTTGGTCACGAACCTGCTTGGCGCGTACGCGGTGTTCGGGGATTTTGATGGGGATGGAAAGGACGACGTCGCCACGGTATCGGGAGTATTGTCGGTCGCCCTCGGCAAAGGCGATGGAACGTTCCAGGTTGATACGGTTCTCAGCAGCTATCCCATTCCCATTTCTGGGTTGGCGAACGATTTCACGGGCGACGGGAAGACCGACCTCCTTGAAGTGACGGTCGCAACCAACTCGGCCCCCTTGGGTTCAGTTTTGCCGGGGAATGGGGACGGGACCTTTCAATCCCCGACGGTGTTCGGGGTGAAATCATGTCCAGATCTCACGGAGCTTGTCCCTTGTCCGACCGCCAGCGCTGATCTCAATAGCGATGGAAGAGTTGACGCGGTGCATCGACATTGTGACCAGCGCCGGTAACGCAAATAATTTGTCGTTATTGCTTGGCAACGGAGACGGCACTTTGGGATTTCCCACGACGATTCCTGTCAGTGGACCAGCCGACTTCGTGGCGACGGGGGACTTCAACAAAGATGGCCATCTTGATTTAGCAGTCGCCGCCGGAACAGCGGTAGCGGCTCTGCTGGGGAACGGGGATGGAACCTTCCAATCGGAGACCGACACCTCCACTCCTGCGGGAGCCACCACGCTGGCGGTGGCAGATCTAAATGGCGACGGCAACCTCGACATCGTTGCCGGCAATGCGACTTCAAACATCGTCTCGGTTCTGCTTAGTACCGGAAGCGGTACTTTCACTGTGTCGACATACCCCGTGCTGTCGAGTGTGATCTCCGTTTCCGTGGGCGACTTCAATGGAGACGGCATACCCGACTTGGCAGTCCTTAATTCGTTCGCGATTAATGGACCTATCGCCGATGTATCGATCCTGGTGGGCAATGGGGACGGCACGTTTCAGCCCGCCCTGAATTTTGGGACACAGGGCGTCGGCGACTTCCAGTTTGCTATTGCAGATTTCAACAGGGATGGCAGTCCCGACATCGCGGTGGGTGCATCGCTACTGTTCAACAAGGCCAGCGGCCCGGCTGCAAGTCTGGCCCCGAGCCTGGCAAACTTTGGAAACGCAGCGGTCGGGTCGATGAACGGACCCCAAACTGTGACTTTGACCAACACGGGCGCTGCCACTTTGACCATCAGCGGCATCACCCTGACCGGGGCGCAAAGCAGCGACTTCACGCAGACAAATACCTGTGGCACCAGCCTTGCGGCAGGAGCGAATTGTACGTTGAGTATTACGTTTACGCCCTCCGCCCTTGGGGTGCGCACTGCGACCATCCAAATTGCAGACAACGCATTCAACAGCCCACAAATCGTAAACGTCACGGGCACCGGAGTCACTTCCGCTCCCGGTGTCAGCCTCACTCCCGGCAATCTGCCTTTCGCCGCTGAGTCAGTTGGTACCACCAGCACCGCGCAAACTGGAACTCTCACCAACACGGGAAATGCCAGCTTAAGCATCGCCGGAATCACCCTCACCGGCGCGCAGGCCAGCGATTTCGCTCAAACCAATACTTGCGGCACGAGTCTCGCCGCGCTCGCCAACTGCACAATCAGTGTGACGTTCACGGCGGCGGCCGTCGGTTCGCGCGCCGCGAACCTCAGCATCGCTGACAACGCAGGTGGAAGCCCGCAGACCGTGGCGTTGACCGGAACCGGCGCGTCTCTGAATCTGGGGACATCAAGTGCCTCCGCCAAAGTCACTGCCGGACAACCCGCTAGTTACACGCTTTCCATTGGAGGCGCGGGTTTCAGCGGGACCGTGTCGCTGACGTGCACGGGAGCACCAACAGGTGCGGCGTGCTCAGTTCCGGCCAGTGAAACCGTGAGCGCAACCACAGCCTCAACTTTCACCGTGACCGTAACTACAACGGCGCGGAGTTCAGCCGCCGCGCTTGCACCAGGATCGTTCCCGCGCTCAGGTTGGATC
>WNFI01105630.1_pt1 | contig 45295 bp, 45 predicted proteins | sample 5400471 | NCBI WGS metagenome assembly WNFI01 (sample SAMN13153348, study PRJNA577476) | soil metagenome | isolation source: 100 cm saprolite on Douglas fir-dominated hillslope | place: USA:California | collected 2013-09-17 | reverse complement strand
CCGCCGATGAAACAGGAGGCAAGTGGCTCAAAATCACTACACTACCAAGACCAAACGACGGCCAAGAAACAGCAACCGCAAAGACTCCACCGCAGCTACCATGGCAACGCTGCGCAAACTCGCGGCGGCAGATTCGAAGAAGTCAGGCAAGTGATCGCGTAGCCGTCGGCATGAGCGACAGCGCAGGAACCAGATCCCTCGATTCCGATGGCCCTAAGCTGATGCCCCTTCTTCCCGCCGCCATATTGACAGCCCATCGGCGCCTCGCGCCAGCAGTCCCAGGCTTGCAGGTTGCGAAACGGGCACAGTGAAATCCGCTGGAGCAAGATTGCCAGCGTGCGTAGGACCTGAGATTGTGCCATTGTGGATGATATGGTTCGGCGTGGTGTCGTACGCGTAGCCCGTGACGACGGCCCCATTCTGAGTACTCATCCGCACCCAGCCGAAGTGCGTCGTGCTCCCAATCATGAACTTCACTCCCAAATACTTATTGTTGACGTTCAGCCACGGTCCGTACGATAAGCACGTTCCATAGCAAAACCGTTGGTTCATTATTACGCTTCCCGTACCAAATGGTTGCCATGGGGCAACCGGAACGCCGAAAAAGCCCGCCGCCGCAAAGTTGCTGGCGTTAAGACGCAAACCATTCCCAGGCGGAACGCTGCCCACTAGACCAATATAATGGCTGGCTTGAAAATAGTTAATGGTGAGGTCGGTGATCGCGTCACCATTGAGGTCGATGGACAGCGGGGAATTGACGTTGATCGTAATGTTGGCCGGGGTGTAGACAACGCTGGCCTCCGACTGTGTCGACAGAGCCATTAAACCAACGCCCGCCGCACCAGCCGCCGCTAAATATGCGCCGAGATGCTTTTCAAGTTTAGGGTTGATCCGGAGCATTTCCCGGAGATAAGGAAGCTGCTGGTTTTTTGAGCGAACCATGATTAGGGTATCCTTTCGATTCTCACGTGAACTTCAGGGGAGCCCAATAAAACCAACTGTGATTGAGCGTGCACGAAGCAAAAATGAGGCAAGCGCATTCTTTGCCGGGCAAGGCGCGAAGTCAAGACCCAAATTGGCACACGCCGACGGAGCGCCTCGGCAAGGATCACCAGCCCCTCGGCCCCGCCAACAGTCGGTTACAATGGAATTCAGGTCAACGCCCGCTATTAGCCTACCCGAGCGGGGGCGAAGAGACGAACGGCCAACGACGAATTTTCCAACCGATGACTAAGACAAGCGAACTCAAAAAGCAAATCACTGCCGCCATACAAGCCTGCCTCGACAAAAAGGCCGAAGAACTCAGCATCCTGGAGATGGAAAAAGGTTCGGGTGCGTTCACCGATTATTTTGTGTTGTGCAGCGGCACCAATCCGCGGCAGGTGCAGGCCATTGCCGACGAAGTGGAAATGCGACTGAAGGGCGCCGGACTCTATCCCGCCCACGTCGAGGGCTATAAGCAGGCGGAATGGGTGCTGGTCGACTATGTCGATTTTGTAGTCCACGTATTTTCTGACAAAGCGCGGAAGTATTACGATCTGGAGCGTCTGTGGAAGTCGGCCAAGCGCATCGAACCGGGAGAATTAAAAGCTGCACCGAAGAAACGGAAAGTCGCGGCAGCACCGGCCAAAAAAAAGCTGGCGGCACGCAAGAAGAAGAAATCCTAGCAATCTGCCAGGATTACGATTCGTATCAGGGCGCCGCTTCAGCGGTGCCGCAGGTGCCACAGAATTAATTCGACTTCAGCCGTTGAGGGACCTACATTCGGGCATCAGCCTCTAGCAAACGGCAAACCTCACAATGCCCTCGCCACCAAACTCCGAGCCGACCTGGGGATCGCAATACCGCCTCGTCGCCACCGAAAAGTGGAAGGCGAAGTCCGCCGCCATGGGACAGGCGGCAACCAGCGCCCTGGTCGAGTACGCTCGCCCCATGCCGGGGATGAAGGTGCTGGACCTCGCCAGCGGCACGGGCGAGCCCGCCATCAGCTTGGCGATGGCGGTAGGAGCACAAGGGCACGTCACGGCGCTCGATTTGAGCGCGGAACTTTTGGAGATCGCCGCTGAACGAGCACAAGCCCGTGGACTGAATAACTTCACGACTCAAGCGTCCGACGCTCACACTCTACCCTTTCCCGACAACAGCTTCGATCTCGCCACTTCGCGTTTCGGCGTGATGTTCTTTCGCGACCCAGCGCTCGCCCTCCGCGAACTATCTCGCGTTCTGCGTCCCGAAGCGCGGGCCTGCTTCCTGGCCTGGGGATCGTTCGAACAGCCTTATTGGCAAAGCATGATGGGCGTCGTGCATCGGCACGTAGGCGGGCCGCTGTTGCAGCCCGGTGGCCCGGATCCGTTCCGCTACTCGCGTCCGAACAGCCTCTCGACGATTCTGCAAGCCGCGGGCTTCGCCGACGTGGAGGAAGAAACGCGCACCGTCCCATGGATTTGGCCTGGTTCAGCAGAAGAAGTCTGGGAGCAGGCGCAGGCAGTCTCCGTTCCCTTCCGGCCGCTGCTGGATCGAGTTCCGGCCGAGCAGTGGCCGCAGATTCACGCTGAAGTACACGCGGCGCTCCACCAATATGCTCAAGGCGAGAGCTTGGCTTTCGGAGCGTCGGTGGTTTTCGCTTCTGGAAAGAAGCCGGCATCCCAGTGAAGCTCAAGATCGCGTGGATCGGAAAGACGAAAGAGCCCGCGATCGCCGCGCTCACCGACGAGTATCTGCAACGGATTTCGCGCTACGTTTCTACAGAAGGAATCGTGCTACGCGATGAAGCTGCCCTGCTTGCTCTGTGTGGGGCGGCAGGCAAGAGCAAGTCCGGAGAGAAATCGACGTTGGTCCTTATGGACTCCCGCGGCAAGGAACTAACCTCGGAGCAATTTGCCAGGTTCCTGGGAGACTATCAGGATCGCAACCCTCTGCCGCTGATTCTTGCCATAGGCGGGGCCGACGGATTCAGCGATACGGCGAAAGCCGCGGCCCAGCACACGCTTTCACTCGGAAAGATGACCTTGTCGCACGAACTGGCCCGCGTCGTCCTACTCGAACAGGTCTATCGGGCCTTCACCATCCTCAAGGGTCATCCGTACCATTCTGGGCATTAGGGTAGACGAAATTCGTCCAAATGGCATCTTGCTAATTGCCCTAATGATGAGTCAAAAGTAAAGTGGCAGACGGCAGGCCTCCAGGGGCTGGCATCTAATTTTGATGTTGATGTGAGGAGTACATGAGAGACATTCGAGAAGTGCTGCAATCGAAAGAACAGCAATTGATTCGTGTGCGGGAGGAAGTGGAAGCGCTGCGCCTGGCGGCGCCGTTGCTCGCGGATGAAGATTCTCCTGCGCCATCGCCGCTGCCGGAAAACGGTCCGCAGCGGGTGGTGAACCTTCCCTAGCCAAAGGCAGCGCCGGGTGCCGATCGCTACGACAGCGCATTCGAAATCTTACTTACTAGGCTTCAGAGAGAGCCTGATCTCGAAGACGCTTGGCCACAGTTTTCCAGTGACAAACAGGCGCTTTCGAATTGGATCGTAAGCGATGCCGTTTAGCACCGCTTCCGCATCGAGACGATAAACTGGACTCAGAAGTCCTGTGAGGTCAATCCACCCGACTACCTCACCGGTCTGCGGAGAGATCCGGGCAATACGATTGCTGTGCCACACATTGGCGAAAAGCTGCCCCTCCACGAACTCCAGTTCGTTCAACTGCTCGATCGCGGTCGATCCATCCTGTACCTTAAAGCGACGCTCCTCCTGAAGAGTCTCGGCATTTAGAACACGGATCTCCGACGTGCCGTCACTCATGAAGATATCGGCGCCGTTCGTCGCCAGCCCCCACCCTTCTCCCGAGTATGAAAAGCGCCGAAGCAAATGAAGGCTGTTCAGGTCATAGACAAAACCCGTCCCTGATTTCCAGGTGACTTGAAACACTTTGTCTTTGACGAGGGTAATGCCTTCACCGAAGAACTCAGACCCTAGGTCAACGTGCTGAATAATTTCTCCAGTTTCGAGGCGTAGCTTTCGAAGCGATGACCGTCCATTGCGTCCCGTCCCCTCATACAGGAAGCCCTCGTGATAAACGAGACCTTGGGTGAAGGCCGAGGTGTCATGAGGAAACGCTCGAACAATCGCAAAGGTGTATTCAAGCGTGGCATTCGCCGAAACTTGTTGTGCAGTCTGTCCTGCCAGGAACGGGTAGCCGGCCGTCAAAAGAAATAAAACGACAAGCCCCGAAATGATTCCTTTCATTTCAGGCTATTGTCTCATCGCTTGAGGAGTCGAGAAAGGATTCCTAATCGTTAACATGAGGATTGCGAACGCTGAGCCATACTCCGGGGAGTGAAATGGCGCCACACCGGACAGATCGCAAGAATCTGCGTCCGTTAGAACTGGCAACTGGCCGCTGGCAACCGGCAACTACCCTTCAATATTTCGGCACCTTCGGGTCCACGCGTTCCGACCATGCTGTAATTCCGCCGGTCAAATTGTGCACCTTCTTAAATCCTGATTGCTGTAAGAAGGCGACGGCCTTGGCGCTGCGTCCGCCCATCTTGCAATGGACGACAATCTCACGGCTGGAATCGAGTTCGTTCACTCGATTGGGCAAATCGTTCAGCGGGATCAGATATCCGCCGATGTTGCCAATCTGATATTCGTGCGGCTCGCGCACGTCGAGAACAAAGACATCTTCTTTAGCGTCCAAACGACGCTTCAATTCTTCCACCGGAATTTCCGGAACTCCACTGGCCACGGGCTTTTCCTCCCCACGAATGCCGCAAAACTCGTTGTAGTCTATCAGCTTCGTGACTGTGGGATGCGTGCCGCACACCGGGCAGTCGGGATTTTTGCGCAGCTTCAATTCGCGGAACTTCATGCCCAGCGCGTCAATCAGCAGCAGCCGCCCGATCAGCGGATCGCCAATGCCGAGAATCAGCTTGATCACTTCGGTAGCCTGCATCACGCCAACCAGTCCGGGGAGAATCCCAAGCACTCCGCCTTCGGCGCACGACGGCACCAGCCCCGGTGGTGGCGGCTCAGGATACAAGCAGCGGTAGCACGGGCCTTCTTTGGTCGCAAACACGCTGGCCTGGCCTTCGAAGCGGAAGATCGATCCGTAGACGTTCGGCTTGCCGGTCAGCACGCAGGCGTCATTGACCAGATAGCGCGTCGGAAAATTATCGGTGCCATCGGCGATAATGTCGAAGTCGCGGAACAGTTCCAGCGCATTCTCGCTGCTCAGCCGCGTATCGAACAGGCGAATATTCAAAAACGGATTAATCGCCTTCAACTTATCGGCGGCGGAGTCTAGCTTCTTTCGGCCCACGTCGGCGGTCGAGTGAATAATCTGCCGCTGCAAGTTGGTGTAATCGACCACGTCGAAATCCACCAAGCCTAGCGTGCCAATGCCCGCCGCGCCCAGATACAAAGCCAGCGGCGATCCCAACCCACCCGTGCCAATGCACAGCACGCGCGCCGCTTTCAGCTTCTTCTGCCCCTCCATGCCAACCTCGGGCATGATCAGGTGACGCGAATAGCGCAGGATTTCGTCCTGGTTAAGCGTGACTGGAATTTCTGTCGTGATCGTGGCCATAAGTCCTCGTTGAATTTCTAGCTGGTCTTGACCCACCTGGTCTTGGTCTAGCTGGTCCTGCTTAAGCTGGTCTTGTTTGATCCGGCCTTGAAAGGGCGCAGCTTCAGACGCGCCGTTGTGAGCCTGGAATGATTCGGGCTTTAGCCCCTGAGGCTCCAACAAGAGGAAGGACAACAGCGTGCTGTGATGTAAGGCTTCAACGTCAAAACGCGCCCCCGGCGATGGAAGGCACAATCGAAATGTTATCACCTTCGCTGAGCGCGGTCGCTTCTTTCTGTAGGTAGCGGATGTCTTCGTCGTTGACGTAAAGATTCACGAAAGCTCGCAGCTTGCCGTCGTCGTTGTAAAGATGCTTCCGCAGGTCGGGATGCAGCGCCACCAGCGAAGTCATCGCCTCGCCGACAGTCGTGCCCGTTACGTCGACCGAAGCCTGTTTGCCCACATACTGCCGCAAAGGCGTAGGAATGTGAATTTTGTTCATAGACTACTGTAAGAGATGCGGCCAAGGGAGAGCAAGATTCAGGAGAACTGGCCCTGGAATTTTCACCAAGTTCTTTCGAAGCACCGTCAACCTCCGCGGCTTTCATTGACTTGCCTTCACATCCACCATAGGATTCTGCTCCAGTGATCGGCCAAACCATCTCGCACTACCGCATCGTGGAGAAGCTCGGCGGAGGCGGTATGGGCGTCGTTTACAAGGCCGAGGACACTGAGTTAGGCAGGTTCGTCGCGCTCAAGTTTCTACGAGCAATCTTACATCGCGATGGAGTTTCTCGAGGGCCAAACCTTGAAACACCGCATCGCAGGACGGCCACTCGACAACGAAACACTACTTTCTCTGGGTATCGAGGTGGCCGATGCGCTGGACGCGGCGCACGCGAAGGGTATTGTGCATCGCGACATCAAGCCTGCAAACATTTTCGTCACCGAACGCGGACACGCCAAGATTTTGGATTTCGGTCTGGCCAAGGTGCAGACGGTCGGCCTTGCCAGCAGCTCCGACAACACACTGACGCGCAGTTTCCATGAACAACAATTAACCAGCCCTGGTTCGGCGCTGGGCACGGTGGCTTACATGTCGCCGGAGCAGGCGAAAGCGCGAGAGCTGGATGCGCGCAGCGATTTGTTCTCGTTCGGTGCAGTGCTCTACGAAATGGCGACCGGCGCGTTGGCGTTTCGAGGCGACAGTTCGGCAGAGACCTTTAGGGCCATTCTTGATGCCACGCCGACGCCGGCGGCCCGGCTCAATCCGGATGCGTCGGCGGAATTGGAGCGCATCGTCAGTAAGGCACTGGAGAAGGATCGAAATCTCCGCTACCAGAGCGCTGCCGATTTGCGCTCAGACCTGACACGGCTGAAGCGGGACCTGGACTCGGGGCGAGCATCAGGCGTTCACGCATCTGTGACTGCTGAGTCAGGCGGTCGGACTTCGGCTGCTATTCCTGCTCCGCCGCGCACCCCAGCGCGCAATCTCCTAGTAGTTGGACTGTCTGGGGCTCTCATATTAGTGCTGATAGGCGCGGCCATGTACCTGATGCGCGGCGGGTCAGGAGCAAAGAAGATTGATTCGCTCGCGGTGCTGCCCTTCGTGAACGCGACCGCCGATGCGAACAACGAGTACCTCAGCGACGGCCTGACCGAGAGCCTGATCGGTACCCTTTCGCAGGTGCCCGATCTCAAAGTGATGGCGCGAAGCACTGTCTTCCGCTTCAAGGGAAAAGACGACGACCCACAGAAAATCGGGCAACAGCTGCAAGTCAGTGCGGTTCTGATAGGCCGCGTTACCCAGCACGGCGATGAATTGGGAGTGCAGGCCGACTTGGTGAGCGCTTCGGACGGGAGCGAACTTTGGGGATCGCATTACGAGCGCAAGGCCGCGGACATCACCCAACTACAAGGCGACATTGCGCGCGACATCTCCAAACGCTTGCGCGTGCAGTTGAGCGGAGAGAAACAGCAGCGCTTGGGCAGTGCCGGGACTACGAATCCGGAGGCCTACCGGCTGTATCTGGAAGGGCGGCAGCTCTGGTACGGACGCACCCCGGAGGGATTGAAGAAGAGCATCGATTTGTTTCAACAGGCGATTGCCGCCGATCCAAACTACGCTCTTGCTTATGCCGGGCTGGGCGACACCTACAACGTGATCCCCAGTTACGGGGCTGGTGTAACCTCTCGGCAGGCGGGATTGCTGGCGGATGCAGCGACGCGCAAAGCGCTCGAACTGGATGACTCTTTGCCAGAGGCCCACGTCGCGCGCGCTGATTCTCTGACTTTGGCCTGGAAATGGCGCGAGGCCGACCAGGAATTTCGGCGCGCCATCGAACTAGACCCCAACAGCGCCACAGCGCATTACTTATACGCCTTTAGCCTGCTCGTTCCCGAGAAGCGATTCGATCAGGCGTTCGAGGAATTCCATATCGCACTGGCGCTCGACCCTCTGTCTCCCATCATGAACACGAACTATGCGGTTGCGTTGATGGATGTGCATCGCTATCCGGAGGCGCTCGCCCAGTTTCATAAGACGATAGAGCGCGATCCAACTTTCAGACCAGCCCATCACAAGCTATCGCAGTTGTACGCCGTGACTGGCGATTTCGCCAATGCAGTGAGCGAGTTGAAAAAATTCACTTCAACACCGGGAGCGTGGAGCGGGGATGCGAAGGGTTTTCATGGTCTGGCACTCAACAGTTTCAATAAGCCGGACGAGAATACCTGGTCGGCTTTGGCGCTTTCGGTTACAGGCGAGCCGAGCAGGGCGCTGGACTATCTGGAGAAAGCGCTTTCCAACCAGGAAATTGAAGTTGTACTCTGCATCCGTTACCCCTCGTTTGACCCAATCCGTTCCGACCCGCGATACAAGGCCCTGGTAGGGCGATTGGGCCTGCCGGAATAGATGGATCTTGCGATGCCTCGTTGGGGGCAGCGCTGTTGGACTCCTCAGGCTTAGACAGGCAATTACACTCAGACCCCCGAACGCTTCCACTGCAAGAACCAGACTTGGCATCCAACCTCCACCAGACCCAGACAAGCCACTTTCCGTCCCTCCTATTGCGCCCTAGAATCCAGCAGGGAGAACAACGATGACGATTTTTGATCCAGCTCGCGGACGAATTATTGACGGTGGCGGCGCCGGGGGACGTGGCCTGTTGCGCCTGATTGGCTTGGGAATCGCCGCATTCCTGCTGGTGATCCTCTTCTTCAGCTCCGTGGCCAGGGTCGGTACCGGCCATGTGGGTGTGGTGACATACTTCAGCAAAGTCACCGGCGAAACTCTGGGCGAGGGAATTCACCTCATCAATCCGCTGAAGACCAATAACGAGATGTCGATCCAGACACAGACGCTGAAAGAATCCGCCAGCGTGCCCTCCAGCGAAGGGCTGATGATGAGCCTCGACACTTCGCTCATCTACCATCTCAATCCCGACCGCGCCTCCGACGTGTTTCAAAAGATCGGATCAGATTACGAAAACGTGGTGGTCGAACCGACTCTGCGCTCGGCCATCCGCGAGGCAACCGCATCGCATACCGCGAACGCTCTCTACACGGGCGAGCGCGAAATGGTGGCCAAACAGATTTACGACCAGGTCAGCACCGAACTCAACAAGCGCGGCCTGACAGTCGAGAATGTTCTGCTGCGTGATATTCAACTGCCCGCCACGCTGAAAGCTGCCATCGAATCGAAGCAGCAGGCCGAGCAGGAATCGCTGGCCATGAACTTCCGTCTGCAAAAAGAGACGCAGGAGGCGCAACGCAAACGCATCGAAGCCGCTGGCGTCCGCGACTTTCAGCAGATCGTGGCGCAAGGCATTACCCCATCGCTCTTGGAATGGAAAGGCATTGAAGCCACCGAGAATTTGGCCAAGAGTCCGAACTCGAAAGTCGTAGTAATCGGCAACAACAAGAACGGCCTGCCGCTTATTCTGGGACAATAACTGCTCATGTAAACCACGAATGTGGGACATCCAAAAAGCTTGTCATTCCGACCGGAGCCGGAGCGCCAGCGACGGCGCAGTGGAGGAACCTGCTGTTCGCCATAAGCATAGGTGCTGCTGGTAAGCCGCAGTCATATCTCCGCTGCTACCATTGAACCTGTGCATCCCTTGCTCGACGTCAAAAACCTGACCATCGAATTTCCCTTGCAACGCGGGGCGGTTGTCCCCACACAAGCTCTGAAAGCCGTCCGCGACGTCAGCTTCTCCATCGCGCCCGGCGAAGTGCTCGGCTTGGTGGGTGAATCCGGCTCAGGCAAGTCGATCACTTCCCTGGCGATCATGCGCCTTCTGCCGCCTCAGGCGCTCATCTCAGGCGAAATTTTATTCGCCGACGGCGGCGCTCCCTGCAACATCTTCACTCTTCCCGACGAATCGATGCGCCAGCTGCGCGGCTCCCGCATCGGAATGATTTTCCAGGAGCCGATGACCGCGCTCAATCCCGTCATGCGAGTTGGAGACCAGATCGCCGAAGCCGTGCTCGCGCACAATTCCTCGATCTCTAAGCATGGCGCCTGGCAACGCGCCGTCGACGCCATGAATGACGTTGCCATCCCCGACGCGGCCCGTCGCGCCCGAGATTACCCCCACCAGCTTTCGGGCGGCATGCGCCAACGCATCATGATCGCCATGGCCATCGCCAACCGGCCTCAGCTACTCATCGCAGACGAACCCACCACCGCACTCGACGTGACCATCCAGGCGCAGATTCTCGACCTGCTCGCCGAGCTTCGGGCCAAATTCGGCTTGGCGATGCTCTTTATCTCGCATGATCTCGCCGTGGTCTCGCGGGTTGCCGATCGAGTCGCGGTCATGTATGCAGGCAGCGTAGTCGAACTCGGCGACAAAGAAAGCATCTTTCGAGCACCCGCTCATCCTTACACGCGCGGTTTGCTCCACGCCGTCCCCGATCTGAAGACCGATCGCAGCCGGCCCCTGAAAACCATTGAAGGCACGGTCCCCCCTCTTCACGCCGTGCCCCCCGGATGCGACTTCGAGTCGCGCTGCGAATTTCGTCTGCCCGAGTGTGCGCGAGCGTTACCGCCGTTGGTAGAGGTAGGCGCCGGACACTGGGCCCGCTGCCCGGTCGTAAATTCCTAGTCGAGAAGTCTTAAAAAACAGATTTGAGGAACAGATTTGAAAAACAGAGAAGAGACGAAAATCAGAGCCCTCGCTCAAGCTGGTCGCGCTTGAGCACGAGCAGCACAGCCAATAGGCCAAACAATGCGGGAGCGAGCCACCACGCGTTCAAGTACAGGCCCATCCAGGACGCAACGAAATAAACCTGCCCATCACGGAAGGGCACGGGGTAAGCATGCGGGGTAAGCATGAACGGCATCGCGCGAAGACGCAGCCCAGCTCGATACAAACGAAAGCAATCCAAAATGTGCCATGGAGTCGCCCACAATCAATGCCACGATAACTTTGCACCACAGCGGAGTTGCTCCCTTAAACCGCCATCCCAGCCATCCCGCCACAATGTTCTCCTCTGGCCCACGATCGCAACTCGAACATCTTACTGCCAACGTTAGTCTATAATCGGCAGTTTGTTCGGTGATTCGTGCGCATATTGCTGCTTAGCGACATTCACGCCAACCTCGAAGCTTTGGAAGCCTGTCTCGCTGCCGCTCCTCCATTCGATCTGGTAGTGAATCTTGGAGATATTGTCGGTTACGGCGCCAGTCCCAACGAAGTCACCGATCGCGCCCGGGAACTGGGCAAGATTTTCGTCCGCGGCAATCATGACAAAGCCGCTACCGGACTCATGGATCTTGACGATTTCAACCCCATGGCCGCCTCTGCCGCCATCTGGACACGCGACCAACTCACCCCGCAAAATCTGGAATGGTTGCGCGCGTTGCCGCACGGTCCGTTGCCCATGCCGGATTTTCCGCAGGTCCAACTCGTGCACGGCTCCCCGAATGACGAAGACGAATATATTGTCTCGCTCGGCGACGCGCTGGCGCCGTTGATTACTTTGACCATCCCGCTGACCTTCTTCGGACACACACATTTGCAGGGAGGGTTTTTCGCCAATGGTTCGTCGGCCGACGGCTTTCGTCCCGAGTACCGCACCGTCGGCCAGGCCGAGTCGGTGCCTCTGCACTTGAAACCCGCGACCCGCTACATGATCAATCCCGGCTCAGTTGGCCAACCCCGCGATGGCGATTGGCGCGCCGCCTTCGCCCTGTTCGACAGCGAAGCACAGATTATCCACTTCCACCGTTCGCCCTACAATCTGAAAGCCGCGCAGGATCGTATTTTCGACGCCAAGCTGCCCGCCCGGCTGGCCACACGTCTCGCCGCCGGACGCTGAGAGAATGGTGGTGAATTTTTTTCAGCTGCCCGCACCAGTGTGAGCGCTGATACCATAGTGGCTATGCATTCTGTGGAGAATAGCGGCGACGCCAAAAACTCCAGCCTACGCGCTAATCTTCACAGCATGGGCCGCCTACTAGTCGCCTATTCCGGCGGCATCGACTCAGCCTATCTCGCCTGGGTCGCGCATCACGAACTCGGCAATAAAATGCTGGCCGTGATTGCCGATTCTCCCAGCCTGGCCCGCACTCAACTGGCTGACGCAGTTGCCTTCGCTGGTGAGCACGGAATTCCACTGGAAGTCATCTCTACCTCCGAACTCGACCGCCCAGAGTATATGCGCAACGACGGGCAGCGCTGCTTTCACTGCAAGGATGAACTCTTCTCTGCGATGGAGAGCCTGCGCGCTCAGCGCGGCTTTGACACTATCGCGTACGGAGTGAACCTCGACGATCAGGGCGACTTCCGGCCCGGACAGCAAGCCGCGCAAATGCACCATGTCTCGGCACCGCTGCTTAAGGCCGGACTTACCAAGCAGGAGATTCGAGAACTCGCGCGCTCCGCCGGCCTGCGCATATGGGACAAGCCCGCATCGGCCTGCCTCTCCTCGCGTATCGAATACGGGCGTCCGGTGACGCGGGAGGCGCTCGACGTAGTCGAACGCGGCGAGGATGCCATTCGCGCGCTGGGCTTCCGTCAGTTCCGAGTGCGGCATCACGGCGACATCGTCCGCATCGAAATCGCCCGCGAGGAGCTGGAGCGGGCTCTCAATCCCACTGTAGCGGCAGAGTTCACCAAAATCTTCAAAGCTCTCGGCTTCAAGTTCATCACTCTTGACCTGGAGGGATTCCGCTCGGGATCGATGAATTCGCTCCTTCCTGCCAATCAACTCCGCCGCGTCGGTTAAGCGAGAAAGAGGGTCGTCCCCGCCCTGCTTGCCCGCTGCGCTGTGAGATAATCGAGGCTATTCTTGCAATGCTGAGGCGGTTTTTGGTGACTACATTTCGACGGTCGTTTGTGATCCTGCTGTTGGTTTGTCTGGGTTGTGTAGCCCAGTCGGCTCCGCCCGATGTGGCTCGAAAAGTCGAGCGCCACGTTCGCGCCTTTTATACTCTCCCTGCCGAAGTTCACGTCACCGTCGGGGCCATCACTCCCAGCACGGATTGGCCGACCTATGATACGGTTCCGGTAACCATTGAAGGGAACGACGGAAAAAAGCAGGACTACAAATTTCTGCTCTCTAAAGACCGCGGCACCATGCTGCGAGTGACTAAGTTCGATCTGACCAAGGATCCGTTCGCCGAAGTAATGAACAAGATCGACATAACAGGGCGGCCGTCCCGCGGCACAAAGACGGCCAAGGTTCTGGTCGTCAACTTCGACGACTTTGAATGTCCCTATTGCTCAGCCATGCACCGCACACTGTTTCCCGAGATTCTGAAGGAATATGGCGACCGCGTGAACATTGTGTACAAGGATTATCCGTTGGCTGAGATTCATCCCTGGGCGATCCACGCCGCCGTGGATGCGAACTGCCTGGCGGTGCAGAATCAGGATGCCTATTGGGATTTCGCCGACTACATCCACGCCAACAAGCGCGAAGTTGACACGGAAAAAACGCCGCAGGGACGCTTCGACGCCCTCGACAAAATGTCGATGCTTCAGGGGCAAAAGCACAATGTCGATACTGTAAAGTTACAGTCTTGCATCAAGGCGCAGAATGAAGACGCGGTGAAGGCCTCCATGAAGGAAGGCGACGGCATTGGTGTAAGCGCAACCCCGACTCTCTTCATCAATGGAGAAAAAATCGACGGTGCGGTGCCGATCAACGACGTTCGCACTGCTCTGGATCGCGCGCTGAAAGATGCTGGCCAACCGGTACCCGAGCACTCAGCCGCGTCGGCCGCTGTATCCCGATAAGTCCGGCATCGCTGGGTATTGAAGCGCGCTAAGCTGAGCTCTAAACGATAATCTGTTCTTGTGACGGAGAAATACTCTTGAAAAGAAAAATACTGGTTGCCCAGGTCGTCGCCGGACTTACCGCTTCGATTCTGGCCGCGACCCTTATCGCCTGCAAATCGCAGGTAGGTGGCGATGTAATGGCTACCGTCGATGGCCGAAAAATTTTCCGCACCGACGTCGACAAGTATTACGACAACCAGGTCGCATCGGCCCAGCAAGCGCCGCTAGGCGAGCAGGCGACGGCACTGCGCCTGAACATTCTGCACCAGATGATCGACGACGAGATTCTGATGCGCCGCGCAGAGAAGCTGGGCCTGTTAGCCACTGACGAAGAAGTGGAACGCAAATACAACGAAATCAAGTCGCCGTTCTCGCAGCAGGAATTCGACCAGCGCCTAAAAGATAAGAAGATCACGTTGGCCGACTTCAAGCGTGACATCCGCCGCTCACTCACTGTCGAAAAGGTGATGAACAAAGAGGTTTCCTCCAAGATCAACGTCACCGATCAGGACGTCACCGACTACTACAACGCGCACAAGGCTGAATTCAACCTGATTGAACCGCAATATCACCTCGCGCAGATCATGGTGAGCCCGACTCCGAATCCGCAGGTTCACAATCAGAACGATAAGGCGCAAAACGAAGCCGACGCGCGCAAGAAGATTCAGATGATCGGCAATCGGCTCGACAGCGGCGATGACTTTGCGACCCTGGCCATGAAATATTCTGAGGATCCGGAGACTTCAGGCAACGGAGGCGACTTGGGCACAGTGCCCGAATCCTCCCTGCGCAATACCGATCCCCTGACCCGCGATGCCGTGATGAAGCTCAAGCCAGGGCAGTACAGCACGATTATCGGCGTGGTGAATCCCGCGACCAAACAGGCATTGGGATTCCGTATCGTCAAATTGGTTTCGAAGGAACCTGCCGGACAGCGTGAACTGTCCGATCCGCGGGTGCAACAGGCCATTCGTTCGCAGCTGCACGACCGCCGCGAACAGTTGTTGAAAGCCGCTTACTACGAGGTACTGCGCGATTCCGCGAAGGCCGAGAACTACTACGCCAGGAAAGTACTCGACAGCAACGGGCTGGAGAAATAACGGTGGTGGTGCAACTGCACCACTACCGAAATAACCGAGAAATAGCTACTCGACAATTGCCAGCACGTCTCCTGCATTCACGGCTTCGCCTTCACGTACCAGAAGTTTCTGGATAGTCCCCTTCTTCGGCGACTTGATCTCGTTCTGCATCTTCATCGCTTCAACTACGAGAACGCCCGTACCCAAATCAATTTGCTCCCCTTCGCCAACCAGAACACGCACGACTTTCCCAGGCATCGGAGCGATCAGCTTCTTGGGGCCATCATTGTCGATGGCACGGTCGCGGCTTCTTAGCGATCTCGGATCGCGCACTTCCACCGAGAAATGCGCGTCGCCTACGCAGAGCTTCAATTCTCCCGCGACCAGTTCCCTCTTCACTTCATAGGCCATACTGCCGACGCGGAGCGACAGCACATCCGGACGCACCATGACAGCATCGATTACGACCTCGCGGCCATCGAGGCGGCAGGACCAGAGTCCGCCGTTGCTATCGAGTTCTAGCCGGTAACTCTTGTCGTCGATAGTGATGTCGTAAATCATGAAAAGCCAGTTGTCAGTTGCTAGTTGTCAGCGACTTGATTTGTTCACCGCATGGCCTCGTTGCGGCCTGCACTCTTCCAGTTTGTACGAGCGGATTCACTGCGCTCGCGGCCATTTGCCATGAGTTCACCTGTTCCGGCGGTCTGCTGGTTCAGGGCAGTGAATATTCCCGCGGCGATTGCCGCGATTTCCACTGTCTGTTCGTGGGATGCTTCATCTATTTCGGTGCCTTCTGCATTAGCGACCTGCGTCTTTTGTTCCTGCATCATGCGGTCCAGAAATCCGGTATCAATCTTTGCCGCATAAAAATCCGGATCATGCAAAATTCGCCGGAACAGTGAAAGATTCGTCTTGATGCCGCCGACAAAATATTCTCCGAGGGCGCGCGTCAATTTACCAATCGCCTCATCCCGGTTGGCGCCGTAGCCGATAAGCTTAGACAGCAGCGGATCGTAGTCCATGGGAACAGTCCAGCCTTCATACATGCCGCTGTCTTCGCGAATTCCCGGGCCCGAAGGCGAAAGAAGAGTCTTGATTTGGCCTGGGCTGGGAAAATAATTGTTGTCGGGGTCTTCCGCATAAATGCGGCACTCGATTGCGTGTCCACGAATCTGTACGTCGTCCTGCTTGAAAGGTAATTTCTCGCCTGCTGCGATGCGGATTTGTAGATGAACGAGATCGAGGCCAGTAATTAACTCCGTAATCGGATGCTCTACTTGCAACCGTGTGTTCATCTCAAGGAAATAGAAGTTCTTCTGCTGATCCACCAGGAACTCAACGGTGCCAGCGTTTGTATAGTTCGCAGCCTGAGCCACACGGACAGCCACTTCGCCCATTCGGCGCCGCATATCTTGGTCGACTACGGGCGAAGGCGCTTCTTCCAGAACTTTCTGATGACGCCGTTGCAACGAGCATTCGCGCTCGCCAAGATAAACCGTGCTTCCATGCTCATCCGCAAGAACCTGCATCTCAATGTGCCGCGGATTCACGATGGCCTTCTCGATGTAAACTTCGCCGGCGCCAAAAGCCCGTTCCGCCTCGCTACGCGCTCCTTCTAGCGCCGACTTCAGTTCCTGAGGCAGATGCACAAGCCGCATGCCTTTACCGCCTCCGCCCGCCGCGGCTTTCAGCATCACGGGATAACCGATGCGCGTTGCGATCTCTTCCGCTTCCTCGAACGATTCCAAGCCACGCGATGTACCCGGAACGAACGGAACACCCGCGCGCTCCATAGCTTGTCGCGCGCGCGTCTTCGAACCCATGGCTTCCATCGCCGCTGCTGTCGGCCCGATGAATTTCACTCCCGCTACGACGCAGGCCTCGGCAAACTTCGCATTCTCAGAAAGAAATCCGTAGCCAGGGTGGATCGCGCCCGCTCCGGAGCGCGCGGCTACGTCGAGAATCTTTGCAATGTTGAGATACGATTCGGAAGCCGCTGCTGCACCGATGGGATAAGCTTCATCAGCTTTGCGTACATGTAGCGAGGCGCGATCGACATCGGAATAGACTGCGACCGCGGCGATGCCCATCTCGTGGCAGGCGCGAATTACGCGCACTGCGATTTCGCCACGATTCGCGATAAGGATTTTCTTGAACATAAAGCTCGCGGCATCTCCAGCGACTGTCGTTCTGTCGGACGAAGTATTCTAACGGAGGTGCGACGCCCGCGCTTAACTTGTGGCCGCTGGCACGTGTGATTGCTTCCTTGTTTCGGCAAGCAGGAACACCGCTAGTATCAACAACTCCGGCTCAATCGGATGCCGATAGCGTGCATGGGGAAAGACGAAGTAATAGGTCGTTGGATATGTCATGACGAGTCCCGCGAAAAGCCATGCACCGCGCGCTTTCTGGCGCAAGGCTCGTCCCATTCCCCACAACGCAACCACTGAAGACGCAAGAAACAGCGACGTGCGGAAATCCCAGAACGCAACGCTATCGGTGGGTCGAGGAACTCCGTTCCAGTAATAGAAGAAGCGCTTTAGACTGATAACGACGAATCGTCCCGGATTTTCGCGCACCCAATCGAAGGCCAGGCCCTTGCAGTCGGCAGCGTAAGCCAGTTCACCCATGCGCTGGAATCTTTCAAACTCCAGCTTGTTGAGACTGGGCTGTAGATAAGGCATCAACATTCCGTCTGCGCCTTTCCAGTTTCCCAGGCGAAATTGGAGGCCGAAGTCGTCGCGAATAAATACGAAGTGGCCGAAGACCTCGTAGTTCCTGATCAGCCACGGCGACAAGATCGCAAAGAATATTGCCGACGAAAGCACAACACCGCTGAAGGAACTCAGTCCGTTCTTGTGTCTTTGCCCCCAAATCCACAGGCCGCAGAATGGAAGGAACGTTAGCATCGTGGGATTGGCCAGCGCTGCGATGCCCCACAACGCGCCGAACAGAATCCATCCCCGAATGCCGCGCCAATGCTTGAGTTCGAGGGCGAGAAGAAATATCAAGCTGAGCACGAGCGGCGTGAACGTCGTATCCCAGATCCAGTGGATGGACCAATACCAAATGTAGGGAAGCAGCGTCCAAGTCCACGCTGACCACAGCGCGATGCGCTCGCCGAATGTGCGATGCGCAATCAGGAAGATTGGAATGCAGGTCAGCGCGGCGAGTGCGCTGTTGATGGAGAGCAGAACCCATGCTGAAGCGTATGTGTAGACGCCGAAGAGCTTGAAGACTTCGCCCATCAATAGCGGATAGAGAGGAGGTTCCCAAGCGGTTGGTCCTGTGTTTCCGCCGTAAGGGCTGCTGAAGCCTTGTCCCTGCGCGATGGAGCGCGCGACGCGTCCCATTTCCCAGCCGAAGCCGAAGTGGTCGTCTTCGGTGCGCGTGCGGTATTGGCGAAAGACTCCGATCGCCGCTACTTGCAATAGGAACGACAGCAGTACCAGCCACAAAACTGATCTGGGGATTGTGGTGGAGGGCGATTGTTGCATCGAGGGGAAGTTTACCAGCTTCGCATTTTCGTCTCTGCTGGTGTGAAATCGGGGATGAATGTCAGGCTGGTTGAGATGGGGAAATCTGCCTGTGGAAATCTACCTATAAAATATCTTGGGCAAGCGACTTTTAGCGTTGTTCGAGAACACAAATTTTATGCTTCTAAGATCTTTTTGCGTGGATACCCCCCTCCCCCCCACCCTATGCGAATCGCCAGTGTTCATGCGGGTTTTCGCGAATACAAGTGTGCGAAGTGTCTCCGAGATCTTTGTTTGCAACAACTTGCGGGCAAAATCTTGACAACAAAGAACTTAGCTTCATTCTTGGAGGAGCTGACGATACTACCTCCGCCTTGACGATGATGGGCTCTTTACGTTTTGGACGCAAGGTCAGATGTCACACAGATCGGTGGAAAGCGTAAAACCCTCTTGGATATATAGGATGCGCCACTTCTCGCAAAAAACGCGTGAAAGTCATCCTAGAGTTCGTAACTGATTAAATTAAAATGGATAGCACTTCATGAGTAATGTGCTTCGATTGCTCGTTTGAGGACTGGGTTCCTCTTTTTGCAAATTTACGAGCCGGGCAGGAGGAAGCGGAAGGTACCCGAATAACTAGCCGAGCGAAAAACCTTTAACTGAGCGTCCGTTAAGCAGCACCTTAGCAAAAATGATTCTGGTCAGCCCAAGAGCCCCCAACGTACTAAGGAATGTTGCAATAGTGACCAAGATTCCGAGCAGACTGATAGTCGAAACCACGGTTGACACACCGCTCCTGATACTAAGGGCCATGAGAGTTCCATAGTAAGACGTGAAAGCTGTGCAACTAACGATGTCGTGTCCGTAGAAACTATCAAACAGAATGGAATCCCAGACTCTGAGTCTCATGAACTGAACGAACATTTTCATTACGACTGCTTGACAAGCGAGCATCACGACAAACCATCCGAGTGGAAACAAAACAATAGATATCACAATCGACCGATGCGAGATTGGAGCGGCTGCGATGACAAACTTAGACCCGAGAATGATTGGGCCAGTGAGAAAGACGCCGTAAAGGAGAAAGCTACGAAGCGTGGCACGTCCCTTGTCTTTGCGTGTAACGTTATCTGAGATGCGGCCTTTGTATTCCATCACTAGAACTCGACTTCAGCGTACCAGTCCCGCTGCGCCTTAGACAGGTTGAAATCTGCACTTTCGATAGTTCCGCGGCGCCGAGCGTCTGCCAGTCCGAGACTCACTGGCATTCCGTTGATCTCGATATATTGAAAGTGACGCCGTAGCGGCATACGTTGCTCTTGAGCATTTCGAACCATCCCGAGGGCCCAGGCGAGAACCGCGTGTCCATATTCCTCAACGAGAATCGCTGGGATCAACATAAGAGCTAGGGAGCCACTGACTGGCGCGTGAAAACGTACATCGCCCTGGGCAGTATCGCGTTCCAGCTTTTTCTCAACCTCCAGTAACTTCTCCTCGAGTATCCGTGCATCGGCGTGAAATGGGTTGTAGCGGTTCAGTATCTCCAAACACATAATCCGTGCACGCTTGACGTCCCAAATGGTCGGACCAAGTGACAGTCGAAGAGCTTCAGAGAAGGCTTTGTTCACGTTGGATGTTGCTGCGGCGACTGGTTCAGTGGTGTCACACAATTCCTCCCACTTGTTTCTAATCGATTCCAGCTGCCGAGGTGGTATTTGATCGACGGTTGCTCTTAAGCAACAGGCATGGCACAGAGCAATCAAGTCGTTGCGAGCCGTAGTTGTACGACCGGAGATTATGTCGATCCGATAGAGATCAACCGAATAACTGGTGTGACAGATTGAACATCGATCGCCTGCTTCTGCCATGATATGCTTCTTGAAATCATCCCGGAGTGGTGTCGGATCAAGGCTGTTATTGTTCTGGTCGTCGTCACGACTCGGTGGCTCCTCACGAATCTCGCGGAGTAACTCCTGAAAGCTGCTGTCGAATGCTTCGGCCTGTCTGAAGTCTATGTATCGAAGCGGAATGAGCAGCGAAGGAAGCGTGTGGTTGCTGCCGTGCAGCAACAAAGGTATGAGCCGGCGACGACGCCCTGCTGGGTCGAGCGCGGTCGTTGTCGAAGAACACAGTGAGGCGTCTGCCGTTCCACGTCTCTCGTTCGAGACGCGCAGCCAATAATTGAGCCCACGCTTTGTCGGCACGATTGTGACTGATAAACACGTCGTATGCGAACGTAGCCATATTGTGTCGGCGGCGATGTCACTATGAAGGAGTCGGTTCGTGCAATTCAGCTAGACGCTCTATTTCTGCCGTGAATAACAGAGTAGTCGATGATGGCAGTGAAGCAACGAGTATTTTGCCTCATGCCAATTTGACTGTGTTTTCTTCCACCCAGAAAATCGACGATTCTACCTGCCTGAGATTCCAAAGCGACTGGACAGTGGTGGACGGGTCGGGAGTCAAACCCGGATCTCCGGATCGGGCAAACCAGGTTAGGACCGAAGCGTCATCATGACTTAGACCACGCGAGCCGTCCGCTTGAAGTTCACTCTTCGGGGAGATGCGGGCGAGTCACGGCGAAGGGGGATGGAGCATTTTCCGGGTGGGATTTTAGCCAACGGCTTTTGCGTCCGAAGCGGTAGCGGAGCAGGGTCCAGATGGCTTGCCAGCCGTCGGCGTGGCGGATTTTCTTGCCTTCATCCTTCGAGCGCGGATGGTAGGAGATTGGGACCTCGGCGATTTTTTCGCCCATGCGGCTGAGCTTCGCCGTCACTTCGGGACAGAATTCGAAGCGGCGGCAATTCAGCTGTACCTGCGCTAACACTGAGCGGCGGAAAACTTTGTAGCACGTCGCTTCGTCGTGAATGCCGGCCTGATAGAGCAAATTGGTGAGATGAGTCAGCAGTTTGGCGCCGAGGAAAAAGCGCAGGCCGCGCTCGGGGCGGTCCGGGCGCACGCCATAGACGATGTTCGCTTTGCCCGCTGCGAGCGGACGCAGCAAAGCCGGATAGTCCTGGGGATCGTATTCAAGATCGGAATCCTGGATGAGCACATATTCGCCGTGCGCGTAGGCGAGGCCGGTGCGGATGGCAGCTCCCTTGCCGCAATTTTTTTCGTGGAAGATGACGGTGACGTCGCCGGTGCGCGGCAAGGCTTGCAGCTTCTCGCGGGTGCCGTCGGTTGAGCCGTCATCGACGATGACGATTTCTTTTTTCACCGGCGAGGCGTGGATGGCTTGCAGCAACTCGCCGATGTGAGCGGCCTCGTTGTAAATCGGCACGATTACAGACACGCATCCCTGCCATTGATCGACGGTCAACGGTTGTGGCTGCGGCATGGTTTGCAGGGACGCCAAAGGTTAACTCCGGTGGAAATACCTGCGGATGCGGCAGGTTTCTAGCATAGTATCATCTGGAAATTGCCGGATTCCTACGACTCCATGCAGCCACGTGATGCCGCGGTGGGCCAAGGCTCAAGCTATTTGACGGCCCCGGCAACTCCCGGCCGCACCACTTCCCGCCGCACGACTTCGCTTACGCTTCTAGTTCTGGTGGCGGCCAGCGCGGTTTTGCGATTCCTGTTTCTGGTGCGCAAGCCTTTCTGGTTTGATGAGGCTTTCAGCGCCGAAGTCGCCCGGATCGGCTGGGGAAATTTCCTTCATCTCCTGTGGTGGAGGGAAGCCAACATGTCGCTGTACTACGTTTTGCTGCGACTTTGGCTTCATTTTGGGCAAAGCGAGTATTTCATCCGCAGCCTGTCGGTGGTGGCTGCGGTGGCGACGGTGCCGGCCATCTATTGGCTGGGCAGCCTGCTTTATGACCGCCGGGTTGGGCTGATTGCCGCCGCGCTGTTGACGTTCAACGCGTACAACGTTCGCTACGCACAGGAAGCACGCAGCTATGCGCTTTTCGTACTGCTGGCGACGCTTTCATCGGCTTGCCTGATCGCGCATCTGGACCGGCCTTCACGACGGAACCGAGCTGCATATGCTGTGGCGAGCGTGCTGGCTGCTTATGCGCATTTTTATGCTTTGCTGCTGGTCGCAGGACACTGGCTGGCCCTACGAATCCTGCGAGATCGCTCGCAACAAGCCACCGACTCGGGGCCTGAACTCCCCAATATGCGTCGCACCTGGATCACAATTGGCATCGCGGTACTGCCGTTGCTGATCTTTGTGGCGAAGACGGGCGCCGGACCGATCCGCTGGATTCAACGGCCCGGCATGAGCGACCTAGTTGAGTTCTGGGAGCATTTGGCGGGAAGCGAGCACTGGCTTCTTTTAGCTTTGTACGCTGCCGGTTGCATCGCCGCAGTGTTGCCCCTTGGCACCCGCCTGTTCAAAGCCGGGCAGGATCGTGACACATGGCGGGCTCAGTTTCTGCTCATTTGGCTGCTGTTTCCTATCGTGTTGACTGCGTTGCTGTCTTTTGCCAGGCCAGTGTTTCTGGGGCGTTACCTGATTTTCTGTCTCCCGGCGTTTGTCATTCTGACCGCTGCGGGGCTGGCGCGGATTCGTAACTTCTGGCTGCTTTCAGCCGCGCTCGCGGGAACGCTGGCATTGGCGGGGCAGAGCGTTTTGTTTGTCTACGGGCACGACTTCGACAGCGAACGCGACGGCTCGGGCGCCGCCGCGAATTACGTTCTTGATCATGCCGAGCCCGGCGATGCGATTATTTTTCACATTGCTGAAACCAGAGTGCCGTACGAATTCTTCCGTTCCGTCCGGGCTGGAGAAAATACGGCGAGCGCGGCCTCTAAATCTCAACTCGGCCCGGAGATTATTTTCCCGCACCACGCCGACGGTCTTGACTATCGCGACTTCACGGGCAAGCCTACCGCGGATTTCCTTCGCACCGAGCCAGTTCGCTATCGGCGCGTGTGGGTGGTGCTGATGAACAATGGTCCGGTTGCGAATCCCGATCCTACGACAGTGGTGCTGAGCCAGATTCTGGGACAGTCGTTTCCGCAGATGCAAAGCTCGCAGTTCTCTAAAGTCGAAGTGCGACTCTATAGCAAGTAAGTATCTGCACCGCAAGTGAACAACGGCGATCCGCGCAAGCAAAAGCCTCCTTCGCGTATTGCGAAAGAGGCCTGAAGTCTTAAGCTGGCTGAACCTACTTGGACTGATCCATGGTGATGCCGCCTTGAGCGCTGGCCGCAGCCTTTTCGGCTTTGGCTTTTTTCACGCGCAAAGTTTCGTCCACCCAGTGATCGGCCGTCTTTAGATCCTCGGCGCGGCCCGGGAGATCGTCGCACTCCACGTCGGCTTTCTCGCGATACATCAGGTTCAGGTAGGCCATGGCGTCGTCGTAGTCGGGACGCAACTCAAGAGCCTTCTTGAGATTGTCGACGCCCTCTTGCACGACAGGCATGTTCGTCGTCTTCAACTCGCCGCAAACTTTCATCTGGTCTTTGGCTTTGGGATTCAGATGTTCTTCCGGCTTAAGTCCCAGCGCTGCGCGCTTCTCCATGCGAGGTGCGTAGGTGGCGGTCCAGTCGATGACGCCGATGGAGTAATAGGGATCGGCATCGTTGGGATCGAGGTCCGAAACCATGTGATTGAACTTCTTGGCCTGATCGAACTTCTTCATGTTGAAGTACAGAGACGCGATCCCCTTGGCGCTGCTGACCTTCTGTTCGCGGCTGGGATTCATGTCGAGCACCTGCTGGAACTGATCGATGGCCTGTTCGGCGTTGCGTAGATTGTCGGGCGAATCGACGCCCGGAATGTATTGCGAAACGAAGGCCGTCGCAAGGTAGAGACGCGCGTTGACCAGAGTCGGATCCAACTGGACCGACTGCTGGAAGTGATCGATGGCCTGCTCATAGTGGGAGTTCTTGTAAGCCTCCACGCCTTTGTTGAGCTGGTCGCGCGCGCGCAGCTTGCTGCAACCCGCGGAGGAGAGGAGAGCCAGCGCTATGGCCGCCAGCGGAAGCAATCTTAGGTTCTTGTTCATTACGATGTAAGTCTCCCTTGCCACAGCATCCTAGGCCCAGAGACGGTGGATTGACAAGAGCGAGCCGTCAAAATGCAGAGGTCAAGCTTCCGCGAGGGGCTTGCCGGCGGATCATCGCCTTCCGGGCTTTCTACGACGAGCGGTCCTTAACCGCCCGCTTCAATCTTTGCTGTAATGAGACCGACTTTGTCCACGCCCGCGGCATGAGCAAGATCGATCACATTGGCCACGTTGACGAAGGGAATAGAATCGTCGCCCTTGACGAACATGACTTTTTCCTGGCGCAGTTTGTAAATGTCGGTGAGGCGCCCTTGCAGATTATCCCAAGTCGCGTCTTCGTTGTTGATCTTGACGCCGGGATCCTGCCCTACGCCGCGATCAATCAACTGCACCACGATGGTGCGGTCGATAGAAGTATTCTTAGGCGCATTGGGCGGAGGCGGCTGAGGCACCAGCGCATCCAGTCCCTTGGGGGTAACGGGCGAGATCACCATGAAGATGATCAGTAATACCAGCAAAACGTCAATCAGCGGTGTGACGTTAATCGTTGCGTTTTGGCCGCCGCTCGGCCCAACTGCCATACCCATAGTCGTTCTCCTCTATTGCCCGGCCGTCCCTGGAGCCGGCGGGGCGGTTGGAGCAGTTTTTCTCTGATCGGTCAGCAGGCCAAGATCGTCCACGCCGGCGGCGCGAACGCCATCCACGACCTGCACGACGCCGCCAAAGCGGGTCCGCATATCGGCCTTCACATAAACACGCTTGTCCATGCGATTGGCGAGGCGGTCCTTCACCTTGGTGGTCAAACCATCGACCGAGATCTGTTCCGTGCCGAAATAAACTTTGCCGTCCCGGGTAATGGAGACCAGCAGCGCGTCTTCCTTATCGGCATCTGGCATCTGCTCCGGGTTGTTGACCTTTGCCATGTCTACGCTGACGCCTTTTTGCAACATGGGCGTGACCACCATGAAGATGATCAGCAGGACCAGCATCACGTCCACCATGGGCGTGACGTTGATGTCGGAGCTGACCTTGGCTCCTTCGTTTCGTTTCGCTAGTGCCATAACTTGATATCTCCCGAACTTGCCTTGCGCAGCGCTTCGTGAGTTGGGAATGTCCGGCGCCAGAGTTCTCCAGCGCCGGACGCAAACTCATGCAGAAGCGGTACTGCCTTGACGGTGAATCGTCTTAACGACGATCGCCGCGCCGCTTCAGGAAGTAGTCGATCAGTTCGCTCGACGAGTTATCCATCTCCACGTCAAACGCTTCCACGCGGCCGGTCAGATAGTTGAACATCATAACGGCCGGGATGGCGACGAGCAGCCCGATGGCCGTCGTAACCAGCGCTTCCGCGATACCGCCGGCGACTGCGGCGAGACCGGTGGCCTTCGAGTTATTGATGCCGATGAAGGCATTCAGAATGCCCATCACCGTGCCGAACAGTCCCACGAAGGGAGCGGTCGATCCGATGGTGGCCAGTCCACCGAGTCCGCGCTTGAGTTCGGCGTGAACGATGGCTTCGGTGCGCTCCAAAGCGCGCTTCGAGGCTTCGATGGTTTCGCCAGGGATTGCGCCCGGGCTGTCCTGGTGGGCCTTGAATTCCATGAGGCCGGCGGTGACTACCTTGGCCAGATGGCTCTTCTTGTTGCGCTCGGCAACCTTGATGGCTTCGTCGATGCGGCCATCGCGGAGTGCACCGGCAACGGCCGGGGCAAAGGCACGCGACTGCTTGCGGGCGGCGTTATAGGCCATCCAGCGATCGATCATCACGCCGATCGACCAGCCCGACATGATGAAGAGAATGATGACTACGGTTCGGGCGACCCATCCCATAGCCTTCCACAAACCGAGTGGATCGGTGGCCATGGCGCCGCCGCCTTCCTGGACTACCCAGGTGGCTAACGTGGGAACGTGACTGAGAATGCTTCCTGCTGCGTGAAGTGCGTGCATGAGTTGCTTTTCCCTCCTCGGTGCTCTATTTCTCTTGGACTTTGATGCGCATTACGGTGCAAATAGCTGGCGAAGAAACTGAGTGCCTGCGGATTTCTCCGCATACACCCGGAGTTGCCATGCCAGCACCGTCAGCATCCAGCGGTACGGCGGCCCTTCCGAGCGTCTCGAAAGCCGCTCCCGGCCACCGCATGAGGTGGGAGGGGGAGGCGCTAACACACAACAGCCACGACTTTAATGATCGTGGCCCACACTCTCCAGGGGGCTAGCCTCCGGAGAGCGTGAAGTTTACCTGAACTTGCGTGTCGACTTCCACCGGCTCACCGTTGAGCAGATAGGGCCGGTACTTCCACTGCTTCACAGCTTCGATCGCAGCCGGAGCCAGCATCGGATGCCCGCTGATGAGTTGCAGGTTTTCGATGTTGCCCTCTTTGCTGATCTGCGCCTGGAGAATCACCACTCCCTGAATGCGGGCCTGGCGGGCCAGCGGCGGATAGGCCGGCGGCACTTTACGAACCAGAAGACCTGTGGACACGCCGGAAGATACGCGCACCCGCTGCGGAGTGGCGATCTTCGGTACCGCAACTGGCGTGGAGCTCAGAACGCTTCCAATCACGCCACCCATGGAGCCGCCGGGTACGCCACCCGGAACGCCGCCGACTACGCCAGTCGACGCCATGACCGGAGGCGGCGCCTCATCTTCTTTCACCATCTGAATTTTTTGTGGAATCTTCGTAGGGGTACGAAGTTGTCCATTCACAATGTCGGTCTGGATTTGCTTTACGATCTTGATCGGCGCTGCGGCGGGCGGTGGAGGTGGCGGCGGGGGCGGAGGGGCCACCAGGAATGTCATTAATTGCTGTTTGGGCAAGGCTTCCGTGAAAATCAGCGGAATCAGAACCATGACGCAAATGATCCCAATCTGAATGATGAAAGAGATCAGCGAGGTCAGGCCCCGCTTGGTTTTCAGCCTGCCGCCGGACTCGATAAGGCTGTCTTCAAACATGAGGTTTTCTCCCTACTTCAGACCCTACGGAAACTTAGACACCGACTGCTTGCTCTTTGCTCCCGAAATCCGAGCCAGTTACGAACGGAGACCGAGCAAACTTCCGAGCGAAGATCCGAACCCGCCTTACGAACCATCCAAGCCCGTGAAGCGGCCGAGCAAACCTGCTAATTCATACAAAACAAGCCATAACACACAACAAATCACTACGCCATCGGGTTTCTACCGGGCTTTGCCCGGCATCGCCACTGCACGCCTACCCTTGGCGATACGCCAGTCCTGGTAAGCCACCAGGATGGGGGCCGCAATGGCAATTGACGAATACGGATCTCCGACAGTTTCTCCCGCCGCATGAGTTTAATGTTTTCCCGGATGCGGTCAAATACCACGATCGTGTCGTTATTAGAGTAACCAATCAGGGTGAGGATGGCCGCGATCACGGTCAGGGAGATATCGGTGTTTGTCAGGGAAAAGGCGCCCACGGTAATCAGAGTATCGTGGAAAACCGTGACCACGGCGGCAATGCCGTAGATCCATTCAAAGCGGAAGCCCAGATAAACCAGCATCCCGGCCAGAGAATAGATGGTCGCCAGAGCAGCCTGCTTCCGCAGCTGCGCGCCCACCTGCGGCCCTACGATCGCCACGTCACGCACGCCGAAGTCGGAAAGGAAGAAGCCCTCCTTCAACGAAGCAACCACGGCTGGATCAGCCACCCCATTTAACTGGTCGATCGAGCTGAGCACTCCGCCGAGAGTCTTGTCGCGATAGTCCACAATGCTTTGCGCTACCGCCGTATATTTCTGATCATCGGCGCCGGTGTGTAGTGGATCCTTATCCATCAAATAATTCTTGATTCGCAAAAAACTGACGTTATTCAGATCGTTGTCTGCGGAACCCTTGCTCTCAAGGGCTTTGATGATGTTCGTCTTGCCCTGATCCAGAGCCTGCTCGCTGGTTTCCCGTACGTCCAAGTCGATCAGTACCTGATCGCTGACAGCCTGTCCGACCTCATGAATGTCCTGGATCTTGGGGTCGTGCAGGCCCACGCGGTCCAAAGCCGCACGGATCGCATTGTCGTCAGGCGTATGCGAGAACTTCACATACACCAGGGTGCCGCCGCGGAAATCCACGCCCCACGGAATGTGGTGCCAGAACAGCATGGAAAATACCCCTGCGACGCTAAATACGAGCGAGAAGGCGAGGAAGTACCACTTCTTGCCAAGAAAATCTATGTTGGGATTGCGAAAGAACTCCACGGTGTATGTAGCCTCTTAATCTATCTATGACGTAGTTACGAAATTCCTTAGATACTTAACGCCTCGCCGCGCTGTTTGCGGCTCAGAATCCAGTCGAAAATCACGCGCGATACGAAGACTGCAGTAAACAGATTCGCCAGCAAACCAAACGTCAGGGTGACGGCAAATCCCTTGACCGGTCCGGTTCCAAACAAGAACAGAATTGCCGCTGAAACGATCGTAGTAACGTGGGTATCGACGATGGTGATCCAGGCGTGACTGAAGCCTTGATCCACGGCCGTGGGCGGCGTTTTGCCGCTGCGCAATTCCTCTCGAATACGCTCAAAAATCAGTACATTGGAATCCACGCCCATGCCGACCGTAAGAATCACTCCCGCAATTCCCGGTAGCGTCAGCACAGCTCCGAAATATCCCATGAAGCCCAGCAGGATAATCAGGTTCAGCAGCAGCGCCACGTCGGCGTTAATTCCGGCCCCGCGATAGTAGACCAGCATGAAAATCAGAACGGCCAACATCCCGTAGCAGGCCGCTTTGATTCCGGCGCGAATCGAATCGGCGCCAAGTGACGGTCCAACCGTACGCTCTTCCAGATATTTGATACCGGCCGGCAGGGCGCCGGAACGCAGGACCATCGATAGGTCTTTGGTTTGCTGCTCGCTCATGCGGCCGCCGCTGATTTCGCCGCGGTCGCGAATTCCCTCTTTAATGTTCGCGACTTCTTTGACTTTGTTGTCGAGAACCACGCCCAGACTGTCGTTGATATGATTTGAAGTGAAGCTGTAGAAGCGTTGGCCGCCCTCGCCCGTGAGCGTGAAACTTACGCTCGGCTGGCCATTCTGGTCACGGCTGGGCTGCGCGTCGCGCAGATCCTTACCGCTAACCGCCGAAACCCGTGAAACCAAATACCACGCCTGTCCTTCAGCACCGGGAGCAGCAGAGCCAGGCAGCAGGATCGAATCCGAAGGCAGAACGCCGCCTTTATCCTGCAAGGCCGCCTGCTCACTGGGAAATGGGCCGCCAGTCACCTGCTTGATCTCAAGCATGGCGGTGGACTGCATGATGTCCTTGACGCGCCCGGGATCGTCTACGCCCGGCAGTTGCACCAGAATCTGGTATTGTCCCAGACCGTGCTCCTGAATGGTGGGTTCGCTGACGCCGAGCTGGTCGATGCGGTTGCGAATGGTTTCAATAGCCTGTGACACCGCCTTGTTCTTGAGGTCGGCGAGATTCGTGGGCTTCATCGACAGAGTCCAGGTATTGTTTGCCCCACCGGTGATGTCGTACTCCGGCAGGCGTTCCTGGACGATGCTCATAAGATCGCTGCGCGAAGCCGGCAACACGCCTTTGAGAACGACGTGATCGGGACTGTTCTGCGCGTCGGGCTGCGCGATATCGGCGTAGTCGATCTTGTGGCTTTTTAACTGATCCTTCAGAACTTCGATCGCGTTCTGGGCTTCGACATTCACCGCGTCGTTGACCTGCACTTGCAGAATCAAGTGGGTTCCGCCGCGTAAATCGAGGCCCAAATGAATGCGGTCGGTCATGGCCGAGAGCAGACTGTGACCGGAAACGCCGCTCGGAATCCCAAAGATTCCGAAGAGGAAAAATAACAAAGTTCCTAAGATGAGTCCGAGCTTCCAGAGTTGATTCTTGTTCATGATGAATACGCAATCCGAATGTTGAGTTTGCCGTTACTTGCTCTTGGTTTCGTCCTCAGCCGTGGTCACTTGCAGCACGGATGCCTTGGTCACTTCCATCCGCAGATTATCCGGCGGAACGCGGAGGTGAACCGAATCATCCTTGAGGGCGATGATTGTGCCCCGCAGACCCCCGCTGGTTACCACTTTGTCGCCAGTCTTTAACTGATCGAGCATGCCCTGCCATTTTTTCTGGCGGCGCTGCTGGGGGAGAATCAACAGGAAATAAAAAATCGCGAAGATGAAAACGAGGGGGGCCATGCCCAGCCACCCCATACTGCCACCACCACCGAACTGAATTGCCAGTAAATATTGCATATTCTTGCAGTACAAGCGGACGCGTCCGCAAAAAACCGCCCGCGCCTATTAGCGCCGCGGAGCTTGATTCCACCACGGGGTTTGAATCGACTTCGGCCGGGTTTCTTCAGCCTTCAGGCTGGATTCGGGGAGGTCTTCGGTTTCGGTCGAGACTAGACGCTGCTAAAAACTGAACTCTTCCCCAAGTCGAATAGAATGCCGTACCCGCCGCATGGTGTCAAGGTAGAAGCTGAGATTGTGGATGGTATTCAGGACTTGCGCCAGAACCTCATTCGACGCATAAAGATGTCGCAAATAGGCTCGCGAGTAGCGCTGGCAGACCCGGCAGGAGCATTTTGGGTCGAGCGGACCGGCATCCTGGGCATAGCGCGCCTGCTTGATAGAGACTTTCCCCTCAGAGGTAAACAGCAGGCCGTGTCGAGCGGCGCGGGTAGGAAGAACACAATCCATCATGTCCACGCCGAGATTGGCATATTCCACGATTTCCTGCGGCGTTCCCACTCCCATGAGGTAGCGAGGCTTGTCGGTGGGTAGGTGCTCGAGGGTTGATTCCACGACTTCGCGGGTGAGGTCACGCGGTTCGCCGACGCTGAGTCCTCCGATGGCGTAGCCGGGGAAGCCGATTTCTATTGTACGATCCGCCGATTCTTTTCTGAGCTCGCGATCCATGCCACCTTGGATAATGCCGAAGAGGGATTGGGTGGGGACAGCCGCCCCCGGCTGTCCGGGCGAGCGCCAGCTCGCAGTGTCGGCATCAGCTGCGGAGCTTCGCTCCGCTGGACAGCCGGGGGCGGCTGTCCCCACGTGGCCGCTGCTCTCCCACGGGACTTCATGTTTGTGGTCTTCAAAATATTTCTTGCTGCGCTCCGCCCAGCGCGTGGTCATCTCCATCGAAGACTTCGTTCGCGAGCGATCCGCGGGAAATTCAGTGCACTCGTCAAAGGCCATGATGATGTCCGCGCCAAGACCGATCTGTGCCTCCATGGAACTCTCAGGGCTGAAAAAGTGCGACGAGCCGTCAAGATGCGAGCGGAACGTGACGCCCTCTTCATTAACCTTTCGCAGCTCGTTCAGACTGAAGACCTGAAATCCGCCGGAATCGGTGAGGATGGCACGCCGCCACGACATGAATCCGTGCAGCCCGCCCATGCGGCGGACGGTGTCGACTCCGGGGCGCAGGTAGAGGTGATAGGTATTACCGAGAATAATCTGGGCGCCGAGTTCTTCAAGCGTGTCCTGCGGCACACCCTTGACCGAAGCAAGCGTCCCCACCGGCATGAAGATGGGAGTTTCAATCTCACCGTGGGCCGTGAGCAGGCGTCCGGTGCGGGCTTTGCGGTGGGTGGCTTCGATGTGAAATTGAATGGGCATCCTGTGGGGATTGTAGCAATGGCACGGTTGAGCATTTCAGAAGTCAGCATTCAGCCGCGCACACGGATGTTTGCGATCAACGCTTCAAGGCGGCCATCGAAAATCTTCAATCTGTGATCGCAATGATTTCCGCCCGCACGCGTCCGCTCTCGACGATCAATCTCCCTACGGTTACCGGCAGCTTAAATCTTCGCGGCCCTGCGCTGCCGGGATTGAAGTACAGCACTCCGTCGCGCGTCTCCTGCTTGGGAGCGTGGCTGTGCCCGGAGATTACGACGTCGAATCCGGCGGCTTTCGGTTTCAGATCGAGTTTCGCGAGATCGTGCAGCACATAAATCGAAATGCCGCCGATACTCAGGACTTCGGTCTCGGAGAGCTTGCGGGCCCACGCGGTTTTGTCGATGTTGCCGCGAATGGCTGTCACCGGGCTGATGGCGGCAAGCTTATTCAGAATATCCGGAGCGCCGACATCGCCAGCGTGGACGATGTGCTGGGATCCTTGCAAGGCTGACAACGCCTCCTGCCGCAGCAGGCCATGCGTGTCGGAGATGATCCCGATGATGAAAGGTGCGCTCAGTTCTCAGTCTCTGCTTCTCATCAGTTTATTCATTTCGGAGTGAGTGGGTGCGTCTGCCAACGATTCGTAGGTACCGCTGGTTTTCAGTTCTTCCGCTATACGACGCAGAGTTCCCAGGGCGGCACGCATTGGGCCGGAGCCCAGGCTCACGCGGGCGACTCCTGCGCTTCGCAGTTCGGAGATTGGCGGACTCCCCAGCCCCGCCAGAATATTCACCGGGCACTTCACCTCCGACACGAGCCGTTGGATCGTAGCTATATCCTTAAGGCCGGGCGCGAACACGCAGTCGGCTCCGGCGTCACGGTATGCGCTAAACCGGCGGATGGTCTCCTCGTAACGGTTCGACGGTTCGCCCACTTGTAGAAGATAAACGTCGGTCCGAGCATTGATCACTAGGGAGACATCAAGCTCGTCGGCGACAGTGCGGATCGCGTGAATTTTTTCCAGTTGCAGGGACAAATCTAAGAGTGGCTGCTCCGGATCGCCAGTTGCATCTTCCAGATTCAGGCCAATCGCTCCGGCCACAATCACTGCGCGCGCCGTGCGGGCCGCACTCTCTGGTTCGTTCCCGTATCCTGCCTCGACGTCGGCGCTTACCGGCACTTTCACCGCCTGCGCTATTTGTGCCACCGCCTCCATCATGCGGTCTGTAGGAATCCTCTGGCCGTCCGGATAGCCGTAGGCAAACGCGATCCCAGCGCTGGTGGTTGCAAGAGCGGGAAAGCCAGCCTCCTCGACGATGCGGGCGCTGGCAACGTCCCACACATTCGGCAGAAGAAGTGGACCGCTGCCTAAGTGCAGGGCCAGGAAGGTCTCTGCCTTTTTCTTTTGCTCAAGGTTGGGCGTGGGCATACGCAAGAATTTGGATGCGCCTACCGGCTTCCATTCTTCAACTTTTCGACAAACCTTCCGATACTGATCACTGCCCGTCCGACTGTGCCGCGCCCAATTTCCTGCGCCTCATCGCGCGCCGTGACTCGCAGCGTATAGAAGCGACCGTCGAACAATTCCACAACGGCTTCCGCCTTGATCCGAGCGCCGATGCCACTGGCGGCGCAGTGTTCGATGTGGATCGACGTACCCACCGTGATCTCATCGCCTTCGCAGTAAGGTTGCAGCGCGTGGAACGCAGCCGTCTCCATCAGGCGAATCATGTCTGGAGTCGAATAGACCGGCGGCAATTCGGGATGGTGCGACGTGAGCGTGTGCTTGAACTCGACTGTCTCTTCGGCTTCACCGCGCGCGCCGATGGGAATTTCTTTGGCCACGTGGGACAAACCTCCCAAAAGAAATGAGCCACTGATTTTACCGAACCAGTGGCTCGAACGGTTGCCTCAACGGCATGGCTACGCTGCAGTTGCCGTGCGTCGAGCTTCAATTCCGTCCAAGGCTTGCCACAGCGCGTGTGCCGCGCTCTCGGCAGCTTTTAGAACCGCATCGGCAGTCTCGGGGTTAACCGCAATTCGTTTTTCGAGTTGGCTATGCCAGACGCGCGAGTGGAACACATCGGCGGTCGCGTGCAGAGTGAAGTACCCGCAGGTTTTGGCGTTGGCTCCATACATCTCGCGAAGCCCGCGTTCTTTTTCCTGTGCCACACGGGGCACTTGCGATTCGTAGGAGTAGAACGCGGCCAGCGCTTCTTCCGGTGAACCTTCGTTGGCCACGCGCTGGAAGTGTTCGGTCAACTGACGAATCTCGGGCACTGGGATATGTGCGGCCAGGTCGCGGCTCGATCCCATGCCTTCGGCAAAGTCGAGCCAGAGCTCGGCGTGCGGGGCGGAATCCGTGCCTGACTCGCCTTCCACACCTTGCTCATCACGCATGTTCGCCAGCACGGCACGGCGTAGATCACCCTCGTCTTCGTTTAAGCGGAGTGCAAACGTCGCCAGATACGAAGGAAACGCTTCGACGTGATGGTAGTAGTCCTGCGCATATTCGCGGAGATCGTCGCGCGTCAGTTCGCCAGCGGACCAGGCCTTGTAGAAGGGGTGGCAGAGTAGATCGTACTTGGCGATGCGCGCTTCCAGTTGCTCGAAGAATTGCTGTGTGGTCATGGCGTCCTCCGATGAATTCAATTAGACACTCCAATATACGGGCGACTTTGCAAGGCAGCAAGTGATGGAAATCACAGGTGGCTGAAGTTCTACGAGACGTTCCGATAATTTCTCCGCCAATATTCAGTGACCCTGTTGAATTCGGCGATCCAAAAGGCTTGGCGATCTGAAAACTTGAAACCAAGGCATCCTGCTAACGTATAGAACCCGTTGCCAGGTTCTTGGTCTCCATATTTGTGAACAACCATTACCGAAAGCAAAGGGCGACCAGTTTCGTGCTCTTGCGTGGATACATCGACAAGTAAATCGTCCATCGCTTGACTGTGGTAGCCAATTGTAATAGTCCTCAATCGTGCGGCGAGTTCACTGTATGCAATCGGGTCTTCTCGTGAAGCCCGTTCACTTAAGATCGCAATGGCCTCATCAACGCTAGATTGCCACTGAGCCAAAGGGAAACCGTGCTTTGTTTCCATCTGCCGACTTTCATACATGAAGGCAATTCTCTCGCCACTCCCTCTATCGCGCAAGCGCAAATTCAGCCACTGCCAAATCACAGATGCCGCCAAGTTGTTAGAATGTAAAGATCAAGGTTGTCTTATATTCTCGGGATCACGCTCTCAACTTCTGGATGCAGTTTACGGAACAATTCGATGTAGTGGTCGTCGGCGCCGGGCATGCCGGGTGCGAGGCCGCCATGGCTGCGGCGCGCATGGGGCTGAAGACTGCGCTCTACACGCTCAACGTCGATCTGATCGCGCAGATGTCGTGCAATCCTGCGATCGGCGGCATCGCCAAGGGACACCTGGTGCGAGAAGTCGACGCGCTGGGCGGCATCATGGGAGAGATTACCGACGCGGTCGGCATACAGTTTCGCCTGCTGAATACTTCGCGCGGTCCGGCGGTGTGGTCTCCGCGCGCGCAATGCGACAAGCAGGCTTATCGGCTCAAGATGCGCGAAGTGTTGGAATCGCAGCCGAATCTGAAGATTAAGCAGGCAGAGGTCGAGTCGTTAGTCGTTGGTCGTTCGTCGTTGGCGGAAAACGCGGAGGAGTCGGATTCTGCAAATGATCGCCGTGTGGTCAACGGCATCAAACTTCGCGACGGGCGCACCGTAGGCGCGCAGGCCGTCATCATCACGACTGGAACATTTCTCAATGGCCTGATTCACTGCGGCGAACAGCAATATCCCGCCGGCCGCTCGGGCGAGCCCAACGCGGTGCTGCTGGGCGAGGCGCTCAAGAATCTCGGCCTGCGCGGATGCCGCCTCAAGACCGGCACGCCTCCGCGGCTCGACGGACGCAGCATCGACTGGTCGCGTTTTCAGGCGCAGCCCGGAGATGCCGATCCCACGCCGTTCAGCTTTCGCACGCGACGCGTCGCTCATCACGATTCGCAGGTGCCCTGCTACATCGCGTGGACTACGCCTGAGACGCAGCGGATTATTCGCGAGAATGTCCACCGCTCGCCCATGTATAGCGGGCAGATTCAGTCGGTGGGGCCACGGTATTGTCCCTCGATCGAAGACAAGATTGTGAAATTTCCCGACAAGGAGATGCACCAGCTCTTCCTTGAGCCCGAAGGTCTGAACACGCACGAGATTTACGTCAACGGCATGAGCACGTCGTTGCCGGTCGAAGTGCAGATCGAGATTCTGAAGTCGATTCCCGGCCTCGAAACCGCCGAGATGCTGCGGCCGGGATATGCTATCGAATACGACTCCATCGATCCGACCGAACTGGAGCGGACGCTGGAGACACGCAAGATCGCTCATCTCTTTCTGGCGGGCCAGATCAACGGAACTTCAGGTTATGAAGAGGCCGCGTGCCAGGGGCTGATGGCGGGGATCAACGCAGCGCTGCAAGTGAAGAAAGAGCCGCCGCTGATTTTGGATCGAACCGAGGCGTACACCGCGATCCTGATCGACGACCTGATTTCGAAGGGGACGAACGAGCCCTATCGTATGTTTACCTCGCGGGCCGAATTCCGCTTGCACCTGCGCATTGACAACGCCGACCGCCGCCTCACTCCGCACGGCCGTCGCGTGGGGTTGATCGCAGATGCGGCGTGGGCAGATTTTCAAGCAAAACAGGAGCGGCTGGAAAAGGTAAAGCTACTACTGGAAAAGGCGAGGCTAACGACCACAATGCTGGAGCAAATTTCCGGTGCCGTCTCGGAACCTGTGGGGACGGGCGTCCAGTCCGAGCTAAGCGCGGCGGCAGCCGGTCAGCCTCTCGCGCAGTTGCTCAAGCGCCCCGAAATCACAATTGAGCAGTTGGTTCCAATACTGCGTGAGGTCGATCCTCTGTTCTTTGACAGGAAAGAGATCAGCACCAATCAGCACGAATCTGCGGCGATGCTTTCTTCCGAAATTCGCATGGAACTAAAATCCGTGGAAACTGAGATCAAGTACGAGGGCTATCTGCTGCAACAACAGCGCGCGATGGACCGCCTCAAGAAGGCCGAGCAGCACACCATCCCCGACTGGTTCGATTATGGCTCAATCAGCGGACTCTCGAAAGAGATGCAGGAAAAGCTCAAGCGCGTGCAGCCGCGCACCCTGGGCCAAGCTTCGCGAATTCCCGGCGTCACCCCGGCTGCGGTGTCGCTGGTGAACGTTTTCATCGAGATCCAGGGACGCCGCCGCGAGCAAGCCGCGGCGCTGTAACGGTCGCCTTTCCTATTCTCTTTTTCTCTCTGCGATCTCCGGATTTTCTTTGCGGCTTTTGCGGTTAATGGCTTCTGCGAAAAGCTGTAACCGCAGAGATCGCAGAGGAAATCCGCGGAGATCGCAAAGAAGGCCGGCAGACGTGCTGCTGAACTAGGGATGCGAGTTCTGCCGCGTCTGCAAATCCTCCGCCAGTTTCAACTCGCTCTCCGCTTCTTCTTTCCTGCCCATGTCGCGGTAAGCTTGTCCCAACAGATGATGGGTCGTGGGATTGTTGGGATCCATAGTCGCAGCACGCTGCAAGGCGCGAACGGCGAGATCGAACTCGCCTTTTTTTTCGAGCACCTTCCCCATCAGAATGTATGGCCCAGTCGAGGTTGCATCGAGCCAAATGGAGCGCTGCAGCAGCCGCTCTGCGTCTTCGTACTTCTGAATGCGTGAGTATGCGTCTGCCAATTTGTAATACGCTGGAGCGTGCCCGGGGTTGATCGCCAATTCTTTCTGGAACTCCGTTATGGCCTCTGGAATTCGCGACTTAAAAAGATATAGCTCGCCGAGAAGGTAATGCGAGAGAGGCAATTTAGGATCGAGAGCGACGGCTTTCTGCGCGTACTCTTCGGCGACTGGATCGTACTCCTGACGCAACAGCATGCGCGCGGTGAACAGATAACTCGCGGCCGAGTCCGCCGGCACGTCAAACATTTTCGCGAATGCCTTGCGCGCCTGCGGGTAGTCCTTGGTCTGGATGTAGCAGATGCCGAGGATGTATGCCGCGTCGACATTCGCACGCGGAAACCATCCCTGAACTTTTTCGAGAAGAGGGATCGCATCGGACGGATGTCCGCCTAGATAGTAGGACAAACCCAGCAGTTGAACAGCCTCGCTGTTTGCAGGTTCGGCGGCAGTGGCCTTCTTCAGATACTCAATCGCCTTAGGGAAATCGCCTTTCTTGTAGTAGGCCGTTCCCAATTCAAGCGTGAGACCTTCGGCAGCTGGGTCATGAGCTTCCAGAGTGTGCAACTCCGTGATGGCGTCGTCAAGCTTGCCCTGTTGCATCAATTTGCGGGCTTGCGTGAAATCGGATGATGCAGACGTTTGTACCGAAGGGGTTTTGGAGGGCGTCGTTTCCTGGGCTAACGTGGGAAGCGCCGACATGAGGGCTGCAAGGCACGCACTGTGGATAAGTAAGAAACGGTGCATCGCTTCCATCCTGAAGATTAGCTGGACAAGGCAGCAAGAGCGGCCAGTGCAACATTTTAACGACAACGCACTACGAAAATGGATTTGACGTACGGCCAGGAATTCCGATGGCCGTCAGGCCACCGGACTCCTAGCATTCTGCAACCGCGGTCCGTTGTCAAACGCAGACTCGCGACTCCAATCTGCCGATGCGTGGGTTGATTCGGCTCTATCGCACCGTTGGATTGGTGGGGGCGAAAACTCCCGTCGGGCTGTCCTTCCAAATCCAGGCATGAACCATCCATTGTGTTTCCGCGGTAAAATGCCCGCCTTGGGCCGTGCATTGGTCCTGGCTCAGAGTCGACTTCGCGCTACGGTCGGGCAGCACGCAAATATTGGCGTGGCGGTGCCATTTCGCCAGCACTTTAGGAAATGGCGCATCGACCGGCTGCTCATCCGGCCCTTCCGCCGCAGCCAGCAAATAACTGACGCCGACCAAGGCCAAACCGCCCGGCGCTGACGGATCTTTTTCGTACAGCAGAATGCTGGGCTGCTCGATACTGAAGCCCGAGCGGCCGCGAGAGCCGACATAGTGCAGTCCCATGCCCGGCACATCGGGACCGATCGCCTGATAGCCATCCGCTTCGGCGACGTGCACGTCATGATACTTGTCGGTGGCGCGGCGCGCTGTCTCCAGCATGGAGGCCGTCTTAGTAAGCTCCGCATAAGAGAGTGGCACCGCCGCACCGTGGTCATGCATGTCCATGTGATCCATCTTTGTGTGGTCCGCGTTCATGCTGGAGTTGTGGTCCACGGTCATTCCCGGCATGGAGTTGGGTTGCGTTGCAGTGGACTGGGCCGCCGTAATACCAGAAAGAAGACAGACCCAGATGAATAGAGCGGTTACAGAGTTGCGTTTCACGATGACCTCCTTTGGTCGGATTTCTGATCAGACTTGATAAGCCGGCGCAGACGCGGAATCCACTTGGCGTCCAGCTCGATGTGCTCCCGCATCTGCCCGACGACTTCGCCGGGGTACCTCGTCAATTGCATCTTTGTTTCAAGCGCGGCCATGCGTTTGTCTAGAGCCTTCAAATAACTCTCCCGCAGATCCAGAATCTTTTCCCGGACATCTGGAGCAAGTAAATCGAACATCGCCACACGAAAACGAAATTCATCTTCGGAGGCTGCGTTGGCTTCACTGAACTGGCTCAGGCGTTCGAGGAGGACACGGCGTCCCTGCGGGGTAAGCGCATACTGGAGACGCGTCTGTCCGCGTTCGCCCGGAACCTCCTTCTTGCTCACCCAGCCGTCTTCTAGAAACCGGCGGAGGAGCGGGTAAATGACATTGTTGTGCAGCGTCTGCTGACCAAAAATCAAGCCAGCCTCATGTTTGAGCTGATAGCCGTGCTTGGGACCGGCCAGCATCATGGACAAAACCACTAGGTCAGTCATGACAGTGTCAATATTGATCTAATAAAATCCCTCTGTCAAGAAAAACTTTTCAGCGGCTGATCTACAGGCCGAGTGGGAAAATTTCCACGGAGCGCACCTGTTTTGCCAGGATGCATGTTCCTGCCACTACAATGGCTGAGCATGATTGCCCATCTCCGCGGGAAGTTGCTGACGAAGCATCCGAACCAGGCCATTGTTGAAACGGCAGGCGTCGGCTATGACGTGACCATTACGGTGCCGACATTTTCTGACTTACCCGCCGTCGGCGCGGAGGTAGCGCTCTACATCCACACACACGTGCGCGAGGACCTGATCGCACTCTACGGATTTCTGCGGCCGTCGGAGAAAGTGCTCTTCGAGAAACTGATCACCGTGAGCGGCATTGGGCCCAAGCTGGCCATCACGATCCTGAGCGGAATGGCGGCCGACGAAATGGTCGGAGCGATTCGCGGCAATGACATCGCGCGCCTCACGCGCATTCCCGGCATCGGCAAGAAGACGGCCGAGCGTATGGTACTGGAACTGCGCGACAAACTGCCCGAGCCGGGACCATCTTCCGCTCCGTCCGTTCCCGCCATGAATGCGACCGAGGAAGATGTTCTTTCAGCATTGCTGAATCTGGGATACCAGCGAGCCGCTGCGGAGAAGGCTTTGGCTGCGGCTGCGAAAGATGGAAACGCAAAATCCTTCGACCAGATGTTCCGATTGGTCTTGAGCCAGCTTTCAAAATAGCTGGATTTTCCCGTAGACAAAGCAATCGCCCTGCGATCTAATGCTCCACCATGCAAACGCTCGGTCTTTCTGATTCGACCACGCGCAGCGAAAGCCGCCTCAAAAGCCTGTTCTGGCCATCGATAGAAAGCGGCGCTGACGTTGACTATCTGGCGGTGCAGGGTTTCTGGGTTTGTACCATTGTGGGTGCAATATCGTTCGTATTTCTAGTTTTCGCAGGCCAGCCCATTAACGGATTTCTTTTCTTTCTGCTCTTTCATTTCGGCGGGGTTGGAGTTCGTGAGCACAACCCATTTGCGGCTGGGGTCATCCTCGCCTATTACTTGATCGACTTTTCCGTAGCCTTCGTTCTCCTGCTTCTGAATTCGCCGGGCATACTGGTGGTAAGGATAATCATCACGGCTCTGTTGCTATCGAATCTCCGCGCCACCTGGGTCGCGGGCAACTGGAAGCCCGAATCCGAAGAAGCGGCGTTGCCACCGCGCCTTGGCGAAACGTTCGGGGACAAATTCGCCGACAAGTGGCCCGCCTTCGTTTGGCCGAAGATTAAGGTGGTTTACTACATTTTCTCGGTGGGATATCTCGCTGTCATCGTTGCCGGCCTCATCGTCATGAAACTACGCGGCCACATCTAGGCACAAGCCCGCTCCATCTTACTTCCCAATGCAAAACGTGCTGAAGATCAGATTCAGAATGTCGTCGGTCGTAGTCGCGCCGGTGATCGCGTCCAATGGACGCAGTGCGCTATAGAGGTCGAGCAGCAACATCTCGTGCGGAACTTTACCCGACACGGCATTCTTCGCCACATCTAGCGCGGCCAGTGAATCCTGAATCAAGCCTTGATGGCGGACGCTGGTGAGAAATCCGGATTCAGCCTGCATCCCTGCTTCTCCGCCGATGTGGCGCAGAATGGCCCCGCGCAGTTCGGTGATGCCTTCGCCGGTTAGTGCGGAGGTGAGGATGCGACGGAATTCGTTCTGTCGCCCCTCTGGGGCTCGACTCGGCTCGTCCACTTCCCCACGGCTTGCGCCGTGGGATGCATTCTGTCGCCGCTTCGCGGCTAAAATATCGGTCGTGAGATCGAGTCCAATCCGCCTGAGGTCGCTCTTGTTCCCCACAACCATCATCGGCCGGTTCTCAGCCTGGCGCAGAAGCTCCACGTCTTCCGCCGTCTCCCCCTGCGAGGCATCTACGACGACCAGCACAAGGTCCGCGTCGGCCAAGGCTTCCATTGATTTGCGAATGCCGATGGACTCGGCTTCGTCGAGAGCAGTACGAATCCCCGCAGTATCAACCAGCTTGACTGGGATACCCCCGAGCGCCACGGTCTCGCTCACCAGATCGCGTGTGGTCCCCGGCGTGGCCGTGACGATGGCACGTTCTCCCTCAACCAGTCGGTTGAACAAACTCGACTTGCCAACGTTTGGCCGCCCTACAATCGCAAGCGTCAGACCTTCGTGCACGATTTTGCCGTAAGCAAAGCTCGCCGATAGTTGTGCGAGAGGAGCGCGAACTTCGGCGATGCGGGCGAGGATGGTCGCGTCGGGCATCACGGAGATGTCGTCTTCGGCGAAGTCGATGCCCGCTTCGAGTATTGCAATTAATTCCACCAGTTTTTGTTTGATCGGTTGCAAGCGACGCGAGAGCGCGCCTTCTAGCTGCTGTGCGGCAACCTTGGCTTGATAAAGAGTTTGCGAGTCGATGAGGTCGCGCACAGCTTCAGCCTGGGTCAGGTCGATGCGCCCGTTGAGAAAGGCGCGCATGGTGAATTCGCCGGGTTCGGCGAGGCGCGCTCCGCGAGCAACGCAAAGTTCCACGATGTGCCGCAAGACCACCGGAGACCCGTGGGCGGAGATTTCGATGATGTCGTCGGTAGTATAGGAATGGGGCTTGGCGAAGTAAGTGACAACCACTTCGTCGATGCGCTGCTTGTCCTGAGACAAGCTGCTGGCAGAATCTGCCGAGCTTTGCTCGGCTGGACAGCCGGGAGCCTGCCCTGAGCCTGTCGAAGGGGCGGCTGTCCCTACATGTTCCTGAGATGGTTCCACAAGTTCCCCGAAAACAGCCCGCCCAGGTTCCAGTTCATGCTTCAGCCGCAGCATCGGCGAAACGATCTCACGAGCTTGATCGCCGGAAATGCGTACCACGCCAATGCCGCCGCGTCCGGGTGGTGTGGCGATGGCGACAATCGTGTCATCGAGGTTCACGCCGCGATTGTAACGGGTAAACTAGGTGTCGCCAACGATCCGATCATCAACGACATTCGACCATAATTTTAGGAGCGCATAAATTTGTCAGTCGCCGACGAACTACTGAAAGCCAACGAGCAGTTTGTGAAGAGCTTCGACCTGGGAAATCTTGCCGTTCGCCCAAAGCGGCATGTGGCAGTCCTCGCCTGCATGGATTCAAGGATACTTTTCGAACGCTGCCTGGGATTGCATCCGGGCGACGCTCACATGATCCGCAACGCTGGCGGGATTGCCACTGGCCAGCGAACCCGCCCATTTCTATGCTTTCGACGATCTGGAAGAAAACGTCCGCCAACAGATCCGCCGGGTAAAGTCGCACCCATGGATTCCGAAACACATTCCAGTGCGTGGATTTGTCTACGACGTGAAGACGGGGAAGCTGAACGAAATCAAACAGGAACGCTGAATCCCCACATGGCACGGACACTCTTGTGGATGAAAAGCGGAATCATCCATGTCCATATGGGGACCCATCCCTGGTCTTACTTGCCCGCAACATCGTTGGGCAGCTGATGGATTTCGCTGATTTCGATGGCATGCGTGCCGTTCCTCAGGAACACTTTGCCTGTAGCCTTCACGTGCTCACCGACGAAAGGTTTCAGCGCATTCTGCCCGGTGTCCGGCATCGATGCAGTGACCGGGACATATACATCGCCGTCGCTCGTCAGAATCCCCAGCGGGGAGCCAGACTTCAAGCAAGTCGCAATGCATTCCTTGCTGTAACTGGTCGAGGTTGACTTCTTGTTTTGCAGGGGACAGGCGATGTCGCGTACCACGCTTCGAGCTTCGAACGACTTTGTCTTCCTTCATGACCGTATCCTCCTGAGATCGAACATCTTGCTCTTCTTTACAACCGTTCTATAACCGTGTCGTCGGTTTCCGTGCGTGGAACCGAAATGCGTCAGCCTTCTTTTCTATTTTCACAACCTGGAACCCTGCCTTCTCGAGTCGCACGCCGAACCCATCCGGGTCAACCGGGACCAGAGTGTCGCCGATGTGGATCAGCCGCATGAACAGGCTTTGCAGGCTATCGCTTCCCACAAAAGCTCCTCCCGGCTCGATGACGCGCCACACTTCGCGAAGCAACCTGTCCTGCAATTCCGGAGAGGGCACGTGATGCAGCATGGTGAACGAAACCCCGCCGGAAAACTGAGCGTCTGAGAATGGCATGGCAGTCGCATCGCCAGTGACCACTTCAACATTGCCGTTACACAGGCGAGACCGGAGCGACTTCGCCAACTCGGGATCGAGTTCGATGGCGGTAAGCCGCTGCACAGAGCCATGCAGCAAGTCAGTGGTGAGGCCAGGTCCAGGCCCAAGTTCCAGGACATTCGGTCCAAGGTCGGAGCCGGAGAGCACCCATGGCACTCGCTGCTGGATGGTTTTTCGCCATCGCGCCGAGCGGCACAACCAATTGTGCAAGCGATTCACGCGCCCCCACCACCCTCCACTTTTCAATTTCAGACTGGCCCAGCTTAATATTTGCAGTCTTAGCGCGCTTCCGATATTGTGCCAATGAATGTCGAAAAAACGCCAAAATGCGATTTTCGATCCTTCAGGGGACCTCCACTCGCAGATTACGACTCTCGCCCACGACTATCCGGCAGGATATGTGGTTCCGTTGCATTTTCATGATCGCGATCAACTCGTCTATGCCTCCCGCGGAGTGATGACGGTTCGTACCGGCGACGGCACTTGGGTCGTGCCCACGCACCGGGCGGTCTGGATACCGGCGACGGTTCCACACACCATAACGATGTCAGGCACGGTTGCAATGCGGACGCTGTACCTCAAACCGCGGTTGGCCAGGACTTTGCCGCGAGGCTGTTGCGTGGTGCAGGTGCCGGCGCTGCTGAAGGAACTGATTCTTCATGCTTGCACCCTGGGCACCCTGGACAAAACGATTCCGAGGCAGGGTCACCTGATCCACGTAATCGTCAACCAGTTGGAAGCCATCCAGGTGGTGCCTTTGCAGCTTCCGAACCCGTCTGATCCGAGAGCGCTCCGTGTCGCCAAAGTACTTCTGAATGACCCGAGCGACCGACGGACGCTCACGGGCCTCTGCAAGGCAGCGGGTGCGAGCAAGAGGACAGTCGAGAGACTATTCCAGGAAGACATCGGCATGACGTTCGGGAAATGGCGGCAGCAACTTCGTCTCATGCAGGCGATGCGGCTCCTGGCCGAAGGAGCGAAGGTCACATACGCAGCCCTGGAATCGGGCTATAGCACACCCAGCGCATTCATTTCCATGTTCAGGAAAACGTTGGGGACGACGCCAACGTCATATTTCAAAACGGATGCAAAGGACAAGTAGCGGCTCCTTGGGGAGCCCTTATGCTGCCCCATAAGCGCTAAGCAGAATTCCTTCCGGTTGGCCGACAACTCACCCAGAATCTACTCGTTCGATTCCCACAACCAC
>WNFI01000004.1_pt1 | contig 45334 bp, 68 predicted proteins | sample 5400471 | NCBI WGS metagenome assembly WNFI01 (sample SAMN13153348, study PRJNA577476) | soil metagenome | isolation source: 100 cm saprolite on Douglas fir-dominated hillslope | place: USA:California | collected 2013-09-17 | reverse complement strand
AGAATGGCCATCAGGCGCCCCCAGCCCCTAACGACCGCAATGCCGCCGTAAACGTATCGGTGCCGCACTTGTTGGCGATGGCTGAAACAACACAATTCCTGTAGTGAGTGATGGCAGCTGCGTTTGCGGCAGACTGGCTGCTACCGGCAGCCATCACGGCCGCCTGATGCGCGCCTTCACTCTTATTGACCGTCTGGTCATGAGCCAGGACGCCGGTCTGAACCTGGCTCACCCGATTGCTCCCAGCGTCGCGATCTGGCCGAAGATCAGGGCGAATGACCCATTGTCACCAATGATGACATTGCCGGGATTGGGAGTGCCGGAATTCGGGATCGTGTAGCCAACCGCACCGGCCGTGCTGGCGGCCGCATTCACCGCAGTGATGAAGGCATTGTCGGCCGCTTCAAGCGCAGTCAGGTAGGCGGCAAGATTGGCCTGCACGAAGCCGTAGGTCACGAACGCTGCGGCCTTGGCGACCTGGCGCACGCCCTCGGCAGCACGGATGGTGACAATGAAAGTCGATTCCGCGGCGGTCGCCATGCTGGTTCCTTACGGCGGCAGACGAGAAGCCGCGATCAGGCGAGCACTCGCCGCGCAGCTATCGTATTTCGTCATCGTGTTGATGACCACACTATCCCAGGCCGATGTGAAATTTCCGCCGTCTGCACCTGCCGGCGAAGACGTATTCACATGGGTCACGCGATCGGGCTTCAGGGTTGCCGCCGGATCGAGCGTAACATTGGTCCAATTGTTGATCGCCATGCATCACTCCACGAAGTCACATTCCAGAGAGATGATACCGGCCGTGACCGTGAGGGCCGTCGTCAGCTTCATGACGATATCGAAGAAGCCACCCGGATCGGCCACAAACTGCGTGCAGCCAAGGTTCACAAGCACCTGCCACAGCGGCAAATTCTGATGCGCCGCGGTAAAGGTGTTGTTGAACGTGATATCCAGCTGCTTCTGCGTCGCCGTCAGCGATTGTGCCGCAACGAATAGCTTGTTGTCGGCCGGGCCGCTGGTCTGCACGATTGGACTGGCAAGATTGAGAAACTGCTGTTGCGTGCCATCGGTAAAGCTGTCGCTAAAGGCAATTCCGATATCGCCAGCGCCGGCAGTCGAGGCCGTGAAGATGTTCAGCAGCACCCTCTTGATCTTGGAATTCACCGGAACGCGGGCAAGCCGATAAATCGAGCCGATGGAATCTCCCACCACGCCGCTCAACGAATCGTTGAGAACATGCAGCGGACCTTCGGCTCCCTCGCCCCTGGTCGGGACAAAGGTCGGGGTGGCATCCCAGTTGATGATCGAGGGGGATTTCGTGGTAACAACGGCCATGGTTCACCTATAGCCCGAGTGGAGTAATAATCTGCGCGTCGGTTTCTAGCGCGCGGATAAAGGCTTCAAGTCCCAAGATCACGTCCTTGATCGGAATCGTGACAGCGTTGGTGTCCGTGGTATTGAATCTCACTTCGAAGTCGCCTGCGTTAGGCGCCAAGACACCGACCGTAAAATCACTAATCTTCGTGCCTTGCACTCCACGCGGGAGAGAAAGTGAAATCGCTGCCATCTCACACCTATGGCGTCACATCTGCCGCCGACGACAAGTCGGCGCAAAGCACCTGCAAGAGCCGGCCCTGCTCAAGACGGGTGGCGCCCGAAACCATGCCAGTCCAAATCTGGTAGGGCAGGGATGACAGGTCGAAACGCTGCGTGATGTTGTTCTCGACATCCTTCCAAATGCCGAGATAGATGCCGGAACTGACCCACGCGATATTCTGGCGGACGTTGCTGGTCGAAATCAGGCGCTCTGAGTAGACAATGTCCCAACCCATGAACCTGGTCACCTTGCCCTCGACCAGCGTAGGCCGATCGGCGCCGGTGAAGTCTGTGCTTACCACCTGCACTTGATTGAGAAGATCGCTCTCGCCCTGGCTGTTGGTAATCCAGGTCAGCGGCTCGTCATCGACCGGCACCTGCAACTTGCGCATGGCGCGTTTAGCTTCGATCATCTTGGCAACGGTCAGGCCGGAAGCCGCGGACGATCCAAAGGTAGAAACAATCTGAAAACCGGCGCTCGTAACGGTCGAACCGGTGTTGAAAACTTCCGCCGAAAGACCGCCAGCATCGGCGCCGATCTGCGCGGTCGAGAAAGCCGCACCAATGAGACGATCATCCCATTCGCGCGCGACGGCCGCGGCGGCAACAGTCACATACTGCGCCTGCGGGTCCATATTCAGATCGACCTTGTCGAAACGGTCGATGAGCTGTTGGGCTTCCTTCGGCTGGGGAAAGACCCACCGGCGAGTGAAGTCCACATCCTGGCGATCGAGCGGCGCAAAGCGGCCAGACGGCGAGCGCATTTGAATGGCGCCAATGTACTGGACCGGCGAGGCTTGCTTGCCGAAGTGCCCCCCCTCCATGCAGCGCCCACGCAGCTTGGATTGCGTTTGCTGCAACTTAACGCGGAGAAGAGTCGAAAATTCTGTGACAAACAGTTTGAAAAGGTTCTCAGACATGGCTTGCCCACGTTCATGATTGATCCGAAATGTCAGCGGCCTTGTCTGCTTCGCAGGGGCCATCAAACTTTCGGCCTTATCCTTTTCGGGGGCCGTCACACGTCAGCTAGCCTTGTCCTTTCGGAGGCCATATTTCTCCGAACCTTATCCTTGCGGGAGCTCGGAGGGGCGCCCCGGTGGGGTGGCTCATTACCACCGGGGCATCGAGATGCGAATCAGGAAAAAAGCAGAGTACCGTAATGCGCGCAGGATGAAATGAACGGGTTTTCAGATCAACGCACCATCAGGTTTTCTTGCGAACATGCCGCGCCATGCCATAACCGCTGCGGCCCTTTCGCTTGAACAACTTGCACCACATATCCTCGCCGATATCGCCTTCAACTAGCTCACATTTTCCTGTTTCGGTGGCCTCGTTCTCGGCTGCCTCGATGAAATGCGTGCAGGCACCGCAGTGATCGCCACCAAGGCTGTAATCGACCGATGCCTTGCTGCGTTTCACGTGAAATCACTCACGCCGGATCATAAGTTGCCTCAAATATCTCAGGTTTACAGGGGTAAATTTCACCCTTAACACCCTTGATAATCCAGTCGTCGGGATCGGCCCGCATCGTTCCTTCAAGCGTTTTAATCAACAGAGAATTACCAGGGCCTAACTCGTAATCACTCATGACCAGCCAAAGTGGCGTCTCCTTGTCTTGCGCTTCAGAGCTGAGCGGACGCCACTGGAATGCTTCAATCACAACCGGCTTTTTGCGGAATTTCATTTTTTCCTCACGTGCTTGGCTAACTTGCCGATTTTGCGGCCTTTGTCCGCGGCCTGGTACTCTTTGGCCACGGAGACGGGCGCAGGAGTTCTTCCATGAGCTTTGAGTTTGGCACGGCCGGCAGCGGTTTTTGACATCGCCATGAAGCCTGCTTGAGCCTGGCTAACCGACGGCATAGGCGTTCCACCTTCTTTTCAAGCTCCGCTATGCGACCAGCCTGTTCGGCAACGATCTTCTGCCACGTCCGGCGCGATTTCACGGCCGCTTGTCTAGTTCCACGTGGGCGAGGTGCTTGCGAGCACGGTTGTAGCGCTCGACCGTCTCGCGATCCTGCATCTGCGCCGGCTGGATTCCACCCTTGCAGGGATGACCGCAGTAAGGGCCGCCGGTGATAACGCAGCGCTCAAACGTGCAATCGGTCGGACAATCGGTCTTGGTGATGCCAAGAAAATCATCCTGTGCACGAAACCCGGTTGAAATCACCGGCCCATCTATTCCCTGCGATATCATCACTCGAGTTCTGCGCGCGGCCCGCTTGACACCCTTAGCCTTCCGCTCTGCGGCCGCACGCTCACGACCGGCCTTCAGTTTAGCCTTGTGTTCTTCAGTCAGCTGCATGGATCACTCCTTATATACTAGGACGCTGCTGCGATCTGTTCGGACAGAGCCCTAAACTCGCGCCATGTTGCGGCGTCGCGCTTCACCAGCTTGTTCCGCCAGCCCGGATCGTTTTCCAGTTCCGTCAGGCGGGCCTGTGCGGTAGCCGCTGTGGTTGGGGTCGCTGAAGTCCCGCCGTCAACGTAAGGCGCTTCCTTGAAGCCGGCGCCGATTTTGCGGAAAATCTCCGCTGCCCTATCGTATCCAATTACCCCCGCAAGCTTGTCATATTCGGGTTGCGAGATTTCGAGGCGTTTCAGCGCTTGCAACGATAGCAGTTCGTTTTCCTGCCGGTGCGGGCCCCAGTCCTTGAGAACCTTCTGTATCTGCGTCGTCTTCTCGGATTCGCGGACCGTCGCTTCGGCCTTGTCGGCATCGTCCAGATACTTGATGACGGCCTTGACGATAGCCGGCGCCTTGTCCTTGGCAACGTTAGCATTGTGCAATTCCGAGCGCATCGCCGTCGTGAAGCTTTCATCCAGTTCGGTACCATCGGTAAACTTGATACCGGTAAAATCGTACTCCTTGATATCTTTCGGAACGCCAAGCCGCTGATAGACGGCTTTCCATTCCGATTCATCATAGTTTCCGTCAGCCTTCTTTGAAGGCAATTGAAGGAGCCGATCAGCCGGAACACCAAGATGCTTCTCGGCATTGCGATATTGCTCGGTTATCTTGGTAGCAAACACCTTGGGATCAGAAAGGTCCAACCCCTTGTGCTGCCAGAATCCCAAGGTTTCCGCCTCAACGCCCTGGTGCCAAGGCGGAGCGGGAGTGACGGTAGGCGCAACAACAGCATCAACCATTCGTTTCTCCAAACTTGTTCCTGCGGCCCGGCATGTAAAGCTCGGCAAGCTGCGCTGTGGTCAGGCCCAGGTGCAGGCAGATGATGCGAAAGACTTCCTGGCAGCCGAGCCTGAACATCGTCTCGTTGGTGTCGCCAGCATAGGCGCTTTCGATGGTATTGATGAAACAGACCTTGGCCAGGTTATCGAGCACACGCTGGCCCGCCGGCGAACCGAACGTGGTCTGATAATCGACCTTGAGTTCTTCGATGACCTTGGTCATGCCGGCATCTGTTGCTGCTGTGGCCCACCGAATGCTTGTCCGGGACCAACGCCGGGTTGCGCCTTGGCAACCGTCGCCTGAGCCTTAAGCATCGCGGCCTGAGCCGGCATTGCCTGGATTTGCTGTTGTGCAGCTTGAGCCTTAGCGCGCGCCTTGCGCTTGGCCTCAATCGCCTTCGCATCCGACATCCAGTGCTCAGGCACGTTTTGAATCTGGGCAATCTCGGGAATTGCGACATCAAGGTCGAACGGGTCCAGCAGGCTTGGGTCCTGCGTGATATTGACCAGTTCCTTGATACTTTCCAACAGACGGAATAAACCTGCTGCCTGATTGGCTTTTGCCGCCTGAGCGAGCGGCGAAGTGTCGGTTACTTTGTAATTCCCGCGCGCCTCCCGCAGCCGCGGCGGCATTGGGTCAAGCGCGCCCATGGCCGAGGCGAGGTCCATCTCGCGCTCGACCATCTGGCCGATGTATTCGGAGTGCTGCCGGCCCAGCGTCGGGGCAACCAACATGCCCTTTTCGTTAACGAGTTCAATGACCTGCGTAGCGGTCATATTCGGATGTTCTGTCAGCACCTTGAATAAGCTGACCAGGAACGTATCGTCAATGAGGCCCCGCTCCTCTCCCATCATCTTTTCGGTGACCTGGATTTCTCCGGTCGGCAGGACGTGGACGAGCTGCTTGCCGTCAGAGGTGACACCACCCTTGTTAAGGGCTCCTGGACGGAGCGAGAAATCAACAAGTCCGTCGTCGGCAATGAGCAGTACAGGGTCGGCAGCGCGATGACCGGATTTGAGGAACATACGCTTTTCAGCGTTGAGAGTTTTGAGAGCAGGAAGGACAATTTGCGCTGGTCCTCGGCCGTAGCATTCGTTTGGCGTTTGGTCATATCTGCTCACTGCAAATGGAAATACCCGATAGCCGCCCTCCGGCTGCATCAGGCAATTGCCTTCGATCGAGACATAGTAGCTGGCGAACGGCAGGCCCTTGGCGTCAAGGCGTTCGGGATCGTAATCGTGGCGCGGTTTCACGACGTGCAGGAACTGGTAGGGCCACTGCGATGACTGCTCAAGCGCCGGGCGCAGATTTTCAGAAAGCCAGTCTAGGCCCCACTTCTGTGCCGCCTGGTAGGCAGTCAGGCGGAACCACCGGATGATGCGGTCAACTTTGCCCTGATGGTTCTCTCCGTAGAAGGTTTCTCCAAGGGGTACAGCACGATATCGTAGCCCACGTTCACCACCGTGCCACCTCCCGTCGAAGGCATCGATGTACATCGTAGCGTTCCCAAAAGCGCCCAGTGACTGCCAGTTGTTATAGTTCTGGGCGGAAAAGTTTGCATTGGCGGCATACCTCATTCGAAACAGCGTGCGCACAGTGCTCTCGAACCACAACCGGCTCTGGCGGTCCTTCATCACATAGTCGAAGTCGGACTCGAGGCCGTGCCAGAACATGTTGCGCGGGGTGACAAGGCTATCGGCGATGGCACAGAACCGGTGCAGCGCCAAGCCGCCCGAGGCGTCGATCTGTTCCTCCGTCTTTTTCTGCCCGGGCCAGTTGAAGTTACCGTAGTAGAAGGTGTTGCGGCTGGTGGGCAGAATGAGGCGCGCGGCCTCTTCCCACTGAAGCGCGAATTGATTGCGCCAGACCTGGAACTGAGAAAATTCCTGCATGAGGTTGCCGACCAGCTCGTATTCCCACTGGGGAACCTGGCGCGGGCGCGGCTTGTCGGTCGTGGTGGTGATCTCATTGGCCATCAAGCGATGGCCTCAAGTACGATTTCATGACACGGTTGCCAGCAGTAAGCGACGGATGAATCACCACGCCGAAAACCATCAGCGCCGCATGCCTCACATTTCAACCACGTCCACAAAACAGAAGGCAGCCTAGGCCTCCCACCGTAGGTTGAAATAGTCCAATCACGACGACTGGTTTCCTTCCAGGAATGATTAACGCAACTGCATGGCTCTTGCATACGCTTCTCGGTTTCTTGTAGCTTTAATAGCAATTCAGTTGAGAACGCTTTCGTTGGATGAAGGCCCAAACGCATCAACAAAAACTCTTCAAGCGCTGACATTTTCTCTGCCATCAGTGCACCACAAGACGACGCGCATCCGGGTCGGCAGGGTCCATCGTAGGATCGAGCCGCCTGTCAGCAACAATCCAGTTCCTTGCGGCCGCAAACAGCTGGCGGCGGTCGTCATCGCTGAATTTCAGGCGATCGGCGAGACGACGGAATGAAGTCTCCATATCCTGGAGCGAATAAAAGAGAAGGAAATCCCTGCGAACATAAGCGGCGTTGCTCAGCACCACATCAGCAACGACGTGACCACGTTTGCTGATCTTGGCTGCCGAACAGATAAACGGCGCGCGGATGCCGCCAATGTCAGGAAAAACAGCCTTTAGCAAAACAAAAAAAGCATCATCAAAGTTGTGCGCCAGAACCGAGAGGATCACCGCGCCCATATTGGTGCGTCCCGGCCAATTGAAACTGCCATGAGTTGCCCGCAGCGCCCGGCCCTGCCACGTCTCACGAAGGTCCTGGACATGGCGGTTGAAGTCGAGTTCGGCTATGGCCTCCGTCATAGGAAACTCTCCTGATCGGGATGATTCATTGTCCGAGGAGCCTTGCTTCCGACCTTACCAATGAATGTATTTTTTTTCTTCTTCATCGTTCCGTCAGGAAAGCGCAAATTGAGTTTGTCTTGAAACACTTTAAACCAATGACGCTTGCTTTCGCGAAAGTTAAACTCTCTCAAAGCTTGATTGATACTATCAGGAACAGGCCATCCATTCGTAGCGCCGGGCTGTTCACGGTTGAAATGATCACCATGAACGTTCGGAAGCCAATTCCCGTCTTCGTCTAGAAGCTTTTGACCGCTACCAGATGGGTCTATGCCGCCACCATCCAAAAGAATGACTTGACGCCACATCTCCCAATCATCAGCACTGAATGGAGGCTTCTTGTTTTTTAGATAGATAACGTTTTCAATTTTATCAAAGCGAACAGACGTATCTTTCTTATGTTCTTCAAGGCTGTCGCGGACGCCTTTGATCTCACCCCGCACATCATGGAATTCGCCACGGATGATTTGAAAGCCATTTTCCAAAACATCGAGTAGCTTTGACTGCCGTCGCGCCGGCAATTGACCGCGGCGGTATGCCAAAAAAATCGTAATGACTTCGTGGGTTGCAACTTCGGCAAATTCCGTATCAGAACGCGAACAAACGCGAATAGCTTGCCCTTCATTCAGCCAATATTCCTGAACCTCAACCGTGCCACCTTGCGGACGATCAAGCAGCGTCGTACGGCACGACACTGCCCCATAGCGTTCAAGATCATGGATATTTCGCTTGATCAACTCACGAATCTGACGCGGATTGGCAAATCCCAGCCGTTCGGCCAAGCGGACATCAAGAATACGCGGCTCATCTTCGATCGGTTGCAGATCGACAAGCGCAAGCGCGGTCATCGGCCATAGCTCCCGAACAGATTGGAAGCAAAGCCGCCGCGGCCTGACCCGGCGCCGAAAATGGAACCAGGGCCAGCCTGCTGTCTACCGAAGATCGAGCCGGTGGTGCCAAGCTGATCCTGCAATGCCTTCAGCCTGCGTCTGCGCTCCTCATCGGTCTCGCCCGCAACCTGATTGGATAGCTGGTCGCCACCAAAGCCAAGCGAGGTGGCGGGGTCCATAGACATGCTGGATATTGCCATGATGGCATGGTGTTGCCGGGCAGCAACAACGGCAACGCACCAGGAAAGTATTGGCGGGGCGACGACCATCCGGTCGTCCTTCCCCGCCTGGGTGGATACACCACCGATTCAATCTTATCGCAGCCCGTCCCGGCGGCTTGCGCCCTTCGACGGCGCTCAGGATGCCTAGAATACCTAATGGCTCGCGAGCGGGAACGAGCCCAGGGCATCACACTGCGATAGAGCCGCCTAGTCCAAATCGAAGTCGATGTCCCTAGCCAGGTTACCCTCAGGCCCAGCAGGACGGCCACGGAACTTGCTGGCGAGCCGGAAGTTCACCGGCGTCTTGGCGTACCTTATATCCATCACCAGCTGGCGGGTCGCAGACATCAAGTCGTCGTCCACCTTGACCACCAGGCCGTCCTTGCGGTGGTAGCCCTGATACTCGTCAAACCACTCTGACAGGTGTGCGGCAACGAGAAGCTTGCCGGTTGCCAGGCGGCGATCCATCTCGTCGATACCGTTCTCGAACTTGAAGCTGCCGTCCGAGAACTGAGCCCAGGTGGGACGCATTACCAGGCCGAGCCGACGGTAAACAGCCGCAACGGTTTCTCCGCTCATCAGGCTCGCTGCGCGCCCACCATCATGAGGCCACGCTACGGGGGCGTCCCACATCGGGTTGGCCTTGATGGCGGCTACGTGCATAGGGGCCTGGCCTAGGAGGCGGACGGCGTGGATGATGTAAACGATATCGTTATCCCGGTCCCAGGCGGCAAGGACTGCAGCAAATGGATGGCCTCCGGTAAGGCTTCCGGAATGTCGAAAATCAACTCCCCATAACCATGGCCAATAGCCTGGGAAATCCTTTGGATCGCGGCTGTGCTTAATTCTCTCTGCTGGTGTTTCAAAGACCGCTCCTTCGCCCTGCATGTCGGCGCCGTAAGCTCGGGTGGCGCGCTGGTGCTCCTTGTACCTCGAAACGATGTGCGGGATATCCTCGTCCGGGATGTACCCCCCATTCGAAACCCGGCAATCATCAATCGTCATCACGACTTCAGCAGTGCCAGGCGTTCGCTCCTTGAACCGTTTCCTGACCGGGCTCAACCCCATCAGCGGCGTCATCGTACATATGATCCTGCCACGAGTGGTGGTCAACCGCGCCAGGCACTCGCCGTAAATCTCACCCTCGCCCTTCTCGCTGGCGGCCGGATCTTCATCTAGCCACACCTCGTCAACCGCCTCACCCTGGAACGCCTTGCGGCCCATCTCATAAGTCTTGAACCGGATCACCGCCGTTCCTCCGTTTTCTCTTCGGAGGGTTACAGAATCCACAAAATCTGCGATCCCCCTGGCCATGGCAGGCTGGCCGACGATGTTGTCAAGAGGGATAAGTCCTGTACCGAGACCCCCGTCCTGCATGATGTCACCAAGAAGCTTAGTTTGAACCCCTGCCCTAGTAGTGGCTGAGGTGTCGCAGGCAGCCCATCCGAGGAAATCGAATGGTCGCTCAATTGCTGGGGGAACATCGAACCTGTCTCCTTCATACCAATCAAAGTATAGCCTCAGAGCGTCCATCGTCATCTGCGCTGCCGCCGCATGCGTCTTGCCAAGCTGGTTGCCGGCCCGCAACATCTTCTCGATCGCACTCAGGTTGTGCCACGCAAGCTGCTTTACAGACGGCCGATAAAAGTCAATCCGGCGGTACATCCGCCGGTACTCGAACTCAGTGAGCATCGCCTTCTGACGCCGCCGTATCGCATTCGGGTCGGGGCCTTTGGTGCCGTCAATCATCAAACAGTTCCCGAAACTGGATGAGCGGCATCCGAATATCTCGCATCGGCACCATGCCAGGAGGAAGAGTAGGGCGTTCCCAGCGCCCGCGCGAAACTACAACCACCGGACATCGAGGATGCTTCAAATCAAACGTCTCACGCAGATAGACCATTTCTCCCTCAACAGCCATCAACTCCAATTTGACGCCGCAATTATCGCTCAGCAACCGCCTGATCGCATTCGGGTCGAGGCCTTCAGTCCCGTACATGCAGCTCTATCCAGAGCGCTTCCAGCGCCTGCCAATAAAGATGAGGCTCCTTCTTGCGGAGCCGCTCCAGTTCTCGGAGTCTCTCCAGCGATATCTGCCCAGGAGACTCCCCGTAAAGCGGAGGATACGGACCAGGTTCGTCACCAAACGCCATGCTCAATCTCCTTCATCCACGGACAGCCTGCCTCTCCAGAAAACGTAAATATCTCTCACCATCCGGCGAGCCGCGCAAACTTTCCCAAATCCAAATCAGATTCCGGATTTCCAATGCGTTGACAGGCTCCCTTGACGGAAACGCCATCCATAACTTCTCCTCTATATTCTCCACAATCTCAGTCTCGGCGCTCATCCCTCGATCACCTTCATCCCACGCTTCGCATCCCGCTCCTCAAGCATCTTCTCGTAACGGGCAAGCCCACTATGCCCAAACTGCTCCACCAGCTTCTCGCGCGGCACCGCCATCGACTTGAGATACGACAGAGCCTCCAAGGCTGCGTCAGTATGACTCACATCGATCGAGCCAGAGTGGTGGTGGTTAATCTGAACCTTCTCGCCAAACCCGATCCGAGACAGCACAGCCGTCACCGCCTTGAAGTGATCAGGGTGGTCAGGCTTCTCAATCAAAGCCTCCAACGAACGAACCGCCGGTATAGCCAAGCTGCCCAGCAATCCCCAAGCACATTCATGCATCGCCGCTCGAATAGAGTCCTTGGCCCTAAGTGCATGTGCCCTGACCTTCGCCGCCTCACCCTGGTCGGAATACCCAGCAGCAATCGCTGCCTGCCTGCCGTTCCCGCCGTTGCAGACCGTATGCCAAACAAACGCTCTCTCACGTTCGTTCAGCTCAGACATCTTCGGTCCCCACGCAATATCAGTGGGCACGGGCCGGAGAACAGGAAGGGACTTGGCTCTCATGTGACGCTAATGTCACTAACCAAGGTTACTATGGCAACGCACTTGGCGCAAAAAGCGGCGTCGAACTCGACGGACCATGCCGCGCATAAGCAGCTACCGACGCAAGTTCGGTAGGAGTTGCGTTGTTTTTCAATACGTTAGCTCGATATGAGATGACATAGACATTCCCAGGAACATAGCCCTTGGTATTATCCCAGCGATCCAAACTCGGATTGGCTGGATTACGAGCGCAACGCTTGCCACGTTTGGTGGCGTAGTCAAGCTCTAAACCCAATACAGGACAATGACTTGGCCAATATATATCATCAAATGTTATCGTCACCTCAATCCCTCGCTTGCGGGCGTCACGCAAGCGCTCATAAACCTTGCGACGCCGCATATCTCCGCGATGCGATCCACGCTTACGCTTCCTAACCTTCTCCCACGCACGTCTTTCCTCACGAAGCTTGTCCGGATACTTCGCTCGATACGCCGCGCGCCTAGCGCGCTCTCTAGCCAAATAATCTTCATACTCAGCACCACCAGCCACTTTAATAGCGTCACGTCTGGATTTCACACGAAGCCGATCTTTCAGGGGAGTTTTGTATTGTTGTTTCTTCATAACTCCATAAAAGACCTATCGCGCACTTAAACAGCAACGCACCCAGGTCTTTCTGATTTTCAATCCAGTCCGCGAAATAGATAAACTAGGTACCGATCACCAGCCTCTCGGCTTTGCTTGCCCACCCCCTACCCTCCCCCGGTCTTTTCCATCCCCAACCACGAACTCTAGAACTTTACCACGTGGGTAGGAGCGGAGGTACAGACATAGCTCTAGGCATAACTGTTTGATATTGCTTGATCTTAGACGGAGGCAGCTTCCGTAGAACCAACAACTACACTCGTATTGGACCATTGAATGGTCCAAGTTACTACAAGTGTAGTGAGGATGAGTGCGATCGTGATGTGTCACTTTGACTCACACATATCGTGTTGACACATACATCTTCGTGATACATATTGGGATCGAGCAAGGGGCAATGGTGCCCGGCGATGGAGAGACCAGATGACGATCCCCTTCCCGACCGCAACCCAGCAAATCCAGCAGCGTGTCTCGTTTCTCGGCTGCACTGGATCTGACAACGAGGGGACGCTTATTAGCGTCAAGCCCTGCAATACCTGGGGCAAGATGGCCGAAGTCCTGTGGGATAGCGGTGAAACCAGTCACGTTCGCTATGCCGATCTGAATAGGGGCTCCATTAGGGCAGTCTTAGCCACAAATGAAACGACCAATGACTAACAAACCCATGTCTAGCAAGGAATACCGGGCTGCATGCGAGCAGCTCGGCCTTTCCCCAGATGGCAGAATACAATGATCGCAAAAATCTTTATCGAACCACATGAACGCACAGAGGCCATCGAAGCCTATAGCGAATATCTGACAAATAATCAAGCGGACCAAATCAAGGAAGCTCCGGAAACAGCCTTAATCGCTTTGCACATCAACTACAGTACCAAATCAGCCCGCCTCACAATAATCGAGGAAGGATAATGTCCCACAAACCCACGACAGTAGATGGAGATCACAACATGACCAGTACACAACAGAAAGTAAATGCTCCCGACACATTAATCTTTGTAATCAGCGAGAAGTTAAGCGACGGATCATTGGTTTACAATGTGGTCCTTGGTGAACACAAATGGTACGCTGTTGATCAGGACGAAGCTAGAGAATTGGCCAACAAGTTCTCCGATGCCATCAACGACCACACCACGAATATGGCAGATGTTATCGATGAAACCAATTGGGCTGAGTAATGCCCCACAAATCCACGACAGTAGATGGAAATCGCAAGATGGCAGCCAAACTACGAACGATCAATGAAATCATTGCAGAACATAAGGTTGGATGCAGTTTTTTCAGTTACGGCAAGTGCTCTACACGCGCTTGCATCGCAGGCAAGTATCCTGCGATGCAATTTGTCGGGTGTCTTGCCTATCAAACCGTCTTGGCACTCAAAGGCGAACCAATTGAAGAGCATCCCTGGCCTGAAAAAGAAACCGTCTGACCATGCCCCACAAACCCATGTCTAGCAAGGAATACCGGGCTGCATGCGAGCAGCTCGGCCTTTCTCCCTCGTGGTCCGCAGCACCCGCACTCGGCATATCCCAAGTCAGCGCCGCACGCTATTGCGCTGGCAGGCAGCCTGTACCAATGCCGATCGCACTGCTGCTGCGGACCATGATCGCTCTACAGAACATAACCGCACTAGCGATTGCACTTGATGACTTAAGCGATCATTCGCTTGATTCATGACAAGAAAACCAAAGGACAAGAATCATGAAGATCGCATATCTTTCTGTTCGCCTTTCAGATGGCAAGCTGGCACAAAGTAAATTCACCAGCGATCAGCCCTGGATACCATTCAACGCAAATGATGTCCTCGATCCACAAGCCGTAGCCATCGACGTTTTATGCGTCGAAATAAGCCAAAATGGTTCGGTAATTGATAAGTCCCTCTGAAGATTATGGCATTGATTGTAAGGAGGCGACCATGGGTTTCAGCATTCAAGCGGCATACGATGATGGCTTCACACACGGACACATGGAAGCCAAAACCGAAATTTCTCAATTAAAAGAGCGCATAGCAAAGCTCGAACGGCAGCTTCAACAAATTCACGATATCGCAATCGGCAGCACCACAGCAAATAGCTTGCCACACATCGCCAAAATAGCCGTGAATAGCGATGGAAATTAAAGGAAACACGCAAATGACCATTGAATTCCATTCCATGAAGAAAGCTGGCCCGCTTCGCAATGGCGCCGAATGGGGAAAGGGAAGCATCATTCATGCTGTGCCGCCCCATCGCGGCGATTGCGCTCCGGCGCTGTGCGGGGCAACGCCTGCGATCATGTGGTCGGATTGCGAGAGGCGCGAGATCACTTGCCCGCGCTGCCTGAAGAAGATCGCTAAGGCCGCCGCCTAATGCCGATGAACATTGACCCGCTATGTCCGCGGACGTTCATTTTTCATCTTTTTGCGCTGCTCCACCAGCCAGCGGCCAACTTTTAGCCGCTGCTCTGGTGTCGTTTTACCCCAACGTGCTTTATTGGCCCTCCGCGCATCCTCACTCCTCACCAATGGCCTCGCCCTGTCGATAGCAGCCTTGCTGATGCGTCCGTTCGGCTGGCGGGCAAGGATGGCCTTCCGGCTGCCATGCCTTCCCCACGCCTTCCCAAAGCGCTCCACCTTGGTTGCGTCTATCCAAAGTGTGGCCGAGAGGCCGAGCGCGTCCATCATTATGCCGATCATGTACAGGCTTGGCGTTTTCTCTCGAGCAGGTCCGAGGTATTTGTCTACCTGCCCGATTGCAAACCCGCAGATGTGCTCGAATGCGGCATTGGTCAGCTTTACTTCCCGCTTGCGCCGGCGGATAAGCTCCAGAAGCTCGTCAGCTGTGGTGAAATTACCTAGGATGGTAGTCACATTCGCTTCCCTGGACGCTTTTCAAATTCACCGCACCAATCATAAGATGCAGCCACGATTGGCCACCACGCATAGTTTTCTTTCCCATCACTTTTTGGATAGGGAGCTCTTCGCCGGCAGATATGCGCCTGCAATTCCTCGCTTTCAGATACAAACACGCAATCGGAACACGTCAATCCATCTCTTTTCATCATTTCACCAGCTGCTTAGGGAATTGCCTGCGTCCACACGTTCCTCGTCAAGATGAGATGATTCATCGAACACTGCACAATTGCGGTGATCAGGAGTGCGTCGGTGTCAACGTGATCTTGCAGACGTCGGCCCCGATATCCTTCACGACAAAATCGTACAGCCTACCGCAAGCCAGTATGTTGCCGCCCGTTTCAAGAAGGAGAGCGTGAGCGTCCTTGCGGGACATCGTCGTGCTGCCGCATGGCATACCGGCGAGGAAGTTGAGTTGGCGGTGAACTTCTGGCGTCATTTCCGTATCCTCTTGCGTTCGTTCGTCGCGCGTTAAAAACAAGCATCGCAAGTGCAGTGAGCGCGCTTGCCGCTTTGACAGCCTGCTGATGCGGTGTGTGACGGCATCATCTCACCAGGCTTGTGCCGGTCGCAGTAGGAGCACTGACCAGGCTCAAGGCGATACTTGCCCGTCACCCTCAGATGCTGCAATCCAAGACGCCGGAATTGCTGGTCAAGATCGGTCTCCGTTGGTTTTTGCACAGGCTCTTCCCGCAATGGCGCTGGCGGTATTCGCATTTCGCATGACGAGCCGATCCTGATATTGAGCCATGCGTTTGGATCATCGTCCCAGCAACCGCCATTGAGCCAAGTCGTAGGGTGCTTGGTGTATTGCATTTCCTTGCCGAGCCGCGATCGCGCGTAGTTTTTTGCGGCCGACAGCAATACCTCAAACGGCACCTCGTTTCGTTTCCTGATCGCCTCGAAGCACTTCATTGCCGTTTTCTTGCCGATGCGGCGCGGATATATTTCCCAGAACTGTTCAAAGCCATCTTCCGGAAATTTCGCGCGCGCTAGCATGTTTATCTACCTGTTATCTCTCTAATCTAACCCTCTAGAGAGAGAGACTGTCGCTGAGTTCAGACCCGAGAGAGAGCATAGGACGAACAGCCCCAGCCAGTGACCAGGGTTGTCCCTATGCTCTCCCGCAATCAACTCTGTCGCTTGAGACGAGCCGTCGCTTCGAGCTCTGCACTGGCAGTGAGGCCGTGCAGATTTGTCCCTACTTCCTAAGTCTCACTACTCAGTCGGCCACCCTCGGACATTTCGGACCGGGTTGCGACTAGGCCGAGCCCCACAGTAGTCGCCTTCATCATCACGCCGCTGCGGTCATGAAACCCACCAGCGTGATAGTTGCTAAATTATTGCCTCACAGCTTCGCCCTCGATGACTTTTCCAGCATTTAGCGCTACAGGAGAATAATGCCGAAGTCCTTCGCGGGCGGCGATCATTTCGATTCTCAAGGTATCCAGGATTGTCCGGCCCAATTGCGCGCGTCCGCGTGCGTCATGTGGCGTGATCCGCTTGTTCACAAGATCGTCCAAGCTGCTTAACATCAGCCTCCGCAAATCGAGTGTATCCTGAACCATTGTTTTCACGTCCACGATTTATCTCCTTTTCCAATTGATCAATTATGGCTTCACAGTCATCAGCTCGACGGATGGCCGCCATGAGTTTGTTGTTACAAGAGAAACAGATGCTGCGTCGGCCGTTTTCTTTCAGACAAAATAGGAAAAACAGGCCGTACAAACTTTTATCGTAATAGGGATATGCTCTGGTTTCCCATACAGTCATGCTTTTTGGATTTTTCCCTAGACCGCAGGCTGGGCATGCAACAAGAGCCGTAGCATCATAGCGATGCTCGCAATGACCAGTTGTCTTACCGGGGGATGGCAGATCAACATAACCAATCACGATCTCTTCGTTATGAAAAGAGTCAGGAGATTTCCAATATTCTTTGCCACGGGAGAAAATGAGCCAATAACACTCATTTTTCTTGCGCATCTCGGCGAGGCGCTTGAGTTCTCGCGTGCGCCGTTGCTCGGCTTGGCTTTTGAATTTGATAACGTTACGCATATCCCATTGCCTTGGGAGCACGGGGCCTAGCGTGAGGCAACACGCTAGGGGGACCCGGCTAGTTATGAGGGAGCTACCCTCGCGCCACATATCGCGTGCCGCTCCCGGAACACCAACGCACCACAGGAAATGCTAGGGTGGCAGCCGCGCTGAGGGCATACATCCAGTAAACCCGGCCCTCACCGATCGTTAGCAGACCGTTTCAGGCTTTCATTCACCGTATGTTCAGCTGCCGATCCTGGCATCACCTCCCTTCATGCCGCTTCCTTTCGCGGCCGATACGAACTGATCGCCATCCGCAAATGGCACAAGCAATACGATGCCTCTACCTGAGCACTTGTCGAAGGATACGCTACCGGCGCTCCGCAGTAGCGCAGGGCATAGATATTCGGCACCGCCTCAGCGACGATCCATCGGCATTGGCCTTCGCGGTGATCGAAAATGCTCATAGTGTGGCTCAGATCAGGTTTCATGGCTGCCTCCACAGGCTGCGCAGGATGCTTCCTGGTGCGGGATTTGAAGGAGAATGAAGGATTGAAGCGCGTTTGCGCCAATGAACGTCCTAGACGCGTCCTGAGAGCGCTGGAAGTCGTCTTATCACGCCCAGACAGCCCCAGCCGATGCACCTTTCCGATGACCGAATTGCGCGTAATGCCGCCAAGCTCCGCCGCAATCTGGGAAGCCGACAATCCATCGCTCCACAGCTTCTTGAGAACTTCCACGCGATCGTCTGTCCAGTTCATGCCGCCCACCACGGCTTGACCGCGACGCGGCAGCCCGCTGGCGCTTCACCAAATCGCACCAGCAGCTGTTCGCAGTTGCGATCGTTCTTGATGATCTTGACGCGCTGAAGATAATCCAACAATGGTTTCAACGGATTATCTATATCCACTCGCCGCTTTGACGGTTTTATCGGACGTCGCCATGTAACGATCAACTCGAAGTCACCCTCGATGTTTGGTAGCGGCTTTTGCAGCAATAGGTGTTTATCGGCCCGCTTAATCCAATCTTGGACAATGCGCGCTGTATTGCCCAATTTTTTATCAATGCGATTGATGCTTGGCGGCAGCGGCAGGTCGAGCACGAACCACGTCAGTTCATCCGCGATCGAAGCGAGGGTTAAACCGGTGGGCCGACCTGCACCCGCAGGCTTGACGATCGAATGCAGGTCGGCCGCTGCTTTTACGTTGCCGGTACAACGTTCTGCGACGCCACCGGGAGGGGTGTTAGTGACGCCGTAGGTCATACAGATTTTCCTTTACGCATCTCTGCAATCGTGTCCGGATCATCGACGCGATGCCGGCCGCGATCGGGATCGCCTTCGCCATGCGCTTCGCGGTATCTGTCCCATTCGTTGGCCAAATTGGCTACTGCCTGCACATAAGCTGGATCGAGACCAAGTATCTCGGCTTTTTTGGCATAAGCACGCAATGCGATTGGCGCGCATGGATCACGGGCGCCCAATGTAAAGTTAGGCCACTCGACAATCGTTCCGTCACGCCGTTTAACGAGATACTTGCCTTCGCGCGTTTCCGGATTGTCCCGCCAAAGTCCGTTAGCAAGTGGTTTTGTCATCCCAATCTCCAAGTCTGAGTGACGGCGGCAGCCGTACTGAGCTTAATCTCCGTCAACTGCCGCCGTCGATCAGCCGGTAGTACGGGGCGCATACCGGCCGAACAGGAATATGTCGCGGCGGCAGCATCTGGTGACGCCAGCCCGCGGTCCGGATATCGCAAGCTATCCGGTTGCCGCCGCCGCACTTCCGGCTCCCCACAAAGCCGGCCGGAAGTCTGGTTGTGCTTAGTTGCATAAACAAAAAATAATGCCGGTGATTGAGGATTTCTATTGACAGGTGTCAAAACAGTGACAACATGACGACGGAGGCCATAGATTGAGCAATCATTGCGGCTTTGGGGGAGCCTGCTATGGCCGATATTTTGCGTTTCCCACTTCATAGCCGTTCACGCCGTCAAAACAGGAAGAAAGTCGTCCGCAGTGACCGCGCCTTTGGTCACTCGCTTGATCCGCGCGGCTGTCTCCCAGGAAGGCAAATTTTCGCCTCGTCTGAGGCGGCTGACGCTAGAGCGATCCAGGCCAATGAGATTGGCAACAGCCTCGTCGGTGAGGCCTCGATGGGAAATCCAGTCGGCGAAGGTCATGAGGCCGATAGTGTACTACGCACACGTGTGTGTCAAGCGCAATGTGCGTCAGATCGCGTAGACAGTCATCACATTCCTGTGCAGGATATGCACATGACTGTAAGCAAAAGAAAAACTGTCCCCCCGGAACCAGACTTCAAGCCAACATTTCTGAAGGCGTGGCGCATCTATCTCGGTCTATCGCAGGAAAAGGCCGGCGTGCGAGATCGCACTCAGGTCGGCCGCATCGAGCGAGGTGAGCAGCCGTATACACAGGAAACCCTTGAAGCTTTCGCGGATCGCTATGGCGTCGAAACATGGCAGCTGCTCACGCAAGACCCTGAAGACAAGTCATGGGCGCAGAAGTTCCTGTTCGAAATGGACCCCAAAGCGAGAGACGAATTGATTGAGGCGGCAAAGAAATTCAGGAAGTAACACATTGAGGTATCAATAGTTATTAGCCCGCTTCCCAGCGGGCTTTTTATTTGCTCAAAAAAAATGTGTACTCAGCGCACTTTTTCTGTTGACACTACCGTGTATGTGGTGCACTGTCACGTCCATCGGAGGACGGGCTTGGACAGGCAACCCCCGGAAACGGGATGACAGAGCAAAGTCGAGGAAGCCCCATCGCCCGCCCTCCGATACCTGATGCAACGGGAGACCACGGCAATGACCAAGCAGCAGGCCATCTACTTCTTGGAGCAAGAGCTGGAACGCATCGAGCTTATAAAGCTCCGCTCCGATCTCACCCCTGAGCAGAAAGTCGAAGCGCTGCGCATCGGCTGGCAATGCCGACTTAATGAAACAAAGACAGCAAATAAATAGGGGGCTAACGTGATCATCGACCCTATGCTCATATTTTACGGAGCCCTAACTTGGATGGGCGTGATTACGCTCGCCGTCGGATGGCTCAGCCTGTATCGCATTGCTGGGAAACATCAATGAGCGCTCCGCATCCCCGTTATCCCGACAATTCGCCATCGCTCAAGCGAGTATTGGCCGCGTTTGCGCCGCCGGCCGAACTCAATGCCATTGACGAGCTGGAAAGCGAGTTCACGCTAGTTCGGCACCCCCCGCACGATGTCAATCTTCTCGAAGAGCTCGCCGTGATCCTGCGCCGACTCACATATGGCCAGATGGTGGAATTCTCAACTGGCATCAATGCCGATCCGAAAAACATCGAAGAATGGAGCCATAAATGACCGCCACACCTGAACAAATCTCGACGCTGGAACGCATATCCAAGGATGTCCAGGAGACATACTTTGAACTGCGCGACCTATTACAGGAACTGCGCTCCAAGCCTAGCGAGCCGGAGACCTCGCGTTCATCACATCATTCGGCGTGATAACCATGCCCGCACATTGCAGCCACCAGCCGATTTCGGAACGGACAAAGTCCTGTCTCGAATGGGACGAGTACGAGGAAGCGGCTTATGAGATGTGGGAGATGCGCGGGAGCTTTACTGTGATCCGGCTAATGTTCGAGCGATTAGATGAACTGTTCCCAGGCTTCAAAGACGAGACATATGAGAAAGCGTCAAATGAAATGTGGGCCATGTCAGGAAATCGTGATGTCTCGACACGTCTTATCAAAATTATGTCCGATCGGTTACGAGAATTATTTCCGCTGAAACTACCATGACTGCACTTTGGCTTATGAAACTTTCTGATGATGAGTGGGCCAAAGTTGGAAACGAGGTTCGCGAATACGGTATTGAGCTGGCGAGAAAATTAGGATCAGTACCGAAGCAACGACAGTTGAACGACGACGAATGGGATACTCAAAACGCAATCAACGAGCAAGATTGGTGTCAAACGATGAAAGGAACAGACAGATGAGCAACGAGATGACGACACTCAATGTCGATGACGGGTGGGGTGATGCGGCCGAGGAAGCCAATGAGCGCATTATCCGCGGTACCTTTCTGAAGTTCGCTGACTGGCGCTGGACGGCCGGGCAAGAAGGGCGAGTGATCCAGGAAGGAACCAAGATGGTTGCTATTGACACAGCTGCCGCGTGGGTACGATGGGAGGCTGGCAAACCGGTCGAGTATGTGGTGCGTAAGCACGGCGAACACCTCCCTGAGCGAGAATCGCTTGGTCATACCCAAGATATGGGATGGGAGGCGGGACCTGACGGCAAGCCGCGCGATCCCTGGCAGAACACTAGATTCGTGCATTTCATCGATCCAACCACAGCAGAGGAATTCACCTGGTCAACCTCAAGCATGGGCGGCATTGCCGCCGTAAGCAGCCTCGGCGGGCCGGTCATTCGCAAGCGGACAGAACTGCCTCGCGCCATGCCGGTGGTCGAATTGCGGTTCCAGGACATGAAAACCAGATTCGGCAAGAAGTCCAAACCCTGGCTCAAAATCGTCGATTGGGTCGGCGGCAAGCCTCAAGAGCCTGCCCTAAAGCAGATCGAGCACAACCCGGCAAAAGAGCCCGTCCGCGGTGATATGCAAGACGAAATTCCATTCTGAGGCGGCAATGACCGAACCAGTCGCCCGCACCGTCAAAGACTTTTGCCGCGCCTATGGGGTCAGCCGTCCAACGGTTTATAGACTGCTGGCCGCCGGACGGCTTCATGCTGTGAAGGTCTCGAGAACAAAGACGCTCATTCTCGAAGAAAGCGCTCGAGCATGGTTGAGAAGCTTGATCCCTACCCACGTTCGTCTATGTACTCCCGTTCATACCCCCGCATCTGGACGAGATAACCTGAGACAAGAAAAGACAGCTAGAACCGCAACAACGCCTCAAGTCATTGGTAAATCTAAGAAAGTAAGACAACATGAGATCGCCTGAACTATCAATTTGGCGGAAGGGGTGCCCGCTTGGGCATTTGAAATCATTAAAGAAATTTCAACAATGAAACTGTACCCACGTCCATACCCACGCAGCGCCAGGCTATCCAGGAGATTTGTTTCCATGACGTTGACGGCAATGCGAAGGGCACAACGAATGTGCGAGGGATGCCCCTTTCGATTGAAAATCTCAAAAGCCGAGAAGATCGAATTGGCCAGACTGCGACCTGATGAGTTCCCCTGCCACACCGAAGCCGGATACACGGAAACCGATATCCAATGCCGCGGGCATTGGCAGCTAAGACGCAAATACGCACACGCCGAGATTTGTTCAGGTGTGGGAGATCATGATGACAGCGCGCAAGTTTAAGCTTCACTCCATTGCTGAAATTTCAGAAGCCGAGCTTGCCTGCCGTATGTGCGAGGCGAGCTATCGCGGGCTCCTAGAGCGGCCCTCAGGACTGACCGCAGAACAAGCGCTCGACGCCATGGAACCGGAAGTCCGCAACGGCTGGCGCAGAGCCGCCCGTGCTGCAATGGAATATTGGCGAGAGTGCATCGAACAATCGCAGAGGGTGTCATGATGACGGCATGGCGCTGCGAGAAGTGCGGAGAGCATATGTTCAAGCATGGTCTGCGAGATGGCCAGCCGGTTTGTCCCGAACCTGACGAAGAAGGAACTCAAGCCATGACGACGGCGCGGGATGTGATCGCAGAAGCTTTGCGCAACGCCTATGTGAAGCGACAAGCCGAACATGCGGGTTCGATCGCAACATGGGTTAATTTTCAAGCCGGCGCAGATGCGTTTATCTACGCCCTCCTCTCCGCCCCCGAATCCGTCCGCCTGGAGCTACTCAATCCGTGGCGGCCGATGATCGAGAGGATCAAGAACAGGGTCGATTATCGGCTTAACGATTACCTTTGCGAGATGAAGCCTGACTACGACGATTCAATTACTGGCTTTAACGAGGCATGGGATATCGTGCGTGCAATCTTCAAGGAAGAGTTGGAGAAGCTCCCCGCTCCGCCATTGGAGGACAAGACATGAGCGATCAAGCACCAAACATCGAGCCCGGTAAAGGCAAGCTTGTGTATAATAAAGAACGGCGGATCATTGTAGCCGTGCCCCAGCCGCTGGCGGAGGAGATCGCGGGGCTGATCGAGCGCCTTGTCAGCGACAAAGCCTTACCAGAGGAACGGACGACGGCTGCGGCCATGATATCCGCCGCCCTCCGCGCACTGGCACAGGAGAACGAGAGGCTGCGCCAGGCCGCAACCAGAAATGGGGCATTACACTTGTTGTCAGAACAACAGGAGAGGGAAGAAAAGCATCGCGAACGCATCCGCGAACTTGAAGATGAGATTGAGAAGCGAAAGGCGCACCGCTACGAGCAGGTTAAACTTCTCATTGCTGAGGATCATCGCATTCGTGAGCTTGAGGCCGAGAACAATACGCTCCGCGAATCCGTCAATGCTGTGCGGGCTGAGTATCTTCAACGCTACATAAATGCTTTAGATCGGGCCGACGCCATCCGGGCAAGGACGACCGAGAAATGCGCAAGAGCCGCTTTTGGCGTACCTAATCGCAACGTCGGCCGATCAGATGACTTCAATGAAGGCTATCACGCCGGCCGCTGTGATGCGGGCGAAGCTATCCGCGCTCTCACTCTTACCGCGTAATCAGCTCCTCGCCCCGCCTCTCTCACCATTCTTGATTCTGTCGATAACCTCGGCATTGACAGCTACTGCAGCCTCACGAACTTCGGCTAGTTGCGCCTTGACCTCATCAGCCTTGGCGACGATGACATCAGTATTGTAAGCAGCTTTCTCCGCCTTTTCAGCGGCAATGCCAGCCGCAACGGCAGCGGCGATGACACTTGCATCCAGGTCCTTGAGTTTTTTTCTGTTCGCCCACGAGGAAATGGCTGTGAGGATGACCCCGACGGCTGTTAACGCCTGCGTTATATTGCTTAGAATCGCACCGATTTCTGGATCCACTCAAGCCACCTTCGCCTTCACGCGCACATGATAGCGCTCCATGACTTTCTCTAGGTCACAGAGAACGCCGTCGAGCCAGCCCAGCTGCCATTTGCACGGATTACCTTCTTGTTGACAGCGGACGGTATGCTCGACCGCGATCTTGCATAGGACTATCTCAAGTTCTAAGCGATGTTTTGCGATTTCCTTACCTGCGGCACTGGCCATTGGGGATCATCTCACTGCCCGAGTAATCAGAAATAATAGTTCAGCCGGCCGCGAACGATGTCAACCGGAACGCGGGTGCCAATCGTCTGAAGCCCATTCGTCACACTCGGCCCGTCGAGATCGACGTGGAGATATTCGGCGCCGAGGCCGAGATTCGGCGTGAGTTTGTATTCGGCACCGCCTCCAAGGGCCCAACCCACTGTCGGCGTAGTGAATACCAGGTTGCTGCCTGTGAGGTCCCCGACCTTAACATGTCCATATGCAGCGCCGCCGGTGCCATAGATGAGGAAGTCCGGGGTAACCAGGAATCCGGCACGCAAACGAGTGGTTCCAAGCCAAGGAAGGGTGCTCTCAACGCCATTTGAGTTGCTCTTGATGCCGGTCATGGAAATATCAGTCTCGGCGCCAATCACGATCGGTCCGAACTGATAATTGTAGCCCAGGTGCGCGCCGCCAAGGATGCTGTTTGCGCTGTGCTTGGCTGAAAGCGACGTGAGGTCCCTCGAATCATCGAAGTTAGCGATGAAGTCGGCGCCGCCGTATCCGGCGCTAGCGCCGAAATACAGACCGCACCATTGGCAGCCTGGTGAGGATGCGAGCGGCGCCGACTTGAACGGCACCGGGAGAGGCTTGAGATCAGCCGCCTGAGAGTGCCCGTGTCCGAGCACGAGGCCAAACACAAAACTAGCGGCGATCGCGCGCACCAGCCACATATCAAGAATTTTGCTCATTTCGGAGGCTCCTGGTTAAGGACTTGCTTGTGAACGAACATACCGGCTGCCGCACTCGCGGCAGTACCAAGATCAAACATGATTGCTGTAGTTTGATCACCAGTCAGATGATAACGCTGCGCAACATGCGCCAAGGCAATTGAAACAGCATAAGCCACGATGGGCTTTAAGTAATTATCCATTGGCTAACCCCTTCTCGAATAGCGTAGCTTCATGTTCCCGCCGTTTCCACAGATCGCTGCCGGTTAGCCACAGACGTTGCATGCTACGGAACAACGCTGGAATCTGGTTGAAACGCTGAGCCGTCATATCCTGATAAATCAGGCGCATCTCACGGTAGCGGTCGATGGTATCGTTCAAGCGACGCCGCATAGTCTGGAACTCGTTGCCACGATTCATCGCAAGCGATACCAGTGCACCAAAGCAATCCGGCGGCAGCTTATCTGCATTCGGCAGTTGCGCCACAATCGCTTCCCATTTCGGGATTTCCCGGTTGGTAAAGACCTCCATGGCGGTATCATAAGGCACATCGACGCTACTATGGAGCTCAGCCGCATGGGAATCCGCCGGATGACCCGTAATACCGATCACGTCTTCAAGCTGATCCAGCATCGCCAGGGAGAGCTTGCCGCCCCAATCACGACGGAACTCATCATGCGTGCAGTAGCCAAGATCATAGAAGCCACCGATCGTAACCCCTGACGCCCCACCAGGCCAGTCGCAGGATGCCTCGTGCGAGCTCATGTAGTAGGCTCGCCCGCCTGTCTCTTCCTGCCAGATCAGATCGAAGGCTGCTTGGGAAATGCGCATGACCTAGCAAGAGCCTCCGGTCAACAATCCCTTGGTGAATATGAGAGTGCAGTCCGCCGCGCCACCTGCAGCCCGGACGGTCTTAGTCACAGACAGCCCTGCGGCACCGTCGATGGTCAAGGACCCGGTAGCATTCACAGACAAAGAGGACGAGCCAGAGGTCGAGCCATTCATTAGCAGAATACCGCTCGCTCCACCATTCACCCCGGAAATTATTCCACCATTGTTGTTAACCTGGAACGTGTTAACGAGACTTGGATTGAGAATGACGATCGGAGTTGCGTTGGCTCCAGTCAACCGCGCTATAAGACCGACCTGACCAGCAATACCCGTGCTGCTCAAGCGCAGCATTTCAGTAGCAGAGCCATCCGCCTGAACCTGAAGCAATGTGGCGCTGGCAGCGCTTGGATTTATCGTAGTCTCTTGACGAACGATAAGACCGGTATGTCCGGCGAGCGTAGTCCCAATAACGCCACCGACTCCTGTAGTCGCTAATTGAGTAAGCAGCGATGCAAACCCGGTCGAGCCTACTCCATCGTTCTGGATGTACAAACCGTCGCTTGCACCGAGATTGTTGATGCCAATGCCACGCCCCTTGTCGGTGGTCGCCGCATTGGTTTGAACCCATATCCCGGAAAGAAAGGCACGCGTTGTCGGTGCCGCCGGCTGATTGATGAAAAGCGCAGCAAGAGGCGTTGTATCGTATGTTACTGATGTCGGGTTCGGCGTCGTCAGCGTAAGCGCATTTGCCGTATTGTTTGTGGGAAATGTCTGTGGCCCGGCACTTATCAGAGCCGAAGAAAGAGCGCTGAAAGGAATAGCGTTAAGGCCGCCCGTGACAGGCTGGTTGTTGCCCAACACCGAATTGGGCGGCATCTGCACTTGGCCGAGTATATTAGCATTAAGCTGCGCAGAGGCTGGTGTGCAGGACACCAGAACGGCAAGAATGGAGAAAAAGATTGCTTGACTAATCTTCACTTCGGTGTCTCCGCAAGCTTCTTCTCCAGCTCCGCAATACGAGCTTGTAACTCAACCACGATAGCATAGCACTGCGCCCGTCCATCGGCCTCTGCCTCGCGCTGCTGGCGGTAGACTGGTGCAAGCTTGGAGGCATCTGGGAGCTGCTGACCGTGGCATGACTTTGGGGCGGCCATGCCGATAACAACAACCGCACCACCGATCATAAGCAATGGAAATCTACGCATCATCAAACCCCCAAACATATCCATGTCATCGAGGTTTGCGCTGCCCCAAATGATGCGCTCAGTTGAGTTGTCGTTTGTGATACGCCGACGGTAGACGCTGTTGTATTCGGCGTCACCGAACATTTTGGTGCATTAATAAATGCCGTTCCAAAATTGATCGTACATGTCGTCGCACTGGTGAAAGTAACTGTACCTGCCACATCGCTCGAAACAGCAGCCAAAGAAAAACCTGCACATGCAGAATTGGTTGGCAAAGCATTCGCGTTGCCAACTCTTAAATGACCAGCAGCAGACAGCCGCATTCCCTCAAACAATGTCCCGGCGGAACTCGTTTGACCCCACACATACATCGAAGGAACGATGCCTGTGCTTACGGGGCCATTGACCGTTTGTGTAAAATATCCAGTCTTTACGTAATTCGTGCCGTCCGATGCCTCGAACGCTAATTCCCCTATGTCATCGCCATTGACGACCGTCGTCTGTCCAACACCTTTGACCGTCCCACGGTTTTTGAAAAACCCAAGAAACGATGATGAGGTATCGTTTGAGAATTGAAATAGCCCGTAAGCCCCGCCGGTAAATCCACTCTTCCCCGCGTTCTCTACAGTGAGGAACGTTGCATCGCCATTTGTCAGCGCAGCAGTCAAACCGATGAGATGTTTGCCAGCCGTGTCAATCCGGAGAGTCTCGACTTGCGAACCGGTCTGGAAGCTAAGGAAATCCGTCGTTCCCGCCGCGGACGTGCTCTGCAATGTTAGAGAGGAGCCGACCGTCGACCCGCCGATATGAAGCGGCGAAGTCAGCGATGTAGATGCAATCAGGGACGTAACAACGGGACTGATACAATCCTGCGACACAGCCGATGATCCGGTCGGATTGCACTTGATCGTATTGGCAGCCATGTTAGCGAGCTTGCTGTTGCCCACTACACCGGCATTGATCGTGCAGGTTGAAGGACTAAGCGTACAGGCAAAATCACCAGATGCCGCCGCTAGCAGACCAGGCGTAAGCGCCGCAAACGGGATAGCCTGCGCCGGGCCCGCTGAGATGCCAGAGCGGCCAACCACCGTGTTGGGCGGTAATGTCTGCGGGAACTGTGGATTTTGGGCAACAGCCGGCGAAATTGTGAAGACTGCCCAGAGGGCAAATAGTGAACCTATGGTTGCTGCGACCTTCTTCATGGCCGCAGAATGCTTTATGGACAGAAATATGGCAACGCACCAGGGGAGGACACAATGCGCTATATCATCATTGCGATCTCTATTGTTGTGATTGTTGTCGCGAGCGCCATTGCCTATCAGACCAAGCCACAACCACAGTGGCCTGGGACGCTAGAGCAATCATTTAGCGAGTGCATGCTTGAGCAAATGCGGGGAGTTCCAGGCAATCTTGCCCCATTCGCAGTAGATGTCTGCAAAAAACGCCTTCAACGACAAGAGCCCTGGGACCAGGGATCAAATCCGTTCGATCAGTTTGACGATAAGCCTAATCCTTCAACTTCGTCGGCTTCACCCCATTGATCTGATCAACTTGCTGTTGGACGCCCTGTTGAATGATCTGCGGATACATGCCCATCATCATGGCGCCGGCCTGTTGACGGGCGGCCGAGATCGATCGGCGGAAGACTTCCGCGCGCGCAAATTCCGGCATCTGGTACCAACTCGGCTGCGCAACCCAATTAGAGAGCACCTGCCGTGTAAGCTGACCTGCCGCCATCTGGTACTGATCATAGAGCTTGGGCGGCAGCTTGACGCCACCAACGCGATCGACCGGCACAGCCGGGTGAAGGTCAAGTCGCTTCATTTCCTCAGCAATTGGGGCGGCTGCAGCCGGACGGTGCTGAATGATGGAAGATAGACCTGGTATCGGCAGGTCGCCGCCGTAACCAGCGTTGGTGATCGGCTCGCCCAACCAATCCCGTTTCGGTAACAAATCTTGCCGCACGACCGGGATGTAGTAGCGCAAGCCGTCCACAACGCTCTTGGTCTCGCGCATGTACGGGTCCATGCTGCTGGCGGTCTGACGCTGAAATGAACTCATGGGCAAGAGGCCGCCAGCAAGGTTCGATATATACCTAGCTCCATTACGTGTGGGATCGTTGATCGCGTCGATCAGACCAGCAAGACCCTGGAACCCAACTTCATCCTCAAGAAGCCTACCGGTGGAATGCACTGTCATGATCAGCGCCTTGGTAAGCTCCTCTGAATCCGGCTTCAGATGTGGGATCACTTCCGCAAGATTAGAATGCAAACCAAGCATGGTGCCGAGCGAGCCGAACCGATTGAAGCTATACCACTCGTCGCCGATACGGATCGAATAGGGTTGATGGCCGGTTGCAAGCCATTGGGCACGCTCTTTCGGATCAGTCGGACCAGCGCCAGTCATGCGATCATTGGCCACCATATTAACGGCCCATGCGCCAACAGCGCTGCCAACAACCACTCTGGCAATAGCCATATCCTGCTTGACGGCACCATTCTTACCAAACAGATCAGCACGAGTTTCGGCCGGAAGAAAAGCCGCCGGTGAGTAATCCACACCACGCGACAAAATGTTGAATGGAATGTGAGTGAACGGCATAATGAACTGACCAAGCTTGGTCGCTTTAATCCCCCGCGATATTGCTTTAGCGGCAGGGCCGAGCTCGTTGATATAGGTCAGTCGATAGCCTTCCTCGATGGCGTTATCCATCATCTCTTTAGTGGGATTATCGACGGCGTTCTGCCGGCGCTGCCAGAACGTATCATTTAGCCTTGGGGCTTGCTGATCAACCGGCGCCATTTGTTTGGCGAATTGTTCTGGAGCCTCAAAGGATGGATAGGATTGTCTGGAAACGCCTCCAGATGGCCTGTAAAAATCGGTATCAGGAAACTTCTGATCGAGCCAAGTATTTGGGATGTCTACATAGTGAACTGACTCACCAGGTCGATAGTTCCTGGCGTATTGTTCCGATTCATTTACCCAGCGCCCCCCACCAGAAGTGGGATTATCGCCGCCATGAAAGAAGCGCACGGAATCAGAAGCGACTGGAGGAAGTGGTTGCAGGGTGGCTGGCGGCAATTCCTTAACAGCCGCGCGATAGGCTTGAGCTTCCATCGAAGCCCGGTAACCTAGAAAGTTGAAGAACGAATGAATGGCCGATGCGCCACGAGACGGCAAACCAACAAGCGTTCCGATAGGGCCACCAATTGGCGCTTGTTGAAAAACATTCTTACTTTTTGGTGCGATATTTTGCGCAATCTCACCCGGCAGCGGCGTTTGTAAACCTGTGCGTGCGGCTTTGGCAGCGGCCACGATGGCGTCGGGTGTACCGGCCACCAGTCCCCACATGCGCGCCGCCGCCTCGCCAATGAACACCCCTTCGCTACCGCCAAGCAGACTGCGCCGCACTGTCCCAACGACCCCAGCCACCGGAGTGACAACAGCTGACTCAGCCCCAGCGAATGTTGCATTTGCTATGACATATTTGCCATGCGTAACAAGACCAGAAATCAGCGAGTTTACGTAATACCACATGAACTTGTCCCATGCGGTCGGGATGCGCAAATCGTTCATGAGCCGAGCGGTCTGACTGCGATCGAGCGCATCGACTGCATCAGCGATATCGCGCAGGTCTTTCGGAGTGCGGCCCTTATCCTTGAGGAAGCTTGACAGCCCTTCCTGATCCTTTACGTCACGCAAGAATTCCTGGAACACATTGCCAGTACGACCCCACTCAGCCCGTAAGCCAACCACTTGCTCTACCGCCAGATCACGCCGCATGATGGCTTCCTGCAGCTTGATCAGATTTTCTGGCGAGCCGTCGGCCCTGACGTTGCGCGCTGCTTCTTTGACGTTCTCCGTCACCTGCAACATAAGCTGCATAGAGGTGCGGACATCATTATCGTTTTTAAGAAAGCGCCCTAGTTTCGATTGATTGATTTCCCCAGGCTCAACACCTGCGGCAGTTGCAATGTCTTCAACTTGACTCAACCGAATGTTGCCCTGGCGCGCAACCGGAAATTCGCCTTTCTCGTCAGCCGCTTCGCGAATAAGCTGCTTGACATCATCTGGCGTTTCAAGCTTGCCGACAAAATGCTCGAACCGGTCACGCCATGGATTGCCAGTCGGTTGGGGTGGTTCCACTCCAGCCCCAGGGCCGCCACGCGCTGGCGGGCCTGCACCACCTGTACCACCGCCACCAGTAGCTCGCGCTGCCGCCTCTGCTGGCTTACCTTCCGTCAGCGGAACCTTTGGCGGTCCAATGACGCCAAGATCACGCGCCGCATCCAATATCGGCTGACCATTGACGTGAGTGATCTGAACTGCATTCGGATCAAATACGGAATAGACGCCATGCTCGCGCGAGGTTCCAGCAAGACCAGCATCTTGCAAAGTCTTTGCGGCCTCGTCAGCACTACCAGCTTCCCGCAAAGCATCCCAAGCATCGGCGCCAGAACGCTCATCAATAGTGACGCCAGCCCTTCCAAGCGCGTCTTTGGCTTTATCGCTCTGCGCCATCAGAGGTTTATCAAGGTTAAGGAAATCATCCGGACTTGCCTTGACGGAAACCTGATAGAGAAATCCTTTTCCGCGTTCCTCGCCACGGCCTTGGCGATAGCGCTCAGCCAAGTCACTGTCGGCGCTAACATCAACAGTCTTTGTATTGAATTTACCGAATTCACTTGGCGAACCATGAAAGGCAACAATGCCACTAGGATTGCCCTCGCCGGCCAAATACTTCTCCAGCATCTGCCGGCCGCGAGCGCTTTCTTCTGGTGTCGGCTTGTCGATGGGCCCCGGCCCAGCCTTGGCAGGATTGCCATCAGGATAAGTTCCCTTGAACAAATCCGGTGGCACACCTGTTAATTCTTCTGCAATAAGACTATAGCTTTTCTTTTCAGTTTGCTTTGCGGCGTTCGCAATTTTCGCAGCCTCCGCACGATCGACATGTCTACCAGTACTAGTAATGAACCCCTCGGATTTGTCCGCTTCTTCTTCCGTCATTTCATCAATTAATTGCTCTGGTTCCTTTCCGACTTCCTTGCTCGCCTTTTCAAGAGCTTCATAATGGCTTGCTCCTGTGTATGTTTTCCCTTTATAAAAAACAGCAGCTCCTTTAATTGTTTCTTGAATAGCGCCAGCCGCAACACTGTCGGAAATGGGACGGGAAGCGATCTTGTTAAGGATATCTGTATATTCTGCCTCGACCTTTTCCGGGTCCATGCCATGCGAACGATACCACGCATCCTCAGCCACCTCACCGAAGTTCCAAAATGCCACCTTCAATGCGGTCGCTTGGTCCATGCCGCCCTTTACCAAAGCGTCAATAACGAACTCCTCGACGTTCTCATGAACAGCCGATGGTTCTGACGTATCAAAGGTCACACCATCAACCGTCATCGTCTTGGGAAAATCCCTGTCACGGTACAGCGTAGGATTATCGACTGGCGTCGATCCGCCCAGGCTATTCGGGATCGTGTGGGTATCATCGACTACCGGATTGTCGATAACGGTCTTTAAGATCGGATGATCAAGTATCGCATCAATCAGCGGATCGCTAGTCTTGGCCGCCTCCGATCGCAATACGCCTGGATTGGTCGAGCCTTCGATCGGCTTAATGTCTACCGGCTTCACAAAGGGCTTCGGTTCTGAAAGCGGAACGCGCGGTATCCCCATCGGATGGGGTGAACCCATAAAGGCATCCGGAATGCTGGGAATATCTGGAGGAATACCGCGAGAAATGGCAAGGGCTTGCGTGCCGCGATAAAGCGCCACCGGCGATCTAGCAACCGCCTCAATGCCAGCCGCTAGCGGCACCATGAATGCTTGGTTGAAAGCCATGAACGGCGTGTTCAAGTCCTTCGACGGCAGCACCTTATTCTTGGCGAGCCAAGCCTTGCTGTCATCCGATAGACCAAGACTTTCAATGGGTCCTATGCCCTCACTGAAGCCTTCGCCAAATGCGCTGAGGCCCTTCATAATGTGGTTAATGTTGGGAACAAGCCTTGATACCTGACGATCAGATTCAGGCATGTCAAAGAAATTCTGCCGCGGATCATCGTTCACATCAAACGGATTCGGCTTATTTGGCTGATCGTCAAATTGGTCAAAAGCGTTTGCCATCATTTGCCCAAAATTTTCTCAGCTTGCCCAGGACCAAATTTGAGATCAAAGTCACCACGCATCGACGGATTGTTCTTGAGCATCTTAATATCATCTGGCTTGATTGGCCGGCGCTGTGACTCTTTCGGCAATATATTTCCCAAGTTGCTAACATCACCCGGCGCAATCAGACCATGAGTGATGCGGTCGATAAACATCTGCTGCGGCTCACGGCGGTATGGCGCCATCACCTGACTGATCATCGAGTTCGGGTCACGAAGATCAAGCGCATTTGGCGGCAGCGTGCCAGCGCGTGCCATACGCTGATATTCAGGAATGAACGCTGAGACGAACTTACCAAACGCCTCGTGGCCCTGCGGGTCTGTGCCGAGCAAACCCTTCACCGACTCGATGGTATCGCGCCAAACTGGACCGGTGAGAGGCTTATCCTCAACGGCCTTGCGTAGATTCAACAAGTTCTGAGCGTCATAGCGATCGAGTTTGTCTTGTGTCTCTGCCTTGAAGATATCCACATCGGTCGTTGGATTATCGGCTGAGAAAATGCGCGTGTAAAGATCGGTCTTTATTTCAGGATCGGAAGCGACCGTCGCTTTCTTCTCCCGCAATTGAGCTTGCCCCCAATTGATAAGAGCCTGTGCGGTTAGGGCAGCGTTTGGTGCATCGGGATTATTGCGAACAAGATCAAGAGCATCATTAAAAATATTCGGCTTGATGGTCAACTTACCAGTCGCCGGATCGGCCTTCACATTATCAGCTATGATTTTAGATTGCCGTTGTTTTACCGCATCGTCGTCCTGTTGACGCTTGAACGCTGCGGCCTGCTTGTCTGTCAGGTCGTTGGCCTTGGCTTGCGTCTTGGCGGCCTTGGCAAGAGTCTGAATTTCAGGACCTGTAATGTACTGTGGATATCTGCGCGCCCATTCTTCAGCCGTCTTTTCTGGATCACTTGACCTTGCAATTGCGCCCATCGCGCCAGCCTTAACAATGATTTCCTTATGTTGCTCGGCAAGCTCTGTCTTAGCTCTTCCTGCCGCCGATCCCTTGACATTGCTCGTATCAACCAGCGCCCCGATCGACGTATCGACCCCCTTAAGAAGATGATCGACAGATGATGGATCGCCCCATGCAGTATTTGCCGTTGTATTGCCAAGGGTGCGCACATTGGTAGAGAGCGCCTGCGCAGCCATCGTGCTTATGTCGGCCGACGTCTTCTCATACATATGGTTGAGAAGATCACGGGTCTGCGTCTGTGCGAACTTCTGCCCACCCTCAGTCTGAAACGTTTCACCCCACTTTTGCAGCGTCGGCGTTAGCGATTCTTCGATAAACTTCTGCCGTACCGATGGATCATTCGGATCGGCATTCTTGGCAGTGTCGTTCCACTTGTTAGTGAGATCATCCTGCATCAATGCGAATGTACCGACACCCTGACTGATCTCGCGGTGCGTCTGGTATTGCACCGCCGCGTCACCGGCATCCCGAAGGGCACTACCTAGCTGTTGCCCAGCCCTATTCGCAAAATCACGCAAACTCTCAGCGCGCTGATTGAAGAACGCGCCAACCCGCCGGCCTTCCTGCACACGCGATTCGGTGCCGCGGTCAGTCGGCTGGATGTTCTCTTTGTTTACATATTCGACAAGTTGGGGCATGAGGTCCTCAGAGCAACGTAGCTATGCCGGCCGCAACCTTGATGCCGCCAGTGATGAAGCCAAATTCGCTTGTCTTACTTGCAAGGTTTTCCTCCGAAGCGGCGGCCTGACGTGCGGCACTCGCCATGTTCATATAGCTGTCGTGCTGCTCTTGGTATCCGGCCTCAGTAATCAGGCCTTGTTGCCCGATGATAGCCTGCGAGAGAGCACCTTGCGAAGCCGATGAGCGCAAGAGATCAAGCGCGCTTCCCGACTCCGCAAGGCCGCCACCAGCCACCCCGGCCTCCTGCTGACTGATCGTCTGGTAAATCTCGCGTTCGTTCTGGGCTTCCTTCACCGCCGTTTCGGTCTTGGTATAGTTCTCATTGAGCAGCGCCAACTGCGCCGCCATGTCATACGAACGGGCTTCCGCAAGATCACCCTGCGCCTTGATCTTCAGGCTCTCGGAAGTGAGCTGCGATGAAAATATGTCCGACGCGGCACCAGAGAAATCAGAGAATGTCTGTTGACCGAACGCCATGGCTCACTCGTCAACCGTTTCTATGAAACCGCCGATATTGGCGATGTTGAACGGATATGGCCGCTTCAATTGCCAGCAAACCATCCCATCAAAGCTATAAGTGTCCGTAAGGGTGTCCTTGTAGATACCCGTAAATTGCTGATTCACCGCAAGCGCTGTATCGTTCGGTTGGCGGAACTTAGCCGGATCGACCTTGGCAAATGTAGTACCGAACGACACCCCAACACCAGCGCCCTCAAGCTGAGCTGCAATCTTGTGATTGCGGCGAATCTTCCCAACCGCTGGGCCGTTACGGGCACCGCTCTCTTGTGGAGTTGCGGGACGAACGAGTTGGCCCTGAGACGTGAAAGTGAAGCCAACCAGCATTTGCGACAGACTGAGGCCGGCGGCAAATACCGATGTAAACAAACCATTGGCGGTACCAGCTGATATGCCATCCCCATAAGGGACAATGATCGACCCATTCGTTACCGTGTAATCGCCGCAATCGAGGCCACCAAGCCATGCCGTTACCGTCTTTCCGTTGAGATGCCACAGGCCATTGAGCGTCAAACCGCCATAGGGTACGGGTGTCACGTTGCTGGTTGTGGTCGAGGTCGGATTAACGGCATCATCCAGGTAGGTCGCCTGAATGAGCGTGTTGCCCTCGTCAACCGTATCCGTCATGACCTCGACGTGGTAGATACCAGTACCGCTGTCGAGCGTGACCATGGTGAGAGCATCGAGATTTCCACCAACCGACGGTCCCGAACATATACTCTGAACCGTGCGCCCTGAACCAAGGTTGTGCCGGTGCCATCCGTTGATGGTCGGTCCGGTGGAAGTGGCGAGAGTATCCCTCTTGTAGGTCGCCCCGAACCAAGAACCATCAGAATTGCGGCCCCAAATGACAGGAACAACCGCCTGCGTGTAGGCAAGTTCTGCGACTCCCGGCTTGGTAATGTGCAGGGTGTCCTTGGCCAGGTTCGGCGACGCGAACTTTCCTGAGTAGACATCCGTGAAGTACTCCATCACTTTGCGGGTATAGCGCTGCACAAACACATTGGTGTGGTCGGTCTTGCGCGGTTCCACGTTGGCGCAGCCTATGCGGGTCACACGATGCGCACCGATGTTGATTGCCGACATGGCGCCGGCCGACGTAGCCGAAATCAGCCACTCGCCCGCCTGCGTGCCCATGATGATGCCCTGTAGGTCCGGCGTGAACCAGAAGATAGGATTGACGCCATCAGAATTAACAGTTCCGGTGATGGCGTTCGCAGCACCAACGACACCGTTCTGGTCAGTCGGAGCGAAGTTCAACGTAGTGCCAACAAGCCCATTCGAGACTGACGCATCGAAACGGTTGCCAATCGCCCCACCAAGCCAAATGCGGCCCTCATGATAGGTGCCGCAGGTCGGCCAGGCGGTCGTATTCGAATACGCACCTAGCCGCCATGTGTTGATGGCTGAAGTATAGAGCAGCGGCGGCCCAAGGATTTCTACATTGATCGCATTGCCGCCTCCCGTACCAGGCGGATTGAAAAATTGAACCTCCGCAGCCGCAGTCACTAGTATTAAGGTAGAAATAGAATTGACGGCCGACCAATTAACAGACCCGCTGCCAACCAGCTCTATCCAAACGTAATTCCATGCCGTAACCTGATCATTAGATACTATAGTAACCGCCTGTGTCGCTGGCGGATTGGTTACCGATCCAAGCAATGTACCATCCGATGGAGAAGCAGGAGCCGATGCATTAGCCCGTAAATTCAATGTTACATTCTGAGTCAAATTAGAAAACACTGTAATGCCGCCGCTGAAGGGGGCCGAGCTGGTTATTGCAGTATTAAATCCGTCATCAGTGGAAGGAAAGATAGTAGCATTCTGAATCTTCTGAGCCGCTGCTCCGGTATAGTTTTTGCCAACATAGCCATCGTTAGCCAGTGAAAAGGTGCCAGAACCGCCGCCAATCCCTACATTTGAAGAAGTAGTCGATGTTATTTCCGCCGACTGATTAGCTGACTGGCTAGTGACATTATCAAATGCAGCAGCAATCCCGCCTCCTTGTGTCATATTTCCAATATTTACGGAACCGGCCAGGTTCTGTGCAATTTGATTAGCCAGCCCTGTTATTTTACACCAGGTCCAAACTGCCACAGTCTGGATAGGTGTTGTAGAGGAAGGATTAAGAGGAGCAGAAGGAGCATAATATCCCGCAACAGTCACAGGAATAGAGAATTGCGGCGACAAAGCCCAATTAGTTACATCCGTGCCAGGAATCTTGTTCGTGTTGGAAGTCAGTGAAGTCCAATAGGTTCCAGCATAGGAGACTAGATTGCCTGCTACATAAGCAGTAGCAGAATTCCAAATGGCCGGTTCCGATCGTAACCGAATCAATCGACCAACATCTGTTCCCAAAAATCCTTGGCCATTGTTGATGGCCGCGCCGACACTAGTAAATTGCCACGCAGATGGATTTCCAGCAGGCGTCAAATTCACATTATTGTCTATGAGCGACACGTAATTGATAGCTGCTGAATTTACAAAATCGCCTATCTTGTATGCTTGGGTTGATATCCAGGAAGGGAAAGCCAATGTCAGCGTAACGTTGCCAGACAAAGCACCAGGAATAACCTGCACGCCGTTGGTGAACGGATCAAGATATGGGCCATCGAGAAACGTCAATCCAGCAATACTGAATTGTGCATCGACGCCACTGGATGGCGGCGTTGTGACACTGAGAAGCTGCGGCGGGATTGCGGCCTGGAGCAGCACCGCAGTGGTTTCGGCCTGCACGGCGCGCAAGGAAGCCCAGGAATTGCCAACATACGGCGATACAAGTTCATGAATGCGCAAGGCCGTTAGAGCACCGCCGGGCAATAATGTGAACGTCGAGCCGTCGATATTCGCGCCGGTCATCGCGTCCTGCAACGAAAAACGCGTCGGACCAACCACAGTAATGGTAAACTGCCGGTTTGCCAACAATGGCACTCTGGATAGATCGCCGGCAAAGATCACGGTGGTGCCGGTTGCCCAACCCGACACATCGATCTGTACCACCGCAGGATTGGCCGACGAAATCCCCAATACAGTATGGACATCATTCGTCGTTATAAGCCGTAAGCCCTGACGGAAACGGATGAAGCCGTTGGTGAATTCGATTGTATCAGCCGTGGCCGCAGCAAAGTCCCACTTTATGACGCGACCGACGGCGCCGCCGCGGGTATGACCCGCAAACATCGTTCCAGAACGCCTGACCCAACCACCCGCTTCGGTCGGATGGCCGTTGACGCAAACGTTCAACCAAGTACGGTATTCGCGGTCAGTAATGCGGCCCTGAGCAAGCTGTGACTTCTCGCCGCCGGCAAATGAATCCTGAATGTAGGATGCGTTCGCCATATCAGAGCCTAGCTGTTACGAAGTCATCTTCTGGAGGTTCGGTGGCGCCAGTCTCGATGCCATTGACCGTTCTTGCCTCTCCCATCGTGTCTTTATAGAGCTTGAATATTTGCTCGACCTTCGTGATCGATTGCGTCAGGATCGGCATGACCTCGATCGCAATGCGGCACGCGAGACCCTCACAGAACATGGGGTCCATTAAGGTCACATCGGTCACGTCAACCACAAACCGCAAGATGATCGGGATTGCATCCCACGAGACGATGTAGTTGCCCTCGAAATTCCAGTCTTCATATGGAAGCGCGGACGGCGCGCCTAGTTTTGATGTCGAGCCTTGCTTGGGATCACGTGGCGCCTGTCTCAGGAAACCAGCCGGCAGGCGGAAAACATTGCGAGTCCGGTCCTGCGTTACGGGACCAGAGTTGAGGGGATAGACAATGTTGAGCTGAGCGAGCCCAACACCGGTTGGGAATGCAGCACCACCGATCTGTCGCCATTGCTGGTTACCTCCGCCAAGCGTAAAGACACTCGTCCACGGGTTAAGTATTCCGGTGCTGACCCAATGAACACCGGCATCGGTGGTCGGATCGTGTCCAAGATTTCCGTTGGCCAGTGATTTATAGATAACGCCATCCGAACCTCCGACGAGATTGTTGATTGCATACGTGGTGCCGACCGCCCACAATAGCGGCGCGTTAGCAGGATTGTTGCCGCGGTTGATGTCGATCAGGCTCATGTAACTGACGCCACCCGTCATGGCGACCCAAAATATCGAGCCCACAGCGTTGGGGAAATTGCCGGTGTTATTGCCGGCAATCGACACGTACTCGACCGTATTGAACAGCACTATGTTGCCGATCTGATAGGTGGTTTGCTGAGACCATTCGCCTACAGGAGAAGCAAAAGACGGTATGGGAGATACTGAAGAATTTGCCGGAACCAACAAACTTGACAGCGTAATGATCGGCACAAGTGCCCATTGGGTTGGGCTTACATTAGGGGCGTTGTTGAGGTTGCCGTTGGTAATAGACGTATAGATATTTCCATCGGTAAAGCTGATGGTCTGACCTTGTGCGTAAGTCGTCAGGCTCGACCAGGCCTGAAACGCCTGCACGACTTGATTCTTGAAATAGACGGTCGAGATCGACCACTGGTTCGGCAGCGATGGATCAAGCGTATTGCCCTCAACCAAAGACATATAGATGTTGGCAGTACCGTCGCCAGGTGCCGTATAGACGACCTCACCCGCGAAGTAGCTCTGCGAGGAGTCATAAAGCATCGCGGTCAAAGGACCGAAGTACGGTTCCCACGCAGTCGTGTTCAGCGGATCATTGCCCTGGTTGTTCGGGATTCGCGATTGCCAAACGTTGTTGGATTGATCGGTAACCAGCGAACCGACGAAATAGGTGGTGCCCTGTACCCACAACGTCGGTGCCAGCAATAGCGTATTCTGATCAACCGGCCTAATGACCGCCTTGCGGATGGCGAAGCGCCAGACATTGCGGCGCAGCTCGGCATCACGGAGTTTGTCATAGACGAAAGAGACCTGGCGCGCGTTCTTGGAAATCTCGTTGAATCCCAAGAATTGATCCATCATCTCAGCACCGCAATGTTGCAGCGCCCGATTGCCAATATCTACGGGAGTAAAGAATGCGGTCATGGCACGTTCAGCGTCGCTGATAACCCCCAATGTATGCCCGCGCAGCAATCAACAGTGGGAAACGTGACTGGCATGGCTCCAAACGTCGGCATGGCAGCCCACTTGGCCTGACCGGAGGATTGATCGACGGGAAATGTCAGATCGCTGCTGCTCGGCTCGTAGGCCAACCAGTAAGTTCCTGCCGGAATAGGCACATTGCCAACCAGTTGAGTATTCCGACCAGCAATTGGCGTGAACGTCCCGGTCTGGACGACGATCTGGTTATCCAACGTGTAGACGCCAAGGCGGAGCTGGCCGGCAGGATTTGTCACGCAGAACGATAAACTCTGGAGCGTTCCGGCCTGCGCCAATGTCGCGGCTTGCACTAAGAGAAAGCCGCCGTTGCCGCCGTCAGTGCCGGTGAGATTGCACGATGTCTCGCCCATCGTGATCATCGTCGGAGGCGGCGGCGAGGAGCAGATGGCGGTGGTGCCGCCGTTCAACCCCACGCACGCCCACGCCCCGTTGGAAACGGCCGTGGGCGTGCCGGCGCTGCATGATCCGATCGTCGAACCACAGACCCCATTAACCGGAGATTGTGAAGTACAATCAGTCGGCGTCGGAACAGGCACCGTCAGCGGGCCTATGACTGGAACCACCGGAACCGCAGACCCGACTCCAGGAACCGGACACGACTGCGAGAACGCCGGCTCAGTCCAATTTGCTAAGGGCCAGAAACTCAGAATGAGCGTGAACGCAGCCCGTTGCAGGGCCTTGATCTTCCTCGTGGCCGGTTTCATGTCTCCCATCTTCGCGCACATCACGCATCTCCCATTCGACGTGTAGCGGCCATCAAAATGACCATGACGACACGGATCACCGGTAAAATACCGCTGAAGCTTGCGGGAGCGCGCAACATCGCGGCTGATTTTGACCATACCACATCAATGGCAAAGTGTTGCATTACGGCAACGCACCAAGATTAGGATGGCGGATTACCAGGAATACTCGTCATCGTTCCCATTCCGCCAATAATATAGTTGGCATATACAGCCGTTGTCGGCGGCGGTGGAGGCGGTGTCGGCAAAATAAGGGTCAAATTAGGTAGCACCGGCCCCATCCTCCATGGATCAGGCGTATCCGGAAGCGGCCAAGAAAACTGACGGAATGGTAGCGCATCGTGACCAATTAGATTGAGGTTGAAAGACCACGTCCAAGATCGTCGAGGGTCAGGCTCCGTCGCAATGGGGAGAGGCCAGTCCGTCTGCCGAAACGGCATAGCAACAACCACCGTGAGCGGCAAAAAATTAGGCAGCTGATCCGTCTTGAGCAGCGGAGGCGCCTGCGGCAATGGCCAGTCAATCTGCCTAAAAGGCAGATGATCCTGGCCAATCAACGTCAAGGGAAAAGACCATGTCCACGAGCGCCGCGGGTCAGGCTCCGCGGCCATTGGAAGTGGCCAATCGGTCTGCCGAAATGGAATGACGACGATCGGGGTCAACGTCGTCTGCAAAAGACTGAGCGTCCAGCTGCGACGCCAATCCGGCTCCGCGGCTACTGGCAACGACCAATCGCGCTGCCGGAACGGGAGCTGATCCTGGCCAATCAGATTGAGATTATAAGACCATGTCCACGAGCGCCTGAAATCCGGATCGCTAAAGCCAGGATTCGGCAAAGGCCAATCGCGCTGCCGAAATGGAAGCGCATCCTGACCTAGAAGAATCTTGCGGTTGTCCCACTCCCACGATCGTCTTGGATCAGGCTCGGGACTTGCCGGAAGCGGCCAGTCGCGCTGCCGGAACGGAAGTTTGTCCTGACCAATAAGAAGCTTGCGGTTCTCTCCCCATTCCCACGAGCGTCTCGGGTCAGGCTCCGGATTACCCGGCAACGGCCAATCAGTCTGCCGAAACGGGAGTTTGTCCTGACCGATTAAAAGCTTGCGATTGCCGCCCCATTCAAACGAACGATATGGATAAGATTCCACGAACTGCGGAAGCGACCAATCACTCTGATGAAAAGGCGCAGCAGCCCCGGCGGCAGTGCCTTTTATAGTCACCGCCCAAGCAATCCATTGTGTAGATGAAGCTATAGTTGCAGTAGTCGTAAGAGCAGCATTACTCGATAAGACTTTATGACCGCCGTCTCCTGGATTGATAAACCCATCATCAGTGAAGCCGCTGGTTGTCGATGTTATCGTGTCATAGGACGCAAAAAATTGAATGGCCGCATCATTACTATTTGTTAAAGTAGCTGTTGCACCACTACTCGCCGCGGTTCCAGTTCCTGTAGCTTCTACAACTTTATCAAAACTGGCACTAGACAAGCCGCTTATTTCATACAAATACCAAGTGCCAACATTGCTCCCTGTAGAACCAATGTGGATGGTAAAGGTTGTGACTCCTGCTGTCGGCGCGAAAAAACCAATGACAGCAGTGTTGTTTAAATTGCTATCGTTTTTATTTCCGAGACCGGAATCAGTCGCAGTATCGCTGGAAGAGTCAGTGACGGTAAGAGCTTGGGTTACATCCTGACTTACAATAGCAATGACGACGAGGTTACCGGCCGTGACGCCAGATGTAAATACCGCATTAACAGAGGTTTGCAGCGTACCCCAACTGCCGGTTTTTACCTGAACAAATGAAGTCACTTAAACCAACTACCAGCCACGAGAAGTTGCTATTCCAGTCAAAACAGAGTTAACCTGAAAATCAATGTCACTATCTAGAATATTGCCTCCCGGAATATTTGGGTTGGCCAAGCAATTTGTGCGGTTTGTCGCATTTGCCAACACAGCCATGGCAAGCATGGCAAGATCAACATTACCCGTGAACAGAGCCCCGGCGAACGCAAGCCGTTGGACATGACTCACCGGCGCAAAATTGATGACATCTCCGAGAAGAAGTCCGCCACCAACGACAGCATTAGTCAACGTAACAATGGTGGCAGTAACTGCCCGAACAAGCGTTCCGGCCGGAATAATAGCTGCTCCATATAGATCACTCACGGACATGCCGACGAGGACACCCGTCGTCGATGCAAAGGTCAGAACACTTCCTGTTGGCACTGCAAGAGTAGCAGTAAGCGGTAAAACTTCAGTTCCCACTGCGATTGCCGCATTGATAAATCGAAAACGACAGCGACCCTGAAATTGCTCGCTGGTATAGCTAGCACGCAAAACTTCATTATCACTAGTGTCAGTCATGACAACTAACTCCTAGTACGGCTCGTAGATCACATCGACGTTAGCCGAAGATGATACGCCGCCACGACCGCTGTCATTGAAGATCACAGCCTCTTGAAACGGCGTCGCCGTACCGAAAATGCTGAACTGCTGAGTCGGCGCGAAGTTGATACGCAACTCGCCACCAAAAGCATTGAAGCCGCAATTCTTCTTCGTATCAGCCGCGGCGCTCGATGGTGTCGGGTTTGTGGTCGCTGCCACAATAAAAGTCTGCACCGGAGCAGCGAGCGCGGCGGTTGCCGGGTGATGTCCACCATCCGAGTTCGGTGACGCTAACGCCGTTTGCGCACCAGTCTCGTTGGTGCTCACCCTGGCCAACACGCCACCCCAAACAGCGCTCGCTGTCGATATGCCGACACCAAGAATTTCAAGAATATCGACCAACTGCGTCGCCGACGCAGCCTTAAGCGCCATATACTGCGATGCGGTTACTGCTGACCCAAGAGCCGTTGCAGTCGTGTAGGCGATTGAGGTTTGGAAAGTGCGCTTTGCCATGGCTTACCCTCTAGGATCAGCTCTTTAACCTGCTGAAACGGTCGATGCACATAACCAGGTCTGCGGCGGTCGGCATCACACCAATCGCAGATATAATGGTTGGAGCAGTGCAGGCAGGTAGCGCGCTCGCGCGTGCGATCCGGGTTCTTGATCAGCCGCCGATCGCAGTGCGAACACGTCAAGATCGCTGCTTCGAATACCTTACCTTCCTTGCAGTCCGCAGGGTTGTAACCGAACAGACGCGCTTGCGCTTCAGTCAAGCCTGGCGAAGCCTTGTGGCTGACCCAGATTTCACCTTCATGTGCGCGCTGTGAGAAAACCATACCTCACCTCGCTAATGCAGCGGCAGCCAACACAGGCGCCATATGCTTCTGAAACTCAGCAGTGCGGCGTTCGAGATCGGCATGCGATTCCGCTACCTTGGATTCGCGTTCGGTCAACGCAGTCTCACGAACCGCATGGGAAGCTTTCGCAGCCTCTACTTCCTTCTGATGCGCTATCATCGCAGCCGCATGCGCGGTCTGCTTCACCCGAAAATCATCCTCGCGCTGTTGAAGCGATGCGACGGCCTGAGCATGAACATCAATCCGCCAGCGAAGATCGGCCTCTGCCTTAGAAAGACGGTCCTCTACCTCATCGCGATGAGCCTTGGCCTGGGCGGCAAGTTTGTCAGATTCAGCCTTGTCAGCCGCCGCTTTCTGCCCCAACTCGATACCGCTCTTGTGAAGCTCTACGGCGGCATCTTTTTCTGTGCTGATCTGCTTCAGAAAGTCTGCCGCTTCCTTAGCTTTCTGATTGCCAATCATATCAAGCAACGACCACATGCCACGCATCTCGCTGGGGGTCACATCCGGCATTATGGTGTTCTGAAATGGCATCGCTCGCCTACAATGCAGTTGCAATCACGGCGACTTTGAACGCCTGACCTTTGGGAACACCAAAGTATTCCGTCTGATTTGCCGCCATACGGGCGCTGGAGTTCGCCAATGCTGTTGGATTCGTTCCGAATAGAACCGAGCAAAGCGCATCGGTGTTAAGGCGAACGAATCTCGTATTGGTGTTGAATGCCGAAGACTGTAAAGAACCTGCGCCGATCACAACTGTCTGCTCAGCCAATGGCGGCTGAGCAGCGAACTGCCCGACCCGGCCGGCCGGACCAATCTCAACCTCGGCAAACTCGGTAATATAGAGAA
>WNFI01464606.1_pt1 | contig 45418 bp, 60 predicted proteins | sample 5400471 | NCBI WGS metagenome assembly WNFI01 (sample SAMN13153348, study PRJNA577476) | soil metagenome | isolation source: 100 cm saprolite on Douglas fir-dominated hillslope | place: USA:California | collected 2013-09-17 | reverse complement strand
CCAACTAGAAAACACAAAGGTATATAACCATGCCTTGTTTATATATATCTACAGTGCAAGCGCGCTGGTGTGGCGAAACGGTGCACTACAATCGCCGAAGAATGGATGATGAGCACGGCCACTTCTCGGACGTGTGTGGCCACTTCCCGCAAAAGTATACCCCTTGGAGCAGACCAATCTGTGCGCCGAGCGGAGCGGGGGGGGGTTAATAGCCAGTCGAGGGCACTGGCTACCCCCTCACAGGCCATGTCGATGCGGGACTGCTGCTCGGAGTCGGAGGCGGCGTTGATCCAGCTTGCCACATCCGGAAAGTCGACGCGCTCCACTGCAAGGCACTCCATACCTTCCCAAGAGAAGCACTCATAGACATCGGCAAATGCGCGGTTCATTCGGAGAGCCTTTTAGTGCCTAGACAAAGGCCTGTGTATCGCCTTCGTTGAGGATGCTCGTTTGGTTGAACGACATAGTGTGAATGAACTTGACACGGGGCCCATTTCCAGTTCTCTTGGAGATTCGAACGGCATGAGAATTAGCGAGGAGAGCCAGATCAAAGGAAAGAGGGGAAGTAGTCACTGGTATTGGCTCCTGCTTCTCCTTTACATTTCCGATGTAGCGCCATGCATTGCATCCACAGCCCTATGCCTCAGCGCCCAACTCGATCAATCAGCGGCAGAGCTGCATTCTCCCGTATAAAGATCGGGAGTTCTTTCCGAAGAAATCTTACACGCAGCGTATCGTCGACGCACTGAAGGATTGAGGACCGACGCCGACCTACCTGCACGCAATTCTTTACTAGTACACTCAATAAGCCGTCCTCGCAATGTACTCTCAATCTTCTCAGTGGTAAGACAGCTCTCACCAGGATTAGGCCCAGTTAAATTCCCATATTCGACCGTTATAATTAAACGCATTTCGGCTACGGAAGCAAATATTTTCCCCCAAAGTCAGAGATGTCGGTAGCCTCTTTACTACTTTCCCTTACCGATTAGCCAATGGCAAACGCGGTGTCCTCGCGTTTCAACGCCTTCATGAACCATCCTGTCATGGTTAAAGATCCTGTCTTTACTCTCAGTGGGCCTTGGTTGCGGCAGGTTTGAAGGATATCAACCGTCCCGTTGAGAACCTTAGCGTCTCACAGAATACCGGTGAGTAATGTCTCTTTATTTTATGGCTGTGGCTTCGCTCATATGCTCTCGCCGTAGCCTTGACAGCGACCGGCTTTATCTGGGTTCGGTACTGTATGGTTATCACACCTGTCAACTACCCTCTGGCAGCTGTATGGATTGTCTTACCCGGCGCGGATCTCGTACTGATTACCTTGTGTTAGGTCAACTTCTTCCTTGGGTCAACAGGGCTTTACCAATTGAGTCGCATTTGGAAGTACGTCCACTCAACATCTCAGTGCCAGCTGATAATCACGCCTACCAAAATATTACAGTTATCGGCGAGCACACCCCGAGCCTGCCGTTGCACAGACTTGATTCTAGTGCCTTATTCACATGCAGCCCAATAGACACATTTACAATCATGGTTTAGCTTTGTGTTGACAGATCATTAAACTTCAGACGAAACTAAACGGACGGAGAGGGTAATTCTCGCGCCCGCGAGAAATTCAATTAGAGGATACATGCATCATGATATATTCTGAGTCTAGGCAATGGAAGACCTTGTATACGGCGTTACCGTCAGTGTGTAGGCCCAATTAATGTAGCTAGGTGTGGCATGAGACTTTAGAGGTATGATGAAGAGAAAGGGAAAAAAGAGTATTTTGAACTGAGAACGACGAGCAAAGTACGCAGTATGCGAGAACATGGAAGATCATAAAGCAGTGAATGGAATACGCTAGGGTAATGCAGAATAAGTGTGTGCGTGAGGACATCCTTGAGATGAACGAGAGGAATGACATGATTTGAGTTGTCGTGACGATGAAAACAGACTGGGAAAAGAAACAGAACCAAATCAAAGAGCCACTTCCATATTGCCATGACTATGGCCATCAGATTAAGATGGAACCAGAACAAAAAAAAAAATAGGGATTCGTAGACCTCTAGATATTGCGGTCTAAGCTCCAAAGCCTGGAGTGCCCGCAGTAGCTTTCCGGACCATCTAGAACGTGGGGTGTCAGCTCCGAGGGGCAAAAAGGGCGATTTCTCTCACCTCCTTGGCCCACTTAATGGTCCGCTTGCCTTCTTGGGTCAGACCTCTAGGCTTCGATTTCACAAGGTTGTTGACAACCCATTCTGCTAACAGTTGATCACGAATCTCTCCGTTGGGGAAGGCCTCCGCCAAATCACCAACAAGACCCATCGCCTTGATGTAGACCGTATCGCTTCGATCCTCGTCTTGGCAAGTGCGCTTCAATAAGTCGATTACGCCAGGAACGTAAGGCAAGATGAGATGTGCTAGATGGAGAACGTAGTTAAGACGGTCAACGAACTAAATACAGAGGTGCACTACTGACCCTTGTTGCTTCCCTTCAAGCCAGACACGATACCGACTTCAGCCTCGATGATCGTTTCTCGGAGTTGAGCAACATGATCAATAGAATCATAGTCCAACTAGGAAAAAACTCAATGTCAACTATTGCACGACAACAAGCTATGCCTACCGGATTGGCGTTGTACTCTCCAGCCTGATTCAAGACAAGCATCGTTGTCTCTAGGTAAGGCTCATAGGCTCCACCGATTGCAAGGGCGACATCACCGAAGCATCCAAGGACACCCAACTTGACATCGCGACCAACCGTAGGTATTTGCAAATTCTCCAACAGAGCATTCATGAAAGCATTGCAGTACTGTGCGGAATTCTCGCCGAGAGCGCGGCAGACATCACCAATGATACCAATAGCAATTATGCAAAGGTGCTGATCCTCGGTGGCTCTGAGTGCAGGGTAGAGGTAAGGGAGGAAGGCCGGGAGGTACGGCTGGAAGTCCGCCTCGAGAGCAGAAGCCATCGTTCCAACCACCAAAAAAGCGTCCTCGAGCACAGTGGATTGTTTTCCTGCTGACTGAACGAGCTGGAGGGTATTCGTCATGATACGATCCGCCAGTGGCTTGATCTCCGTGCCTAGTTTTCGAATTGCAGCCTAAAGAGCTGAGATCAACACCAAGGGAAAAGGGCGCATGACTGAAACCGACCATCAAGATGCTGCAAAAGTTGCTCTGCAATTCGTTCCAATTGGTGCGGTCGTCAAGCCCCAGGATCTGATTTTGCATGGCAAGTAGCTGCTCCTGACGAGCAAGAATAGCAAGAATAACCTGTGACACAATAGGCAGCGTATCTTGAGCAGAGTGTGTGACGAAAGCGCTCATCGTCTCGTATGCAGCGGTGCGGTAGTTAGATTCATTCGTAGGTCTAGAATAGATGGTAAGATGATAAGATACACAGAAAGGAATGAAAGGGGCTTACTTTTCAGTCACATGCATTAACGCGGTGATGACACCTTCATAGTATCTCGACATGGACCCAGTTGGTGAAATGACGTCCTCCTCATAGTTATATCCAGTAAGGTTATCTACCAAAGTCTGTAGAGCCCAAGCACAATTGGCAGAGATACGGGGTTTGTCTTCAAGTCCAGTGACGACCGCCGACACAATGGAGTGAAGCTCGTTATCCACATTCAAAGTCGTGGAGTGGAGATCGCAAATACGCGCCAGTGTCCATGCAGTCGAGTCCTTGACAGCCTCATGCTTTTCTTGCTGGGGATTCATCATCTGTAGGAGCACGGGAAGGGCTTGGTGTATGAGAGGTGCCAGAACCTGTGGATCCGGACCATCGAGAATGGATCCAAACGCCATAACAGCAGCTTCTCTCTGGTGCCAATCTTGAGAGGTAATATTGGATCCTGTCTCGTCAATAAGGTTAGGATAACTGGAAGGATCTCTGGTAAAGCAATTCGTGCGAAATCCTTGCTTTCGCGTTCAGGCACTTCGCCATACTCAAGTGCCTTGTAGGACGTACTCAGCCAGAGAAACTAATCCAAAAGCTGAACTCGCAGCTTACCTCTGCTGCTTCCACAGCAATGTCAGCCTCCTCCTCGCATACTGTCGACCAGAACTCAACAGCTTGCAAAGCAACACGCTCCTCGGGGTTCTTCATTCCTATCACGGTTAACTGTAACATCCGTACTTCAGCGGAAATTTTCCAGTCACCAAAGAATCTATTCACCCCGAACAAGGCACGCTCCATGTAGAAACCCATCTTATCGTAGTAAAGACCCATTATGCGAACAAGACACTCAAACGCCAGGACTTGGACATCCACTGAAGGATTCTGTGTCGCCTCGCAAATAACTTGCATGAGGAAATTACGCTCCCCCTAGTAATCTGCGTCAGTGGGTTTGAGACTCAAACAGAACGGCACTAGTTACCTCGCGTTCAAAGTTCTCGCGGACGAACTCTAGTGAGTTGAACAGAGCACGCATGGCAGAGGCATTAACCTCCGCATTTATTTCTTCCTTTCGCGCGCCTTGGACTACTGCTGTAAGAATTTCGTTAGAACGGGATGCCAAAACTTCCGGTTTCTGATAGCCCCGCAACGGTATTAGTCTACATTCACGACCAAGAACATGACTACTCACGATGCTTTCGCAAATATACCCTATTGCGGTTAGCGTCGCGATGCGCAGGGAGATGTTCTCCCGATTATTGATAAAACCGAGAAGAATTTGGATCAGATCACTCCATTGGTTCTCAGGAAGTTCGATTGCGGCGATGGAAGCAATGACCGTCGCAGCGTACGAGCCAATCCGTGAGGTGGGTGAACCTAACGTGATTAGGGTTTCCTGCTTGATCTTGCTCTTCACGTCGTCTGGAAGCCCTAGCCATCTCACAGAGTATTCCGCTTGACGCGTCGCATCCTACATGAGCCCAACACTACTAAACCTTTAGAACCATCCATAGGCGGAAACAACTCACCCTAGCAGTGAGGGCATTCTTGAGAGCAACTGCCGCCGCGTTTCGGACGTGATTTACGGAGCTCTCGTTTGCGAGCTCGTGCGACAATGTCATCATGTATCCAGGCTGTCCAATACATGTTCCTCAGTGGCCGGCAAAAATATAATGCAAAACGCACGTAGTTGTCCCTAGCTGCAGTCTCGAGCTGCTGGGTAGCATTTTGACGCGTTGCCGCATCTGTGTTGGGATCACTCGGGTCAGAGACATCTTCCAAACTTTATTAACAGTTTGGTAAGTATACCAGACGATAGAGAGTTGATTAGCAATTGGCTGGCATCCATGGTCTGGTCGTCAGACTTGAACTACGATTCTGTCCGTTGAATTCGGGCGGAACAGCAAAGAACAACGAAAAAATATCGTAAGAGAAGGATGCAAAAGTAAAGGGGTGTACTCGAGATGGATCCTACTGGGTGAGATGAGGGGGAAAGGACAGGCAAGTTGAATGGATGGTGGTTCAGATGAAAAATGCGAGTTGATGGCAAGGTTTTGAACAATGAAGTGTTCAAGGCTCCTGTGCAACCAGTCTGCTTCCGTCAACTGAGCGCCTCTGAAAGGCGATAATCCGCTCATAAGGACTTTAATAGCATACTCTTAACAGGTCCATGGCAGATCGAGTAAGCTGCCGACGTCCCTTGGTCTTCTGCTGATCCTCAAGATGTTTTCTTAGGGGGGAGGCGCATCGCGGGGTGCACCAAGAGGTCGTGGAAGAGGAGGATTCTCTATAGCAAGCGGACCCACTCCTCAAGTTACTGGAGTACTCAAAGGCTCCGATTCGCTGATGAACCTAGTCCTCGACGATGTTGTGGAGAGTATCTCAGGTGTGCCCCAACCTCTGACCACCCAGCATTCTAATCTCAACCATTCGTGCTAGAATCAGCACCTCGTGTCCGCCAATTAGGTCTTGTCGTCTGCCGTGGAACGACAATAACTATCGTTAGTCCGATGGATGGTTCTGCCGAAATAGAAAATCCCTTCATTCCCCAAGAGGCCTGATATATTGAATTCGACTGTATACCTATACGCAACATCTTCGCTTGCTTGTCCTCGTCCCATATGTCTAAGGCCATCTGGCGGCCGCCATCTATCGTTCGGTGAATATTTCCCAACATCGAATAAATCGATCCATGTGTTGTCTGGTAATGTTGCCATATCAGAGCGGCCCTAATGATTTATCGCATGCACTTGGATATTAGTTAGACGCTGAGTCATTGTCATTCATGGATATGGTGCATAAGGTTGCATAGAATGTATCGACATGCTCTGATCGGAGGGTCACTTCAGAGGATGGAAAGCTCAGCATCTCAGGCTCGAGCATGTAAGATGAGGAGCCGACCAGAGTGTTTTGGGATGATATAACGGGTCATGAACCATAAGAGATGAAGAACAAATGCGCAAGAGCGTGTACGTATATGTACAGTCGAAACAGGTACGGTGAAGTTGGCTCCAATGGAAAAATTGGTGCTTGTCATGTCTTCGACAAGGCTGCATGATCTTAATCTTAGACAGAGTCGGCTATAATTGCAGGAGAATCACCGTCCATTCATAGAGACCACCGGCCAGACGAACAGCGGCTCAGTTGAGCTCGCCTTCCCAGGCTGACGTACGGACTCCACCTTAGGACTTGATCTCGGAGACAGACCGCATCCAGGTGAAGATCCTGAAGAGGACGTTGAACAATCTCTCCCACGTGTAGATGAAGAGTTGAATGACTTCGTACTATCAGGAGGCGACGGGGGAAGGACAGTCGTCGTTGTCTTCGTCGGTATACGGAATGCAGCTGAGGGGTCATAGGTCGCTCTTGATTTTGAGGCATTCCGTGAAGAACCACTTGTTGGCAAGCTCGACCCTCTGATATTTATTGGTGACAGTGATGGGGTATTGGTGGAGGCAGGGTTTGGCTTGGACTTCGTCTGAGATTGCAAACGCATCAGTGGTGAGGCTTCAGAGACAGAAGCGGTGACGACTTCACCGTCCAGGAAGTAGGATTACATACTGGGGATTGTCTCTTCGGTGATGGCTCAGCTGAAAAGTTGATCTCCTGTTTCGAAGCGCCAGGTGACCGGCTCGGACTCGGAGAGGTAGTAGATGAAAGGTTGTAATCCGCTTGTTGATAAAGTGGGAACGTAGTTGCCTGAGGTTGTGAGCGATAAATTGTGACGGATCCAGAAGGATGCGAAGCAGAACCTGGGTGGTAGTGTTGTCGAAGTGGAGGAGGTGGGTAGATTAGCGCAGAATTATAAGGGACATTGGGCACTGCAGAATGGGTTCGGGAAGACCCAGAAATATTGACAGGTGAGACGCCAGGAGGCGATGACATTACATTGGGGAGGTAACTAGTATCGAGGGTCAATGAAGGACCCTTTTGCTGTCTAGCAGACACGCTATGCGATAGCTCATCTTGGCTGGGCGGAGATGATGGGAGCGAAGGTTCTCTTAAACTCGGCGGCCCTGATGAGGCACGTCGGTGTAGGTCTAAAGTTGGGCGGGCTGGGGTATCCTTACTGGAAGGTAACGGTAAGCTGGCTCCAAGAGAGGAACCAGAGTCCACTCGTCCTGCGGTTCGGCCGCGTGCCTGACCTGATGTCTGAGCGGGCCTCGGCGTTTGTCCAGCATTCTCCTCCTTCAACAACTCAGGTGAAGATCGATCCTCAGACGGCAGCTGAATGGGAGGGGATCGTTGGGTGGTGGGAGAAGATGTAGCAGATGGTGATGCCTCAGCTGGAGGACTAGGGGGTTGCGACCCAGCCAAGTTGGACCGAATATCATCGTCCGTAGCTTCACTGCTTCTTGAAGATAGTGATGACGCTTCGGCTTCGCGCGCATTGGACGAAGTGGCGAGAGAGAGACCTAGACCAAGCTTACTAGTATAACATTCCAAATCGCCAGGTGGTGCATTGGGTGGGGGAGGCGAAGTCCATTTACTCCGTGTAGGAGCCATGTGTTCCGGTAAGGGACGATCAGCAACGACTTCCTCTTTAGATATTCTCGTGCTATCGCCCGGTGGCGTGGGAGGCTCGAAGATGTTCCGAGGGGACGAGAGACGAGAGACGGAGGGACTGCAGGGAGAAGCACCGATCGTATACGGGACTTGGGGAGGGATAGATGGGAAGCGGGGAATAGATTGGGGGTATATTGTTTCACTCAACGCCGTGGATGCGGCCTCCTCTCTTTCCTCGCATAACTGAGAGAGAGCGACTACTGCCCGTTCTGGACGAGAAGCGAGGATACGAGATGCTCGCATGAATTCTCCACGAATCTATGTACAAATCAATAAGGAGCGCCACTGATAGAAGCACCATAGAACGTACCAAGAACAGACCCTCTTTAGTGACTGTGCGAGCGACGTTGTAGCTCGTCTCGAAGGGGTCCTATTTTGAGGCAACATTAGCACTAAGCTATAGCAGAGTAGAGTGATGGCCGAGAGCTCTACCTCTATGCAAAATTTGTTACGTTCTCTAGATGGGTCCCGCGCATCACCCTAGCGAAGGACGTTAGTATGTCCCAGGCACCTCGACCTAAACCTGAATCACCTCGCCGGCCCACCCTTTGGTTTCTTTCTTCAACAAACCAGCACGAATAGAAGCCACTGCTGTATTATACTGGAATTCACGGGAATAATACTTGAAGAAGTCGACCAGCCTACAGATGTGACACTGGATCAGCAACCCCGTTTACATTCCCAAGGGACTTAAGCTTACAACTCCGCAACGGTTTCAGTATTCGACGATCGCCAGTTTTGTTTAAGCAGTTCAATGTCATCAAAGAACCTTTCAGTTTCAGAATAGAGTTAAGAGCCCAAACCGACACCAGGTATCCAAAATGAAGACACGAACCAAATATTACGTTCACCAATATGATGCTCCTCCTTCACAGCCAGAAGGAACAGAAGTGAGCAAGCACATAAAATAAAGTGAGGAGACGGGGCGTACAGGTGCGATAGGTCGCAATGGAGGCATTTGCTGTAGATTAGGGAGTGCTGGAGGATTCTTAACGTGTACAAGAAAGTAGATGACCAGAAGAACGTATCCGTATGAGCTTAATGTCCCGCAGTAAGGGGAGTTGATTTTTCTGGTGAAAATACGAATTAGGATCTCGCGCGGATTAATACATGGGAGAACTTATGTCACCTTCGTTTAGTCCACACTTTGACTGTAAAGGCATCACGTATCAGTGCAGTGCGGACAAATAACGTTACAGAGAAAGATACGCACGGAACAAAACGATCGTACGCACACGCGTGGGATCGATGCTGGCATAACTGAGCAACAGCCTAGTATTCTCAAGCGCTAAACGGTTTTCGAAACCAATATCGCATGATATCCCATACGGTAAACCAGCGGAAGGTTCGAGCGCTAGCTTGACTATAGGTATTCGTGCATATGGGAGTCTCTGAACTCTGAATTTGGTCTCTGGGCGGGGATTGTATGTGAGGATCTGGACCTCCGAAGCATGGGACTCAACGGGAACCCTTCCTTACCTCTCTCTAATAGATCACCAAGCGTGTTGACGAGATCGGATGCAGGGAGTATCGGTCCTTTCGCGTCGATCAAACAGCACAGATCCATGTCTGTGATTTGAGAAGCAGATCACCCAGATTTAGTTACTGCCACTGGTTTCACCGCCAAACAAAAGAGAAGGAAAAGACATACCCGAATTCCTTAGACTAAATCCATTAGCAGTGCTACCAAATGATAACAGCCGACTCTCAGGTTCGATTGTCCTGATGAGTTTCTCAAGAAGCTTCCGAACGTCTTCCTTGATAACCATTTCTTCCGCGGTGGGCAATAGCTGGACGACAAAGTCGAAGAGGTGCTGCGATAGTTCATTGAAGAACAGTATCCTAATAGGCACACGAATTGCAAGGGCACGAATGGAACACCGAGAAGGCGCGTCAGGACTTGCACGACAGTGACGTTTGGGGTCGCCCAGTGTATTGATCGCTTACCGAGAGGCTGGTCCTCGTCTGGGAGGAACAGAGGCAGGGGCCTGTGAAGTGGAAAACGAGTTCATCACCATCGGAGGATGAAGGTGGGGGGTAATTCTGTTCGTACAAATGTGTCCATGGGAGAGGACAGCGGGCAATTTATCAGGCCGGACTCCTGCTTACGACGATGTGAAAGCGTGGTGTGACCGACAAGAAAGGGAGGCTTGATGGGAAGGGGGACAATGGGCGGTGAAGATATGGCGCTGCTCGCGCGGAATCGGGGGGTTCTTGTCAGGCCCGGACTTTGCCCACCAACCACTCGAGATTGAATAGCAAATTCCGAATCATCCATTCACTTACATCATGGCTCCATAGCACATCACCACCAGAAGCCAACAGCATTAATCTTCACTGACAATTAATGTACTGACTTCCACGTACAACATATGCTAACATTGGATCAGAGAAAAAAAAAGAGAAACGCAAGACAATTGGTGGGGGACACAAATTAAAACAAACGAGAAAAAACATGAATTGCAAATCAGATACCCACCAATCACCGATGCAGTCCGGCTCGTCCTAGTTCGCTACAAGTGGAAGCACGGTCAATTCCAAACTCGTTCTCCTGAGACAACCCAGCATCGTCGCTTACTTGAATGCCGAATCGACACACTGTTTGATCTCCTTGTAGCTCACCACCAAGCATGTTTGCTCATCCCGAGAAACCAGCATGATGCGCTCGTCCGTCCCCGCATCCAGCTGTGAAACAAAATGCTTTATCAGCCCGCTTGGCCCCCGGCCGCGTGGAGGCTCACCTTGTTCAAGCAAGTGATGACATGTGTTAAATTCACCAAGGGATTGTGCGCTTCGTCAACTTGGTGGAAAACGTAATCTCGGAACAGGCTAATGATGTATCTGTCTCCTGTTTCAGACCATCGAAGCTCGTGATTAAAGCTATCGCAAAATAGATAAATAAGCAGCCCGATCTTTGACGCGCGACAAACGGGGGAGAACTTACTCAGGGCGCTCGTTGATGAATCCCAACTTGGCCATCAGCCGCACAAGGCGCCCGTTCTCCAGCTCGCTCATTAGCTCGTTCTCCAACTCGTCCGCGTAACTGGAGCACATTCCGTCAGCCTCCATAGCCTGATGGAAATCCAACTCACCTTTGCATTGCGTTCATTTCCGTTAACAGTCTTGTGCCGAACATCTCAAGCAGTTGGTCAATGACCTATGCCGAAATGCGATGTTCCAAGATCAACGCTCCCCCGCTCCCTTCGAAGTCTAGATCACGCGAACCCTGAGGTGACTCACCTTATTCGGAGAAGGCTTGGAAACCATAAACAGCACAACGTTCTTCAAGTCCGTAGAGTAATTCCTGGACAAGATCTCGATCGATTTTGATAGGTTATTTGCCGCTTGAAGATTGTGACAACATAGGGTGAGGACCAGCTTCCCGAATGCTAGCAGGTCATCTTGCTAAAAAAGGGACCCAAAACATATGGACAGGGTTTGAATATGACCTATCAGGCACAAGACAAATAGAGCACGCACCTGAAGGGCTTCAATGTTCGTGTGGTGTGCGTCATACGTCATCACATCGAATATTCCACAGCAATTTACGCGCACCCTACGTAAGACATTTAGTGACAACTTGCGCTCTTATCCAGATCAAGCACTCACCGATTCTTTCCCGTTACCAACACTTTGCTGACATCTAGTGTTCTTATCGCAAGACCTCGGTCGTGAACCTCCTTCATAGCATTCGCAATCTGCACGATGTACGACCAAAGCATTGCTTCTTCGATAGGTCCACCCTGTTGTGGCTGGTCTCGTGTATTACCGGATCCACCTTTTCCATGCCGATAGTGGCGGTTTCGCGGGGGTGTCGAGGTACCCGAGGACCCATCTGGTTGCAAATGAAGGGCTGCAAGCGTCTTCGCTGTTGGGTAGTAGTCATATGCAAATACCAGTGCTGCAACACAGAAATCTACCTAAGCACGACTTGGAAGTGGAATGCAGGAAGCAACTCTGTCACCCACAGTGATCACCAAAGGCCCGCGTCGTGAAAGCTTCTCGCAAGCGCGCGATGTTTGGATGCTTGATTTTCCCCCAATTCTCCACCGCTGAGAATGCAAGTTCCTGCTGTAACCGGAACCCTAAAGAAAAAAGGTACAACCAATTAAAAATAAACAGAAGGCCATTCACACTGTAAAACAGTGGAATATCTACCCTCAATCCGCCGCAGAGCAACAGTGCCCCCATTCTCCCGGTTTGTAGCCTTGTACGCAATGCTCGAAAATCCTAGGAACCACTTTCTCCGCAAATGCTGCGATTGATGCTGGTGCAACTGTTGCTGGTGATGTGGCTGAATCCCATGATGCCCGAAGTGTCCCGTAGGAATAAACTGCCCAGTTGGATCTACGTGACCAAGCCCAGAGCCCAGCACTCCACCAGTGCCCATACCATTAAAAACGGGTGTAGGCTGTACCGGCCCTGAGGGTTCGAGAGGCACGAATGAATGGTAAGTGTGTATCTCTTCAGGGAGAGGCTTTTCATTCATCATAGATGCTGCTATGTGTCTTGATGGAGCGAGGGAATAGATAGCCTCCGAACGATGCTGGAGATCTTCGCGTAGCGTATCAGACATGAAGAAGCGGCGAGAGCCTGGTTGCGTTGACGGCGCTCCATCCGAAACATAGGGAAGTTGGGTGTAAAGGTGGTAGTTAAGCTAAACAAATGACACATGTGATGGTACGCCATAGCGATAGTAGACAGCGCATCGGAGGCTTACTGGCTGGTGAGTGAAGGTGGAAGGGTGTGCAGAGTAGTATTCATGGACATCAGCATAACCCCCTTGGGTGTAGAGCTGCGCCTGAAGGTCTTCTGTAAAGTATGGCTGGCTAATCGACGGGTCATGCTATCAGGATAGGGTTAGCCAAGATCAGTCTGAAGTGATTCTAGATTCGCTTGCCTCAGAACTTGTGCCAGCTGCTTCGCCGCTAATATCGATATTCGATCCATTATACTGAACAGCAAATGGAGGCTCCATCGCGGACGGCTCTGGATCCCTGATACAGGCATTCTAGAGAGTTTGTATCGAAGGTGAGAAATGATGCGTACATTTCAGCTGGCACAGCATTCGATACCGCTGAGGATACGATATTCGTCTTGGGCACAAATACGGGGGCATTCACGTTGACGATTACCGATGTTGATTTGGGACTGGCCTCCGCCTGGGTTCTAAATCGTTCCTCAATCAAGAAAAATGTAGCGCAGTGTAGATTTGGGGACTCACGACTCTGTGCTCGGCTGGGGTGCTGCGTCCTATCAATACAGCGATCGAGCGTCTTAGTCCATGCATCGAGGATGTATATCGAAGTCGTGCACACCGAATGATCATATGTACACCCTTTCCCTTCATTTTTGCAATGCCTACAGGAGACCGAATCGGCGAAATGCGTGATATCAAAAGGTGTTACTCGTGCTTCAAAATTGTGGACAGACCCATGAATTAAAATGTTCCTGCATTTGGGAGGCTTGTTCTTGGATGAGGGCTTGTTCGCATCCCGCGATGGTACAGATGAAGAGGAGGGGACGGGAGATGAAGTACGACTAGGAGCAGAAGGAGGGACGATCCGAATAGCGGCTGATGGACGCGGAGGAACGAACGTTGTTGACATGGACGTCCACGAACCTTATAATCCTTGGGGTATGGGTATTATGTTACTACTAATCTGCTATTACTTATGTCATTGACAACCTTTAAGCAGAATCGCTAACAGTTAGCGACGATCGGACTAGCGTTGCAGACGCCGCCTGGGTGGAGATCCAGAACGTTTTGGATGGGACACGTGCCTCTATGTCAAATTAAATGAGTCATGTTCTACGTGCCTGCACAATATTAGACTACGAAGGATGTTCTAAATTTCAGACCCTTGCCCATAGTTACTTTCTTTCTTGCATCCTTTTACGGGTGTATCTTTAGATTTCGCACATGTGCCGATATCGCCGTTGCAGTGTATGTTGACCCGTCGTTCTCAACATTTCTTCTGAGGTAGTTGCCTCACGTTGTGGATTCACAACTCCTCAATACATGTCCTCAATGCCGTACACCATCTGCTCATGCTCTCGCGTCTTGCACAATCCAATTTATAATTGACGTATCTTGAGAAATCGGCCTGACCTCGAACGAACTCGCCAGATCCATGCATGATATTCTGCGCCATCATTGCTTACAGCCAGCTCTCGTGGAGTATTGGCTCCCTCTTGTCTGTAGTGCTGTGACTATATATGGGACTGCACGTCAGACAGGCTGGTCAATGATCCAGTCTCAATTCCTATGATTGCGATTATCAGTGCACACGGGTAGCTTACTAATTCCGCACATCGATATCCTCTAGACTTCGCTCCTCGTTCCTGGACCACTCAGCGATCGATCGGCGCTGCATGCACATTCCCACGAGCCTATTCAATATATGCATTGGTAACTGTTATGAAGGAACACCGTGCCCTACCGTGCCCCTTTCTTCCCCTCAGACGCAATCGCAATTTTTTTTCGTGCGCTCCAGTCTAAGCATACAGGGTCATTTTTTCAAAATAATAAAACAAAAATTGTCATTATCCGCATCTCACCGACAGGGAGCTGTTTTGACGAGTCTCACGTAATACTGAGTTTTTGACCTTCAGACCGACAACACCGTGTACAGCTAACTTTAGGACCCATCGTCATGGACGAGATTTCCCAGAATACAACTAGTGGCCCCAGTTTAGATCGCGCTCAGCGCGAAAGGGATCGGGCGATCATCGAATCCTATCACGAGGACTTTGGTGTGCAGGAGCCAAGCGGTGTTGGCCTTCTCGCAAGCCTTCTAAGTCTAGTCACTCGCATTCCTACTCTCGATCTTTTTGAAAGGGTTGACGCCGATCCAGATCTCCAGCAGGAGCTGCTAGATGGTTATCGAGCAAAATCATTTGAATGGATCAGACAACGCGGTAAGCCTCCTTCGCTTTGGGGAGCGGGTGGTCAAGCTCATCAGACCCTGTCCAGGAGACCTACGCCCAACCAAAGTGCCAAAGTTGGATCAGCATCTGGAGCCGCACGCGCCTTGGTGTGAGTTTTACAGGTGTCCAAAATTCCGCTGTCCATTCTTCTAACATTTCATCTGATCCTCAGTGAGAGGTATAGATTCAAGTGAAATGTCACCAGCTTAACATTCATTTACGTGTCTCTTCCTTCAGCTGCTTCTCTTTCGTTTTCCCAGAACTATGTAGGACGCGATCATGAAGTGCTCCTGAAGACTATCGATAGGTACCATGGGCATCCCGATCCCATCTACAATCGTTCCATGTCTATTGTGCAGTCATCAGGATGTGGCAAGTCTCGCTTGGTCGATAAAGTAGCGGAGATTAGGTTTACTTTCCCCCTTAACTTACGCGAAGCAGTCTGGGGGGGTAAGTGCCCCCTCGTCGCTTCTAACGCTTCTAATGCCTTGTGTTTGATAGCATATCCACCTGCGGACCATGGTGTTAGAAATTATTTTACTCCTGAAGCTGAAGCTGCAGACACGGATTACACCCTTTCGATCAAATTTGCATCTTTCCTAATTTCTCTATTCGATAAGACAGTGCCAATTGTTAATCGTGTCCAGAGGGATTCACATCGTGACATGGCATCATGGTGGCACGGCCATCTTGCTCAAGGTCGGACAGATCACAACAACGGTCAAAATCGGACTGGTTTCTATGATGAAGTCCTAAGTCAAGCGGAAAAGGTGCATTCAATCACAAGCTCCTCGGACATCACCAGTGGGCTAAGCTGTTACTCAGATTTACAGGAAGTACACTGATAAGAACGTTCTATGGGTGTGTATTGCTCATACAACATTTTTCCTAATCTCATGTTTGATCTGCTTTAGAAACTCAAAACCAAGTTGGCTAAATCAATCAGAAATCTTGCGGATGCGCTGCATGTCGATACTAATCATCAGCCCACGACCGGCTGCTTCCTGCTGTATATCGATGAGGCACATACCTTGACTGTGGAACCTGTGCCAGGAGACATGCGTAGATACAGTGCTTTTCATGCCCTTGGCCGTGTTCTGAGCTGGATCACCATGGAACCACTCTTCACTCTTTTTCTGTCTACAAATTCCTCTGTGATCCCGCTTGCTCCTCCCACTCATGCCCATCCGTCGGCTCATGCTGAGTGGGAAAGAACTAAAGCATATCCGCCTTACACGGAACTTCCTTTTGATACATTCTCTGACGGGTTGGGATCCGAGCTCCAGAAATCCCATGGGATTGTGACGCTGGACCGTGCCTGCACCCTTGAAGTGATGATTCGGTATGGTAGACCGATGTCAGTCTTACTTTCTCTATGATTGCTACCTCATCAACTCATTCCATATCCTCGTTAGGTGGTATTCCCAGTATCTGCACAGGGATGACTATCGGGAACTCATTATCTTCTTTGCGGAGAGAAAACTGAGCCTGGGTGGTGTGTTCGCTGATGACAAGATAGCCCAGCTTGCGGCCCTAGATGTCAGAGTTCACTTGGCATTTGACATGAATTGGGATGATACGCGTGAACGTTTATCTCGTTTGGTGGATGCTTACTTGCGACTTGCTTATGTTGTTCCAACACACCGCGAGTTCATGCACTCTGGGTACTCATCAGAACCTGTGGTAGCTGAGGCAGCAGCACGGCTGTTGAATTGTACGGAGAGGGACTCGGTGAACCCTACTAGTTGCGCTTACATTGGAGTCATTGGACCAGATATCCTCATCCAGGCGGACAGCAGCGGGTACCTGGCTCGTGGAAAGCGTGCGGAGGCGGTGGGTCGTCTTCTTATGACAGTCGCCCACGATTCTGCAATCATGAGCACAAACCCGAACCCGAAAAGTACTACAACGGCAGTGTTTCATAAGCCTGTTAAGGTTTTAGATTTCCTCCGGCACCTTCTTCACCCTCGATATCACAATGAAGTGCTTAATGCACGGCCAGTTTCCGGTTCAGCCAAATCTCCTTCGCTTAACGAGGCTTTTCAGGATGCATACATTAGTTTCTCGCACTTTGCTCAGGCTGGAGACTCAAAAGTGATCCAACTTCATCAACTTCATCATGCGCTTCTCCGAGGGATGGCTTATCGTTGCACGGACCTTCAGACGTCTATCGACGTCGTTACTGCTATCCATTTTGGGGATCCCTCGACCACCGGGATTGGAAAGGACAACATCTCCATTCTGCAAGTGCAGATAAATCATCGAGCCGGGGGCGAAGATCCCCAAGGCATACGTGTAGACCCCATCATGCAAGCTCCTAGTTCAGACTTGCCAATGATATCGCTTTACCTTGAACTGGGACTCAGCCCATCCTTAGTGCAAGCCGTTACCCGAAGGAATATGGACTCTTGGCGGAAAGCGGCCAAAGATGACGACCATCACTATCTGATTGTAACGCATGGATGCTCATCGGAGACTTTCTCGGCTATACCACCAGAGTGCGATGCGAAGTATCGGAGCCTATTACGAGCGACCTCAATAATGGATGATTTCCCTCGAAACAATCAACCAGGCAATCTTCAATTAGCTTCTCTTCAGAAGCCCGCGTGGTACAACCAAAAGGAATTCTTTAACTGGTTTGAATGACTCGATTCATTGTAACGCCACTCATTGCGGGTAAAACATTAATGATACATTCAAGACAAAAAATGATACGGTTAGGAAAGGCACTTGAGCTCCCAGAGCGTATTGAGAATTATGGGCAAGAAGAAAAACGCGGGTGACATCTGCTACGGTGCCGATGGTCACCGGATTAGAGAGCGAAAGAACCTCACTGACCGTGTGAGTCGGTAGAGGGATAAATATTGTAAGACCCCATCATTTGAATGCGTCTTTGTGGCCCCTCTAAGCACATAAGAAAATACATAAGCCAGTGATTGTGGGCATGATCTGAAATGCGCATTTCAATTTACAAAAGGAAAGGAATGACCGCTTTCCTTCCCGGGGGGTACTGCTCACCAAATCGAGTGAGATACCACTGATGACCCCGAACGGCGCGTGGAAGCATGACCGCAATTTCTGCAACGACAAACATCCACGGAGGTGTGTACCATCCGCCCGGTCCGAGACCGTATGGATTGATGAAAGATGGATGAATTGAAGCGGCTAGCGAACTGGTGGCGATAGCGTATCCGGCCCATTCCAACCTAACAGAGCGGCTGAAATAAGGAGCCAAAATAGAAAAATGGTGGTTAAGAAGATAGCATACCATTCCGATAAGTAGTTCGGAAATCTATATAACAAGCAATCAAAACATAGAATCAGGCGGGAGATGAGGTTTATGAACGTACGAGATGAAACGATACAGCCCCCCATGTGGAATTTTGTAGCGTCCCCCGCTCGAGACGTCCCTCTTATTTCGGGTCTTCCGTAGTTTCAAGAGAACCTCGTCATGCCACACATTAGAGATAAAACCAGCAACGAAAAGGATGAGACCGCTAAGGAAAGCTGGCGAGTGCCAGAATGATCCCACGAATAGATTTGGAGCATTACTCAAGGCTCCAATGTATTCGCCCATGAGGGAAGCATTCAAGATGTTAAATAGAATGCCAGAGACGAAGACACCAAGGTGAGATGGCGAGCGAGAGGTGGTTCGGAGTGGAGATATAAGAGCGCGGTTGATATAGTGCATGGCATACAGTGCTGCGAGGACTGACGATGGTGCCCTAAAGTCTGATACTATCTGGTGTTTTGTGTGCGTATCATTCCAGAATGTCCTGCAGAATATGATAAGGGAGGGTAACTCCATTATAATCCAAGCACGTTGTCCGTCAACATTCAGGCTTGGAGACATCCAAAGACTCTTCAACCATCCTGTCGTACCCTTCCTTAGTCCCGGATCGTTATAAGGATGGAATCGTCCATGGGGTGCATTGATGAAGAGGAGCAGGAGGCTTATTGCTGGAAAACATGCGTAAATACGCAGTCCGACTGAAGCCCATGAGAATTGCTCCATGCTGACGAGAACCAAGGAGTTCAGAACTTACTCTGATACCAGTGTGTCATCATGGATGGCTCTTGGAGGAAGCGGCTCACTCTAAGAGCAGGAAGACTCAGGAATCTTGCGACGCATATATCTCACATTGACAACATTTGCCGGAAGAACAATACCTGGGAAGAGTTCCCACGCCCGCCAACTAGATCGACCAATCCAACACCTTGACACAACCAACTTACAGGAGGTGCTACTGGCTAGCGAGTCACCCAAAGAGGCACAAGGTTTTCGAAATTATGGATGTCTCAGTGCGTCTGATGTCCAAGCAACCATCCAGCCAACAGCTCATGCATGTTGCCGATAGAATATTGCCTCTTTTCCCTCTCTAGTTGAGGTCACCAAGCTATTACAAGAAAAGAAAGGAAACTATGTCCCAGTTTTCATTCGTATACCCGCCGACATCATCACGCCCTCAATGGCCTACCTGCGCATATCACGCGATTCAAAATATAGCTTCCTACTGGAGAGTGTAGTTGCTGGTGAAGGGGTCGGAAGATATAGCTTTTTAGGAACCGGTATGATCAGTATCTCGCGGTCAAGGCCCGCGCTTTGACCTTCTGAGGACAGATCCTTTCAAGGTCGTAAGAACCGGTCCAGGATTTGACTATGAGGGGGATCCTATGACAATATTGGAGAAGGAGCTCCAGATATACCAGTATGTTAAGATTCCAGAAATCCCGACATTTACAGGTAAGGGCATGAGTCTTTCTTTTTTCTTTTGTATTTCACCTGCCCTACTCACATACTACTCTAGGTGGCGCCATTGGATTTGTATCTTATGATTGTATCCATCACTTTGAACCGAAGACGATCAGACCTCTGATGGACCCGCTCAAAATCCCCGAGGCGGTCTTCATGATTTGCGATACGGTAGTCGTCTTTGATCACTTTTTTCAGAACATCAAGATTGTATCCCACGTTTTTGCTCCCAGTGCCTCAGCGGGCTCCCTTCCAGACATATCATTCATTTATTCCAGTGCTGTTCACAAAGCCCGCCGTATTGCTAAGGTTCTTTCCACGGGTGGTCCATCGCCTGTTCTCGTTCAGTCCCTTATGCCTCCCCCTTCACAACGTCCCAAACCTGTATCTAATGTCGGGAAGGAGGGTTATGAAGGATTCGTTACCAAGTTGAAAGAGCATATCATCAAAGGCGATATTATCCAAGCGGTCCCTTCTCAGCGTTTAGCTAAACCCACCGCGTTACATCCATTTAATGCATACCGACGCCTGCGTCAAGTCAACCCAAGCCCTTATATGTTCTATGTGGACCTTGGAGAATTTCAAATCGTCGGTGCTAGTCCCGAGACGTTATGCAGAGTGGAGAGCAATAAGGTCTACAACCATGCCATCGCTGGAACGGTGAAGCGAGGAAAGAACGCAGAAGGTTTGCCAAGTCAAACGTAACCCTTCCAAATTCAATTTCTGCTCACCAGAGTATAGAAGATATAAAGCTCGCCCAGCAACTCCTTGCATCAGAGAAGGACCGCGCAGAACATATTATGCTGATCGATCTTGCACGGAACGATGTCAATCGAGTGTGCCAACCAGCTACAGTCAAGGTTGACACTCTCATGAATGTCCAAAAATTTAGTCATGTCATCCATCTCACCAGCCAGGTATCTGGACAACTCCGAGAGGGCAAAACTCGGTACGAATTCACTATTCCCAGTCAACGTAAAATGCCCCCTGCTTCATATCTCTTTATCACCAGATTTGATGCATTTCGATCTATTTTTCCTGCTGGGACCGTCTCGGGTGCCCCCAAGATTAAAGCTATTGAGCTCATAGCCGAGCTTGAAAAGGAGCGAAGAGGGGTTTATGCTGGTGCCGTTGGTAGATTTGACTTCGCTAACGACGAGATGGATATGTGTATCGCCATCCGAACCATGGTCTTCAGGGAAGGGGTTGTACACTTCCAAGCAGGAGGAGGGATCGTCTTTGATAGCGTGGAAGAAGATGAGTACGTGGAGACTATCAATAAGCTGTCGGCTAATGTGCGAGCTGTGGAGGAGGCCGAAGGTTTGTTTTTTAATTCAGTTATCATCAAGCCGACGGTGACACGAAGTATCGACTACAAAGATATCGTTTACACATCACAACAGACTCCTGTAGCGAAGTAGGTGCATTAGTCGTGTAGCCTATCGCTTATGTCTAGCGTTCGGTATTGGGATCACAGGGGTAAAGCCTGTGTCTTTCGCTTGGCCCAGGGCGGGTCCTGGGCAATTGACGGGTAAGTCATGATGAAGACTATTAATACTATTCTGATTGAAGCTCTCTAGTAATACCTTACGTGCTGCATGCCCCCAAGCGCATTAATTGACCAATTTCTCCTCCTGAGAACGGCATGTACAGTGTTTGAGAATTGAATCAGAGTATCGATTTTGTGATAAACAGTATTATATACAATAGTCCTTTGGATTAGTTCGTGTCGTTCCAGAAAGTTTAAGTCCGTTGTATTTACAGCTCTATGCAAATACCGAATTCCCATTAGTAAGCATCAGAGTGCGACTGAGTCAAAATTCATCGATAATCTTTCCTTTCTCGCCCACTTGCTCGTTCTCCATGTCAGACGGATCGAAGTCAGAGGGCAGGACTACCGGAGATGAATTCGCTGAAGAACGCTCTACGTCAGGGTACGAAGGAAACTTCGGATCCTCAGCTTCTTCAGATGTCGGAGAGACTGCGTGTTCGGCTTCCTCGTCAAGAAGCCTCTCACCAATAGAGTTTGTTTCCTCAGAACTCTGAACGGCAGAATCACCATTCTTCGCTTCTTGAATAGCCTCCAACTCAGGCACGACCGAGTCCGAGACATCATTCTCACCCTTCTCAACCGAAGAACCATCAGAATCGGCAACATTGCTGGATGCGGTATCCTCGACCACCGCCAGAATCGCCTCTTCCTTCGTCTCGTCGGCGACAGGAGTTTCGATAGTCCCCTCCGCTTTATTCTGCTCCCGCCAAACTCCCAACTTAGATGCCTCGAGTTCATTAAGCACCTTCTCGATCCTCCTCACAAGATCCTTCCTCGCGTCCCGCACCTCAGCCAGGCCTGCACTGTCGATAGCATCGAGCGGCGTCAAGAGAGACGTCAGAGCATGCTCGAACGAGCGCAAGGGCATGTTATTCGAGGTGTAGGCAAGAGATGGAGTGGAAGATGTGCCAGGAAGGAAATCGACTGAAGTTGGGAACTTGAACTTGTACTCTAGGTCGACAAATTCTTGTTCGATCGATTCGATCGTATCCATCGGCTGCTTGGGACGAGAAGGAGAAGGAGAGCGGACTGCGATTCGGACGGGTGAAGACGTGGCATGATCTGAAGTGGACACATTTGCATGAGATGGCACAATGGTTGGGACAGGTGAAGTGGGACGGGTATTATCCTTGACTGGGACATCGTTCTTGTCGGTAATTGAAATAGACGAAGAAACCGGCTGAACATTGTGCGTGGGATCTAAAGAACGCTTTATGGCCTCCATGATCTGCTGGGCCTCCGCCCTCGTATTGAATTGACGCTGGCGTTCAGCAGGAACAGGCTTTACATCTGAGACAGGCGGGGCCGAAGAGGTGGCATCGGAGGCTGGCTTGGAGACCTGCGCTGATGCAGGAATGGCGTAAGTGTACGCGACTGGTGCATGTCCGTCTGCCTTCTGAGATGCTTCGGGGATGTCGAAGCGAACAGAGACGCGTTTGGGGGCAACTTCCGGCTCAGTTGTCACGGAGGGCTGGGGAGTGGATGAAGGAACGGGTTCAGACTCAGTTTCAGCCTGAGTAGGGCCACTGAGAGAAGTGAGGAAGGCCTGGAACGCGGCACCAAGATCGTTCAAGTCAAGAGCACCATCGGCTGGGGTTGCCTCGAGTTTCTTATTGATGTCTCTCCCTCGCGAAGCATAAGAGGATTCATGGCGCTGAACGGGTTGAGAAACCTAAAAGGAACGCACAAGTCAGCGCCACCATTGCAACACAATCCACTCAGACAATTACATACAGTTTGAGACTCTTTCTTCTCCTCTGGGACACCCAATAGGCGCAATACTGTAGATAGTGCGTCCTCGCGAGCGGCAGAGGGCGGCCTTCTGACTTCCGAATAACTGGGAGATCTCGCAGTAGGAGCGAGGATTGGACGTTGATCATGGTTGACCCTCGAGCGTGGAACAAGAGTAGCTGAAGGTGAAGAAGGATCTAATTCAATCGTCCACTCGGCGTACTCAGGACGCTCTTCAGCGCACTCAGGCTTTCCACAAAACGATGGCTCGCGGAGTCCAGAAGACAGTGGCGAGTATCGTCGCATATGCTGATGAGGCGAGCATGAATGCCACTGAGGGTAATCGATATCCCTAGAATAAGGCGGTTGCTGACGGGAGACGCAAGCACATATATCGTCATGACGTTCGAAAGGTGGGTATTGCTCGTAGTATTCGTAATGAGGATAGGGGGAAGCTTGTCTGAAGTCGGGCCTCCGAAGGGGATGTTCGTGCTAAGGATGTTGTTTGTCAGTACCAAGTCTTTCAGAGATATTGATATTTTAACTTACATGCTCAAAGACGTCATATCGGGGGTGGTAGTGAGCTGGACCAGCATAGTAGTCCGGCTCGGGATACGCGTAAGGTCCACGACGCGTACGAGCAGCTGCCCTAGCACGGGCAACCTCGAGTTCGAGGTCATCAGCAAGGGTGTTCAAGTCACCCGGACGTTGTGTGAACCGAGGTCCCAAGTGAGGACGAGTATGATAGTGAGGATGCGACCACATGTTGGGTTGTCAGATAAACTCTGTAAGTTGATGAGGTGAAAGCCATTCCAGTAGGAGGTATATATATCATTTGAGGATGTGTACGCGTCTCCGCATTCGTCAGCGCCCGAGTCGTCTCGAAAACGCTAGAACCTCAGGGAACCGGAGCGCTTAGGTCATCATCCTTGCGTGACACTTGAGTTAGATTACGTATGTCTTTGCCTAATATTACATAATATACTCCCGTTAATTTCCCGGTGTTAGTCAATTTCATGCATAGCGCCGAGGCGATCGGAGTCGTAACGCACCAAAGACTATGTATCCGTTTGCTCCCATATGAAGGCTAAGGGGAGCGCATCCAGACAGAGCTTGACCTCTACGTCATTCAAATTGCCCCGGATGATTCAGGATCTGTGCTTAAATGTGCCGAAACATTCTTAAGCAAGGAGACACAATTAGATATCTTGATATGTGGGTTATAATATCATTCTGTTGGTCCATAGGGCTCTCGTTCAATATCTGTGGCTCTGTAGCCACGTCTTAACGTTGCTCTCGTAGGTACTCTACTAAGGTACCCAGGGGGAGCACTGGCTTCTCTCTACATAGGGAGTCGACTAGCCCGGAGATCGAGGAGAAAAAATCTGTGGTAAGACCAGCGAGCATTTCTCATAGATCAACGGCCTTTATGTGCGGCGTAGAGATACTTACTTCGGTCCTGACGGGCACCCTATGCACCAATCAAAGTACAGCTTAAGCCCTAAGTATGCCGGAGATTGTTAGTCTTATGGCATATCCCACTTGTGCGGAGCTATGTCAAAGCATGGCACTTGTCCGACGCTTACACTGCAGAGAAGGTACCTGGCTTCACTCGACATTGTACAACGGACCGCGTAACATGCGCCGCAGCACCCCAGATTGTTAGTTATATTTGGATTGCAGACGAGTGCTCGTACACACCCTCTGCATTAAATTAACTCATGTCGGACGTACGCTGGTCCGTATGTTGCGGGACTTCCGTAGACCAAAGATTATTAAATAATACATACTACAGATGTACAACTATCGGTTCTTTGTTTGTCTAAATCGATTCTTAGAGATTAGGCATCACCAAGGAAGCGGAGAATTGCATACTTGTATGTAAAACGCTTCCTAGTTGGCGAGAATTCCCCAAGTTTATGGCCCACCATCTCTTGAGTAATATGGACGGGAACGTATTGCTTCCCATTATAAACTTGAAATCTAGCCCTATGTGGCATGTGCGAGTAAACAGAGAGCCATTATTGTCATGAGAGATAGCGTACCCTACGAAGGTCGGTAGTATCGTGCATGAGCGGACGCGAGTCTTGATTGGGACTCCAGATTGTTTTGCTTCTTGAATATTCGGGAACGAGACGAAAAAAGGCCCTGCAGAAGTTGTGAAATTTCCTCTCGGGTCAAGCACAGAAGATCAGCTCGCCTTTCCAGGAAGACCGTGAACGCACTATCGTCGATAGAAACATCGCCCTCGGTGGTAGACTTGAATATGTGTACGCGTGACCTGTCACAGGTCGCAACAGCGCTTAATTCCCCCGAATGCCCGTTAGCACCAACGATCCGGACAAATGGATAGCCCAATTGCTAGAATGCAAGCACCTCCCTGAACCAGACATGAGGTCACTTTGTGACAGAGTGCGAAATATTCTCATGGAAGAGTCTAATATTCAACCTGTGTCAACCCCTGTCACCATATGTGGCGATATTCACGGTCAGTTCTGGGACCTGATAGAACTTCTTCGGAAGGGTGGGATGGTTCCTCAGACCAGCTATATATTTATGGCACGCCTATTGCCAATGGAAGTGATTTTAGGGGCTGACTTGGTTGTAGGGGGACTTCGTTGACCGAGGCTATTACAGCTTGGAAACTGTCTCCCTATTGCTTTCTCTAAAGGCAAGGTCCGTCGCCCACCAGTAGCTGCAGGGGCTTTGCGCTCATGAATATTCGGGTCTAGGTACCCAGATAAAGTGACTTTACTACGAGGCAATCACGAAAGCCGACAGATAACTCAGGTTTACGGTTTTTATGGTAGACTCGCTTAGTATCATAGACGCCTCATTGCGGTTTCTGATAATGGATATTGCACTTTAGATGAATGCCAAACCAAGTATGGGAGCCCTGCAGTGTGGAAGGCATGCTGTGCGGTGTTTGATTTGTTGAACTTGGCAGCTGTAAGAGTCACTACTTGCATGTTTTGGACTCTCATATGGACCCCCTGTATTCTTCAGATAATAGATGGCACAGCTTTATGCGTGCATGGGGGGCTTTCACCAGATATAAGAACCTTGGATCAAATACGAGTCATTTCACGGGCTCAAGAGATACCACACGAGGGTGCTTTCTGTGGTATGTTTAAAACTGGATTTCCTGGTCAAATACTGATTTATGCGAAGATCTCATGTGGTCTGATCCTGATGAAGTTGAAACATGGGCCGTTAGTCCCAGAGGAGCCGGATGGTTATTCGGTGCCTCCGTCACCAATGAAGTACGAGTCCTTATTCCTTCTATTTTATATTGTGCTTATCCTTTCTCCAAGTTCAATCATGTAAATTCTCTCACTCTCATCGCACGAGCCCATCAACTTGTGCAAGAAGGGTACAAATACATGTTCAAGGAGGCACTCGTCACCGTGTGGTCTGCTCCAAACTACTGTTATCGGTGCGGCAATCTTGCCAGCATACTTACACTTAAAGATGATGCTGATGGTGGGAGATCATTCACCGTGTACGATGCTGCGCCAGAGAATGAACGAGATAAAGGGATGAGCATGGGTACTACGGGCGGCATGTTCACGGGGCGAAGGATGGTAAGCAACCCACACTGGTCCGTGATGTTATGCTTACTCGCATCTTTCAGGGCGGCGGAATGCCTTATTTTATGTAGCGTACTATGTAAAGCAGTAGTAATTTTTGCACGGGACCCTGGGTAGTGCTACACCCACTCCAACAACAATTACCGCTGAAACTCAGTAAATATCAAACCCTACTTCGTCATAGGGCCCGTCCCCGCTCCCGGAGACATCCTCAGCCGAAATCCCATCCTTCAGCTTGAGTATCGTCTCCTTCACTTCCCGAAGCTCGTCTTTTCCTATACCATCGCCTCCGACCATCCCGCCGGGATTTAAGAATCGAAGGTTGACACCACCGTGTATCAGGGTGTCAATGAACCTATAGTGCTGGTCGAAATACGCATAGAGGGTGGTTGAAGAGCGCAAGGCGCTGTATATGGGGACTGAATCCAGACATTGGTGGCCGGCACCATGGGAGGGGTACAACTCCGTGGACTGGGATGAGAGGTTAAAAATTCTGGGGAATGAAGATGGGAGCGGGTACTTGACATCAGTCCATGTTCTGCAGAGGGATGGAATTAATGGAATCGAAGATCGAGTAAGAATGGTAACAAACATCTTGGCAAAAGGTTCCCTTAATTCAAGAGCCTCTTGAATCCAGCCCTCCATAGTATTACGATGCGAAGATGGTACACCCCGAACGACCCCCCATTCAGCGAGTACCCCAATACGTTGGGTCCCGCCCTTAGTCTCCTAAGTTGCTAATCGGTAAGAAACTAGCAAACCGACTGGGAGAAAGGCTGTACCTGTGGTGTGTTGTTGACTAACACCGAGAGGTCCTGCAAAATGCTAGAATTGCTTCTTGCTAGAACGTTCGAAGGAGGTATCGGCAAAACACCGGTCAAATGGGCGAATTTCGTATCTAAATGGTGAGATAGATGCCGAAGATCTAGTCGTGCGTCCGGAGAGGTCATTCTGTGAGAGTGAGGTGAGCCGATACAGCGTAATGCCTGCACGTAACTGGAGCTGACCGGAAGGGTAGTGTAGCATTTTCTAGATGGGAAGACAGTAAGGCGGTCGTATGGTAAATAGATTTGGGCTAAGGAGAATTATTCATAAATGGATGCCGCGTATATGGTCATCGATTTGCACCAACGTCAAAGTTCAATTCACGAATCCAGTCACCCCTTTGCCAGATCAACGGGTGAAGCAGCGGGACGTTAACGTCAGAGTGCTCCTCGAGAGCAGAGATAGCTAGTGAGGCATTTGCCATCGCTCTACAAGCATCAGGCTACAAGAAGAAGCGAAAGATAGTTCAGAGAGGACGACCGTGGAGTTAGGGATACGCATGGGACATACATTATGAACATTAATCTGGTCGCTGGCCTGCTCGCAATTAACCATGAAGGAAAGCATCGTGGTTCGGGGAAGGTAATCCTTGATGGATTGGATCATAGACGTAGTGAAGGATGCGAACTTAGACAGGTCGAAGGTGGTTTGTATTCCCTAAGTTATCGGTGATAAACATACTTGGAGGCAGGAATCATCAGAAAGGGCGGACCTGCAGGAGATCGCACTCTTCGACGAACTTTCGAAAGTCGCTGTCCATAATATCAGAGTCCTGGAATAGAGGTCAGGTATCATTATGCGAATTCTCCATGGCTCGATGCATCCTACCAGGCATTCACGTTCGAAAGTCGAGATTCCCTCTGCCCAGTACATGACATGGTTTGCGGAATTGCCACTAGTGCCGACAGATGACAAGGGGTGAAGAGATCGAGGTAGATGGAACACCCTGTTGAAGTCAGACCAATATCGTACTGATTGTAATAGTTCGCGTTGACTTTCGTGCTTCTCGGGATGCGGTTGATACCTCAGCCCTTCCGTATCGTCTTGGCCTTCATCGAGATAGCGCTGGTAGGCACTCTTCTCGATAGAGATTTGCTTATTCATTTCAATGTTTCCTTCCCTTTCATAGTGAAAGCGCATGAGCTGACCCTGTTAACAGATAGGTCAGGACCCCAATTGCTCACCAAGTTTCGGCTTCGGCATCATCAGTCCCTGGTGAGTATAACGCGTTGATTTTGGGAAGAGCGCCGAAATTCTCTGGCGTGAAGCAGGTGTTGCCATCAGTGGGCCTCCCTCATTTCAGCAATGCTGTACATACCCTTCTCATCAAAAAGTAGCAATCGAGGACAGAACGTTGGCTGGCCATCAGGCGCTATACCCTCACGGAATGAGACGTCATGGTCAATTTGACCCGCTGCTTCGTCTTTTCCGTCGCCATACGTGAAGTAGGATTCGCATGTGTTGAAGAAATGCGTTCCGATGTAGTTGGAAACGTTGCCCGCTTGGAGGTAAATAATCTCTCTCATAGAGGTCTCGTGATGAACATCAGGGTTAAGCTGTAATATTGGACTGGTATGCGTAGACATTTATCTAACTAATATCGTGAGGAGTAACCTGTGGTGATCACACTAATAACTATCATGCAATTCGATGGTCAGCGCAACGTCTACCGTTAACGACATGATCATCGTATCTAGACAGACGAAAAGAAATCATCAGTTGGTTGCTCACAATGATACCAGAAACTGAGTCAGATGGAAAATGTTCTGCATGAGCATGCTCAATCAGACAATGTAGATAAGGATATAAAGAAAACATCATCCAGTGAAAATTTGGAAACATGGACACCTACATAGATGAAGACAATGATTGGAATGCACGGTGAATCGACGTGTCAAGTGTAAAGAAAGGAAGAAAAATTCAGGTTATGTAAGCATCCACCGGGGGGTGCCGCTAGCCTCAATATAAGTCACCACCTTGCTCATTGCTGCCATATCTTCCTTCTCGCTCCCATCTTGTCGCTATCGTACCGAGTATTTGACGAAAATGGCCTACGTATATAAGCGAGGTAATGTGATAACTGCTTGTTGGCACCTTGATGGCCACTAACGACGGTACATCTTCAACCCCCTGACTCGCGACGCGTCCAACAGATGGGTAAGTCTCGCGTTGTTCCGTATTTATAGCCAGCTGAAGTTAAGAGTGCGACCGATCCTCTAGCCGTGTGAGTTTTTCAGCGGGCTACACGCGTTTAATTCCTTGAGTGACTAAGCCTCGTGTTTTGACAGAAAGAGCGCGTTGCATTTGACAAAGTACGCGTCTAGCCTATCGTAGTACAGGGGATCCACAGATATCGTATGCTAACGCGTAATTTACAGATTACAGCGCGTATCACCAAAGTTTGTGAATTTCTCATCTAGTTCATCGTATCGGCCTGATCCATGAGCTGGTAGTTGTGTTATGGACTTGACACTGAACATGTGGATCCCATTGAGTGAGCTTTGACGTTCTACGTTTTCATCTGGTACTCATGTGGTTCAGGATCACCAAAAAAGTAATCTCCGGCGTGTATCAGGGTGTTACCACTGTGGAGCTGGACGTGGGTCACGTCGAGATGCAATATCATCCCGCAGCTCACTTGGAGGTTTTCATAGAACTTGGCCTCCGAGACTGCGGCGTACCTCACGACAAAGCATCCTGACTATGCCATCTTGGCTGCGCGTATCGCAATCTCCAACCTACATAAAGAGACCAAGAAGAGCTTCAGCCAGGTCATCTCCGACCTGTATCAGTATGGTGTGTTGATCATATGCATTTTGGTGGGAGGATTTAATTATTTAATCCTCCATAGTTAACCCAAAGAATGGCAAACCATCCGGAATGATCTCTGAAGAGGCATACGAAATCATCATGGAGAATGCTGCTACATTGGATTCCGCCATCATCTATGACCGTGACTTTCATTACAACTAGTAAGCTTTGGGTGTGTTCAATTCGCATTTTTTGCTCATGCCAGCACAGTTTTGGATTCAAAACCCTTGAACGATCATACCTCCTACGTATCAATGGTAAAGTGTCGGAAAGACCTCAGCATATGCTCATGCGAGTTGCTGTGGGCATTCATGGTCGTGATATCGAAAAGGCTGTTGAAACATACAATCTCATGTCCGAACGCCACTTCACCCATGCTTCACCAACGCTGTTTAATGCGGGTACCAGACATCCTCAACTAGCTAGCTGTTTCCTTGTCGCTATGAAGGAAGACAGCATTGAAGGGATCTACGATACTCTTAAGACCTGTGCCCTTGTTTCCAAGACGGCCGGTGGCATTGGTCTCAGTGTGTCCAACATCCGCGCGAAAGGGTAAGTGGAAAGAGAAACTCCATTTGACTAGATTCTAATCTCGCCGCAGCTCCTACATTGCGGGCACCAATGGACAATCAAATGGACTCGTTCCCATGCTTCGCGCGTATGATAAAGGAAGAGGCTCGGGCGCGAGATCTTTTCTATGCGCTTTGGATTCCTGACCTCTTGTGCGTTGAATTTCTTTAGTTGCGTCATGGGTTGTTAAGGCATTTTATTTGAATAGCATGAAGCGTGTTGAGGCGGACCAAGATTGGTCATTGTTCTGCCCTGCTGAAGCACCTGGTCTTCAGGATGTTCATGGTGCTGAGTTCGACGCGCTTTTCACCCAATATGAACAAGAGGGACGTATGAAACGTACCATCAAGGCGCAGAAACTTTGGTTTGCCATCCTTGATGCCCAGATTGAGACCGGCGGTCCTTTCATGTTGTATAAAGACTCTGCAAATGGTGAGTTGTCTCCATTGTGATGAACTTGGATGCTTATAGCCCCGTAGCTAAATCGAATCAGAAGAACGTTGGTACTATCAGATCGTCCAATTTGTGCACCGAGATAATCGAGTACTCGGCTCCTGATGAGGTTGCTGTCTGCAACCTTGCATCGATCGCTCTGCCTACTTTCATTGGTGCTGACAAAAAGTACGACTTCGGTAAACTGCACGCTGTCACTAAGGTCATCACCACAAACCTCAACCGTATCATTGATGTCAATTATTACCCTGTTCCTGAGGCCCGTAGGTCCAACTTCCGTCACCGTCCAATTGGCATTGGCGTTCAAGGTCTTGCCGATGCATTCATGATTCTGCGACTACCTTTTGAGTCGGACGGTGCTCGTGAGCTTAACCGTCAGATCTTTGAAACTATATATCATGGTGCTCTCGAGGCCTCATGTGAACTCGCAGAGAGGGATGGAGTGTATGAGACGTACGAAGGATCTCCCGCCTCTCAGGGAGAACTTCAATATGACCTTTGGGGGGTGACTCCTACAAGTTTGAGGGACTGGAAGGGGCTCAAGGTGAAGGTTGCGAAGCACGGTCTGAGGAACTCTTTGCTTTTGTCACCTATGCCAACCGCAGGCACGAGCCAGATTTTGGGCTTCAATGAATGTTTTGAGCCCTACACGAGGTGAGTGCTAATATTGCTGAGGCTCATGTTCATCTACCTTACTGATTGGTCGAAAGCAATATGTACACCCGCCGCGTATTGTCAGGGGAATTCCAAGTCGTCAATCCTTGGCTTTTAAAAGAGCTTGTTGAACGCAAGCTCTGGGATGAGACTACGAGAAACATGATTATTGCCCATGGGGGTAAGCTGATTGTGATATTCTCTGGCCATTCGCTGATATTTATGTGACTAGGGTCTATTCAACACATTCCCAATATTCCTGCCGACATTAAGGCGATTTATAAGACAGTCTGGGAAATCAGTCAGAAAAAGATTCTTGAACTCGCGGCTGACCGTGGCGCGTTTATCTGCCAAAGTCAGAGCTTGAACGTTCACATGCAGAGTCCAACTGTCGGCCAACTGGTGCGTCATGGAGAACGCGGTCATCCCCGAGGTTTACTTATGTCCTTCATAGACAAGTATGCATTTCTATGGATGGAAGAAGGGCCTTAAGACTGGCATGTAGTACGTATATACTTTCATCACTCAGTAGTTTTTCGTTGACGATCGCATCACCTCAGCTATCTCCGTACCCGTCCAGCTCAAGCGGCCATTCAATTTACCGTGGATCAAGGCTTGCTCAAGCAGGCGGCCCCCGCACCGACACAGTCTACCTCTGCCGCCGAAACGTCTACCGTTGCGCCAGTACCTGGGAACAGTGTCAAGTCGTACAATTCATCGTCTAGCATACTCTCGCCCTCACCTCCGAGCGTAACATCCTCTCTCCCTAGTCCGACAATCACTCCTACGAAGAATATACTCCCCAACTTGTCTTCGGCAGCTGCTGTTCAGACAACTTCTGCTGTGGCCGTAACTCCAACATCTGCTGCAAGTTCGGTGGTGTCCGCCAATGGCATATCAAAGTCAATTTCAATGACGATATCTGAAGATATGACTCTGGCCACCGAGAAGAGTACTGCTGACATTGCGGGTGAGAAAGATCCCGAGTTTGCTCTCGCGCTCGAGAGACAGCGCCAGCGTAAACATGAAGAAGAGAAGCTGATGTGTTCCCTTGAGAATAAAGAGGCATGCCTGATGTGTTCCAGTTGAGCGCCTCAGGGAGCTTGTCCACCGCTTTGGTTATTCACAGTAGGATCCATCTGTTCGTTGTCGCCTCGTTCTCGATTGCTTTCATTCTTACTGGCGAGATTGTAACTCGGTTCGTATATTTATTATGATTCCGAATTGTATGATCATGTTTTATGCTTCCGATCTCGCGTAGTAAACGATGTGCGACAGGTATCTGATGTGATGACACGAACATTCGGATGATGCTAAGAAGGATACAAAAGATGCAATACTAACTCACATACTACATCCATACATTGGTACATGATTCCGAAAAATACATACCGTATCTAAGCTCGTCAATTTAAAAGTCCTGTTGCCCAGCGGGGAAATGTAACAGGAATGAGAGTGATTCCTTGAGGATATGCGCAATTTTAGATGAAGTCAGGAAATGAATGGTGTCGATGATGGGCTGCACAATCATGCGGTGCAAGCTGAAGCCGTATGAATGGTTCAGAGTAGCAAGCGATGTACTTGGTGTTCTGGTTTGCAGCGAACGGAACATAGTGGTTGTAGGGCGGGTGGATGTGAATCCGTCATCGAAGTCCCATTCGGCCGGATAGTATGAGATTGAAGAAACGAGTACATTCCCCTCGCCACCTTCTCCGTCGAGGGGTGGGGGAGATGGAACAGGGATAATCGTACGTTCCTCTACAATTGTAACAGTGGTGATACTTTGGAACTCAATTGCTGGTTTATTTGGCTCACTAGACGCGTCAAGTTGTAAGGCAGCAGACCGTTCATACAGATGGTCCACACGGTCAGAAAGACGGGTAAGGCCCGTGGCCTGTTGCCACGTCAGCAACAAGACTATAGCAATGAGAGCAATGGGAAAGATGAACATGAGAAGATGCCGTACTATCCGGAGTATTGATGGTCGTGGGAACGGCTTCAGCGATAACGCAAGCGTAGGGGTAAAGAATGGAGGTAGTCCGTAACGAGCAAGGCGAATAGGTGAGGCTGAACCGAGAGTGAGTGAGGAAGAGGAAATAGACATGGCATGATCTACGAATGCAATCAGCAAAGGAACACCTCTGCTGTGCCACACAAAGACATACCATGAACGCTCTCCACTGAGACGGAGTATCTATCCACCGGTATACTAAATACAGGTAGATGGATCTCTGCTATTGCGACTGCCTTAGCTTTACTAACCATTGGTCCGTGCACAACGTACGTCAAATCGAGGATGTCGCTCGTGGTTACAACCGTTCTTGGAGCATCGATTCGAATGTACATGTCATACTCCGGGAAGTCGGATATTTCGTCACTTTCCACCTTGCGTTTCAGCGGGCTTGGAGGCTCGTCGATGCAAGGGTAAAAAGCAGGCAGTACTCTCCTTCCATTTACCGATGCTGCAATAACCTTGATCTCCCCCATGACTTCAGATCGGGAGAAACCGAAATCAATAAATGAGTCCTTTAGTGATCGACGCAAAGGGAGGGACGGAGTCACATCAGGCGATGGCGAATTTAGGACTGCAATAGAGGGGAAGGGTGCCCGAAGTTGGACGTAGTGGGTCCATGAGGATACTCTTGCAGATGTCTTCCCATTTTCTGAGTTCTTTTGGTGAGTCGACGGCACAGAGGATACGGAGAGTTCAACCCAAGCGATAGCTGCCCTTTCGTCCAGCGGACCCTTCTGTATTAGAGTACGCGGCATGGTGGATACGATACCGTTTGCGTTAGCCGTGGTCGGCACCGGTGTGACAGTTTGAATGATCCGTGAACGTACAGGCTCATTTGTAGGTCGTACGGTGCCGACCAACATACCTGGGCTCTCATCACCATTGCTGGAGCTTGGAGTTGGGCTTGGCCCCGTGGGCGAAAGTACCCCACGGGACGAGTAATTTCGCAAAGTTTTAGTCGACATGCTCTGCTTCTTCTTCGTCTCCGGCACTACTAGCAGCACTTCGCTCCTCCGACACCGACATGGGAACGCTTTGACGAATCATTGGTATCTGGTGCGCTGATGACAACGCCCACAGCCTTGTCTTCATTACGAATGATACATTCGCATAGGTGAGTCCCCGCCGATGAAATACGAACAGCGGGTAGAGCAATATGGTGAGGGTCCAGAGTGGACCCCGAAAGGAGTAATTTCGTTTTTAGACGGAAGTGAGTGGACATTGGAGGAGAATTAAGGGTGTTCGGTAGCAAGGGTAGGATGTCAATGTGAATTTTGAAGGGGTCGGCGGGATGCCGAGGCAGCTTTGTCGCAATATCAGGTACTACAGAGTTCATTGAAGAGCGCCGCGATGAAGGACCAGTAGAGAAGTACCCGTCCGGTACAGAGGATATTTCATCGATATCCAACTCGTCATCATCGAACGTGGGATCTGGAGTTACCGGAGAATCTGAGTCAGGAAGGGGCACCCGTAACAAAGAGGCTTTCTCCCGAGGAACATTATTGGAGGAAATGGGAATCCGCGAGGATGATCGCAACTGACCATTTTTTGGCGCCGGCGTTGGAGAGTTGTCGAAATGATCTTGGGCTTCTGAGCGTATCCTAGTCGCCGAGTTTGTCAGTGAGACGGATGACAGGGGCAACTTGGTACCCTTCCAACTCCATTGTCCGATACCTTCTCCACCCTCAACCTCGAATGGCAGCCTGTCTTCATCTGGTTCATAATCAGAAGACCAACGGGCCACGCTGCTGAAGGTGTCGATGACGATGGGAAGTCCTAGTTCCGTTTCGACGTAGGGGTCAAAAAGTCCGACACATTTTGCGTCAAACTCCAAATCGACAGGATAAGCAATCGGCTTCAAGGTATCCATGATGGGGCTCCCAATAGTGCAGGTGAGCACAGACTCCACTCGTTCGACAGAAACCTCCTGCCGTACTGCCTTCGACGTTGGGTGGAAGGCCCTTTCTGGAGCCCATCGAATGATCATTCGATCCGAACTTTCGGAAGAATGGAGTCAGAGAATCCATCACACATTGGCACGCCAAGACGCGTACCTCATAAATTTTCCTTCTATGATGCGGGGCTTCAGGTCTGATTGACTCGATTTTTTACTGGTGAACGAGTTCACTGAATTTGAAGATGCATCGGACTTGCTTTCCTGGTCCGCCCAATTTTCCGTACTCTCTGTACTCCGTTGGCGTCTCCGCTGAAACAGTGCTGGGATAGTCCGCGCTGACCATTGTTCCTCTTCTGAAATATATGAAGCAGCGGAGGAATAATTTGAGAATGCTGACCGCGTGAGCACTGAAGGTAGGTGGATCTTGAATTTGATTGAATTGTGCAGACATCTTGGAAGTGGTACATTGAGCATGTACGGAGCCACGGGTGGGGCTGAGATCAGAGGGACTTCTAATTCCATCGCGATAATGTGGAAGGAAAGTATCCCATCACGAACTGACGTTCCGATTGAGTTTCTTCGGTGTATAGACGTAGAGCCGGCTGATTGTGGACGAAGACTGGATGGAGGAACCAAGATACGAGGTGAAAGGTAGCAGTATTCGTAGTTGTTCACAGTAACAAAACCAGTCATATCAGAAGTAAGGGGCTGTCCGCCATTGGTCTTGTAATGTGATGCATTCGGCAATGGAGATAACAAGTCTGGATAAGAGACTGGTAAGGGCGGTGGTAGAGCTAATGCCCTCACGGCGCGTTGCATTAGGTTTGATACATTGGGTGGGAGCGCGTATGGAGCGCCATCAGGAGAGAGGGGGTGGCATTCGGATCGAATTAGCCTGGTACTGTCTTCCCGAAAGAGAGGATACGCTTGAGATGGTGGAAATTCGGGAACCGAGATCTATCGACGAGCGGTTAACAACCAGGGTGCTCAACATATACGATAAAAAAAATACCTTAGCAAAGATCTGAACTCTTGCGGAAGCCGCATGCTCGCCAATTGAACCTCGAATGGCTAATTTGTTCACTAGCTTTGGATTTGCACCACCAGACGCGACATGTTGGGCGGGTGTAGGTGGAGAAAAGGGCCGCCGAGCATGCATGGAGCAGATGATGCAGTAGCACGCGTAGAACTCGTCTTTTATATGCGCTCTGGCGTGGCAGGAAGAAGGGGGAGAGGGGCAAGCCGAGGGGTAGTTTCGCTGTTCGACACGACGCGGCAGCTGCCGGCAAGTGTGAGGGGATCGAACAATGACCACGATACCCTCTCGTCTCGCTCAGGTAACACGCGCATCATCAAACATAGTTCAGGCCAAAGCGAGGGGCCGTACACTTTATAGAGAGTGGTTTAGAAATGTGCGAGCTCTGCTTCATCGCCGTCGTCCACTCCTTCCCCCTGAATATGCTGTTCTCAATTAGGCGCCTGGTATCTGCGAAATCTACGCTTTGAATGTACCTCCATCGTTCTTGAGAATTCGTATACGGGAAGCATTTGAGAAGTATAGACATGTCGAAGATCCGGCTGTTCTCGACGTCTTGAATCTCAAAGGTCGGCAGGAGCTGCAGGAGACACTCAATGGCTGGAAGCAAGTGAGCCGACCTCACGGACATACAGAGAGAAATCTATACTCAGAGCCTCTTCTTTCGCACAGGAACCTCATGTGTACGGATTACTGCTAGCAGATAGACAGCGGCCACAGAAAACCTTCATGCAGAAATTCTTAGAAGGTATTACTGCCATTCCACTTGCTCAGGGTATTGAGGAAAGCTGATTCTCCACCTTTCCCCTCGGTGATATGCCCTCAGGTCGAGACGAAGAAGCAATCATCCCTGCCTCGCCTCAGTCATCGTATCCATAATCAAATACATCATACTTTGATTCAGGCAATGACAACCCACGCCGTGCGTGTTGATGTGCACGAAATGACGCATTGGCTCGTCTCTGCGTGAAGTCTGATGTCCATTTGTTGCTCCTGAGCATCAACGGCTCCAGCTCCCCAAGTCTTTCGGCGGATCCATCTTAATTTCTGATATCTTCTGACACCCACTTCCCATATTCTTCAGATCTGATACATACACTGAGAAAGTCATCACTAGCCTTCATGCGTTTGAAAGCCGTACGCTACCTACTGTGGATGAGCAACCGTCCATCGAGCGCATTGCAATCCGTAACTCGCACTATCTATATAAGGAAAGTATATAATGGATGGCCCTCTTTGGTCTCGCCTCATGTGGACTATGAAGCCACATTTGAATGTCAATTCCTCTGTTGTGAACATCGGATAAGTTCTAGATTGGCATGCAGTTCACAGCACACCACGACCGTATCATGACAGGCAAGTCAGATTCAGCTTTATGCCGAACCCGGCTCTGTGTGGTCAGAGAAAATGTTTATACAATCATAATATACACATATCATATATGTGGCTTCAGCAGTATCTTGCTGAGGTAAGAGCGTACACAATAACCGTCAAACTGGTCTCACCACTAGGTGGCTTCAACCATACCCGTGTCTCCCACTTCGTGACATAAACCTCTGTATGGTATGGCATTGCATTCCACAATACCTCGGACATCACGATTACCTCCATCCTCCCATGTCTTCATTTCGTTGACAACAATGATACTGCCCGGTAGTTGATCGCTTGCACGTTCCTATTTCCTTGTTCAAGTGACGGGTTCACAAGGTCGGGTACACCCCTTTGCTGTTGTCTTGAAGGAGTTGATGATGATGCGTGTGACCAACGCATACGTTGTGGCTATGCTCTCCAACTTCATTTATTCCTTTTCCCACACACTGACTATCCCAAGGCCTCTGCCTTGAGTAGAGGACTCGCAGCATTTTAATTGTGGGATAAAGTGCAAGGGTCCAGACGTCACTGGGCGGAAATGGTGAAACTAGGGGTGTTCTTCCAAGCTGCTATTTGGACTTGCATTCTTGGCTATACTTCTGCGTTACAGCTCTCTGACGCTGGCGTAACTGATTGGTATAAACCGTTTGTCGGAATACCTCTCGCCCATTCTCCCAAAGTTTCCCCACGCTTCATTGAAAGAGGGCAGTCGAGTGGCTCAAGTGTCCTTCTAGCATCTCAGAAGCACTTTCTTGCCTCACTGAGCATAATTGATGGGAGTATAGGTTTGTGCTCCTAGGCCGGCTTGACTTGTTTTTGCTCAAAGTATGAGACAGAATGGCGCGGCCTATTCGACGAATCGGAATCCATTAATGGCCTCTGGGTTTATCGGGATCGTGAGTCTGCCGCATAGGATGGAAAATTCATTCCTGGATCTCATCTGTTGGTGTAGGCCTGGTCTTGTTGTCAGGGCCTGGAGGAACAACGATTCGTTCTATGGAGGCAAGCAATGGTACTCCCCTCTGGGAACGTCCTCTCCATGATTCTTCATCGATGCACCTATCTGATCCCTTAACCGCGGGCGTCGACGTAGTCTTCGTCGAGAGTGGTTCCGCTACCGACATCCTCGTTCTAAGCAATTCGATGGATGTTCGTCGCCTCCATGGAGATACTGGAGCTGTCAAATGGCAGTGGAAGGCATCAGATGAAGGGTATGTTACATCCGACGGTTCAAGAGCGTCCTCATCTATAGCTGGGATTCTGTTGCATAGGTCATTGAACATGCATATCCAACTCGCTGTGTCAGGCTCGAGGATCTATGTTGTATCTTTTTCCAAGTCATTTTCCTCCTACACGCTTCATATCACCATCTTGGATTCCGTGTCTGGCCGCCAGCTCAGTTCGAACCATGTGCCATCAACACTTAAAGCTGGGCTTGAGGACATTGTCGTCCTGAGCCCCTCATCCTTATCATCTTCACCGCATCTCTTATGGGTCGAAAGTGGTGGTACCATTAAGGGTCTTGATCTCCCTCCGGATGGAGTAGTGACCAAACCATTGACTGTCAAAGGCGCGAGAGGCATCTCCCGCATCATCGACATCGGTCAAAGTCACAACGGCTATGTTCTTGCCGAAGGAGACGACAGAACAATCCTAGTTCTCAAATTCGATGCACCAGGGACCGTCTTGTCACTGCTCATCCCTGACTTGGTACTTCTGATCTGGTTCATTCTGGATATTCTCTTACCTCTTGCCTTTTCTAGGGGCCTTCTATTCCATCAAGCAAATCTTTGTATTCATTATCGTCAAATGCTCATGGTGGTGCTTCGCTGTTGCACATTACGCAAAGGAAGGGAAGCGATGTGAGTTGAGTCATCTAGGTTGACCTTTTCTGAGGCTTAGCATGCAGCCATGTCAGAAATTATCTGCTAAAGTATATGATACTCAAGATGCAACAGTAACTAAGAGCTACGAGGTCGCATTTGAGAACGGGCTATACGGAGACATTGAGACCGTAGGCTTCTTCGTATTCACATAACCACGCTTGGCTCAGTAAATGTGTCCTGTAGGCCCTTTTCCACTGGACCACCGAGGGGCTATTCGAACTTCTTCTCGTTTCGTCCACGGGGTCTCTTCAGTTATGGAAAGATAATGTGGATGGGGCGAGCACCAAATCGGAGGATGTGCTTGCACTCATATGGTCTCGTGAAGAGAGCTTGGGTGACATTGTTCAGACAGAGATTGTGGATTTACCCGAGAAACAAGAGCTTCGTTCCCGTCTCACCTCAAATGAGCGCTTTGTCTATAAACTATTCAGACACGCGGTAGAGCTGCAGGTTTGTCATCCATGGTCCGCAATGTCCCCCCGTTTAATCCGTTACTTTGCAACGCTAGAATCTTCCTGCGTTCTTGTATCACTTCGCGCTCAGATTTACAACTGGCAGATACGAAACGTTCTCTTCAACTGCAGTGGCACCTGCTAGTGCGTTTACGCCTTCGGACGATTTCTACCGTGACTCGTTCGGATTCCGCAAAGTTGTGATGGCCATAACAAAGCACGGGACCGTGTATGGTCTTGACAGCAGGAATGGAGCCATCATCTGGGCGCGGTATCTAGGCGTCATCTCTGAGCCTCGGTCCTTCGTGGTTCGTACCGTTTGGGATGGAGAAGGGGTGATAGACCCTGAACTTTTAGTCGTAGCTCGTGAGACCGAGACAGGGGTATGTCCCTCATCCCCCTCGATTAGTGCTATCAATTAATTGACTCTAATTAGGGAATGGTAACATGGCGACTGAAGGCACTTACAGGAGAAGGAAGCATAGAGGCACTCGCTATGTGTAAATTTGGCTGTAGAAACCTCATGTTCCATAAAGAGGCCAACGGATCCTTCCTCATTGGCGTTAACGAGGAGTCTGAGGTGAACCGTGCATTCCCGAGGTATTGTGAATATAGCCTCACGTTTTGTTATTCAGATATCCTTTCACCCCATCGACATCTCGCGAATTCAAGCATCTCCGTCTCAACGACTACATTTCTTTCAAGTTGAAGACCTTGTGGGCAACAAGCAGCGAGTTGCAGGATATCGCATTGATGCTTCCTCCAAGACTGCATCTCTCACATGGACATACACCATTCCCTTCTCCGATACTCTCAGGTATACTTTTTTGCCCGCATCTCGTGCCCATCCTGTCGCTTCCTACGGGAAGGTCTTAGCTGACCGCAGTACGCTGTACAAATATCTGAACCCTCACATCGTTGGTATCGTTACAACTTCAAGCACCAAGGGTGCAGAATCGGTTTCCCTCATTGATTCCATCTCCGGCTCAATCCTATATCATGCTGTTGTCCGCGCTACACCAGGATCATTAAGGGCCGTCCTTACTGAAAACTGGCTTGTTTACACATACTCCCTCCATTCTGATGTCCAAGAGGGAGCTCTGGAAAGGCGAGGAGAGCAAGTTGTGACGGTCGAGTTTTACGAAGGCCAAGGAGTAAATGAGAAGACTAGCAGGTTTGTTTCGACGTTGTCCTCGGATTCCACAATATACCCATTCACTTCTCCAGCCCTGAAACCTCAAGTTTTACCTATGATAGCCAGCTGTTACACGTCATCCAGAATTCTTTTGTCTTTCCTCAGGGAGTTGCAGCTCTAGGAATGACCGCAACAAAGTATGGTATCTCCACGAAGGACCTCATCGGTAAGTCACTATGCCCTTATCTAGCGTTTCTGTACCCATCATCGTGTCATAGTCGCGACGTCTAAGCACCAAATTCAATCGGTACCCCGCCGCTTGTTAGACCCCCGTCGTCATAAAAACAAACCTTCAGCTGCAGATGCCGAAGAATATCTTATTCCGTATGACGTTGTTCTCCCAGATGATCATAAACGAGTTCTTTCTCACAACTACGAGGTAAATGCATTCCTCATGCACTGGGATCTCGTGGCTCATGTTTCCTATCTAGGTGATGGGCGTACACTCGATCGTGGCATCGCCCGCTCTTTTGGAGTCAACATCCTTGGTATTTGCGTACGGTCACGACCTCTTCTTTACCCGTCTGGCGCCTTCGAACACTTTCGACGTGTTGAGCAAAAGCTTTAACAAAGTACAGCTAGTCCTGACAATTGTTGGGCTAACTATTGCGATCTTGATTACTAAACCTATCGTCGAGCGCAAACAACTCAGAGAGAGATGGTATTCATAGCAGCCCCTCCGGGCATGTCATCATAATTCATATAATGCTAGCCATAGAGTTCTATCAGAATGATCGTGTGGACTACCTGGCACTGAGAATGGGTTGCAAGGGTAGTATCTCCTAGTGCCACAATCAAGGACGATACAGTGCATTGGATCTCGGCCACTCCCGAGTGTTAAATGACAATATGGTATACAAAGACCGTTGCGCCCGGTAAATGGAACGACCGCTTTCCAATATCATCCCGAAAACGCTTTTGGACTGGCGACGATCTGGGGTTTTCTCGCCATGGGATGCGTTAAGAGAATGGTTTGCTACACAGGGCCTTACGCTTTACGACTCTGGTATCGAAGGCGATCCCTACAAGGATTTCTCTCCTAGAAAGCCGGACGGAATCGTCTACGCTGCGCCTTGTTGTCCTCTGAGGCTTGAGCAATTCTAGCTTGTGCGCCCTCCTCACCTCTCTGGCATAATAACGGGTCCTAACACCGCGGACGCAACATAGCGCTCCATTCATCGCTTTGCACGGACTCTTGGTGGACAGATTGTCCTCATTCGGATTATCCGAAAAGGCACTGATGGCATGGAAGAGCTTTCCATTCTTCGGAAGATTTCTTCAGGGCATCAAGCCATGCTGGGGGAGAACCACGCGCTTCCGATGCTGCGCGAACTTGAACATGAGGATATGGCTTTTGGTATCTTCCCAGCAGTTTCCTCCAGGATCCATGTACCATGGTTTGAAAATGCAGATCAAGCATTCAACGCCATAATTCAAATCCTAGAGGCAAGAGATCTGATACGTGTCAATAAACCTGCTCGGTTGAGGTTACTTGCTAGCTGCCCTTTCCCCGTCCAGACTCGTACCTAAGCTCAGTGGATATGTGAGTGTTAGAGTAGAGCACGTAAATGTGAAATATCCCAAGTGCGTGCACAATTGCCTCGTGTCGCCGAATAATTTGACGCAGAGTCGAGATCGGACCTGGTTGTACTAGCCTTCTGGATATAATATCCCCTCTATGAAATTTCCAACGTCAGCGTCAGGTTTCCGTTTCCGGTTCTTGTCCCATACGCATCGTCTCTGCTTTGTCTCACTTGGGTTTGCCCTTATTCGCAGAATTGTTCAGCATCTCTTCTCTTCATTCGTTTCCTATAGTTTCCCCCTCCTTCCATTCCCGAAGATCCCAATTACAAATGGCCCCTCGTTATCTTCTCCCATGGCGTCGGACGCGGTAGGTTGATGTACAACACCTGTGGTGAGATGGCTAGTAGGAGCCACGTAGTATGTGCTATCGAACACCGAGATGGCACATGTCCAAGTAGCATGATTGTCATGGAGGATGGGAGTAGCAAAGTCGTGAAATTCACTTATCATCAGGATGTGAGTAACTAGATCTTACACACTTCTCTTGCGCTCATTGATGGTGATGCATGTAGTTGGCCCGACTGTACACTCACCTCTGACGTGTACAACTCTCCATGGATCTCGCCGAGGTCGAACATCGTCTTGGAGTGTCGCTATTTTGGCAAGTGTGCAGTAGCAGAGATTTGAATTTGTGAGTGCGATTGGGATCCTGCTGTTCAACGTTGAGTTCTTGGTCGAATGTGCAAGCTTCCATTGAGAGCTGATGTGATTTCCCTCGTATTTCAGGGATTGATCCTTGGAGGTCGGAGATTACATGCCCTTTACTGGTTATCAACTGGGGTGTGTTTACGCGCTCGGATGGTTCCCATGATTAGAGAAACTTTATCAGTATACGCAGAACGGCGAAGGCGTATTCTCAATAGGTAGGGGATGCCTCTGATGATAGGAAAGCAATGTCACTGACGAAAAGACTATTCACCTAGCTGGCTCTACATATCCTTCGTTTTCTGATGTATTCCTCATCGTACCGGGGATCATCAATCGCCTGTTCGGCCTTCGTACTGAATCATACCTTGTATTATCCCTCACAGTGGATACCACGGCTGGATTCCTCTGGCACGGTTGTGACGGATGGAATGGAGTTCAAAGCTGGTGTGGAATCTCCGTCCATACCTCTCATATTTCCCACATCTGCCAATTCATACCCCCCACATCGTTATATTCATTCACATACACGCGGAGGAAGGAATCTGACGTCACCAAGGGAGGATATGAACAAGAGCGCGAGGAAGGATGCATGAGTGGGCACAGACTCAAAAAGAGTGAATGGATTCGGGAATGCGATTGCGATATCTGTTGTTTCCCCATTTCCGTTTTCGATCCGTTCATCACCTACCTCGGCGTCATCATCATCGCCTTGCCACCCGTCATCTCCAGTAGCTGGTACCGCTGAAGCTTCCCGCGCTGGTAAACCCCGTGGCTCAGGGGGGGCTGTGGCAATGGATATGGTTCTTCAGCTAGAGGTAGTAATTGTTCGTCAGAGTCTCAACGACGTGACTCTGGACAGCAGCAAGGGGGAGCGAGGCTTATGCTCAAAGAGTTGGAATTTGAAGACTTTAGCTAGAGGGCATGTCGATTGCATCCTGTACTTCCTGTTCCGCAGCTTTTTCTGTCCTCATGTTCATTTTTTTACATTTCGCGTGCTACGGGAAGGATTTACAGACCAGACACTTCTTTCATATTCATCAAGCTATATCAATGGCGACATTTTGAGAACCTCGCGGACTCGCTGCATATATTCCCGCTGCCCAATATGTTTACCTTTGGTCTTACACAGATCTCCCTCGGTGCCCATGTTAATTGTGTAAGTATTGTCAATTGACAACTGTATGCGGTGGAATCCGTGCTAATGACTTGAACTTTGACTTTTTCTCTCGCATGTGGACGCAGTGTAGGACATTAAATGCAAATTAAGTACTATACTGCCAGACTCTGGTTGAACCGCATCGAGAGTTGGCTATATATGCGACCACAAAGGGCGATGAGCTGATAGGCAGTGACCATCTTTCCGCCGTCCCGCGTGATGTCCTCATACTCGCCATCCATGGCGATTCCCATCCTGCCGATGTCAACTCCATGCATGTTGTCCACCCGCCCATGAAAACTTGGTATACATACTAGGTTACAATTTGTGCCTGATTCGAATCAGGTGGAGAACAGC
>WNFI01474599.1_pt1 | contig 45436 bp, 37 predicted proteins | sample 5400471 | NCBI WGS metagenome assembly WNFI01 (sample SAMN13153348, study PRJNA577476) | soil metagenome | isolation source: 100 cm saprolite on Douglas fir-dominated hillslope | place: USA:California | collected 2013-09-17 | reverse complement strand
CAGGTCCTCGTTCAGCGAAATGGTAAAGCGGTCCATTCGTCAATTCCTCTTATCGTTATGGGATGAGATGTTACCGAAAAAGGTAGGAAAGGAGGCTGGGCGGCGTTTATTCGAATTTACTTTTTCTTTTCGGGACTTTAATATTATGAAAAACTAATATTATCTCCTACTTCATAAAATAAATTATAACAGTAGCTTGGGAGGACTGGTGGAGGTTAGCGCAAGAAGAATAACAATCGCCGCGGCCGGCCTGGCGGGAATTTTCGGCTGCGCGCAGATCTGTCCGGAATGGGTATGCAAAACGGCAAGCGCGACTGAATCGGACATCACGGCTCCGGAAGTCGAAGTGCTCGGGACCTATGAGACCGGTGTCGGAACATCCGATTCCGCCAGCGAGGGCCGGGTGACGGCCCGACGCGTCGAAACGCGTCCGGCGCTGCGTCCCGGGGAAGTCCTCGAATATGTTCCGGGCGTCATCATTACCCAGCACAGCGGGGACGGCAAAGCCAACCAGTATTTCCTGCGTGGCTTCAACCTCGACCATGGCACCGATTTTTCCATCAGTGTCGCCGGCATGCCGGTGAACATGCCGACCCACGCGCATGGGCAGGGCTATGCCGATCTGAATTTCCTGATCCCGGAACTGGTTTCGGGCATCGACTACCGCAAGGGACCCTATTACGCCGAGGTTGGGGACTTCAGCGCGGCGGGCGCGGCAGACATCCAGTACGCGAATTCGTTGCCGCACACAATCGGTTCGGTAACGATCGGAGAGCACGACTACAAGCGTGCGTTGCTGGCGGGCTCTCCGAACGTCGCTGGCGGGACGCTGCTTTACGGCATCGAACTCGTCGGCCAGGACGGACCTTGGGACAATCCCGAGAACTTCAGAAAATTCAATTCGGCGCTGCGCTATAGCCGGGGCGACAAGGCGGACGGATTTACCGTCACCGGCATGGCGTACAAGGCCAACTGGGATGCCACGGATCAGATTCCGCAGCGCGCCGTCGACGCCGGATTGATCGATCGCTTCGGTACGATCGATCCGACCGACGGAGGCGAGACGTCGCGCTATTCGCTTTCCTACGAGCAACATCGGGATTTCAGCGGCGGACGCATCGTGGTCGATGCGTATGCCATCCGCTCCACGCTCAATCTGTGGTCGAACTTTACATATTTTCTGGACGATCCGGTCAACGGCGACCAGTTCGAGCAATCGGAGCGCCGCACGGTGCTCGGCGTGCATCCGCGCGTGGAGTTCTACAACAAGCTCGCCGGCATGGACAGCATTTTCAAGATCGGCCTGCAGGCACGCCGCGACGATATCGATCCCGTCGCCCTGTATCATACTGTTGAGCGCCAGATCATAGGCACCACCAGGTCAGACACGGTCGTGGAGACCAGCGTCGGCATCTACGCCGAGGAAACGCTGCACGTCACCGAGAAATTCCGCACCATCGTCGGCCTGCGAGGCGATGAGTACAACTTTGACGTGAACAGCAACATTCCGCAAAACTCCGGAAAGGTGAACGATTCAATCGTTTCGCCGAAACTCAGTTTTATTTTCGGTCCATGGTCGAAGACCGAATACTTCATCAACTACGGTACCGGTTTTCACAGTAACGATGCGCGGGGCACGACCATCACTGTGGACCCTGGCAATCCCTCGACTCCGGCGGACAAGGTGACTCCACTGGCGCGCTCGTTCGGTTCCGAGGTCGGCTTGCGTTCCGAAATCGTTCCTCATTTGGAAACGTCGCTCTCGCTCTGGCAATTGAGGTTGGAATCGGAGTTGCTCTTCACGGGCGACGCGGGGACAACCGAGCCGAGCCGCCCCACCAAGCGCACCGGCGTCGAATGGAGCAACCACTACAAGCCGAATTCCTGGTTGCTGGTGGACCTCGACCTCTCCCTGTCGCGGGCGCGCTTCACGGACCAGGATCCCACCGGCGACCAGGTTCCCGGCTCGATCGAGAAAGTGGCGTCGTTCGGATTGACCGCGGAGTCGCTGGGTCCGTGGTACGGCATGCTGCAATTCCGCTATTTCGGTCCGCGTCCGCTGATCGAAGACAATTCTGTGCGCTCGAAATCAACCGAAATCACCAATCTGCGCGTCGGATACAAGATCGATCCGAAATGGCGGGTGCACATGGATGTCTTCAACCTGTTCGATCGCAAGGACAGTGACATTGAGTACTTTTATGCCTCACAGTTGCGAGGCGAGGCGGCACCGGTTGACGACATCCACTTTCATCCCGTCGAACCACGCACCGTCAGGGTTACGCTGGCGGGATATTTTTAAGCTTTGCCGCGCGATTCGGATGACGCGTTGACTGCGCGCGCCATGCGGTCCAGCGCTTCCTCCAGCGTGGCGCGCGGACATGCAAAATTGAGTCGCAAAAATTCCGGTGCGCCGAATGGCGCGCCATCGTACAGGCCCACGCCCGCGTCATTGAATAACTTCGTGGTGTCATCCGAATTGAGCGCGCGCGCGTCTATCCACGATAGATACGTCGCCTCGGCGTGCCCGATGCGCAGTCCCGGCATTGCCTCAACCGCGCGTTCCACCAGATCGCGATTTCCGCGCAGGTAATCGAGCAGCGCTGACTGCCACGGCTTGCCGTCGCGGTATGCTGCCTCGGTTGCGATGTAACCCATCAAGCCGACGTGATGTACGATCCCGGACATCGCTTTCCTGAGCTTCGTTCGCAGTTCCGGATTGGCAGCGATGGCATAAGCGCAGCCCAGTGCCGGCAGGTTGAAGGTCTTGCTGGCCGACATCAGGGTCACCGTACGCTGGGCGATTTCTTCGCCGAGGGTTGCAACGGGGATATGGCGCCTTTGTGCGTCGAGGATCAGGCCGCTGTGGATCTCGTCGGAGCTCAGAACCAGGTTGTGACGCACGCATACATCGGCAATGGCCTGCAGTTCTTCGCGCGAGAACACGCGGCCGACCGGATTGTGTGGATTGCACAGCAGCAGCAGGCGCGAGCTGGGTGTGATTGCGCGTTCGAGAGCGGTCATATCCCAGCGCCAGATGCCGTTCGTTTCGACCATCTGCACGCGCACCACATTGCGTGCAGCGTTCACAGGAGCGGACAGAAAGGGCGGATAGATCGGCACCGCGGTCAGTACGTTGGCGCCTTCTCGTCCGAATGCCCGGCAGACGACGTTGAGGCCGACGACCAGGCCCGGCAGCCACACGATCCAGTCCGGCTCGATGTTCCAGCCGTATTCGCTCTGCAGATGCGCGAGGGTGGCGTCGACGAGCCCGGCCGGCGGTTCGCTGTAACCATAGATGGGATGATCGACCCGCTTGCGAAGCGCCTCCACGACGGCAGATGCGCAGGCGAAATCCATGTCGGCCACCCACATGGGAATGATGTCGCGGCTGCCGTACTTGTTCCATTTGACACTTGCCGTGCCGCGGCGCTCTACCGGCGTATCGAAATCGAATTTCAATGGGTTAAGGCAACAACGGGAAAAATTTACATGCGAACGGTAGGAATTGCCGCAGGATCGCGACGAGGCGGTAGCGCTGTGAAGGCGTGGCTGGCGCCTTTTCATCATGGACTGAAAGCGCCGGCGCTCGTGTTGGACAGAACGCTCAAGGTTTTGCGGGCATGGTCCGATGATCGTCTTGTTTCCGAATCGGCCGCGGTCGGCTTCTTTGCGGCTTTTTCGATGGCGCCGATGCTGGTCGTCGTGATCGCGGTCGCGGGCTTCTTTTTCGGGGCGGACGCCGTTCAGGGACGGTTGTTCTCCGAAATCGAAAATCTGATGGGAAAAGACGGCGCGGTCGCGGTTCAGGCCGTGGTGGCCAGCGCATGGAAATCCGGCGGGCCGGAATGGGTGGGCCTCATTTCTTTGGTCGGCGTCATGATCGGCGCATCCGCGACATTTTCCGAATTGACCAGCGCGCTCAACTGGATCTGGCGGGCGCCCGCCAAGCAGGGCACGGTGGCGACACTGATCAAGGTCCGGCTGATGTCCTTCGGCCTGGTGCTGGGGACGGGATTTTTGCTGATAGTGCTGCTGATCATGGATGCCATATTGTCTTTCGTCGGCAGCGCGTTGCTGGCTGGCCGCGAGAACATCGCGGAGTCCGTCATGATCGCGGCGCAGCATGTCCTCACGTTCGCCGTCCTGTTTGGCGCTTTCAGCGTGATGCTGAAAATCCTGCCGGATGTGCACGTGCGCTGGAGAGACGCCACACTCGGCGCTTTGGTCGCAACCATTCTTTTCAGCATCGGCAAGCATTTCCTGGCCCTGTATCTTGCGCATGCCGGCACCGCGAGCGCATTCGGAGCTGCCGGCTCCCTCGCCGTGGTGTTGATGTGTCTTTTTTTCTCGGCGGCGATTTTTCTGCTCGGCGCCGAAGTGGCGGCGCATGCCTTGCCAAGGTCGCTGGATCCGGCGACAAGAACAATCAGTGGAAGTCGCGCGAAGAAGCGTTGAGGTTTCCGATCAGTACGGAGCGATCCACAAGATTCTCTGCAATGACATGGATTACGTCGCCTTCGCGTTCCAGCGTGCCTTCCACGTGCAATAACCGCGCTCCCAATAGCGGGCGCCGCTGCTTTTGTGACAATTTTTTCCAGACCACGACATTGATCTGCCCGGTCTCATCCTCGAGCGTGACGAAAATCACGCCTTTGGCCGTGCCGGGATGCTGGCGGCAAGTAACCAGGCCGACAACGTGCACGGGCGTCTTCGTCGGCATGTGCCTCAACTGCTCGGCAGTGCTGAAAGAATGCTTTTCAAACCTCGGGCGCAATAATGCAAGCGGATGACGCCGCAGCGTCAATCCGTTGCTGTCGTAGTCAGCCAGGATGTCCTGGGCCTCGGTAAGCGGCATGAGCGTGATTTCGGATTCGACGATGGCAGCGCGGGCGAGCAGGGCAGGCCGCTTCTCGATTCCGGCGACCAGCCAGGCCGCATTCCTGCGATGGCCGGCCAAGGATTCGAGCGCGCCGGCTGCGGCCAGCGCATTCATGTCCTTGCGCGAAAGATCTGCCGCAAGAAGAAATTCCTCGATTGAGTCGTAGTGCTTCAGAGCGCGTACTTCGATCAACCGCTTCGCGCCGGATTCCGACAAGCTCTTGGCCATCCTGAAACCGAGCCTGATCGCTGGTTTATTTTCTGTCGTTTCTTCGAGTGAGCAGTCCCAACTGCTCGCGAGAACGTCCACTGCCCTGACCTCGACCCCATGGCGCAGGGCATCCTGGACGAGTTCCGGCGGGGAGTAAAACCCCATCGGCTGGCTATTTAGCAATGCGCACGTGAAGGTGGCGGGGTGGTAGTGCTTGAGCCAGGCCGAGACATAAACCAGCAGCGCGAAACTGGCCGAATGCGATTCCGGGAAACCGTATTCGCCGAATCCCTTGATCTGCTTGAAAATCTGCAAGGCGAATTTTTCCTCATAACCGTTCTTGAGCATGCCGTTGATGAGATCATCCTTGAAAGGCTCGAGCCCACCCTTTCTTTTCCATGCGGCCATTGCGCGGCGCAGTTTGTCTGCCTTGCCCGCCGAAAAATCGGCGGCGACCATGGCGATTTCCATGACCTGCTCTTGAAAAATCGGTACGCCGAGAGTGCGCTTCAGTACTTCTTCCAATTCGGGGGAGGGGTATTTAACTTTCTCGCGGCCCAACTTTCGATTCTTCAGGTAGGGATGCACCATGCCGCCCTGGATCGGGCCCGGACGCACGATGGCGACCTCGACCACCAGGTCGTAGTAATTCTCCGGCTTGAGCCTGGGCAACATCGACATTTGCGCGCGCGATTCGACCTGGAACACGCCGATGCTGTCGGCCTTGCAAAGCATCGCGTACACCGGCTTGCCTTCGTTGCCGCTTTCGGTGGCGAGGATATCGGCCATGGACAGGGAACTGCTGTGGCGGCGGTTGACCATGTTCAGCGCAAGGCGTATCGCCGTCAGCATGCCCAGTGCCAGAACGTCCACTTTCAGCAGGCCCAGCGCCTCGAGGTCGTCCTTGTCCCACTGGATGACGGTCCGGTCTTTCATGGTCGCATTCTCAGTGGGCACCAGTTCCGAAAGCGGTCCGCGCGAGATCACGAACCCACCTACGTGCTGAGACAGATGCCGGGGAAAGCCGGATAGCGTTTCAGTCAGGGACAGCAGCCGGCGGATTAGGGGCGACCCGGGCTCGAAGCCGACCTCACGCAATCTTGTCGTCCTTTCGTCGACGTTGTCCCACCAGACAAAGCTGGCGGTGATCCGATCCAGCTGGGTCGAGTCCAGACCGAGCGCCTTGCCCACGTCGCGGAAGGCGCTGCGCGTGCGGTAGCAGATCACCGTGGCAGCCAGCGCAGTGCGGTGCCTGCCGTACTTGCGGTAGATGTACTGGATCACTTCCTCGCGCCGTTGATGCTCGAAATCCACGTCGATATCCGGAGGCTCGTCGCGCTCCTTCGAAAGGAAGCGCCCGAACAGCAGCCTGGTATGAGTGGGGTCGACCTCGGTAATCCCCAGCGCAAAACAAACTACCGAGTTGGCGGCCGATCCGCGTCCCTGGCAGAGGATTTCTTGTGATCTTGCGTGCGTGACAATGTCGTACACGGTAAGGAAAAAAGCTTCGTAACGCTTCTCGGCGATCAGCTCCAACTCCTTACGGGCACTCTCGCGCACAGCCTGCGGCACGCTGTTTTTGTAACGTTGCCTCAGCCCGGCTTCCGTTAATTCGGCCAGATACTGCGGGGGCGTTTTCCCCCGGGGGACGATTTCTTCTGGATATTCGTACTGGAGTTCATCGAGGGAGAAACTACACAGGTTCGCGATGCGCAGCGTTTCCTCGATCAACGCCGCCGGATAGATTTTTTCCAGCGCGTCTAGCCGCCTCAGGTGGTGTTCCCCGCTTGCCTGCAGGGCAAGACCGGCCCTCGCTACCGGCACGCCGAGCCGGATGGCCGTCAGCGTATCCTGCAGCGCGCGGCGGCCGCGTGCATGCATGTATACATCGCCGCTGGCCACGCGGGGAAGACCATTGCGTTCCCCGGTTTCCTGCAGCAGGGCAAGGCGCTTCCGGTCGCCCGCGCGCGCGAGAAGTTCGACGGCGATCCAGCAGCGATCCGGGAATTGCATGGCGAACCAGGAGGCATCTTCGTCCAGAGGCTGTGCCGGCGGCAACCAGAGCGCGAGACAATGTGGGATGCCGGATTCGAGGTGATCACGCGAGAGGCGATATTCGCCTTTCGGAGCATTGCGCCGGCCTCGCGTGATCAGTTCGGACAGGTGGCCGTAGCCTTCCCTGTTTTGCGCAAGCAGCACGAAGCGCAGACCGTCATCGAGACGGAACTCGGCGCCGATGATTAGTCTGAATGCATTGCCATGCTCTCTGGCTGCCACATGCGCGCGCACGACACCGGCAAGCGAACATTCGTCGGTGATCGCCAGCGCCTTGTAGCCGCGCCTGATGGCAGTCTCAACCAGCTCTTGCGGATGCGAGGCGCCGCGAAGGAAAGTGAAATTGGTCAGGCAGTGAAGCTCGGCGTATTCCACGGGCGTGGTGTGCCATCACGCAAAAATGCCATGGACGAACCAGTCGCGTCCGTCGGGCTTTTCTCTGAAGAGCCAGACTTTCGTGCCCACGCAGTCGCGGGCGACGAAGTAATCGCGTTGCACGTCGAAATTGTCCCACCAGCCGGACTCGATGCTCTCGGGGCCATCGAGCAGGATGAGCGGCTGGTCCATCGCCGGCAGGCTGTCGCTGGCATGCAGGCGGCGCGGTCGGGACAGTAACCAGAGGGGGCGATGCAAGTCGCTGCTGTCGTCGCGGGCATGACCGGGCAGGATTCTGCGATAGGCATGCTCTGGACGATGGTCGGGAAACAGTTCCAGTCCGTGCACGGCCTGCACGCCCAGCCGTGCACGCAAGTGTTCGATGATGCGCCAGCGTTCTTCCCGCGAGGGACGGCCATCGGCGAACAGCACCTGATTATGCGAACCGAGCGGGCGGGTTTCTCCGGCGACAAGGGTCAGCGCTTCCACGGCTTCCGGCAATTGGACTGTGGCGAGCTTCTCGCGCAGGAGGGTGACCAGATGACCGGCATCGCGGCTCGGCACGGACAATCCGAGCAGGACGGGCGTCGCGGCATGGTGTGCGTGCTGGAGTTCCAGCTTCAGGCGCATGACGCCGACCTGCTTCATCGCCAGATGGCCGGCGAGTTCCAGCACCAGGCGCTTGGCGGCGAACAACAGCGGCTCGGTTTCCTGTACCGGCGCCGGAAGTTCGAGCGAGGCCGAATAGCGGGCGGGAGGAGAGAAGGACGGACGCGGATCGGGCAGCAAACCCAGCGCGCGGTCAATTTCGTCGAGCATGCCCTGGCCGAAGCGGCAGGCGAGGCCGTCCCGCGGCAGGGACAGCCAGTCGCCGATGGTATGCACGCCAAGATTCGCGAGCATTGCAATAGTTTGCGCCGGCTGATCAAGCCGTGTCAGCCGCAGCCGTGCCAGCGTTCGCCGCAATTCATGGCGATCGCCGATCGAGGTATCGATCCCGTCGCGGGCCAGCAACAGCGCAGCGGTCGGATTGGGGGCAAGCACGACGCTGGCGCGATAGCCCAGTTCCGCAAGCCCGCTACGGATGCGGCCGCTCAACGGACGCAGCCCACCGAACAGGCGCAGGCAGCTACTGATCTCGATCAGTATTTCATTCGGCGAAGCGAGGCTGACGGTCGGCGTGAACTGGGCCACCCACGTCGCGATGCCGGCCAGTGCTTTCGCTTCTTTTGCAGGATCACGGGTACGGATGTTCAGTTTCGGCGTCAACGCATGGGCTGCGGATACCAGCATGCCGGGCTTGATGCCTGCCTTCTGCGCCGCTTCGTTGCACGACAATACGCGCGGGCGATGGCTCGCTTCCTGCACGATCGTCGGTCCGCAGGAAGCGCCGCCGCGCAGATACAGTTGCAGCGAAAGGTCCGGAAAACGCAGCGCAGCCCAGAGCGCATCCAGTGCACGTTCGGTATTCATGCGACAGCATGCTCAAATGTGGTTCGGGCCTGGACGCGCGGCGGCATGGCCGGAGCAAACGGTTTTTCCGTATCCAGCCAGAGCGTGGGGGTAACACCGCTGCCGCGGCGCTTGAGGATTTTCACGGACAGCCTGTCCTGGCGCACGCCCAGGCGCAGCCGCAGCGGCGCCGGAGAAGGCAGTGCGGCGCGCGATGTTTCGCCGAACACCACGCCGAAGCTGCCGCCTTCCTCGGCGGCGAGCTGCAGCCGCCGCAGGCCGTGCTCGTTGAAAGCGGCGGGCCATGCCAGCACGGCAGAGCAATTGCCGGCGCGCAGGCTTTGTTCCGCGGCCCACAGCGTGTCCTTGTCGGAAACGGTATTCGCCACGATCACCCGCGAGAGCCGGATGCCGCGCGCGGCGAGCGCAGGCGCGTAGGGAATCCACGGCGGCGCGATCAGCATCAGCCAGCCGTCCTGTCGCGAAAGCTGCGCCAGTGCCGGCATCAGCAGCGACAGTTCGCCGATGCCACTGCGTTCGGTGAGCAGTTCACTGACTACGCCGCGCGGCCAGCCCCCGCCCGGCAATTCACGATCGAATTCGGAAAACCCGGTCGGAATGCTGGGCAGCGCGACGCGTGCCTGTTCGTCGCCGCGCCAGATGGCGGGATTTTGCAAAAGGGACTGGATATTGGTGGCGGTTGAAATTGACATCGCGTTTCGTGGATGTAGTCGGGAAAAACAGGACTGAGGACTTGGAACTTATGGCCGAAGGCCAGTACCCCGTAGGCAGGACTCAGTAAACCCGACAAGCAGACCGGCTTTGGATGCTGTTTTTTCCATTACGTCGATTCCTGCAATTATCTGTTGCTCAGCACGCGGGACCCGCCTTTCACTGAGTCCCGCGTCCTGAATCCCCGTTTCATGCCGTTGCAGAATTTCCCGCCGCATTGCGCGCAGGGAATCTTGACGGCGGTTCGGGAATCTTGCCAAGCCGGGCCAGCCTGGCTTCGATCGCCCATTTGCTTCTCTTGTGAATGCCGGCCAGTTCCTCGATGGACCTGCCGGCGTCGTAAGTGCTGCCCAGGCGCGCGTCTTCTTCTTGCGACCACGGGCGTCCCGAATTTTCCATGCCGGGTTTTGCTGTCGTCGGCGTACTGGCCTGTCTTGCCGGCGCCGGCTGGGGAGCTGCGGGTGCCGCCGGGCTTTCCAGCATGCGGATCGCCGAGAAAAGCGCACGCACGGTATCCGGGTGCTGGTATGCGCTGCCGGTGGCAAACTGCTCGCCGGTTGCGGGGTCGATGCCGTCCGCCAGGGTTCTGAGAATCTGCAGGGTCTTTTGCGTTTCCATGAACTTCTCCTCAAGTGGGTTGAAATGCAGTGGTCCACCTGTGCGGGTTTGCTGTTGCGGGGGTTTGTTACCCCCTTATCCGATCTTTCCGTTCCGGATGATGCCGACGCCGAGGCCCTCGATGGCGAACGGGTCGTTTTTCAGGTCTACATATATAGGTGCGAAATCCGGGTTCTCCGGCAGCAGCTGCACCTGGCTGCCCTGGCGTTTGAAGCGCTTGACCGTGACTTCGTCGTGCAGGCGGGCGACCACGACCTGCCCGGAGCGGGCTTCGCGGGTGCTGTGTACCGCCAGCAGGTCGCCATCGAGGATGCCGGCGTCGCGCATGCTCATGCCACGCACCTTCAACAGGTAATCCGCGTGCGGCTTGAACAGATGGGGATCCAGTTGATAGCGTCCCTGGACATGGGCTTCGGCGAGGATCGGGCTGCCTGCTGCGACCCGGCCGATCAGCGGCAGGCCGAGTTGCTCCTTCAGCCGGATGCCGCGTGACGCGCCGGCCAGCAGTTCTATGAAGCCTTTCCTCGCCAGCGCCTTGAGATGGTCTTCGGCGGCATTGGCGGAGCGGAAGCCGAGGATGCGGGCGATCTCGGCGCGGGTCGGCGGAAAGCCGGTGTTCTGCGCGAACTCATTGATCAGGCGCAAGACTTCAGCCTGGCGTGGGGTCAATTCATCCATGTGGGCTGCTCCGGACAGGAAATTCCGATGGCTGTGATTATATACAGTATCGGACCGGAGGCAAGTTTTCCTGTGTGCCGCCTTCAATCCACCGTGTGCACGCAACCGGAGCATTGCCAAAACGAACCGCAATAATTCTGTGCATTCATCCGATGAACTGCACAACGCCGGTGCGCGAGTGCTCCGATGAGGATGGGCAGCGATTGCCGGGAGAGCTTTCTTTCTGCTGACGTCACAATACAACGACATGAAATGAAAAGGGATTCGCCGGTGCGATCAACCATCGGCACGGTTGTTGCGGAACTGACGCGCGCATTCGAAAACCGGTTCGCCACGAGCCGGGCAGGATCGCGGCAACAAGCAATAACCTGAGGCGCACTGTCTCGCAGTCATCAATTCACCATCTAAGGGGATTTTTTATGAATCGCAGGCACATATTGAAATCGTTGGTCGGGATCGCGTTCTCTGCGATGGCCGCGACGGCGATGGCTGCCGACACCATCAAAGTGGGCATCCTCCACTCGTTGTCAGGCACCATGGCCATTTCCGAAACGGCGCTGAAGAACACCGCACTGATGGCGATCGAAGAGATCAACGCCAAGGGCGGCCTGCTCGGCAAGCAGCTCGAGCCGGTGGTGGTGGATCCGGCATCCAACTGGCCGCTGTTCGCCGAAAAAGCCCGCCAGCTGATCACGCAGGACAAGGTTTCTGTCGTGTTCGGCTGCTGGACCTCGGTGTCGCGCAAATCCGTGCTGCCGGTGTTCGAGGAACTGAACAGCCTGCTGTTCTATCCGGTGCAGTACGAAGGCGAAGAACTTTCCCAGAACGTGTTCTACACGGGTGCGGCGCCGAATCAGCAAGCCATCCCGGCAGTCGAATACCTGATGGGTGCGGAAGGTGGTTCGGCCAAGCGCTGGTTCCTGCTCGGCACCGACTATGTCTATCCGCGTACCACCAACAAGATCCTGCGCGCGTTCCTGAAATCCAAGGGCGTCGACGAAAAGGATATCGAAGAGGTCTACACGCCTTTCGGCCACAGCGACTATCAGACGATCGTTGCCAACATCAAGAAATTCGCCGCCGGCGGCAAGACCGCGGTAGTCTCGACCATCAACGGCGACTCGAACGTGCCGTTCTACAAGGAACTCGGCAATGCAGGCCTGAAGGCAACCGATGTCCCCGTCGTTGCTTTCTCGGTGGGTGAAGAAGAACTGCGCGGCATCGACACCAAGCCGTTGCTCGGTCACCTGGCCGCATGGAATTACTTCATGTCCGTGAAGAATCCGGAGAACACCGCGTTCATCAAGCTGTACAAGGAATGGGCGAAGAAGAACAAGGTCGCCAACCTGGACACCGTTGTGACCAACGATCCGATGGAAGCCACGTATGTCGGCTTCCACATGTGGGCGCAGGCAGTGAAGAAGGCCGGTTCCACCGACGTCGACAAGGTTCGCATAGCAATGGCCGGCCAGACCTTCAAGGCGCCGTCCGGCTTCACGCTGACCATGGACAAGACCAATCACCACCTGCACAAGCCGGTGATGATCGGCGAAATCAAGGCCGACGGTCAGTTCAACGTGGTCTGGAAGACCAAGGGCCCGATTCGCGCGCAGCCCTGGAGCCCGTTCATCGTGGGTAACGAAGGCAAGCAGAATCTGTAATTCCTAGAAGGCCGGAAGCCGCAGGCGTCAGTTCCATTTCACGCCTGTGGCTTCGGGATGAAGTACTGAATTCAGGGCAGGCCTGCGGGTCGCGCAGTTCATCCGCAGGCCTTTTTTTGTGTCGACCTTAGGACATCTCGCTTGAAAGCTGGATTACTTACCGCCGCATTGGTCGCCGTGCTCGCCTTTACCAATGCCCACGCGGCATTGGATGCGCAGACCGTAAGCAAGCTTGGTTCCGAAGACGCCAACACCAAGAACGAGGCCGTCAACGCGCTGGTCGCGTCGGGCGATGAAGCCGCGCTCGCGCTGTTGCTGTCGGTGCAGGCCGGCGAAGCCAGCGTAACGCCCGCAGGAAAGGTCGTGATCGTCAAAGGCGACCAGGTACTGGACGCTGCGACGATGGCGCCGATCACCCCGCCGCCAGATCAATTCGAAGCTATCGTCCTCAACAACCGCATGCGCGGCACGCTCGATGCGGCCATCGGCGCACTGAAGCTGTTGTCGCCGGACCGCAATACACGCCTGGCCTCCGCCAGGGCGATCGAATCCACCAGCCAGACCGCGGTGTTGCCCCTGATCGAAAAGGCGCTTGCCAAGGAAACCGATCCCGCCATCAAGAATTCGCTGGAGCAGACCAAAGCATCGCTTAGCCTGAAGAGTACCGATCCGGCCGCTCGGCTCGCCGCGGTAGAAAAGCTCGGCGAAACCAATCAGGCAAGATTCAAGACGGTGCTGGAAGGGTTCCTCGAAAAAGACAGCGCCGGAAACTTTATCGAGCCGGACGAGAAAGTGCGCCTGGCCGCGGCGAGCTCGATCAGCACAATCCAGCGCCGGCTCGTCATCAGCGATTATATAGGCAGACTCTTCACCGGATTGTCGCTCGGCAGCATCCTGCTGCTGGTTGCACTCGGCCTGGCGATCACCTATGGCCTGCTCGGCGTGATCAACATGGCGCACGGGGAAATGCTGATGATCGGCGCGTACGCCACGTACATCACGCAGCAGTTGTTCAAATCCTACGCCCCCGGCCTGTTCGACTGGTACCTGGTTGCGGCGATACCGGTCGCATTCCTTGCCGCCGCACTTGTGGGCATGGCGCTGGAGCGCACCGTCATCCGCTGGCTCTACGGCCGCCCGCTGGAAACGCTGCTGGCGACCTGGGGTATCAGCCTGTTCTTGATCCAGCTCGTGCGCCAGATCTTCGGTGCGCAGAACGCCGAAGTCGCGAATCCGTCGTGGATGTCCGGAGGCATTGCTCTGCCCAATCTCGTGCTGCCTTACAACCGCATCGTCATCATCGGGTTCTCCATGTTCGTGCTGCTGTTGATGTGGGTGATCCTCAACCGGACGCGGCTGGGCCTGTTCGTGCGCGCCGTCACACAGAATCGCGCAATGGCATCCTGCGTCGGCGTGCCCACCGCACGCATCGATCTGCTGGCGTTCGGCCTGGGTTCCGGCATCGCGGGTCTGGCCGGCGTCGCACTTTCGCAGATCGGCAATGTTGGCCCCGACATGGGACAAGGCTACATCATCGATTCCTTCATGGTCGTCGTCACCGGCGGAGTCGGTCAGCTCGCCGGCACGGTCTATGCGGCGCTCGGCCTGGGCGTATTGTCAAAATTCCTCGAACCGCACATCGGTGCGGTACTGACCAAGATCCTGGTGCTGGTGCTGATCATCGCCTTCATCCAGAAGCGGCCGCAGGGATTGTTCGCATTGAAGGGGCGGGCAATTGAAACCTGAAAACCCCACGTTGCGCTACGCACCGCGCAACCAACCTTTCTTCACGCGCAGCGGCTGGATAGCGCTCGGCGCGTTTGCCTTCATTGCGCTGATATTGCTGCCAGCGCTCTATGCGTTCGTACCGGAGAGCAATCCGCTGCACGTATCGGCGTATACCGTCACGCTGGTCGGCAAGATCATGTGCTATGCCATCGTGGCCATGGCGATGAACCTGATCTGGGGCTACACGGGCATTCTTTCGCTGGGTCATGGCGTGTTTTTCGCGCTCGGCGGCTACGCGTTCGGCATGTACCTGATGCGCCAGATCGGCCGCGAAGGCCAGTACCAGTCGGATTTGCCGGACTTCATGGTGTTTCTCGACTGGAAGAAATTCCCCTGGTACTGGACCAACTCCGACAGCTTCCTGTGGTGCGCGGCGCTGGTGATCCTGATACCGGCCCTGCTGGCGCTGGTGTTCGGATTCTTCGCGTTCCGCTCACGCATCAAGGGCGTGTATTTCTCGATCATCACTCAGGCGATGACCTTCGCGTTCATGTTGCTGTTCTTCCGCAACGATACCGGCTTCGGCGGCAACAACGGTTTCACCGACTTCAAACGCGTTCTTGGATACCCGATCACCGTGCCGTCAACGCGCGCGACTATCTTTGCAATCACCGCTCTGGCGGTGATCGGAACGATCTTCCTGACCCGTTACCTGATCCGTTCCAAGGTCGGCCGTGTGCTGACCGCGATCCGGGATTCGGAGAGCAGGCTGATGTTCTCGGGATACAACCCGCTGGGCTACAAGCTTTTCATCTGGACGCTGTCGGCGGTGCTGTGCGGCATAGCCGGTGCGCTCTACGTGCCTCAGGTCGGCATCATCAACCCTAGCGAGATGTCGCCGGCGAATTCGATCGAGATCGCCGTCTGGGTCGCAGTCGGCGGACGCGGCACGCTGATCGGGCCGCTGCTCGGCGCGGGTGTGGTCAACGGTGCGAAGAGTTTCTTCACGCAAGCGTTCCCCGAATACTGGCTGTTCTTCCTCGGGCTGCTGTTCATCCTGGTGACGCTGTTCCTTCCCAAAGGCATCGTTGGCGCGGTCAGTCTCGCGAAGTGGAGGTCCAAATGAGCGAGGCACAAGAGCCAATCAACGTGAGCGGTGACGCATCCGGGATCGGCCGTCATATGATGGGTGAGGGGGTCGACACCAGCCACGGCCCGATTCTGTATCTCGACGACATCACGGTGAGCTTCGACGGCTTCAAGGCGCTGAACAAGCTCACACTTACCGTCGAAGCCGGCGAACTGCGTTGCGTGATCGGCCCGAACGGCGCTGGTAAAACTACCATGATGGACGTCATCACCGGTAAAACACGGCCCGACGAAGGGACCGCTTTTTTTGGTCAGACCATCGACCTGACGCGGCTCACCGAACCTCAGATCGCGCATCAGGGCATCGGCCGCAAATTCCAGAAGCCGACCGTGTTCGAAAATCATTCTGTGTTCGAAAACCTCGAACTGGCCATGAAGACGGACAAGACGGTATGGGCCAGCCTTCGCGCGAAGCTGTCCTCGGAACAACTCGACCGCATCGCCGACACGCTGGAACTGATCAAGCTTCATGGGGAAGCCGACCGCCAGGCCGGGCTGCTATCCCATGGTCAGAAGCAGTGGCTGGAGATCGGCATGCTGTTGATGCAGGAACCCAGGTTGCTGTTGCTGGATGAACCGGTGGCGGGCATGACGGACGAGGAAACCGAACGCACCGCTGAATTGTTCAAATCCCTCGCCGGCGAGCATTCGGTGGTGGTGGTCGAGCACGACATGGAATTCATCGAGTCGATCGCCAATGTCGTGACGGTGCTGCACGAGGGCAGCGTGCTGGCAGAAGGCACGATGGACATGGTGCAAAACGACGAACGCGTGATCGAAGTCTATCTGGGGCGTTAATGTGCTGCAGGTCAAGGAACTGAATCAGTACTACGGCGGCAGCCACACGCTGAGGAACGTCGATATCGACGTGCCGGGTGGTGCCGTGACGGCCTTGCTCGGGCGCAACGGCGTGGGCAAGACGACGCTGCTAAAATGCCTTATGGGTGTGCTGCCGGTCGCGGGCGGAAGTGTCAGGCTCGATGGTCAGGATGTTACCCGGATGCCACCGTATGCGCGGGTGCGCCTGGGAATGGGCTATGTTCCGCAGGGGCGGGAAATCTTTCCGCGGCTGACGGTGGAAGAGAATCTGATGATGGGGCTGGCAAGCAAGGCGGACGGCGGGGCGCAGGACATCCCCACGGAGATCTTCGACATGTTTCCGATGCTCAAGACCATGAGGGGGCGGCGTGGCGGCGACCTGTCGGGCGGGCAGCAACAACAGCTCGCCATCGGCCGGGCCCTGGCGATGAAACCCAAGGTGCTGATCCTGGACGAGCCGACCGAGGGCATTCAGCCGTCGATCATCAAGGACATCGAGCGTGTCATCAAGACGTTAGCCGCGCGTGGCGACATGGCGATCCTTCTGGTGGAGCAGTATTACGATTTCGCGCTTGAACTGGCGGACCACTATGTGGTGCTCCAGCGCGGCGAAGTGGTGAAGAGCGGCCGGGGAGAGGACATGGAAAAGGACAATGTGCGCAGCTTCATGGCGGTATGAAGCCTGCAGAGGCGATCGCGCCGCCCGGCTGGGAAGCCGGGCTGAGGCTCGCATTTCAGCGTCGCGGCGAACGCACCGTGCTGGCGAGGCGTTCGAGCTTCGGTCCGCTCGTGGTGCAGAAGGCGCTTTATCCCGAAGGCGAGCTTGTCTGTCATGCCATTCTGCTGCATCCGCCAGGGGGCATTGCCGGCGGTGACCGGCTGGAAATAGTCATCGGGGTCGAGACCGGCGCGCATGCGCTGCTGACTACGCCCGGTGCGACCAAGTGGTATCGGTCGGCCGCGGCCGACGCCTCACAAAGCGTCGGCATTTCGATCGGGCGCAATGCGGTTTGCGAATGGTTGCCGCAGGAGAATATTTTCTTCGAGTCGGCACGCGCGAGGAATTCATTGACCGTCGACCTGCACGAAGGAGCCGTGTTCTGCGGCTGGGATGTGATGTGCCTCGGCCGCACGGCCAGCGGCGAGCGTTTCCAGGCGGGGCGGGTGAGGCAGCATGTGCAAGTGGCTCGCGGCGCAAAGCCGTTGTTCGAGGAATTGGGGACGCTGGAGGGCAGTGGCGCATTGCTCGATTCGCCGATCGGCATGGCGGGATATCCGATCTGCGCGACATTCATCCTGGCTGGCGCGGCGATCAGCCGTGATGCACTGGATTTCTGCCGGGCGGTGGCCCCGGCCGGCGATTGCATGTGGGGTGTCAGCGCCATGGGCGAGGTATTCGTGGCTCGCTGTCTCGCAGGAACATCCGAAGCGGCGCGAGCATACTTCCTGAAGATGTGGGAGCATCTGCGGCCGCAATATGCGCAGGTGCCGGCATGCGTGCCACGGATCTGGGCGGCGTGAAATGCGTAACGACGTGACGATCGTGACATCGAAAAAGCATCAATAGAGATTCTGAACGGGGGGATGCGGGTGGAATTGACACCGAGGGAAAAAGACAAGCTGCTGATCTTTACCGCGGCGCTGGTCGCGGAGCGGCGCAAGGCGCGGGGACTGAAACTCAACTATCCCGAAGCGGTCGCCTTCATTTCGGCGGCGATCCTGGAGGGCGCACGCGACGGCAGGACGGTCGCCGAACTCATGAGCTACGGCACGACCCTGCTGTCCCGTAGTGATGTCATGGACGGCATCGCGGAATTGATTCCCGAAATCCAGGTCGAGGCCACGTTTCCCGATGGCACCAAGCTGGTCACCGTTCATCATCCTATTGTTTGAGAGGGACAATTAAAAAAACTTGACGCGAAGGCGCGAAGACGCAAAGAAGACCAAAATCAAATGACAATCGAAGAAATACTCAATCTGCCCAGGGGTCTGAGGTTTCCCTCGAAATTCTTTGCGCCTTCGCGCACCCCGCAAGGGGGTATAAACCTTTGCGTCGAAGTATTTTCGGGGCAGGAGAATAAATGATTCCAGGCGAGATAAAGTCAAAAGACGGCGAGATCGAGATCAACGTCGGCCGCAGGACAATTACCGTCAAAGTCGCGAACGGCGGCGACCGGCCGATCCAGGTCGGCTCTCATTATCATTTTTTCGAGACCAATGAAGCGCTGAAGTTCGATCGTGCCGCCGCCCGTGGCTTCCGGCTCAACATCGCCGCCGGTACGGCCGTGCGATTCGAGCCCGGACAGGAGCGAACGGTGGAATTGGTCGAGCTGGGCGGCGCTAAAGTCGTCTACGGGTTTCAGGCAAGAATCATGGGGAAGCTCTGATGGCACGCTCGATCGGAAGACAGGCTTATGCCGAAATGTTCGGCCCGACCACCGGGGACCGCGTGCGCCTGGCGGATACCGAGCTCTGGATCGAAGTGGAGAAAGATCACACGGTATACGGCGAGGAGGTGAAGTTCGGCGGCGGCAAGGTCATTCGCGACGGCATGGGCCAGAGCCAGCGCCGTGCGCATGAAGTCGCGGACACCGTCATCACCAACGCGCTGATCGTCGACTACTGGGGCATCGTCAAGGCGGACATCGGCATCAAGAATGGCCGCATCAGCGGCATCGGCAAGGCCGGCAATCCCGATATCCAGCCGAATGTGGACATCATCATCGGTGCCGCGACCGAAATCATCGCCGGCGAAGGCTCGATCGTGACCGCCGGCGGGATCGACAGCCACATCCATTTCATCTGCCCGCAGCAGATCGACGAGGCGTTGATGGCCGGCATCACGACCATGATCGGCGGCGGAACGGGACCGGCAACCGGCACGGCTGCGACCACCTGCAGTCCGGGACCGTGGCATATCGGCCGCATGTTGCAGGCACTGGAGGCGTTCCCGATGAATTTCGGATTGCTCGGCAAGGGCAACGCGAGCCTGCGCCTGCCTCTGCGCGAGCAGGTGGCTGCCGGGGCCATGGGATTGAAGCTGCACGAAGACTGGGGCACTACGCCGGCGGCGATCGACAACTGCCTGGCGGTGGCCGACGAAATGGACGTGCAGGTCGCGATCCATACCGACACACTGAACGAATCGGGATTTGTCGAGACCACCTTGGCGGCATTCAAGGGCCGTACCATTCACACCTATCACACCGAAGGTGCCGGCGGCGGGCATGCGCCCGACATCATCAAGGCCTGCGGCCAGGCCAATGTACTGCCGTCGTCGACCAACCCGACCCGGCCGTACACGGTGAATACGATCGACGAGCATCTCGACATGCTGATGGTCTGCCATCACCTGGATGCCGGCATAGCGGAGGATGTGGCTTTCGCCGAGTCGCGCATTCGCCGCGAGACCATTGCCGCCGAGGATATTCTTCACGATCTTGGCGCGTTCAGCATGATTTCGTCGGACTCGCAGGCCATGGGACGCATCGGCGAGGTCATCATGCGCACCTGGCAAACCGCGCACAAAATGAAAACGCAACGTGGAAGTCTTGCGCAGGACCAGAGCGGAGCCGACAACTTTCGCGTCAAGCGCTACATTGCCAAGTACACCATCAATCCGGCCATCACACACGGCGTTGCGCGCGAAGTCGGCTCGGTCGAACTCGGCAAGCTCGCCGATCTGGTGCTTTGGAAACCGGCATTCTTCGGGGTGAAGCCTTCCCTGATCCTGAAGAGCGGCGTCATCGCGGCCGCAGCGATGGGGGACCCCAACGCTTCGATCCCGACGCCGCAGCCGGTGCACTACCGGCCGATGTTCGGTGCGTTCGGCCAGTCTTGCGCGCAGTCTTCGGTGACTTTCGTTTCACAGGCCGCGGTCGAAGGGGACATCGGTCGCAAGCTCGGACTGAACAAGCCGCTGGTGCCGGTATCTGGAACCCGCCAACTCAGGAAGGCTGACCTGCCGCTGAACGGCTATCTGCCGAATATTGAAGTCGATCCGGAAACATACGAAGTACGCGCCGATGGCGAGTTGCTGACTTGCGAGCCCGCGAAAAGCCTGCCGATGGCCCAGCGTTACTTCCTGTTCTGATCATGCTGAACATCCAGAAGCGGTGCCCGTCCCGGGAGCAATTCGATGCCGAGCTGGTGCTGCCGTTCGAGCTCCGGCAGAAGAGCCGCCTGCGGACGCAGACGACCGCTGGTGAAGAAGCGGGACTATTCCTGCCGCGCGGCGCGGTGTTGCGCGACGGCGATTTTCTGGAAGCCGAGGATGGCCGTATCGTCAGGGTGACGGCCAGACCGGAAAAAGTCCTGCAGATCGGTTGTCCGGATGCGGTCCAATTGGCGCGCATTGCCTACCATCTTGGCAATCGCCACGTCGCTTTGCAGATCGGCACCGACTGGCTGCGCGTTGCCAACGATTACGTGCTCCGGCAGATGGTCGAGGGGCTGGGTGCGGTCGTGGTATTGACCGATGCACCTTTCCAACCGGAAACGGGAGCGTACGGCGGACATCATCACGAGGGGCCCGACGCACCGGCCCATCGCGGCATCATTCATCAATATGTATCGGTGAATTCATGATCGCGCTTCCAATCGCGGGAGTCGCCTTGCCGCAATTGTTGCGGCTCGCGAGCCCGATGTTGCCGGTGGGGGCCTACGCGTATTCACAAGGCATGGAATGGGCGGTGGAGGAGGGGGTCATCCGGGACCAGGACAGCGCGTTGGCCTGGATTTCGGATCTGCTGCGCTACAACGTCGGCACGCTGGAGGCGCCGGTATGGCGGCGACTGTATCGAGCCTGGCAGGAGGGTGACGTCGAGTCCGCCCGCCACTGGAACAAGCGCTTCGTCGCGATTCGCGAGACGGCTGAGTTTCGTGCCGAGACAATGCAAATGGGCGGCGCATTGAAGGCGGTGTTCGATGCGACTCGTGAAATCGATACCAGCTTCCTGGATCAGGTCGAGTCACCGGCCTTCCCGACCGCGTTCAGTTTCGCCGCGCATGGCCTCGGCGTGCCCCTGCGCGAAGGCCTGACCGGTTACCTGTGGGCGTGGGGAGAAAATCAGGTTTCCGCGGCCATGAAGCTGGTGCCGCTCGGCCAGTCGAGCGGCCAGCGCATCCTCGTGAAGTTGATCGCGCTCCTGCCCGCAATTGCCGACAACGCGCTCGCCATGCCGGACGATGCGCTGAGCAATTTCTCGCCCGCATTGGCTATTGCCAGCAGCCGCCACGAAACCCAGTACACGCGGTTGTTCAGGTCTTGAAGCAAAGTTCTGGAACCACGGAGAACACGGAGAAAAGGCGAAAGACTAAGGTAGGAACCACAAGGGTGCGTAGAATTCCATTTATATATTTCTCTTCGGGTGTACTCGAAAAGCCGAATTTTACTCATGTTTTCTCCGTGACCTCCGCGGTTCAAGGTCTTTTTGAAAGAGGATTGATATGAGTTCGCAACCATTAAGGGTCGGCATCGGTGGGCCGGTGGGCTCGGGCAAGACGGCGCTGACGCTGGCGCTGTGCAAGGCGATGCGCGACAAGTATGAAGTGGCGGCGGTCACCAACGACATCTACACGCAGGAAGACGCGCAGTTCCTGGTGCGCAATCAGGCATTGCCGCCCGAGCGCATCATCGGCGTGGAGACGGGCGGCTGCCCTCATACCGCGATCCGCGAGGATGCCTCCATCAACCTGGAAGCGGTAGCCCGCCTTGCCCGGACCTTCGGAAATCTCGATGTGGTGTTCGTCGAAAGCGGTGGCGACAATCTCGCCGCGACTTTCAGTCCAGAATTGTCCGATCTGACGCTCTACGTGATCGATGTCGCGGCCGGCGACAAGATTCCTCGCAAGGGCGGGCCAGGCATCATGAAATCGGATCTGCTGATCATCAACAAGATCGACCTGGCGCCCTACGTTGGCGCGTCCCTGGAAGTGATGGATCGGGATGCGCGCCGGATGCGCGGCGAAAGGCCCTTTTTGTTCAGCAATCTTAAAACCGGACAAGGCCTCGACGAGATCGTCCGATTCATCGAAATGCAGGGCATGCTGAAGTCGAATCCGGCGCCTGTTACGGTCTGACGGGACGTACTAGACAAACGCATTCAGATCGATGGAAGAGCGCCGGCCGAGCAGACCGGCGCTGCGTTCGAGCCAGCTTTCGGCTCGTTCCCTTCCTTCGTCTTTGAGCTTCAGCAGGAAGTCCAGATTTGCATTCAGGGTTTTTTCCACCCGCATTTTTCCAATCAGATCGTCCGCTTCGATCAGATGAAAGTTGAGCCTCTTGAGCTTTCGGGCAAGCGTTCCCAGCGGCAACCACTGCTTCTCGATTTCGCGTTTGGCGAGCGCGAGGTTGCGCATTTCTCGCAGGAATGCGGCATTGAACTGGAAATCGACCATGCGCGCGCGAATCGCGTCGGCCGATGTCGGCAAGCCGGCGCGCTGCATGGGCTGGAGCCTTACCACCATGATGTCCGGCGCGCGGCATTGATAGAGCAGGGGATAGATCGCCGGGTTGCCGCTGTAAGCGCCATCCCAGTAGGATTCTCCGTCGATCTCGATCGCATGGCTGAGGGTCGGCAGGCAGGCGGATGCCAGCAGCGCTTCGGTGGAAAGCTCGTCATTCTCGAAGAGCTTGAGCGTCCCGGTGCTCAGTCTGGTAGCGGCGATGAACAGCCTGATCGCGCGCGGCGAGCGCAGCGCCTCGAAGTCGATCAACTCCGATATGATCTTTCGCAGCGGATTGATGTCGAAAGGGTTGAGCTGATAAGGAGAAAACAGCCGCGAAAGATCGATCATCAGCTGTGTTGTTGCGCCCGAGCCCGAGGCGAGCGGATGGTTGCGTGAACCGACTGCTTCCCAGAAGGAAGACAAGGTTTCGCGCGCGCCAGCCCGGCCGCCCCTGACCCAGCCGGAGGCGAGCGCGGCGGCGTTCATGGCGCCGGCGCTGGTCCCGCTGATGGCTTCGATGCGCAGGCGGGGCTCTTCCAACAATCGATCGAGTACGCCCCAGGTCAGCGCGCCGAGTGCGCCACCGCCTTGCAGGGCCAGGCTAAGCAACTTACGCTTTCGTAGCATGTGTTTGATGTTTGGTGCGTTGCGGGAAGTCTTGCATCTGCCGGATTGGACATACAAGTGGCGCAATGGATGCATGTTAATCCATTTATTTTGTCGCGGCGAAGCAATATCAAATGTTAAAGATTAGGTACGTTTTATAAGTTATTGAAATAAGGAAAATAATATGAAATGTTTTGGAGCGGTATCGCGGCGTGGGAAGGGCGCCGATGGGATATGTTCGGGGCAGATTGCCCGCCCGTTCGCCCCCGGGTCCATTCTTCCCTCCATGTGGATGCAGATATGGAGCGCGGGCTGTCTGGCTGTTGCACTGTTCTGTGGGTTCACGGTGCGGGCCGACGAGCCGGCGGACCAATTGGAGCGCGCCCGGGTGCTGCGCGAGTTTCAGGAAACGCCGACTCCGGCGGCCTCAAAGGCGCCCAGCCTGCCTGCTGCAAGGATAGAAATGGACTCCTCACGAGCCACGGAGAGCCTTCGCGTGCTGCAGTTCCAAGACTCACAGTGGCGCAAATTGCTCGGCGACCAGCAGATGCAACTCCACCAACCATCCGCGGGCATTGCATCGGAATCGCAGTGGCGAGCGCAGTCCTTCGATCGTGAGCGCCAGGCCGAGGACCTGTCGGCGGATATCCTTCGTCGCGATCTGGAGTATCGGTCGGGTAATCGCCGCTGACGCGGCAATGCCGGTAAGATCGAATTTTGAGGAGGGAAATGATGTGGATGGGAAGGGCAGTCCTTGCTGCGCTTGCAGCGGGCGCGGGGTTGGCGGCGATTTCCAATGCGGCGTGGGCGCAGGGTGCCGACAGCCTGATCGACCAGGCGCTGGTCGGAAATCATCGCGCCGAAGCAAACAAGGCGCGGGACAAATACCGGCATCCCAGGGAAACGCTGCTGTTCTTCGGACTTCGGCCCGATATGGCCGTGGTCGAGATCTCGCCCAGCCGGGGCTGGTATACCGAGATTCTGGCGCCCGTCCTGCGCGATCGCGGCCATTATTACGCCGCTGTGGCTGCCATAACGGAGAAGACGCCGGACGCGCTGAAAAAGAATGACGCGGATTATCGGGACATGCTGGCGGCAGCGCCGGATCTGTACGGCAAAGTCCGGCTTTCGGTGCTTTCACCGGGCTCGCTGCAGGTTGCGCCGCCGGGCAGCGTCGATCTGGTCCTCACCTTCCGCAATGTGCATAACTGGGCCAAAGCGGGAACCGCCGAGGCGATGTTCAGGGCGTTTTACGATGCACTGAAGTCCGGGGGAACCCTCGGCGTGGTCGAGCACCGCGCGAAAGCCGATGCGTCCTTCCAGCAGCAGATCGATACCGGCTACATGACGGAAGGCTACGTTGTCGAAACGGCCCGGAAAGCAGGATTCAGGCTGGTCAACAAGTCCGAAATCAATGCCAATCCCAGGGACACCAAAGACTACCCGGGCGGGGTGTGGACCTTGCCGCCCACGCTTCGATACGGCGACAAGGATCGCGACAAATACCTGGCGATCGGCGAATCGGATCGAATGACGCTCAAATTCGAGAAGCCTTGACAATGAACGACTCATTGAGAATGGACGCACGGATTGATGCGGCCGCAGTGGCGCTCGAGTCGAAGGTCATCGCATGGAGGCGCGATTTTCATCGGCATCCGGAATTGTCGAATCGCGAGATGCGCACGGCCGGCGCGGTCGCCGCGCATCTGCGCTCGCTCGGGTTGGCGGTACAGACCGGCGTTGCCCATACCGGTGTGGTCGGACTGCTGGATTCCGGAAAACCCGGCCCGGTCATCGCACTGCGGGCGGACATGGACGCGCTGCCGGTCGCCGAGCAGGTCGATCTGCCCTTCGCGTCGAAGGCGCGCGCGACGTTCAACGGGCAGGACGTCGGCGTCATGCATGCCTGCGGGCACGATTGCCACGTGGCCGTGCTAATGGGCGTTGCCGAGTTGCTGGCCGGCATGAAGGGGCAACTGCAAGGCCGCATCAAGTTCATATTCCAGCCCGCCGAAGAGGGGCCGCCGCCGGGAGAGGAAGGGGGCGCGGCATTGATGATCAAGCAGGGCGTGCTCGAAAACCCGAGGCCAGACGTAATCTTTGGCCTGCACGTGTTCGCCGGCGTCGAGGTGGGCATGATTGCCTATCGGCCCGGCCCGGCGATGGCCAGTTCAGATCGCATGCGCATTACCGTAAATGGCCGCCAGACCCACGGTGCGCTGCCCTGGAGAGGCGTCGACCCGATCGTGGTTTCCTCGCAGATCGTGCTTGGTCTGCAGACCATCGTCAGCCGCCAGGTCGACGTGACCCTCGAGCCCGCGGTCGTGAGCATCGGTGCAATCAAGGGCGGCGTGCGCGACAATATCATTCCCGACGCGGTCGAAATGCTGGGTACCGTGCGCACGTTCAACGAGGAAATGCGCGCGGACATGCACGCGCGTATCCGCAATACGGTTGAACTCATCGCCAAAAGCGCGGGTGCGTCCGCCCAGATCGATTTCGACAATGCCTATCCGGTCACGGTGAACGACGTCCCGCTCACCGAACGCATGGTGCCGACACTCGAAAGGGTGGCGGGCAAGGAGAAGGTTTTCGTCGGCCAGAAGATCATGGGATGCGAGGATTTTTCCTACTACCAGCAGAGGGTCCCGGGCTTCTTCTACTTTATCGGCATTACGCCCGGCCGCGCCGGTCAAAGCGGCGTCGATCTGAAGCAGTCGGCACCGAATCATTCGCCCAGGTTCTTCGTCGACGAATCGGGATTGCTCCTTGGCGTGCGATCACTCGCGCACCTGACGCTCGACTACATGGCGTCGCCCTTGAAGGCAGGTTAAAATCCCGGCACAAAACCATTCCTGTCAGGAGGAACGCGTGACCAACATCAGCAGATTCGCCTCATTCATCCTGTTGCTCGCGGCCGTGTTCGTTCCGGCGACGCTGTTGCGTGCCGATACTGACGGGAACGGTTTCATCCGCGTGCTGCCTGAAGATATCGAATGGAAGGATGCGCCGGGTTACAACGGACTGAAAGTGGCGGTCATCGCCGGCGATCTGTCGAAGCCCGGCATCTATGTAGTGCGCGTGAAATTCCCGCCCGGCCTGATGACCCGGCCGCATTTCCATCCCGACGACCGCTACGCCGTGGTCCTCAAGGGGACCTGGTGGACGGGAACCGGCGACACATTCGACCCAAACGGTACCGTGCCGCTAAAAGCGGGCGGATTCATGAAGCATCCGGCCGGCGCGCATCACTTCGACGGCGCAAAGGACGAGGAAGTCATTCTGCAAATCATCGGTTATGGCCCGGGCGGTACGACCATGATTCACCCGGACGACGGCCACACCGGCCCGTCCAGATAGGCGAGCAACGATATTTCGCAAGCGGCAGAATCTTCTGCCGCTTGTTGTTTTTGAACGCAAAGAATCAGTAAAAGGCCCGCCGTGCTTTCCGACATCGAAATCGCCCAGCAGGCCCGGATGCAGCGCATCATCGTGCTTGCCCGGGAGCGTCTCGGCATTGCCGAGGAGCATCTCGAGCCCTACGGCCACTTCAAGGCCAAACTCTCGCTCGCTTATCTCGCCAGTCTCCAGGATCGGCCCGACGGCAAGCTGATTCTTGTCACCGCGATCAGCCCGACGCCGGCAGGCGAGGGCAAAACCACCACGACGGTCGGGCTCGGCGATGCCCTGAACCGGATCGGCAAGAAGGCGCTGATCGCACTGCGCGAGCCGAGCCTTGGCCCCGTATTCGGGATGAAGGGCGGCGCGGCCGGCGGCGGTTATGCGCAAGTCGTGCCGATGGAAGACATCAATCTGCATTTCACCGGCGACTTCAATGCCATCCAGCTGGCTAATAACCTGTTGGCGGCGATGCTGGACAACCATATCCATCACGGCAACGAACTCGGCATCGACGTGCGCAGGATCGCCTGGAAACGCGTACTGGACATGAACGATCGCGCATTGCGCGATATCGTCGTTTCGCTTGGCGGCCCGGGCAATGGCTATCCGCGGCAGGATGGTTTCGACATTGTCGTGGCCTCCGAGGTCATGGCGATTTTCTGCCTCGCCACCTCATTGGCGGACCTGAAGCAGCGTCTTGGCAATATTGTGGTCGCCTACACGAAGGAGCTGGTGCCGGTGCGCGCGCGGGATCTCGATGCGCACGGTGCCATGACCGTGCTGCTCAGGGATGCGCTCAAACCGAACCTGGTTCAGACCCTGGAGAACACGCCCGCCATTCTTCATGGCGGTCCGTTCGCCAATATCGCGCATGGCTGCAACTCGGTGATCGCCACCCGCGCCGGACTCAAGCTCGCCGATTATGTCGTGACCGAAGCCGGTTTCGGCGCCGACCTCGGCGCGGAAAAATTTGTCGACATAAAATGCCGCAAGTCGGGTGTTCGGCCGGACGCCTGCGTGGTCGTCGCGACCATCCGCGCGCTGAAGTACCACGGCGGCGTCGACCTGAAGGAACTCAACGGGGAGAACCTTCCCGCGCTCGAGAAGGGCATCGCCAATCTTGCGCGCCACGTCGACAACGTGCGTAACCACTTTGGATTGCCTTGCGTGGTGTCGATCAATCACTTCACCCATGACACTGACGCCGAGATCGCCCTGCTGAAGCGCGAGATTGTCACGCGGGACACCCCCGTGGTGCTGGCAAAGCACTGGGCGCAGGGGGGCGCCGGCGCCGAGGAACTGGCGCGCACCGTAGTGGGTGTCGTCGACAAGGGTGCCTCCCGATTTCGTTTCGTATACGAGGATTCCGCGACCTTGTGGGACAAGGTCAAGGCAGTTGCGACAAAAATATACGGCGCGGCGGATATTTCCGCCGACGAAAAGGTCAGGGCGCAGATCCGGAAGCTGCAGGATGACGGCTATGGACACTATCCGGTCTGCATCGCCAAGACGCAGTATTCCTTTTCGACGGATGCCTCGGCCCGCGGCGCTCCGTTGGGACACCTCATCAACATACGCGAAGTCCGACTTGCCGCCGGCGCGGAGTTCGTCGTCATGGTGTGCGGTGACATCATGACCATGCCTGGCTTGCCAAAAGTCCCCGCGGCCACCAAGATCGATCTGACGCCCGACGGAAAAGTAGTCGGTTTGTTTTAAAGCAAGACCTTGACGCAAAGGCGCAAAGGGCGGGAAGGACGCAAAGGAAGGCAATAGAAAAAATATCCCGGCTCGCGTTCCGGTCGGATGCAGATATCGCAGCGTGGGTAGAGTTGAAATCGAGCCCTTAGCTATTTTCACCAATCCTCATAAATATTCGCCGCCCGTTCGTGGATACAAAATTTCTAGAAATGCCGCTTTCCTTTGCGCCCCTTGCGCCTTTGCGTTGAGAATTTGAACTTGAATTAAAGATGGACAACGTGCGATCCGACTTCAAATCCGCCACTGCTCTGTCGACTGCTGCCGGCGAAAGTGCGGCCGCGCAGGATTTGCACTGGCTCGAAAAAAACATTCCCTGTCAGGCGGCCTGTCCGGCGGGTACCGACATTCCCGGCTATCTCGAAGCGATCTATCACGGCCGTTTTGCCGAGGCCTATGAAATCAATCTGCGGGACAACGTATTCCCGGCCGTACTGGGAAGGGTCTGTTCGCGACCCTGCGAAGGCGCTTGCAGGCATGGATGGGAGGGTAATGGGGAGCCTGTCGCGATCTGTTTTTCCAAGCGCTCCGCGGCGGATTTCGGAGACCGTGCGCCGGTCGTTCTGAAATCCTATCGTGCCGCCAGCGGCAAGACCGTCTCCGTCGTCGGCGCGGGGGTTGCCGGACTGGCGGTGGCGCGCGATCTTGCGTTGACCGGACATCGTGTCACCGTCTTCGAAAAGCATGCGGCGCCAGGCGGGATGCTGAACCAGGGGATTCCCGCTTTCCGCCTGCCGCGGGCGATCATCGCGCGCGAGATCGAGCAGGTTGCGGCGATCGGCGTCGAGATCCGCTGCGGCGTCGATATCGGCGCAGACATTGCGCTGGCCGATCTGTCGGAGCGGTTCGACGCTGTGGTCATGGCGGCCGGTACACTACGGCCGAATATCCTCGACCTGCCCGGCAAGGAATTGCTGGGCATCGAACACGGCGTTTCCTTTTTGTTGCAGGTCAACGAGTTCGGCCGCCGCGACGTCGGCCGGCGCGTGATCGTGATCGGCGGCGGTTACACGGCCATGGATTGCGCACGTACCGCGCTGAGGCTGGGCGCGCAGGTCGGCGTGGTCTACCGGCGCTCACGCCAAGACATGGTGGTGCTGCCGGGCGAAGTCGAGGAACTCATCGAGGAAGGCGGGCATCTGGAAACCAATTGCTCGCCGGTTGCTTTCCTCGGCGCGCATGGCAAGGTAATCGGCGTGCGCTTCACGCGTACGCGGCCGGGCGAAGCCGGCCTCGACGGCCGGCGCCTGCCGGTCGGCGTTCCGGGTTCGGACGTGGATATCGGGTCCGACACCGTCATCCTCGCCACCGGACAGTTTCCGCAGACTGCGTGGATGGATCCGCAGCTGAAACCCAAACTGGTGGCGCGCGACGGCTGGCTTTCGAGTGGCACTGCCCAGGAGACGGCGCATTCCAACATTTTCACGGCGGGCGACTTTGCACTGGGTGCCACGACGCTGATCCAGGCGATCGGCCACGCACGGGAATGTGCCCGCAAGGTGGACGCCTGGCTGACGGGCCGCAAGCTGGCGCCGGCGCGTGCGAGGGTCGGTCCCGCCTTCCAGTCGAAGGTCGCCGGTGGCCATGGCACCGGCCGGACGCCGCAGATGAACGTAATCCCGATCCATCCGATGCCCGTACTGGCGGTAGCCCGCAGGAATCTGGATACGGAGGTCGAGTCCGGATTTGCCCGGACCACGGCGCAAGAAGAGGCTTCGCGCTGCTACCTGTGCCACTACAAATTTGAGATTATCGACGAGAAATGCGTCCTCTGCGATGAATGTCTCAACGTGAAGCCGGTCGAGGGCTGCATCGTCGAGATCGCATCGCTGGTCCGCGACGATGAAGGGCGCATTACCGGCTATTCCCGCATCGAGAAAGACAAGACCGACTCGCTGTACTACAACCGGTTGTGGATCGACCAGACCCAGTGCATCCGCTGCGGGCGTTGCGAATCGGTTTGTCCGGTCAACGCCATTACCATCCAGAAGGTCTCGCTGGGGGGCTGAGCCAGGCGAAACTTGCCGCCCTGATGCCGCCGACGGCTTCCAAAATCGTGTTTCTTATGGCTATACTCTGCCAAGTGCCGTGTTGCAGCCCGAGTACGCGGTTCCGGGCGCGCAGGCGGTTAAGAGCCGAAGGCCCGCAATCTGTTCGCGCTTCGGCCTCAATAATCAGGAGAGCGCAGTTGGCACTGGTACTTGCAGTAGACATGGCCGGCGTGCCCAGCCGGTGGTTGATGGTCGAAGAAGCCATTTCTTACTATGCGCGGCGCATGGTGGCATGGTCGCTCGGCGATCCCGTCGCGACCTACCATGGCGGCATCTGCCGGCTGACCGGCCGGCGTTCCGAACTTTCCACGCACAGCATCATCGCCATCAAGGGCGCGGTGGATTTCGTCAAGGACCACCACGCCGAGCCGCATCTGTCGAATACGGCGCTGTTTTTTCGCGACCGGCACATGTGCGCCTACTGCGGCGGCCAGTACAAGGAGCGCGATCTTTCAAGGGACCACGTCATTCCGGTTTATCTCAACGGCCGCGACCGCTGGATGAACGTGGTTACCGCTTGCCGGTCCTGCAATATCCGCAAGGGCGGACGCACGCCGGAAGAAGCGAAGATGCCGCTGCTTTATACCCCTTACGTGCCGAATCGCTACGAGCACCTGATCCTGCAGAACCGGCGCATCCTCCAGGACCAGATGGAATACCTGATGGCCAAGGTGCCGAGGTATAGTCGCCTGTACGCCTGATCTGCGCCGTGCGGCAAAGGAAGCCGGCGGAAAGCCGGCTTTTTTATTTGCCAATGTCTTGTCGATGGCTGACTACACCGGCTTGTGGCATAACGCTGTCATGAAACGAATGCCGGCAGGGGCGACGCCAACACGGCGAGAGGATACGAATATGCCCCGAATCTTAGCTACGCTCGCCATTGCAACGCTTTTTATCGGCGGTTGCGAATCCAATCCGGTCACCGGCCGCCAGCAGTTCATGCTGGTCTCGGAAAGCACCGCGATCACCGAATCCAAGCAGGCCTATCTCGGCTTGCTCCAGCCCCTGGCGAAGGACGGCAAGATCGACTCCGATGCGGCCACGGTCGCCCGCGTGCATGAAATCACCGGTCGCCTGATTGCGCAGGCCATCAAATATCGGCCCGAAACGCAGGGCTGGGAATGGAGCGTCAAAGTCATCGACGACCCGAAAACCGTGAACGCGTGGTGCATGGCCGGCGGCAAGATGGCGATTTATACCGGGCTCATCCAGCAGATCAAGCCGACCGACGATGAACTGGCGCAGGTCATGGGTCATGAAATTTCCCACGCGCTCGCCAAGCACTCGACGGAGAAAATGTCGCGCGCAATGGCCATGCAGGTGGGTCTGGGCGCACTGGCCATGACCCAGAGCAACAGCCAATATGCCAATCTCATGCTGACTGGTGCCCAGGCTGCCGCGGTTGTCGCGCTCGAACTTCCGAACAGCCGCACCGCGGAGTCGGAAGCGGATCGCATCGGCATCGAACTCGCGGCCAAGGCGGGTTACGACCCGCATGCCGCCGTGACGCTGTGGGAAAAGATGGCCAGGGTCGGCGGCGGCGACGGCAAGTCGCGAACCGATTTCCTTTCCACCCACCCGGCGCCCGTGAAGCGCATGGAAACACTCGCCGCACTGGTGCCGCAGATGATGCCTTATTACGAAGACAAGTCGCCGCGCCCGACCTATCCGCTGCGGCAGGCCACGTCCGGGCGCGAGGACGTAATTTCCGAACTCGCTTCGAATGCGGCCGGCTCCGGTCGCTAATTGACATTCTGCGCACTAATTCACCGGTCGGATTTCCGGCATTCCGGATACTCCATCTCCGGCGGCTTCGGAAATTGCCGTTAAATCTTCGGGTTTGACGATCTCGATGGAAGTGACGCTCGCGGTCGCGCCGCGCTGGCATGGCGGTTGCGCAATAAGTCATGCGCCCGGGCGGCTTGACGAAGGGAGGCCCTGAGGAGAAATCCGCACGGCTCGGCTTAACCCGGGCGCACCCGTCGAATCCGTACGGGACCGTGGGCGCACGGCGAACCGGGCAAACACGCGGCTGGTTTGCAATCGGTCAGTGCGAAGCGGACTGCGATTGCCGGACATCGCTGAACACCGGGGAACACACGTCGCGGCCGTCGGCCGGTATTTTCTTGCCGGCCAGTTTTTGCAGCGGCACCCAGAAAATGGATGTGGCCAGCCGGCCGACGGTTCCGATGATGTCCCCGGCCGAGACGCCGATCTTGAAATTGTTGAACGACCCGCTGACCCGAATCGGCGTCGCGAGGCTCAGAAACTGCGCAGTTTTGGCTTGCGGGCTCATGCGCAAATCGAAATTTTCTTCCGTGAAATTCGCCCTGCCCTTGCCGATTACGCGCATCCTGCTGGTATCCAGCAGGATGGTCCGGTCGACCAGCTTGCCGTCGTTCAAGTCGAAGCGCCCGATCGCGCAGTTCACTTTCGATGCCTTGCCCGGATCCACCGCAGGAACTAGCGCGACCAGCACGTTCACCGCCCACAGGTCGAATGCGCCCGCCTGCATATTCTGGGGCCACACTGCGAATCATCGACGTGCAAATCCACCTTTACGTTCTCATCGTTGGGTTCGTAACCCAATTGCAGGTTCGCCGAGCCCCCCGGCACGTCGAGTTCGATCGGGCCGATGTCGGCGCGCCCGTTCTCCAGCCTCGCTTGCAGTTTTCCGCTGCCAAGAATGTCCTTGCCCGACAGCACCTGGTTCACCTCCACCTTCAGCGCCGCGTCCTGCCGGTGCAGCATTTCGGGACTCAACAGTTTCTGTGCCTGATCGCTGGCCTCGGCGGCCTTGCTGCGAACCTCGTCGGCGGTCAGTGCGGCCGGTTTGTCGTCCGGCTTTTTTTCCACCGGTGACCAGTCGCCGAACTTGAAATCGTCGAGCTGGATGATCGGAGCGGTCAGGGCAATGAGGATACGCGGCCGGCTGCCTGCGGTGTCGAGCCGGCCCTGCCCGTTGAGCATGCTCTCCCCGACCTGCAGCCGCAGCTCGTTGACCTCGTAGCCGCGCGCGGACATGCGGAATTTTCCGACCGCGGACCAGGGCCCCCAAGGCGGCAACGCTGCGCGAGCGAGCTTGTCGAGATTGTCGAAGCGGGTGCCGCTCGCATCGAGGGCGAGTTCCAATTCGCTGCCGATCGGTCGCGCGATGCTTCCGGAGAGGATTACGCGGGTATCGGCGGCTTCGGCATTCAGTTTGAAGGACAGCGGCAGCCTGGAATCGACGAACTGGTCCGCCCGTCCGGTGTCCAGCGCGATCGACACCGGCACGCCGTCGAGCGCCCCTTTCAGCGTCAATCGCAATGGCATGCCGGGATCGGCGCGCAATTCGCCCTTGTCGACCGTGATGCGCGCTTCGCCGTGCGTATTCGGATCGCGCAGGACAATACGGCCGCCACCGATCGAGCCCAGCAATTCGGAGCGCGATAGCATCTCGCCAAGCCTGCTCGAGCGGGCGACGAAGTTGAACGCGAATTCGCTGAACGATGCATCCAGATTTTTCGCCACACCGAGCTTGCGCAACAGGTTGCCGGCATCGATATTGGCTGCGTACACCCAAAAGCCCGCCATCGGCTCTGCGCTGCGCAAATCGAACAGCACCGCTCCGTTGAAACCGGTCTGCGCGACATTGGCCGCGAAGGGGGAGGGATGCATGTAACCGTCGCGGATCCGGCCGTCGAACGACACATCGCGTATTTCGACGGGCGCACCGGCAAACCGATTGACCTTTACCGCGATGTCCGCGTCGGTAAGATCGATCCCATGCGGCAGCAGAGGGATGTCCAGCACCGGGTGCTCGGGCTGCTTTTTTTTCCCCTCCGATTTCGGAATCATCGATTCCAGTTCCCTGACGTCTATCTGTTCGGCCCCGAGTCGGACTTTCATCAGCGGCTTGCCCTCCGCCATGGTGCGCGCCACGTTCGCGCTGATCGTCGTGCGACCGAGCTTGAACATCAAATCCTGCAGTTGCCATTCTTTCTCGCGCACGCTTGCTTTACCCGACAGAACGGCCGGTGCTTCGGCGCCCGGCCTGAAACCGAACCAGCTCGCCAGTTCGCCAGCGTGGGAAGCCGTGAACTCGAAAGAGATGTCCGGGCCGCGATCGGCTGCGGGTACTTCGAGGGTGCCGCGGATGCGCGCGTGCACGTCGCCCGAGCGCAAAATAAAATCCAGCGGCGAGCGTCCCTGCAGCATGGTGGGCTCGAGCGCTCCAGCATGCAGTTGCGCAGTGAACGGATGACCAAGCAGCGCGCCGCGCAAGTTGCCATTCAATGCCTGGCCCGCGGGCAGGTTGACCGCCAATTGGTCAAGGCTGAATTCCACCGGCCGGCCGCCTTCGATGTTCCCGTAACTGAAATGACCGCGTTCAACTTCCACTTTGACGGCCAGACTTTGCACCAGGTCGCTGCCCTGATTGCCCTGCGAGGAGAGCTTGAGGTCGAAGCGGCCGAGGCGTCCTTTGACGCCGCGCAGGTCGAGCAGCAGTTCGGCCAGACCACCCAGATCGGAATCGCGAGTGCCCAGCGCAAGCTTGAATTTCGGGGGCGTCAGGTTGGCATCGGCGTCGGCGCTGCCTGCCAGCGCGACGCCGGCGATCACAGCTTTGACCGGCGCCTGCAGCGTGCCGTCTTTGAGCTTGATCTGCAGCGAGACGTCTTTCACGTCGCCGGGCAGGCTCAGCCAGCGTCCGACACTCAGGGTGAGGTCGGCGTCCGCGTCGTTGAGCCGCCTGAGATCGAATGTTGCCCTGGACAAGTTGCGATAGACCTCGGCAAGACTGCGCGGCGATTCAATATTTTCCCTGGCGGAATTTTCTCCGGCGGATTGGGCGCCCAGAAACGGCCGCAGATCGAGTGTCGGCAGGGCCAGAGAACCGCTGAGTTTCGGTTTTGATCCGGTATCGTCGAAGTCCAAAGCGCCGAGCAGCGTTGTTTTGCCCATGGCGCCGGTCAGTTGCGTTATCAGCACCCGATGCGGGGTGAAGGTCACGGTTCCGGCAATGCCGCTGGCTCCTACATCCGGCAGTCTCGTTTGCAGCAGGCGTTCGAATTCCAGAAGGTTTTCGGTGCCAAGACCGAACGTCACTTCGCCGCCGTGGGCGCGCACGCTGCCGATGCCCGTCAGCGTCGAACTCAGGAAAGTCAGCGTGAAAGCGATTGGCCAGGGTTTGTCGGTCGCCAGGTCCGACAGTTTGCCGCCGGTGAATTCCAGGTGGTAGGGAAACTCCTTTTCGACCGCGCCATTCAGGGTCAGCGTGAAGGGTTGGTTGGCAGGAGACTGCGCTGTCAGCGCATGCAGGGAAAAGTAATGGCTCTTGTCGTCGATACCCGCGTACTCTACTTTCAGATTTTCCAGCGTAACGCGCTGGATATCGAGGAGCGCGAACGCCTGGTCCGCGCTTATCGATGACGGTCCTGCGGGATCGGGGGCCTTGGGCGCTGCAGGGATCGGACGATGGAAAGTCCAGTTGTTGGTGCCATCCGATCTGACCTGCAAATGCGCGCGTACGTCGCTGCCCGCAAGCTCGTCGATGTGCAACTTCCTCTTGAACAGCAAAGGCCAGAGGTCGACCGCCAGCCGCGCCTCGCCGAGGCTCGCGAAATCCTGCTTGCCGAATCCCGGTGCGTTGGCGATATGCAGCCCGCCAATGCGCAACTTCGGCTTGGCGGAGATCTCGATTTCCATCGGACCCTCGAAGCGCACCGGTCGGCCGATGTTGTCGCTGAAGGTCTGCGCAATGGTTCCACGCAGGAACGAGGCATTGATGGAGATGCCGACGAAGGTGACATACAAAAATCCGAGCACCACGATCAGGATGAGCGTGGTGAAAGTCCACGCGGTCCAGAGCAGGAGCCGGCGCAACGGACGGGAGGGGGCTTGCGGCAACATGATCGAATTATCCATCAACGGTGTGCCGCCCGCCCCGGACCGGGTCGTTGGCTCCGATCAGTCGGATCGCGGACCAGCCCGGGAGGTTCAGGCGTCAGTTAACACCGGACGACGATGACAGGGGCGATTCGTTTGCTAGCGCAGGATGTCCGATGCCTCTGCGTCCCTGACGACCATGTCAACGTCTTCCGGCAGCATCAGGCGTTGCGATTGCAGTTTCTTCGCCGCCTCGGCGACTTTCGCTACATACGCCTCATGGGAGACGTAAAGTTCCTCGAGGGAAGGCCGCGGGTCGCCTTTTGCCTGCGCATCGGCGCGGGTCCTCGGCAGGGGAACGGTCGATCCCAGCAGGTCACACAGGTCCGGACCGCCGAATTCCCTGGTGCGGGTGTTCCAGCCGAGCAAGGTTGCGACCGGAACTTCGACAAAGGGATGGCGGATGCCCGCAATATCGTTGCCGATCGCGTCGACTTGCGGCACCAGAATCCTGTGGGTTGCCTTGGTCTGGGGAATGAGCAGGTCGATGACGCCCGAATTTCCGATCACGCGCGGACCGAAGTCGCGATCCCCCGATCCGTTGTACAGGCCTTCGAAAGTCAATCCGGGAATCTTTGGCAGATTGAGATCGGCGGGCGCAACCAGCGTGTGATCGGCGATCCTGGGCACGCGCGTCTCGGGCGGCGCAATATTCTTCCTTACCCAGTCATCGAGAGCGACCACCAGCGCGCGCAACAGAGGGCCCGGATGCGTGGCGTTGGTCAGTTGCTCGCATTGTTTGTCGGCGATGCCGTGGTTCGGCGCGTCGGGCTTGAAGCCGCCATGCTGCTGACTGGACAGCAGATAGCGCCGCACTTTCGACGACTCGTTGAAGTCCATGGTGCCGCCTTCACTGGCACCGGTGAGCGAAGCCCGGAATTGCCAGTATTCGTTCGCGGTGTCCGTATGGATGATTTTCGGATCGGTCTTCGGCCGCTTGAGGATGCCATCGGGCACCCGGTTGAAAGGATTGACACGCACGGCGTACTGGCGCGGGAAGTTGGTATCCGGCACGTAACGTTCCCGGTGCTGCTGCGTAAATGGATTCGGTTGCGCGAACCGGTAATTGAGGTACAGCTTCTGCACGCCGGCGACGTGGATGTGCATGCCTTCGCAGACCTGGCGCTCCTGCTCGTCGACGTTGAATCCCTGGTACAGGTAGTCGCGCAGGTACATGCCTGACGAGGAGATACCCTGGCAGAGCGTGGTCTTGATGCCGTATACCGGATTGGTGTTGCCCGCCGCGTCCTTTTCGTCGTTCCGCAAAAAGGATACGAAGTCCCGCGTCGTCACGTAGCCCAGGCCCATCACCGGGGAATCCGTCGCGCGATAAATCAGGTGGTAGTTGCGATCGTTGCGAAATCCGTCCTTCAGGCAGAGATAGACCGTGCTGGGCCTTCCTGGCCATCCATCGGAACAGTCGGCGAACGCCCACTGGTCGTCGGGAACGGCTTCGCCGCGGGGAATGTCCGGTGCGCTCGGCTTCGGCGAATCGCTCGATAGCATGTACAACTCCGCCGGTTTGCCGCCGTTGAAATTTCGGTCGGAGAGCTCCGTCAGGATGCGTTCCGTGACCGGCCGGCCGTTTTCCACCGCGATCGGGAAACTCACGGTCAGGCGATTGTCGCCCGGGGCGATATCCGCACCCCAGCCCACCCACGCGATCACGTAGCCGCGTTTCATCAGGAAGCCGTTGCCGAAATCGCGCGCAGCAAGCGGATCATTCATGTTGGCGTCGGATGCGGTGTCGTGCATGCGGCCGAAGGAAATCTTGCGGCCGCGGTTGTTGACTTCGAAGAACAGGGTTTTCGCCCCCAGAGCGCTATCCACGGGTTTGAGGATCACCATGTCCGCGGAGAATTCGACCCTGCCATTCGCATTCAGCGGCGCGTGGTCCAGATCGAACACGGCCTTGTTTCTCTCCAGGGCGGGATCGACCTCGAACCAGGCTCGCCCGGTCAGTTTTTCGTACGGTCCGGCGTCGCCGAACGACATTCCTTGCGCAACGACTTCGCGTTTCGCGATTTCAAGCTTGACAAGCTTCGCTTCTGCGTCGACCGCGAACACGAAGGCGAAGGCAAGCAGGAGGGCGGACAAGGTGCGGTCGTGCTGCATGAAGACCTCTTGGAATGGCGGATTTGTTGTAATTCTGCGGCCGGGGCGGCCGGGGCGTTACAATATCCCAGAATAATGTTTCGGGCGAGGCTGTCATGGGCGTAATCGGCGAACCGGGCGTTTCCAGCAAACTGCGGACTGCGCGCGTCGCCTGCCCGCATGACTGTCCCGACGGCTGCTCCATGCGGGTTACCGTGGACACCGGCTCCGGGCGCGCGATCAAGGTGGAGGGGGACCCGACCCATCCGGTGACACGCGGTTATCTCTGCAACAAGGTCAATCATTATCTCGACCTGGTCTACAACGACAAGCGCGTGCTCTATCCGCATAGACGGGTCGGACCGAAGGGCCCCGGGGCAAAATTCCGTCGCATCGGCTGGGACGAAGCGCTGCACGAAATCGCGACAAAACTCAAGGCGGTGATCTCGGCACACGGCCCCGAAGCGGTTCAGCCGTTTTCCTATTCCGGCACGCTGGGCATGCTGGGATTTTTCGGCATGGGCGAACGCTTCTTCAACAAGATGGGTGCCGCACGGCTCGAGCGCACGATCTGCACCGCCGCCGGCGCCGCCGCGGAAATGCACACCTTCGGCCGCGTGGGTGACGCCAACATCGAAGACCTGCCGGACATGAAGGTCGTGATCCTGTGGGGCACGAACCTGGTGTCGACCGGTGTGCATGCGATGCCGTTCGTGAACGCGGCGCGCGACAACGGTGCAAGGATCATCGCCATCGATCCGCGCATGACGCGGACTACTGCGTTTGCGGATTGGCACATTCAGCCACGCCCCGGCACCGACGCGGCGCTCGCGCTCGGCATGATGAAAATCATTGTCGATCGCGGCCTGCATGACCTGGATTTTCTCGAAAGCCATACCGTCGGCTGGAAAAAACTGATCGACGAACGCCTGCCGGAGTACACCCTGGATCGGGTCGAAGCGATTACCGGCATCGCCGCCGCCGACATCGAAAAACTCGCGCTGATCTACGGCGGCACGAAGCAGTCCTTCATCCGGGTGAACTGGGGCATCCAGCGCCATGACAATGGCGGCATGATGACGCGCGCCATCAAGCTGCTGCCCACCATTACCGGTGCGGCACGCGGCAAGGGCGGCGTGTGCATGTCGACCGGCGGGGAAATGCGGCGCGTGGATATGCGCAAGTTGCAGGGCACCGACCTGCTGGAGGGACGCAAGCCGCGAACCATCAATATGATCCAGCTCGGCAACGCGCTCAACGAGCTCAGCCCGCCGATCAAGGCGCTGTTCTGCTGGAGTGCCGACCCGGCCAACTGCGTCCCCGACACCGTCGCGACGCGCAAGGGGCTTTCGCGCGACGACCTGTTCACAGTGGTACACGACACCTTCTGGTGCGATTCCGCGTCCTACGCGGACATCGTATTGCCCGCCGATACAGCGCTCGAACACGTCGATCTGCTGCCGGCTTACGGAAATTACTATTACACGCTGTCCGAGCAGGCGATTGAAAAACAGGGCGAGAGCCTCGACAATCAGGAAATGTTCCGCCGGCTGGCAAAGGCGATGGGATACGACGATCCGTGTTTTTCGCAGTCCGACGAGGACATGATCCGCGAACTGATCGATCCGAAGGTCAATCCTCTGTTCGAAGGCATTACCTACGACGGACTGAAACGCAACGGCTGGGCGAGGGCCAACGTCGATTCTCCCCGCCGCTGGGGCATCAACAGCGGCAAGTGGCCGACGCCGTCGGGCAAGATCGAAATCTACTCGGAGGCGCTTGCGAGGCTGGGCCTGGACCCCTTGCCGATGCATCTGCCGGAGCAGGAGGGATTCGAGAGCGTCGAGGCGAGGAAAAAATTCCCGCTCCAGGTCATCAGCGCCGCGACCCACTATTTCATCGGCGCGAGTTTCCAGCATGTGCCGCGCCTGCAGGAAATGCTCGCGCGTCCGACCTTCGAGGTCAGCACGCTGGACGCGAAGGCGCGTGGCATCCAGGACGGTGACTGCTGCCGGTTATTCAACGACCGCGGCGAGGCCTTTGGCCATGCACTGGTCGTCGAAGGGTTGCTGCCGGGCGTGATCGGCGCGCAGAAACAGTTGCAGGGTTCCAGGATGCGCGGCGGGGTCAACATCAATGCACTGACCAGCCAGCGCGAATCGGATATGGGCAGGGGGCCGGTGTTCTATTCAACGCTCGCACAGCTCGAAGTAGCAAAGAAGGACTGAGGACTGAGCACCCCTCAAGTGGGGTATTAAAAAGTATGCCGAGCACTGAGAAAAAGCAGGGACGACATCAATGGTGAAGATTGCCTTCACCGATCACCGATCACCAATCACCAGTCACGGGAAGCGCTCGTGAGCGCCACCATCATGGACGGCGTCGCGGTATCGAAGGTAATCCGTGCGCAATGGAAGGAACGGGCCGATGCGTTGAAGTCGCGCGGAATGACGCCAGGGCTCGCGGTCATCCTGATCGGCGACAATCCGGCGTCGCAAGTCTACGTGCGCAACAAGGTCAAGGCCTGCGCAGACATGGGGCTGTATTCCGAACTTCATCAGTTTCCGGTAGACGTGCCCGAGCGAACCGTATTGGCAAAGATCGCGCAACTCAATGCCAGTCCGAAAATCCACGGCATCCTGGTGCAATTGCCGCTGCCGCCACAAGTCGACAACACGAACGTACTGGAAGCTGTTTCGGTGGAAAAAGACGCCGACGGCTTCCATCTCTACAATCTCGGTGCGCTGGTGACCGGCGGCGCGATTTTCCCGCCCTGCACGCCCTACGGCGTGATGGCGCTGCTCGATCATTACCGGATTCCGATTGAAGGTTGCAACGCGGTGGTGATCGGCCGCAGCAACATCGTTGGCAAGCCGATGGCGCTGATGCTGCTCGCACGCAGCGCAACGGTGTCGATCTGCACATCGAAAACCCGCGACCTCGGACAATACACTTCGATCGCCGACATTCTGGTGGTCGCCACAGGCAAGCCCAAGATGGTTACAGGTGACATGATCAAACCCGGCGCCGTGGTCGTCGATGTCGGCATCAATCGCATGCCCGACGGAAAGCTGGCAGGTGATGTGGATTTCGAGAGCGCGAAGGAAAAAGCGTCCTATATCACGCCCGTTCCGGGCGGTGTCGGTCCGATGACCATCACGATGCTGCTGGCGAATACCGTACAGGCTGCGGAGCGTGCTGCAGAAAAATCGCTCAAGACCCGCGCCGATCAATCCGGTTCCGGGCGCAAGGCCGCCGCTCTCGAAAAATAAACTCCATCACCGCCGAATTGCGGTGATGGCCTCGCGTCAGGCGCGAATCGAAACCGGAATGCGCCGCGGACCGAACGGTTTATCGAATCTGCCGAAGCGACCGGCGATCGCCGTGCCGCAGCTGGTGCAACGTCCTTCGGCCGATACGCGGTAGACGAGGATCCGATGCCAGTCGCGTACGATCAGGCTATTGCCGCAGCCCGGACAAAATGTAGTTCCACCTTCGCTGTCGTGCACGTTGCCGGTGTAAACGTACTTCAATCCCTCCCCGAGGGCGATGTTTCGCGCGCGCGTGAGCGTGGAGGCCGGTGTGGGCGGCAGGTCGTCGAGTTTGTAGTCCGGATGAAAGGCCGTGAAATGCAGCGGCACGCCATCGCCCAGTTCCTTCGCGACCCATTTCGAGAGCTGGTATAACTCTTCGTCGGAATCATTTTTTGTCGGGATCAGCAAGGTCGTGATCTCGAACCAGACGTCGGTTTCATGGCGCAGGTATTTCAGCGTATCGAGCACGGGCTGCAGGGTTGATCCGGTGAGCTTGATGTAGAACTCGTCGGTAAATCCCTTGAGGTCCACATTGGCTGCGTCCATCTTTGCGTAGAATTCGCGCCGCGGCGTGTCGTGCATGTAGCCCGCGGTGACGGCAACGGTACGGATGCCGCGAGCGTGACACGCATCGGCGACGTCCATCGCGTACTCTGCGAAGATGACCGGGTCGTTATAGGTGAATGCGACACTCATGCTGCCGGCACGCTGCGCTGCGCCAGCGATCTGGTCGGGCGCCGCGAGGTCCGTCAACCGGTCCATGTCGCGCGACTTGGAGATGTCCCAGTTCTGGCAGAACTTGCACGCCAGGTTGCAACCGGCAGTGCCGAAGGACAGGACGCTCGATCCGGGGAAAAAATGATTCAACGGCTTTTTCTCGATCGGGTCGATGCAGAAACCGGATGATCGGCCGTAGGTGGTGAGGATCATGCGGTCGTCGATGCGCTGGCGCACGAAGCAGGCGCCGCGCTGACCTTCATGCAACCTGCAGTCGCGCGGACACAGATCGCACTGCAGCCTGCCGTCTTCGAGGATATGCCACCAGCGCCCGACATACGGCGATCCGGGCGCGTTCACGCCGATTGCGGTTGCGTCCATTTGGTCACGGTGTAGCGCGAAAGCCGCACCCCGGCATCCCAGAAATCCGGCGCGAGCCCGGCCTTGCGCTTGAGTTCTGCGAGAAACCGCCGCGGGTCAGGCATATTGTCCCAGACTTGCGGCAGGAAGGTGCCGCGATGGCGGCTGAATTCGAGGACGACGCCGTCGACGTGGGGTCGCAACTGCGCAAGTGCGTCGTCCTCATCGACGAAGGTCAGGGGTTGCTGCGCTGACAGTACGGATACCTCGACTTGCGTGGAACTCAATTCCTCGAAACGCAGAGGCTCGAAGCGTGGATCCTGGAACGCAGCGGCACGGGCATTTGCCTGCACGTCGTCGAACAGGCTGCGCTGCGGCACAAGGCTGCCGATGCAGCCGCGCAGGCGGCCCTCCTTATGCAGTGTGACAAAGCAGGCGCCCGGCCGGTGCAGGAAGGCCGCCTGGGTTTCGGAAAAATAGAGACCGAATCGATCGACGATGGCAGACCGCGCGATTGTAACCAGCAGATTGCCGTCGGCTTGACTGAGGCCGCTCGCCGGTTTGTCGGCTTGTCGTTCGGCAGCATCGTCGTAAAAGGCAAAGGAGGCGTAGCCAACCACGCGGTTTTTGTCGCCTGCGGTGTCGCCGGAATTGCGCAGATCCAGCATTTGCGGACGCAGGCCGCGCCGCTGTGCCGTATGCAGCAGACCGTTGACGGGCGTGGCCCCGCACGCCTGCTCGTGATTCAGTGTTGGTGCGAGACGCAGGATCATGCGTGCCGTTTGCTCGTCGACATGCCGCGCTTGCCAGTAGGGCAGGTAATGCGAAAGATCAGAACTCACGACGATCAGCGTCTCATCACCTGCCCAAAGCAAATCCAATACTTCGGCGACTTCCCCGACCGAGGCCTCGCCGACGGCAAGCGGCACCAGCGCGAAGCTGGACAGCGTCTGCTGCAGGAACGGCAGATGCACTTCGAGCGAATGTTCCAGGGCGTGGGCCTGGTCGCTGATGCAGATCTGGGGCAGCGCACGCAGGGCCTGCTCCGCTTCGCGATCCAGCAATATTTCCCCGAGGGGAGTGGCGAACGAGGTACTCGCTGGCAACGCCAGACCGCGCAGGCGCACGCGATGCGCCGGGCCAAGGAGGACGACACGCGAGTACGCGTCGCGATGTGGTGCGAGACATGCATAGGCGCTGGCCGCCACCGGTCCGGAATAGATGTATCCGGCGTGAGGTGCAATCAACGCCTTGGGACGGCGCTCGTCCGCGGTGCGGGCCGACGCGAGCAAGGTCGAGAGCTGCGAGCGCAGATCTGCGCAGGCGCCGGGATAGAATGCTCCGGCAACTGCGGGCGGCCGGACCGAGTTCATGGTGGCGTATGTCCCGGGAGAATGCGCGACGATGAAGTGATTATAGGCCGGGCGGCCCTTCTCGATCACGTGCACAATTCCGCCTGCGGGGGGAAATCCCCGGAATATCTGTTGACCCTGAAGGTGGCCCGTGTATATTACTGACCGCTCAGTCATTTACTCCGATTTCGATCGTGAATCCCCAGCCAAAACAGGATCGCCGCTGGACCAGGCGCAAGGAAGCGCGCCCTGCCGAATTGATGTCGGCGGCACTCGATTTGTTCGTCGAGCGCGGATTTGCCGCCACCCGGCTCGATGAGGTGGCTGCCCGCGCCGGCGTCAGCAAGGGCACGCTGTACCTTTATTTCTCCAGCAAGGAGGAATTGTTCAAGGCGGTCATCCGGTCGGGAATCGTGCCGCTCATCGAACGCGGCGAGCGCCTGGTGGACGAACATCGCGGGACTTCATCCGAGTTGCTGCGCGAGATCGTTTTCAACTGGTGGACATCCGTGGGCACGACGAAACTCGGCGGTATTCCGAAGCTGATGTTTTCCGAGTGCCGCAATTTTCCGGAAATAGGCAAGTTCTATTACGAGGAAGTCATCAGCCGAGGACATCTGCTGGTGCAGACGGTTCTGGAAAGAGGCATGAAGAGCGGCGAGTTCAGGCCCATGGATGCGAACTACGCAATGCGTATTATCCTCGCGCCGCTGGTATACCTGCTGCTTTGGCGCCATTCGTTCGATTTCTGCGACAGCCGGCGTGTCGATCCGGAGGAATATCTGGACCAGCATCTGGACATCATCGTCAACGGGCTCGGAGCCGGAGTGGCTGAGGAAAAAAAGAACCGTCCGCCCGCGAAAATAATCAGCATCGATAAAAAGGGGGGAAATCGATGAAGCGCATTGCATTCCTGGTTGCCGCTTTGTTCGCGGACCAGAGCGAGGCCACCGACCTGATAACGATCTACCGGGAAGCGCAAGTGCAGGATGCGACCTATGCGGGGGCGAAGGCGCAGTACATCGGGGCGCAGGAGAAACTGCCG
>WNFI01600068.1_pt1 | contig 45604 bp, 33 predicted proteins | sample 5400471 | NCBI WGS metagenome assembly WNFI01 (sample SAMN13153348, study PRJNA577476) | soil metagenome | isolation source: 100 cm saprolite on Douglas fir-dominated hillslope | place: USA:California | collected 2013-09-17 | reverse complement strand
AACGTACCGCACATCGAATACTTCCAATATGATGACGCGACGGGCGAATTGCTGTCGCACACGGACGAGAACAACAACATAACCCACTTCTACTACGATCCGATGCGCCGCCTGACGCAAACGACGTACCCCGATAGCAGTGCCGACTACGAACAGCTCAACTATACCGACACCGCCCCGCCCAGCTTCACGTTTTCCAAAGTGCTGAACAGTTCGTCGGCCACATTCAGCGAAACCGGCTACGCCGACGGTCTGGGCAGAAAATATCAAACAAAAATCACCTCCGATGCAGAGGGAATTATTTCCGCGGACACCCGATACGACGCCTTGGGGCGCCTGGCGTCGCAAAGCAACCCATACCGCTCCCCCGCGGAGTCAACCTATGGCGTCACTTCGTTTACCTACGATGCGCTGGGCCAGAAAACAATCCAAACGCAGCAGGATGGCAGCAAGCAGCAGTGGTGTTATATGGGGCTGGCAACGACCAGCCAAACCAACTGTCACTCGCAACTGTCGTTGAGCACCACCGGCAGCTTCGTCGACTTCATGGACGAGTCCGGCAACGACTGGCAGCGCAACTCTGACGGCTTGGGCCGGCTAACGAGCGTTATGGAGCCGAACGGTGCCGCCACTACGCCCTCCATGCAGACCACGCACACCTACGATGTGCTCGGCGACTTGTTGAGCGTTGCCCAAACCGGCAACGCAGGTGAGAGCCCCAGGGGTGCGCGCTCGTTCAACTACGATTCACTCTCGCGGCTGGTCTGCGCCAGCAACCCTGAGAACTCATCAGCTGCATGTCCCGCAGCAGCGTCGAATACCTATACGGCCGGGACAACGGGATACACCTATGATGCCGACGGCGATGTGCTAACCCGCACCCAACCTTTAGTGAATGCATCGAGCGGGTCGCAGGCGATCAACTATTGCTACGACCAACTGAACCGGAAGGTTGCCGAATACACCGGGTCGCTCGTCGCCAATTGCACCAGTTGGTCACAGGTGAGTGTTGGCAACCGCCTCTCGGCTTATACCTATGACACGTCTTCGATCAGTGGAACAGCAAATGCAGTCGGGCATCTGACCGACGAAATCGAGTACACGACTGGGACCAGCGTTTGGGAACGCAGTCCTTATAAATTCGACACCATGGGCCGCCCGACGAGCGAGCAGCAATGCGCGTTTGGAAGCTGCACAGCACCCTATCCGTTCACATACACCTACGATTACGCCGGCAATCTCACGAGCACGACCAATGGCGTGACTTCCGTCTCGCCGATCACGATCAGCTACACCTACGACACGGCCGCTCGCCTCTCGACGGTGACCAGCCTTACGCCCACGACTGGAATCTGGGCAGGAACGAACTTCCCTTCGACTCTCTACACCGCAAAAGAGTACAGCCCGGCAGGCATCTTAAGCGCGACCTATGGAACCAAGCCAAACTACCTCAGCCGTCTTTATGACAATCGCTTGCGCGTGACCAACAGCACTATTGCTTCCGCGAGTACGCAGGCAACCGGGACGGTCACGCTGGCATGTATCCAGACCGGTTGCACGGCCTCCAGCGGCATGAGCGTGACTGCTGTTATCGGCGGTGTCACGGTCACCGTCACAGCAGGTGCGAACGGGACCGCTCTTTCTTCCCTGGCAGCGAGTCTAGTAACGGCGATCAACACTACCGATGGCATGCTTGTTTCCGCCTCGACAACGTCCGGCTCCAGCGTGGTGAACCTTACGGCGACTGAGTACGGCAAGGATGGCGAGGTCTCGCTTTCGACCAGCGCATCTTCCGGAGCAACCTTTACTTCGACTGCTTCTGGGGCAAACCTAGGCGGTGACACCAGCACTATCCCCTATTCCTACGCGCTCACTTACGCGGCCAACAGCAATGTCGCCACGGCGAATGACGGCACAATGGGAAACTGGACGTACAAATATGACACTCTGAACCGTCTGGTTTCGGCCAACGCAACCACGGGTGGAATTGTCATCTCTTCAGTCACCTACAAAACGCAGTGCTGGTACTACGACGGATTTGGCAATCGCACCGGTGAGGGTGAGAATACGTCAAATACTGCCTGTGCGAGTTCGGTCACCGGTAACCCACGTTCGTCCTGGGCAACCTACAACACATCGAACCGGCTTACAGCTAACTCTACGGTAGCTAATTTCCTATACGACGACGCCGGCAATACCGTGAACGACGGCATCAACAAATATGTTTACGATCTCGATGGGCGGATCTGTGCCGTGACCACCGCGTCAGGCGGCGGTGCCATCACGCAGTATGTCTATGATGCGGAAGGCCGCCGGGTAGCGAAGGGAACGCTCACAACTTGGCCCGCTGCCGGCCAGGTCTGTTCGGCGCCTACTTCGGCCAACGGCTTCACCGCTACAGCCATGTATCTCCGCGGCGAGCACGGTGACCAGGACACCGAACTCAACGGCAGCGGCGTCTGGCTACACACGAATGTCTTCACGGGCGGCGGGTTGACTGCAACCTACGACACGGGGAGCACCGTCTCGTTCGTGTTCAGCTTCTCCGACTGGCTCGGGACGAAGCGTGTGCAAACCAACGCCAATGGCGGCGTGCAAGACAAATGGACCTCAGATCCTTTCGGCGATTACTTGAAACTCACCGGCAGCTACGCCGATGCTACCGAACACCACTTCACCGGCAAAGAGCGGGATTCCGAATCCGGGCTTGACAACTTCGGTGCCAGGTATGACGCCTCGAGCATGGGCCGGTTCATGACGCCCGATCCTTTAGGAGGACACCTGGAAGACCCTCAGACACTCAATAAGTACGCTTACGTTAGAAACAACCCGACCACGCTGACCGATCCAACTGGGCTGGACATCTGGCTCCAGGGATGCGGGAAAGAAAACAACAGTACTTGCCAGAACAATTACGTCGGGATGACTGACAAAGATGGTAAGTTCACTCGTACACACTTGACCGGGGATCAGACGAAAGACGCGACCTTAGGAGAGCACGGTATCACCGTGACGCAGGACGGAAAGACATACCAAGGTGTCTGGGACACGAACAAGGGCGAGAACGGAGCAGTGACCGTTGCAGGAACAGGCGCTCTCCAAGGCTATGATGCCAAGATCAATGGCGATTGCGGCAACACGTGCGTAGCGAGTGGGAGCATTTTCAATGCGTCAAATCCCAATGCTTCGACTGCCGCACTGTTCTCTGTTCTGGATGCCAAAGGAAGCGGGTACGTGAAGGAAGCCGGTCTCGATGCAATAGACAAATTCCATCCCGGCGCAACCAACTTCCGTGGGCACACGAAAGGTGATCCTCACGGGATTCCCTCAACGCACATTCCAATCGATCCAAAGGCAAGTACTCCGCAGCTTGGTTTTCACATTGATAAGTCGTTTCCATACGACAGCCCCGGCGATTTTGCGGAACACACGGGCAGTGTGATCCACACCCTCTGGAATCAAATTACGGGCAAGCAATGAAAAAGCGAATCGGCTTTTTCGTCTGGTGTTTCTTGTTGATGGGAGGTACTTGCTCTCTGGCTGCTGAAAATACCGTTGAGACTGCCTGTGCGAAGTTCGCGAGCAACGGAGTGCTGGCAGAAGTCTCAATCAAAAATGGGGAGCTGCACCTTCAGCTTGTCGGTGCCGGAAAATCTCAAGGTGCTTCTGCCCAGCAGGTCAGCTTTGAAGCTTCGAACTGCGAATTGTTTTTTTCGGCTGACAGTCAGTGGCTCGCAATCGGAACCGAACACGCGGTAAAGAATAGTTGGAGTGTGCGCGTTCATGTTTGGGATGTTCGCAAGAGCGAGTGGCACGGCCAGTTCGACCTTGTTACCAAACCGGGGCTAAGGGGCTACGTTTCGCTGGCAGGGTTCTTTCAGAAAGAAAACAAACTCATCATCACTGGAAGGCAAGACGATACGCGAGATGCCCCGCTCACTTCCATGTTGGTCAGCATCGAAGGCAAGGAACTGGATGGCCCTGGCTATCCCCGCGAATCACCGGCTGTGGTGGATGCGGAAAGAGGCCGCGTATGGAGTTCCAAAGGAACAGACGGATGCACCATGTCCTCTGCTTCTCTGATTGGTAACTTAGTCAAAGGCCCAGAGGTAAACCGACCTGCGATCCAAGGGAACTGTGTTGGACCATCGCCAGTAGGATTCCCTGGACAAGACACCATCATCGGAGTTGCTTCCGACGGAGACGGTCGAGCGTGGGCGTGGAGCGTAGCAGTAGACACAAATAAAAGCAGCAAAACGTCGCTTGTTGCCCCGACCAAGGATGCTGGGGACAAATGGGTGCAAGCCACGATCCAGCCCTTTCTCTCCATCTCTCCCGATGGACAGGTGTTTGCAGTTCAACGAACAAGTACGCATTGGAACCGCACCGACAACCCGAGGGAAATGGTGAACGAAATAGTCGTTGCGGAGGTCGAACCGCCCCGATTCTTGCAGGTAGTAAAACCCAAATCCTGCTCCTCTCTAAGCGCCTTCGCAGTTAAGCATCACGACAGCAATGTGGAGGTGGTGGGCCGCTGGTGTGGTGAATGGAAGGACAATACGTTTCCCGTGACCGCCGAGCCAAAGCAGTAGGCTGATGAGATCAACGTGTCGGGTGTGGTGGCCCAGGTTTTGCATTGTTTGCAAAGATTCTCTCTTTCCGGTCAAGTATTTTTTCTCTCTGGAGAGGTGCAGGAGAACCTCTCTCTTAGGCGGCTACCGCCAGTACAAGCTTGGGAAACAGACGGGAGCCGTCGTAGCCGGAGTGCCAGCGCAACATGCCGAAGATAGCGTGCAGCATCTTGCGGGCGACGGCCATGAGGGCTTGGAGTTTGGCTTTGTGGCGCTCGACTAAGGCCTGGGTAGAAGGCGCGCAGGTGGGGATCGTGGTGCGCCGCGACCAAGGCGGGCATGTAGAGGGCACGGCGCAGATAGCGGTTGCCGGCGCGGCTGATTCGCGAGCGCTTATGCACGGAGGTGCCCGAGTCGTGATGAGCGGGGTCGAGTCCGCTGTGCGCGACCCATTGGCGCACGGTGAGGCTGGGGGCCAGCAGGGCCAGTTCTCCTAAAAGATGCAGAGCGCTGATCTCGCCGATGCCGGGCATGCTCAACAGCAGCGCGAAACATGGGCGGAGTTCGGGGTCTTGCGCGATGAGGGCCACCGCCGCACGGCGCATTTTTTCGGTGCGCCGCTCCAGTTCGCGGAGCGAGCGGTTTCAGATCTTGCTGCACACAACGGGAACTGGCGCTGGAAGCCGAGAGGGCGTGCAGACGGTTCGACTGCTGCGTGTGCTGCTGGGTGAGAGCCGCGATGTGGCGGGTAATGGCGCGCAACTCCAGAGCGGTCGCTTGCGGCGGATGCCAAGATTGAAACGGCATGCGACGGGCATACTCAGCCAGTACCTGGGCGTCAGCGGGATCGGTTTTACTGCGGCACAGAGTGGCCGCAAACCGGTTCACCTTCTTGGGGTTCAGCACCGCCACTTCGATGCCCGAGACGGCGTGCAAGGCCAGAGCTAGGTCGAGACTGTAGAGGCCGGTGGCTTCCAAACAAACCCGGACTGGAACAAAAACCCTCAGGCGATCACACTTTGCAAGTGCCTGAATCTAAGACATTGAAATGGATGCTACATTCCTGCCCATATATTGGTGTTTGTGGGCAGCGACCTGCCGAAATTGTGAAGCCTCAAAAGCCGAGTCGTCATTTTCTGGGCATACGGCGTCGCTTATCCCAGTGTCGGACCCTGACTATTCTCTTAATGTGCAATTCGTATGCGTTTTCGCGACGATTCTTGGTGACTCTGTGGATCAAAACGGTGACTTCCGGAACGGGCGGTTTCATACCATTTAGCAGCCGCAGCTCAAAAAGTGTTGTGACACTTTTGAGTCGCTTGGTCCAATAGGGCTTGATCTCGCGATACTCAATCTTCTTCGTGCCAGCAATGATTTCTGCCAGCCACTGCCTCTTGATCGTGGTCGTCATCCTGTCACGTTTGGTTGCAATGTCGACCTCCACAATTTGAAATTTCGATTTCTAGGCCACTGCCCTCATCCGGATGTCGTCCAATACCCCCACCAACTGCGCCACCTGTTCAGGATTAAATACACCCTCTACGCCCTTTGGGCTGAAGTCTGTAAACGGCGACTCGTAGAGTTGCGCCGGGCTCATCCAGCCGCTCTGCGTTACGTAGTCGACCACGAGGTTCACGAAATGAATCTGATTTGCTGTCAGTGTTTTCCCGATTAAGAATCCATCGAAGGCGCGCTTGGCCGCTTCGCGGTCCATACCCACCATGGAGCGTACGAACAGGCCGAGGCTCCCACCGACTCGTGTCTTACTAAGCACATCCTTAGTTCCCGCGCCCGCCTCAACCAACATCTGTTCGAGTCTATCGAGATCTTGCTTGTCCAAAGGTTCGTTCCACCTAAGCTTATGAATCACGGGGTCGTTTTCGTGAGCTTTCAAATACTGGTGGGTCTTGTCGTGGTAGCGTTCAACGTCGTGTCCGGCGTCGAAACCTGTCAGTTCGACGACCGTATCGTCGCCCATCTGGTCTACGAAGTCGGTGTAGATGGTGGGGCGCTTTGTTTTTTCAACGAACTTCACAAGGCTGCGCAGTCGTTTGCGGACATTCTCCAAAATTGGCGCCGTAACGTCTTGCCAGAATTCGTCGGTCTGTACTTCGATGATCAGTTCGAGCTCTGCTCGCACCATGGGGATGCTCGCCTTTTCCTCCAGCGCATCCGCAATCTCCCGCACATCTTCACTCCAACGTGTGAATGACCTCTCATGCCGTAGAAGCCCAAGCTGCAAGCGCAGCATTAGTAGATCGAATTGCTTTGCCTCCTGGTCGTCATCCACCAACTCGGAGGGCAATCCTGCCACATCGCCTATCAGTTCCTCTTTCTCATCGATGCCTACGGTTTCCCAAGCCTTGGCGTCGGCATACTTCTCCACAAGTTTCCGCCTGGGGCGCACGATGAAGTTGCTGACGTTCATCTGCTCAACTTCTTGCCGAAGCCGTTCTGCAACTTGGCTACGCAACGTCGCGCCAGTTTCTTCGTTCGCCTCTTCGGCAGTGCACTTGTCCAGTTCGGTGATCAGTTCTACCCGGCTGGCGAATAGCTTCTTCGTCAGCGACTCGCTGGATGACCCGTCACTCGTCTGCGGATTCTCACTGAAGAATTCGAGATTCTGGCAATAATCGAAGATGTAGAAATATTTCTTGTCGCGGCCCAAGCCGAACAGGTCCGGCCGCAGGCGTGTTCCGCGGCCAACCATCTGCCAGAATTTGGTCTTCGAGCGCACCATCTTAAAGAAGACCAGGTTCACGACCTCCGGAATGTCGATCCCCGTGTCCAGCATGTCAACGGATATGGCAATGTGCGGAGGCTTTGATACCGCCGAGAAGTTATCGATCAGCGACTGTACGTATTCCACCTGAAAGTCGATCACCCTCGCAAATTCGCCCTTGTAGTGCGGATAGTTCTTGTCGAAGCGGTCGGAGATAAATTGCGCATGGTTGTGATTCTTTGCAAAGATGATGGTCTTGCCCAGCCGGTCTCCGTCCGCCACCTTTTCGCCTGATCGCATCAGATGTTCGAGAACCTTGTCTACCGTGTCTTCGTTGAACAGCCACCGGTTCAAAGCTTCCGGTTCTACGGTCCTGGGGACATTCCCATCCTCATCCCACTCGATCTCATCCCAGCGATCCTTTTCCTCCTTGCTGAGTTGGTCGTATTTCATTCCCTCCCGCTGGAATTTCAACGGCACCGACACTGCCCGCGGCGGCACTAGAAATTTATCCCGGACTGCTTCCTCCAGAGTGTAGGCATCCGTGGGAACGCCATCTTCCAGGTCGAAGAGACCATATGTGTTGCGGTCCACGTCGTCCTTTGGCGTGGCCGTTAGGCCAATCAGGAACGAGTCGAAGTATTCAAAAATCGCGCGGTATTTCTGATAAACCGACCGGTGCGCCTCATCGATGATGACCAGATCAAAATGTCCCGGACCAAATTCTCGCCTGCCGTCCTTGGTCTCATCGATCAGCCGCAGCATGGTCGGATACGTCGATACCAGCACTCGCGCATCCGCGATTTGTTCGGGATGTTCCAGCACATTCACCGCTGATGCCGAAGGTAGATGACGCTTGAAGACGTTGGTTGTCTGTTTCACCAGCGCGATGCGGTCGGCCAGAAACAGCACGCGCTTTGCCCAATTGCAGCGCATCATCAAATCGCACAACGCGACCACGGTGCGAGTCTTGCCTGCGCCGGTCGCCATGACTACAAGAGCTTTACGCTCGTGATCTTTTTCAAATGCTTCACCGATGCGCCGGATCGCGCGCTCCTGATAAAAGCGCTCGACAATCTCTTTGTTAATTTCACTGGCACCCAACGGAGTGCGCGTGCTTCGCCGCTGAATCAGCCGCTCCAGCTCATCTTTTGTGTAAAACCCCTGAACCGCCCTTGGCGGATAGTTCCGGTCGTCCCAAATCCAGTGCTCGTACCCGTTGCTATAAAAGATGATGGGACGCTGCCCGAACTGGTTCTCCAAACAGTCGGCATACAGGCGCGCTTGCTGCTGGCCTACGCGAGCGTCACGCTTGGTGCGCTTGGCCTCGACCAATCCCAACGGCTTGCCGTCGTCGCCCCACAGCACATAATCCACAAAACCTTCGCCCTGTGTGTTGGGCATGCCGGTCACCGGATATTCGCGGTCTTGCTTCTTGTCCAATGCCCAGCCCGCTTCTTTCAGCAACAGGTCGATAAAGTAGTCGCGGGTCTCGGCTTCGGAGTAGTTGTGTTCGTCCGGTGTGGCCTCGTTCTGCTTCTTGATCGCGGCAATCTCGGCGCGCAGGCGTTCGAGTTCAGCATCGAGAGCGGCTTTGCCGGTCAGCAGTTCGGTGAGCTTGGAGTCTTTCTCCGCCAGTTGCGATTCCATCTGCTGAAGCTGCGCCAGCGTCTGCGGCGGGACTGGGGAAGTCTTAGGTAGCAGCGTCGGATCAAATGTCAGCCCGTCCGGTAGTTTGCGAGTTTTAGAATACGTTCGCGCCAGCCAGAAACAGATATGGAACAGCTCGCGGACGGCGACCATCGAGTCCGGCGGCAGCAGCGGTTTGTGGCTGTGCGCCGCCAGATTGCCGAGGTCTTTGATCAGCTTGGCCTTGATGAAGATTTTCTGCCCGACTGTGGCTTTGAAGGTCGGCTCGTGGATGAGCGCGCTGAGATTGTTCTGATAGGGAAGTTTTAGCGCGGGGTCGCTTTTGTACAGCCATGTCACGGCAAGTTCCAGCGTGCGGCGAGCATAGAAGCAAGCGGTGCGTGGGTCGGGGACGACCAACGCTTCAGCTTTTTGTCCTTCGGTAAAGAGCTGCGGCCATTCGGATTGGAGGAAGCCGAAATTGCTCACGCACAGCCTCCACTGGCTTCGAATATGTTTTCACGTGAGTCGATCATTTCACGCCTCGCGATATCACGTCCCAAACAAGGTGTGCGATCAACAATACCGCCAGGACAATACTTGCCCAGCTCAAGTAGAAGGTGCGTCGCTTTAACTTGGATACATCGGACCGAAGTGCCGACGCACTGCCTTCGGCACTCACCACCTTCCTCTTTAGATCCTCAATTTGGGAACTCGCTCCGCTTATCAGTAACTCCATCTGTTCGCAGCGAACGAGCAGAGCGGACACTAATTCAGCCATCTGCTCTATGTCCGACGTTGGTTCAGGAGATTCAGCTGCCGGTTCGCCCGACCCCGTCAGATAGGCCTTGATCTTCCTCACTAGACCCATCGAGTCAACCTCAGTGCCGAGAACATAACCAATAGGTGCAAACAGTAAGGCTAAGGGAAGACCAAAAGCTCCACCCAACGCCGCGATTCCAACACCTCCCGAGACGGCCCCGATTATGGTCAGCACAGTAGTAAGTGTTAGCTTGCCGCCATCACATTCAGCGATCTCGATCCAAATCCTATTCCATTCCTTTCTAAATTCGCTGTTGCCGACTGCTCTCCAGAGACGCAAGGGTGCCTTGGGACCGGTGATGTCGAATCTCTTAAACAGGTCGATGAGCTCCTGGACATACTTGGAGAATCTTTGCAGGGTCTGTTGCGCGTCTTCGAGAATCGGCATCTGTTTATAGCTCTCCTCGGAAGGCTCGGCGCTCGAGAACGGCAAAGAGATGGTCGAACGTGACGAGTGAGGCACGGTAGGCAACTTTCAGCTTTTCCACGGCAGCGACGCGGCTCGCGAATTCGCGCTGAAGAGAAAGTGGCGGGAGCACGACGGGTGCCGAGCGTACCTCAGACACACTGATCGTATTGAGCCCGGAGGTTGTTTTCCCCGCACGCAGTAAATGCTGCCGCCCGCCGGGACTGTTGAGGTACGAACAGGCAAAAAGCGGCACCACCTGAGCAGGCTTGAATCGGACACGAATTATGTGGTTTTGGTGAATGCAGCCGACGACAGAACCATCCCACAATGCGCCTCGACCAATTTCGGCCGGATTTCCGTGTCCCTCAACAATCAAGAGATCATCTTTCTCCAACTTTGTCCGAGAGATTTCGGCCTCTGTCGCTCTCAGCGTCTTAATTTCGCTGAGGTCAAGGAAGCCACGGAAAACATTGGCGACTCGGAGGTAGGGTACTTCGCATGGGAGGTTCTTACGGGCGCTGCTGACTTGCAGTCCGCCTTGCACGTCTGCAACCTCGCCAACCTGCGCAAGCGGCCATCCTTTCGGATTCGTGGCGGGGTCGCCGAAGAGGTCGAGGAAGACGGATTGGGTGAGAGTGTCTAGTTGGGCGAGGGCGGCGCGGCGCTTGGCCCGCAACGCCTCCGCTCGGTCCAGCACCTCCGCAATCCGCCGCTGCTCCACCAGAGGAGGAAGCGGAATTTTGATCTTCCCAACGTGCTCCGGGCGTGCTCTTAACAATGAACCACCGACGCCAGCCACGGTATTCATGAACTGCGCATGGAACGGGTCACCAACCAGCACATGCCGGAGATAGTCAGGATGCACCCGATTGCTCCGAAACACGATCCATTCGCCGGAAGCAATAATCCGCCTCCCGCTTCCGTTAACTACAACCCACGAGCGCCGTATGTGTGGGACGATCCGCGAAAGCAAGACATCACCGGGCCTAATAACCTGCTTTGCTGAGCCGATAGCCCTACCTGCGACAATCTCGGGATGGCGGCTGTCGAAGGCCGGAATGCTGTAGAGGTCGAAGACTTCGTCGGGAAATTTTGAGGGATCAACTGAGCCGGACTTCGACGCCATGATCTCGCCGAGTGCGATGGATGATGCTGTGCTCACTTCAGCATCCCTTCCAACTCTTTCATCCCTCGCTGAATCTCTATCTCCAAATCGGCGAGGCTGGCGAGTATCTCCTTCGGCGGACGATGTGCGACCTCTTCGTGCACAACCTCTTTATAGCGGTTGAGGCTAAGGTCATAGCCTTGAGCTATCAGATCAGCCTTCGGCACGCAAAAACTCTGCGCCGTGCGCGGACGCTTTCGTTCCTCGCCTTCGCGCTCCTTCCAGCGCGCCAGAATGTCGGGAAGATTGTTCTTCGCAGCCTCGCCGGTACTCAGCGTCGCGCTAGGCAGGGGGCCGAGTTTGTCGTCACTCAGCAGCGGCGTGCGCTTGTCGTCCAGCGACCAGCCGTCCGCTTCCACATCGTAGAACCAAACTTGATCGGTGCCGCCGGAGTTGGTCTTAGTAAAAAGCAGGATAGCGGTTGAGACTCCGGCATAGGGCTTGAACACGCCGCCGGGCAGCGAGATCACCGCATCCAGCTTCTGATCTTCGATCAGCATCCGGCGCAGGCTCTTGTGCGCATTGCTTGATCCGAAGAGAACCCCATCCGGCACGATGACCGCGGCGCGTCCGCCAGGTTTGAGCAGTCGCAGAAAAAGCGCGAGGAAGAGCAGTTCGGTCTTCTTGGTCTTGACCACCAGCTGCAAGTCCCTAGCGCAGCTCTCATAATCGAGCGACCCAGCGAATGGCGGATTGGCCAGCACCAGCGTGTACTTCTCTTCTTCCCCGGCATGGTCTTGCGCCAGCGAGTCGCGATAGGTGATGTCGGGGTTCTCCACGCCGTGCAACAACATGTTCATGCTGCCGATGCGCAGCATAGTGTTGTCGAAGTCAAATCCGTGGAACAGGCTGTGATGGAAATGCTGCCGCAGCTTGGTATTGGTCATTACTTCGGGATGCCGCTCGCGCAGCGACTCTCCCACGGCCACCAAGAAGCCGCAGGTTCCGCAAGCCGGATCGCAGACTACGTCGTTGGGCTGGGGCGCAACCATCTCGACCATGAGCCGAATGATGTGCCGAGGCGTCCGAAACTGGCCGTTCTGCCCGGCGCTGGCGATCTTGCCCAACATATATTCGTAGAGATCGCCCTTGGTGTCGCGGTCTTCCATGGGCACCTTGTCGAGCATGTCCACGACTCTGGAGAGCATAGCTGGCTTGTCGGCGGGCAGGGTGAAACGCGCGCCCTCCATGTGCTTGGAGTAAGTCGACTTGTCGCCGCCCAGCGTGCGCAGCCAGGGAAAAACATGATCGTTGATGACGGTATACATCTCGCGAGCTTCGAAGTTCTTGAAGTGGGTCCAGCGGAAGTCCTGATAAGGGCGATTCTTGCTGTCCTTGCCTTCGGGAAAGAAGCGGTTCTGCATCGGCTTCTTTTCGCGATTCGCCTTGAGTTCTTCGGCAGTCTCCAGTTCATCCAGCCGTTTGAGAAAAAGAAGATACGTGATCTGTTCAATCACTTCGAGCGGATTGGAAATACCACCCGTCCAGAAAGCGTTCCAGACCTGATCAATCTGACTGCGAATTTCACCGGTAAGCATAGGTTTTCAGGGGAGAGCGATAATGCTACCCCAGATCGAGGCTGGTTGCACGGGAGAACACAAACATTAGAATTTTAAAATAAGAAATCTAAACGATGGCACGCGCGTGCACGCGAAACCACTATCGGGCCATTCCCGGCGAACAGAACCTCCTTTACATTTGCCCCCGACAAGAACAAACATCCTTTATTCAACTTTGATACTTAGTGATGGTCATGCGGTACAAACGCCGTCGTGACAGCTTTGATGCTCGATCTCGGATCGCAACAAGATGGCACCTATTCAAAGTTAGCCGAGTTAGTCCGAGAGCGAGGCTGTAGGAAGCAGACAGCTTCAAAATAAGCAGCAGACGTACACCCTAGGGAGTACACAGTATCGAGAGAGGCAATCTCAAGCGGCAAAATCGGGCTTCCGAATCGCTTGCTTACTCGCTCAGCTGTGCGGGCCACAGTTCTACCAAGAGACTGAGCCGAATCGCTGGAGGTTGTACGTGCCATCTCACGTTGTCGTCCGTCCAATCTATTTCTATTTCAGTAGCCTTAAGACTTCCGTAAATTACATAATTGCGAGTTCTGGTGACGCCGTCTCTTCGCTGCTGCTCTTGTTGATTCTGGTAGCGCCCGTTTTCGCACAAACCACGGTTACTCCATCTACTCTCTCTTTCGGCAATGAAGCTGTCGGCGTAGTCACCGTCCCTAAAAAAGCGACTTTCAAAAATACGCAGACCGTGGCACTGACCATCAGTAGCATTGTCATCGCAGGTGGGACTGCTCCAGCTGATTACGCCTGGGGTGGAAACTGTCCTATCAGCCCGAGCGTATTGGGAGCTGGGCAGAGCTGTACTATTCCTGTCGCGTTTACGCCATCGGCTCTTGGAAGCCGTACGGCATCACTCACTATTACCGATAACGCTTCTAATAGTCCTCAGTCGATCGCGCTCTCGGGAAACGGTATCGCTCCGGTCACTTTGTCAGCGTCAACCCTGGCCTTCGCAAACCAAGCCGAGGGAACGACCAGCACGGCCAAAACTGTAACGCTTAAGAATGCTCAAATCGTGCCTCTAACGATTACCAGCATCGGGATCGTAGGCGGAACTGCTCCGACGGATTACGCAGCAAGCGGGAACTGTCCCGTCAGCCCGAGCACACTTGGCGCTGGGCTGAGTTGCACGATTTCCGTCACTTTTACTCCATCGGCTCTGGGAAGCCGTACGGCTCCGCTGACTATCGTCGACAGCGCTGCAAACAGCCCACAGTCAGTCGCTTTGTCGGGTAACGGTATTTCTCCAGTCAGTGTCTCTCCAACCAGCATTGCATTTGCTACTCGCTTGCTAGGAACAACCAGCGCTGCAACGACGGTCACCGTAGTAAACCATCTAAGCACCACATTGCTATTTTCCTCGATTGTTACCAGCGGAGATTTCGCCATTGCCAGCAATACCTGCGGGTCGAGCCTTGGGGCGGGACTCAGTTGCACGGTAGGGATTACGTTTTCCCCTACAGCAGTCGGTTCGCGGCAAGGCACGCTCACGATTTACGACAACGCATACGGAAGCCCAACTCAAATCCCTCTCAGCGGCACCGGCAACGATACGGGCCTCACCTCAATCACCGTAACCCCTTCAAGTCCTTCGATAATTTCCGGGAGCTCGCAACAATTCACCGCCACCGGTCACTTCAAGGCTGGCGGCACACAAAATCTGACGCCGTATGTTAGCTGGAGTTCCAGCCAGTCGAATGTCGCAGCTATTTCCGTGTCAGGTTTGGCAACCGGAGTGACCGCGGGGACTTCAGTCGTCAGCGCCACGCTGACTGGCACCACCGGGTCGACCACGCTCACGGTTACACCGCCAGTATTGGTGTCAATCATTGTGACACCAGTGAATGCTTCGATTGCTGCTGGGACTATGCAGCAGTTCAGCGCAACCGGCGCTTACAGCGATCACAGCACACAGAATCTGACAAGTTCGGCAACCTGGAGTTCGTCGGCTCCGACTATCGCGACAATCCAGGGTGGAGGCTTAGCGACCGCCGCAACTAGCGGAATCTCCACAATTAGCGCAACAATGACCGGTATTGCTGGCTCGACGACCCTCACCGTGACGCCACCTGTGCTGCTCACGATCGCGGTTTCACCCACGACTGCCTCAATTCCGGCGGGCAACACCCAGCAGTTCAGCGCGACCGGTACTTACAGCGACGGCAGCACACAGAATCTGACAAGTTCGGCGGGGTGGATCTCGTCTGTAACTTCTGTGGCTACGATCCAAACTGGAGGATTGGCCACAACTGTGGCGGCAGGATTCTCAAACATCAGCGCGACTCTAAACGGAGTCTCCGGGTCCGCTACCCTGACAGTAACAGCACCCGTGTTGGTGTCGATCACGGTCACGCCGGGGACTGCCTCGATCACCCCAGGACATACCCAACAGTTCACCGCTACTGGCTCCTTTAGCGATGGCAGCACGCAAAGTCTGACGAGTTCCGCAGCGTGGAGTTCATCACTGCCCACTGTCGCAACGATCGCTGCGGGTGGGTTGGCAACGGGGGTAGCTGCTGGAGTCTCTAGCATCAGCTCGACTCTAAACGGAATCACAGGCTCTGCCACGCTGACCGTGACGGTTCCAGTATTGGTATCCATCACAGTGTCGCCAGGAAACATCTCGATAGGCGCGGGAACCGCTCAACAATTTAGTGCTACCGGATCCTATGACGATGGCAGCACGCAGGATCTGACTTCCTTAGTCACTTGGAGTTCGTCCCTGATTTCTACAGCGCCGATAGCCATCGGGGGGCTGGTAACCGCTACCGCACCGGGAACCTCGAACATCAGTGCAACTCTAAACGATATTACGGGCTCGGTAATCCTTACAGTGAGCGCACCCACCCTTGTGTCCATCGCCGTGACTCCGGTGAATGCTTCGATTGCTGCCGGCAGCACGCAACAATTCACAGCCACCGGAAGTTACAGCGATGGCAGCACGCAGGACGTGACTTCTTCGGTGACATGGATCTCGTCTGCCACTAGCGTAGCAACGATCAGCAATGCGATCGGATCTTCGGGCTTGGCCGCGGGAACGACCGTAGGCGTAACTACCATCGGCGCGGTGTCCAACGCCATTAGTGGCTCGACTTCGCTGACGGTCACGGCCGGCTTCACTGGAACTGGAAGTCTGAACACGGCCCGCTACGAGCAAACAGAGACGATTCTCAACACCGGAATAGTGCTGATTGCGGGAGGGTCGGATTCCAGCGGCAATCCTCTGGCAAGTGCTGAACTGTACGACCCTTCATTTGGGATCTTTGCGTTCACTGGCAGTTTGAATGTGGCCCGTATTGGTGCTACCGCAACGCTGTTGGACAACGGGATGGTTTTGATTGCGGGAGGGGTCGACTCGACTGGAAGTCCGTTGCTGAGTGCTGAGCTGTACGAGCCAGTTTCCGGGGCATTCACGCTCACCGGCAATCTCAACACTGCGCGCCTCAATCCTACGGCAACGCTGCTGAATAACAGCGGTGTCTTGATAGCCGGTGGTTCCGATGCTGGCGGCAATGCGTTATCCACTGCTGAGTTGTACAGTTTCACTACTGGGAGTTTTGCTTCCACCGGCAACCTGAATACCGCGCGCTTCAAGCACAACGCAAACCTTCTAGACGACGGTACGGTGCTGATCTCGGGGGGCGCTGACTCCGGCGGCAATCCCCTGACGAGCGCCGAGATCTACAATCCCGTCGCCGGAGCCTTCGCCACTACCGGAAACCTGAACGTCGCTCGGGAGTTGAGCACGGCCACGTTGCTAAATAACGGAACGGTATTGCTTGCGGGAGGAACCGATTCCAACAATGCTCTAGCCAGCACGGAAATTTACGATCCCAATACCGGAATCTTCACAGTCGCCGCAGGCCTGAACACTGCGCGCGACATGCACACGGCGAATCTGCTCAACAACGGGACCGTCCTGATAAGTGGAGGTACCGGCTCGACAGGAGCGCTAACGAGCGCGGAGATTTATGACCCTGCGACTGGAGTTTTCGCCATTACCGGCAGCCTGACGATGGCTCGCGGCCAGCACACCGCAACGGTGCTGAACAACGGCACAGTTTTAGTTGCCGGTGGCGCCAATCCCTCTGGAGCGGTGGCTGCCGGAGAACTGTTCGAACCGTCATCGCTCACTCCACCGAATCTAGTCTCTATTGCTTTGTCTCCCAATGGTGGCGCAATTCCCATCAACGCTGCTCAGCCATTCATCGCAGTCGGCACATTCAGTGACGGCAGTACACAACAACTCGCATTCGTCACATGGACTTCGTCGAATACCGCGGTTCTTAGCATCACGGACGATGCTAGCGATCTCGGCGTGGCTTATGCCGCGAGTGCTGGCTCCGTAAGCGTAAACGCATGCGACGGTCCAGTATGCGGTTCCGCCACCATCACGGCTGGTCTTCCCGTTCTGGTATCCCTTGTGGTTACTCCCGGGAATCCGACGGTCGCGGCAGGCCTGTCGACACAGCTTTATGCGACCGGCGAGTTCAGTGACGGCAGCAAGCAGGACTTGACCTCATCAGTGACGTGGACTTCGTCGGTTCTTTCGGTGGCCACAATTTCAACAGGAGGATTGACGACAGGTACCGCTGCGGGATCAACGATCATGAGCGCTACGATGAACGGCATGACGGGTTCTGCCACATTGACCGTAACTGCTCCCGTGTTGGTGTCGATCGCGATTGCACCGACGAATACTTCGATCGCCGCCGGATATACGCAGCAGTTCGCAGCTCTTGGAACATTTAGCGACGGTAGCACGGAAGATCTGACTTCATCGGCTCTGTGGGGTTCATCTGCTTCCGCCGTGGCGACGATTCCCGCAGGAGGTCTGGCAACAGCCGTCTCCGTGGGCACGACGAGTATCAACGCTAGCCTGAACAATATCAGCGGCTCGAGCATATTAATGGTGACACCGCCCCTTTTGTTATCCATCGCAGTAACCCCGCCGAATGCGTCGATTCCGGCGGGAGATGCGCAGCAGTTCGGAGTGTTGGGCACATTTAGCGATGGCAGCACGCAGAGTATGAACAGCCCGACGACGTGGAGTTCGTCGGTGCCTTCAGTCGCAACGATTACTTCAGGTGGGTTAGCGACTGCTTCGACTCAAGGCACATCTTTAATAACCGCTTCGGCTGCCAGGTTCATCGGTACAACCACCCTGACTGTGACGGCCCCCGCCCTAGTTTCTGTCGCTGTGACCCCGGCGAGTGCCACCATTTCTGTTGGAAATGTACGGCAGTTTGTGGCAGCGGGAGCTTACAGTGATGGCAGCACACAAAATCTGACAAGCACTGCGACGTGGAGTTCTGGTCAGTCGAGTGTTGCGACAATCAGCAATGCGTCCGGCTCTCAAGGTTTGGCCACGGCGGTAAGTGTGGGAACATCAACCATCCAAGCGTCGTCAGGTTTATTCAGCGGCGCCTCTACGCTTACGGTCACCTCGGCCGTCGCAAAGGGAGTGCTGACTCAATACTTAACTACCTGGGCGGGCCTGCAACGCATGTACTACATCTACGTTCCAAAGGTTGTTGCGCCGACTCCAAGCATGGTCGTTTTCCTGCATGCTACCTACACCATGACTGCGATACCTTTGGCTCTGCTCACACAGTGGGAGGCGATCGCCAATCAGTACGGCATTATAGTGATGTGGCCTATCTCAACGTGGGATCCGAAAATCATGACTTGGCGCTGGGACTGTGACGGCTGCGAATCAGGTTTCGCGGTTGCTCCTGATGATTCCGGTTTCATCGGATCAGCAATCGTCACGGCGCAAGGTCTGTACGGCATCAGCCCCGGCCAAACGTTCGTGGCTGGAATGTCGTCTGGTGGATATATGACACAGCGAATCGGGATGGAGCACAGCGACCTGATCGGCGCTATCGCTCCAGTCTCTGGAGCGCAATACATTCAGCCTTTGGGAACGACTTTCCTCGCGCCGGTTGTTGCGAATCCAGTCTCCGTCTACCGGCTCAACGGAGACATCGATCCCATTGTTCCTTATTGTGGCGGAACGAAAGCCTTTTGGGCGAATATCCTGGCCTACAGCCCATCCATGGATTCGGATGTGGATTTTTGGGCGGACCAGACCGCGAACTCCTGCACCAGCACATCCCAATCACAGCCGTTATGCACCAACGGAGGTCCCACCCAAGGTGTAAACGGGCAGGATGCGACAGGATGCAAAGGCGGCGCTGAAATCATCTTCGAGCGCGAGACTGGCGTAGGTCACCAGTGGATACCGGGGACCGAGCTGAAGCTATGGAATTTCTTCCAGACTCACGGAAGATAACTATGGGGCAGGCACAAATCATTTCATACTCATGCCCAGAAACATCACTTTCTGGGCCGTGTGACGGCTGCTTTGTGGCCTCTTAGATTCAAACACTTGCCAAGGCTTCTAGAGAAGGGGTTTTGGGCAGTTTGTGGTCTATTAGGTGCAACAACCAGCACAACAGCGATCGGTCGATCGCCGTCGCCGCTGCGGAGCTTCTGGCTGCTCTTTTGTGCAATCGCACTATTTCTTAGGTGTGTTGGGGATTGCTGCGCCTTTTGTGCCGTGGCATCGAAGAAGGTCGTAAACGAGCTGATGACCGAGTGGATACGGGAAGAGGAAGTGCATCGCAGTCGAGACGAGCAATTCTCGTCCCGAGCTCAAGCCTAGTCAAGAGGCACAAAGGTGCCATAGGTTCCGAACATAATGAAGAGGCTGCCTTGCACTGCGATCCACCGAGTGATGACGGGAAAGTCAAAGGACTACCGGCAGAGGTGATACCTTATACTTAGCGACACCAGTCGGACCACCTTCGCTACAGTTGAGGATCAGGCAGCAGCTGGGTACACCAGACCCATTTAATCTTCGGCGAGGTGTAAGCAACATCACGCTCCGTTGTGATCGGACATGCAGACTATCTGTTTTGTGTTGACTTCCACAAGCACATCCTCTAGCGTGCCTCGCAACCGGTAACAGGATTCGCCAGCGAAAGGCCGACGGGATTGGTACGCGTCGCAGGATTCTCTCACCGCTTCCCTTGAAGCTTAATGGTCTGAGCGTGATGTGCGGTCATCGCGCAGAGTAGTAGCGTGCACGGAACTTGCGTCGGTAAACCGATGTCTAGCTGGACTTGTGTTCCGAGGGAGGTAAGTTGCGTCTGAGAGCCATTGTGTCGCTTATCGACTCGCCCCATTTCTCTTCCAAGACGAGCGAAGATCGATGGACTCGTCAGTCTTTCAAAAGCCCTCGGCGACCACGCGCTCTGTGTACAACGCAACTCTTGGATAACAGGCTTCAACGCGAGATGGTCTTGCTAATTTCCAAAATTTTTGGAGGCATCGTGAACTTTTTGCGCACTTGTCTAGCCTTGCTGTCGGTACTGCTTTGTTCGCCGGTTCTTGCGTTCTCCCAAGCGCCGACGCTGAGCAGTATTTCGCCGACGAGCGTATTGCCGGGTACACAGGTGACGTTCACGGGGAGCGGCTTTGGGGCCACCCAGGGCAGCGGAACAGCGAACTTTAACAATCAGACCGCGGCCTCGATTGTGAGTTGGAGTGACACGCAGGTGGTGGCGACGGTGAAAGCGGGGACCGTGGGAGGGTTGGCTTCGATCACGCAGAACGGAGCCAAGAGCAGCGGCATCAGCTTCACGATTTCTCCGAACCCTAGCATTGCGAGTTTGACGCCGACATCCGGTGCCGTGGGGTCATCCGTAACTATCTCTGGAGCAAACTTCGGAACGACCCAGAACAACAGCACGGTTGCGTTCGACGGGACGTTAGCCTCCTCGATAACAAGCTGGAGCGCGGCGTCGATAACAGCCACGGTGCCCGCAGGAGCGTCTTCCGGCAATGTCGTCGTAACACTGGGGAGCGTACCCAGCAATGGGGTGAACTTTACCGTCGTTCCAAACATAACAAGTCTGTCCCCCACCTCGGGCGCAGTGGGTACACCGGTAACAATAATCGGGACAGGCTTCGGACCGAATCAAGGCAGCAACAGTACGGTAAGTTTCAATGGGGTGACAGGGACTCCGACAAGCTGGACTTCGAGTTCAATCACGGTGCCGGTTCCGTCCGGAGCGACGACGGGCAATGTCGTGGTGACAGTGGGGGGCGCAGCCAGCAACGGAGTTACCTTCACAGTCCCCTCGGGCGGATTTGTTGCGACCGTCGGACAAATGGACTCCTCCCGGTACGGACAGACAGCGACCCAGTTGATGTCGGGACGAGTCCTGGTCGCCGGTGGCATGACTGCTTCTGGCGTCGTGAACACTGCGGAACTCTACACCGCATCTACCCAAACCTTTGTTGCAGCCAACGCGATGAATATTGCGCGCTGGCTACACACGGCCACGCTCCTGAACGACAGCACTGTTTTGCTCGCAGGTGGTTCGAGCGTGTCAGGCCAGACAACTCTGAACTCGGCCGAGATTTATGATCCTGTGGCCGGGACCTTTACCCTTCTCCCGAGCACACTCAACACAGCGCGAGCCGGGCACACCGCTACTTTGCTGACCAATGGCCAGGTGCTAATTGTCGGAGGTTACGATCCCGCAACCGGAATCATCGCGGACGCAGAGCTTTACGATCCAATCGCACAGGTTTTCATCGACCTCGGGAACACGAATTCTCCCAGATTCCACCATGCCGCGACTTACTCCAAAACGGCCAAGTGCTAATTGCGGGCGGCGAAACCGACCCGACGCCGAGCGGTGCTTACAACAACGCTGAGCTATTCAATCCGACCACTTGGACGTTCTCTCCGTTGTCCGCCAGTATGATGTCGGGACGCGAGGGGCATGCGGCAACTCTGTTGAATGACGGGACGGTTCTGATTACTGGGGGTGATCTTCCGGGAGCGGGATCGCTGAACACTGCTGAGCGATATAGCCCAACCTCCAACACATTCACCGCCATTTCTTCTGTAATGACGAGCGCGCGGATTTACCACGACGCACTGCTGCTGAACGGTGGGAAAGTCCTTCTTTCAGGTGGGGCGAGCGACTCGGGCGGATCGAGCGTCGCACTGAACACAGCCGAACTGTACGATCCGATTGCTCAGCAGTTTACCGCGGTCGCAGGAAATATGATCAGCGTCCGTGAACATCAGACCGCGACCCTGCTCAACGACGGGACGGTGCTCGAAGACGGCGGTACTGACGGCATTAGTATTTTCAATACCGCCGAAACCTATACAACGAGCAAATTGACGGGGCTGACCAGCATAGCGATTTCGCCGGCAGCACCTTCGGTTCCGTTGGGTAGTCAACAGCTTCTCGTCGCAACCGGCACGTTCAATGGCGGGAGCAGTCAAGTCTTGTCCTCTGCGCTCTGGAGTTCCTCATCCACGAGTGTGTCTACGGTCAGTGGCGATGCGAGCGACAACGGCTACGTGACGACCGTTGCGCAAGGGACGGCGACCATTACGGCCAGCGCAGCGGGAATTAGCGGGTCGACGAGCGTGACTGTTCCAGCGCCATCACTGGTTTCCATTACCCTAAGTCCGCAACCCCTCGCAATGCCATTGGGGACTACCCAGCAATTGGACGCGGTGGGAACATATTCCGACGGCACTACCCAGGATCTAACTTCGACTGCAACCTGGACTTCATCGTCCTCTTCAGCCACCGTAAACGGCGCAGGTCTTGCCGTCGCTGCAGCAGTGGGAACCAGCACGATACAGGCTAGTTCTGGCTCGGAGAGTGGTTCTGCAACCGTCACGGTAGGGTCTCCGGCTCTGGTCTCGCTATCGGTAACCCCTTCGACAGCGACGGTCGCTCTCGGACTATCCCAGCAGTACGGGGTTATCGGGACCTACACCGACGGCAGTACCCAAAATCTGACGAATGCGGTCACGTGGTCTGTTGTTCCGCAGGCATCCGCCTCCATAAATTCCGCTGGTCTGATGACTGCGATCAGGCAAGGCAGCGTAAACATAACGGCGTTCTATGGAGGGTTCGATGGAATCTCGACTTTAACAGTAGGACCGCCGAACCTGACTTCGATTGCGGTTTCACCAGGTGTCACAAGCATCGCAGTTGGCAACAATCAGCAATTCGTCGCAACGGGTGTGTACACCGACGGTAGCTCCCAAAATCTTACAGCTTCGGCAACCTGGACTTCGTCCAGCAGCACGGTATCGGCCATCACTTCGACTGGGCTGGCAACGAGTTTGGCGAACGGGAATACAACAATTGCGGCGTCATCGGGGTCTGTGACAGGGACTGCCATGCTTACGGTCGAGTCAGCAACATTAGGTCTGAACACAAGCCGCTATCAGCATAGCGCTACGTTATTGAACAGCGGCTCTGTGCTGATCGCGGGTGGGGTGAATTGTCCCTCGTCAGGCTCCTGTACCTATCTAAACACCACCGAACTGTATAACCCGTATTCGGCATCGATCGCGAGCACGGGGACAATGGCGACGGCGCGATCGGCCCCAGCTGTGCTGCTTGGCAATGGCAAGGTTCTCGTTGCGGGTGGCTACGCCTGTGATTCTAGCCAAAACTGCACATCTTTGAGCAGCGCAGAAATCTATGATCCCGCGGCCGCGACGTTTAGCAGCACCGGAAACATGACAACAAGTCGGAGTGGTCACACGATGACCTTGCTCAATAGCGGGCAGGTTCTGATCGCGGGTGGAGAGACGTGCAGTTCGTCCACGTCCTGTACAGCCCTGAACAGCGCCGAACTCTACAACCCGACCACGGGAACCTTCACCACTACAGGATCGCTCAATGCCGCGCGATTCAATGCAAGTGCAGTAGAGCTAAATTCCGGGGAAGTGCTAATCGTTGGTGGATTTAACGGCAGTAGCTATCCAGCCGCAGGGGAACTGTACAACCCGATTGCAGCTACCTTCGCGACTACCCCCAATCTCAATACTCCCCGCGCCAACGCGACCGCCACACTACTGGACGGTGGGTAGGTCCTGATCGCTGGTGGAACAACTTGCGCGACAGGATGTCCGAGCAGCATTGCCGAGTTATACCAGAACGGTAACTTCTTCTACTTCTCATATCCGACGAGCCACATGACTGTTCCTCGCTGGAATCAGAGTGCGACTCTATTGACCAACGGGCAGGTATTGCTAGCCGGTGGATACGATGCCTGTGCTTCATCTTGCACATCGGACTCGACAACAGAACTTTTCAATCCTCAGGGAGATAGGTTTACGAGCAGTCAAGCGCTAACCACAGGACGTTCCGGGCACACCGCAACGTTATTGCCTGACGGCAGTGTTTTGTTGATCGGCGGCATCAACAATGGAATTACGTTATCAAGCGTCGATTCGTATGTGCCCACCAGCTTGTCTCTGCCGCAACTTGCATCGATCGCGATTTCGCCATCCAATGCGCCGATAGCTCTCGGAACGACGCTTCCTCTCGTGGCAATCGGAACGGACCCTTATGGGGACAATCTTGGTCCCATCGCCTCAGTCGTTTGGAGTTCGTCCTCGCCAAATGTAGCCAGCGTGAGCAATGCGTCTGGCAGCTCGGGCATCGTGAACTCAGAGAGTGTTGGTACAACTACGATCAGCGCTACGATTGGTAGTGTCAACGCTTCAACTTTGGTCACGGTAACCGCTCCGTTGGTTTCTCTCTCAATATCTCCCTCAAACCCAACGGCTATCCTCAGCTCTCCCCAGGAGGTGCAGCTTACGGCGACCGGGAATTACTCAGATGGCAGCTCTCAAAACCTCACGCCAAACGTGACCTGGAGCACCTCAAACAGTTCGGTCGCTACGGTGATTACTCCTCCGAATGTCCCAGGCGTCGCTCTACCCACGCCGGTTACGTATGTCGCGGTGGCTCCTCACGCTACTGGAACCGTGAACATCACGGCTACCCTTGGTACTGTCAATGCCACCACTGCGGTCACGGTTGCCGCCCCTACAACACCCGTTCCACCGAGCATTACTGCCATCTCGCCCACCGGCGGGACAGCCGGAACCCAGGTGACTCTCACCGGCTCAGGCTTCGGAATGTTGCAGGGTAACGGGACAGTCTGGTTGGGCAGCACACTCGGCACAGTACTGAGTTGGAGTGACACTCAGGTAGTCGCGACGGTCAATACCGGTTCTTCCTCCGGGGTCGCTCAAATACAGCAAACCAATCTTTCCTCAAATGCAGTTCCCTTTACCGTGAACACGGCGACTATCACGGGGATCAGCCCCAATAGTGGATTGCCAGGCACTCAGGTGACGATTACGGGCACGGGCTTTGGGGCCACTCAACTCAACGGCATGGTGTGGCTGGGCACTGCGCCAGCTGTCGTCGATAGCTGGAGTGACGGCCAGGTCATCGCTACCGTGGCCTCTGGTTCGACTACCGGAGCTGCACAAGTCCTGCAAAGTGGGGTTTGGAGCAACTCCGTCGCTTTTTCTATCGACTCCTTGCAGATCACGAGCATAAGTCCCAATTCAGGTTCCGCTGGTACCGTTGTCACGATTACCGGTGGTGGTTTCGGTATCGGGCAAGGCAATGGTAGTGTTTGGATTGGAAATACCTACGGAGTCGTGATGGGCTGGAGCGACACGCAAATCGTCGCTTCAGTCGCGAGCTCTGCGGTGAGCGGCGTTGTAAAAGTCGAGCAAAACGGAGTGTGGAGCAACGCGCTCGCCTTCAGTGTTCCGTCGGGTTTTGGAGAACCGACGATCCGCCAATCCTGACAGCGGTCGGCGCAGGTACAGCAACAATTAACACGGGAAGCGCATCCGCCGACGTAACGGTGTATGCAGGATATACTCTCCCGATCGGAACCAAAATATGGTCGAACTCAGGTGACGGTTCCGGTGTCAGTAAGATCATACCGGCAGTGCCCAGTCCCTCCGGTGGCGCTGATGTTTTCGCCCTACAAAACTCTGGTGTAGTGATGGCCTTGAAAAGCGACGGCACCCAGATGTGGTCAGCCAATGTAGGTGTGGGGGCTACGCTGATACCAGACTTCCAAGGTGGGTTGGTGGTAGCGGGCACATCGTGGCAGCGGCTCGACGGCCAGACGGGCCAGCCGACTGCACAGCTCAGCGGGAACCCTACGCTGGTCCACGCGGACGGGACCATCTTCATAGACGGCGCGATCTCGGGCGTAGATGCGGCCACGGGTAACCAGAAGTTTCCTCCGATTCAAACCGAGCAAGGCTCTATCTGGATCTATGACGGTGGCAATTGTGGCGAATACAACCCAATCATTCGTCAGGGACCATACTCGACGCTTCAACCTGGCCCAGGAATCGGCCAGCCGATCATCGCGGGAGATGGCTACGCCTACTTCCCGTATGTCTGGGGAAATGAAACAGGATTCGAGAACGTGTGCGACAACGGCGAGCCGTCAGGCTCGCTTCACACGGACTTCCACTTGCGAATTCTGCGAGTAGGCACGGACGGCTCCTCGAAGGAGATTACTCTTGGGGATTGGGCTATGGACAGCGCCGGAACTCCACAATACAACCTGACGACAATCGCGGCAGATGGGACGCCGACGACGATTCCCGCCACTCTTGGGGCTGCGAACTCGCAGATCTCTCCCTACGCGCTCTCGCCGGTGCAACCGGTGCTGCAGCGAGCCGACAATTCCTACATCGGAACGCTGCTCATACCTGGCGTCAGCCAGTCGATGATCGCCTTCAACGCATCCGGCCAGCAGCTCTGGAGCCAGCCCAGCTACACCCCCCAGATCGCCACGTCAGGCGGAGGGGTCATCGCGAACTCATCGTCAGGGCAGACCGTTACTTTCGATCAAAACGGGAACCAAACCGGCCAAATGGGCAGTCTGCCGACCCAGTCGTGGAAGGGATCATATCAGCTCGGATCTGTTGACTCGTTTTACGCATTGTTAGCGGTGCTTGAATCAGATAGCTACAACGCGGTAGTTCGCGGTAATCTCACAGGTAATGGAACAGCAATGAAGCAAGCAACCATCGGCTTGTTCTGGTGTCGGACTGGCTATGGAGCATCCGGGGCCTGCCCGGACGTAAATGTTCCAGATGTTCAGTGGAAGTATCTACAGGATGTTAATAGCCAGAATTTCGGAAAGGCTATCGATTTCAGTGTGGCACAACCAAACAGTCCTGCACATACGGACTGGGTCGACAGCATCGAGGCAGCTGCGTTGGACGCTCTTTCGCGGGCTTTCGATGGCTTTCCGGTCAGTGTCAGGCGTGTAGCGGGTCGTAATGGCTCCACCTGGGAATGTCTTAAGCAACTCCAACAGCCAGGTTGCACGATATATGATAAAGACACGGACAGAGTGTACGTCTCGGGAGCTTGGTCCACGGATACCGGCCAGACCACCGGTATTCCGAACCTAGGGCTGGGAGTTTTGAGCTCTGTCTTCTACTGGAGAAGCCTCGAGAATTCTGAGTCATTTCTGAGCCAGAACCCTCCATTTCCACCTCACACTAGTTCAGACTATGCCGCGTTTGCCCAATTGCTGCAAGGGATTGGCAGAGGTATTGGAAATGCCGCTGCACATGAGCTAGGGCATCACGTCGAATATACATTCACCATAAGTATGGACTGTCCAAAGGTTGCCCCTTGTGCAGGCAACAATGGTGTGGTGTTCGAGAGAGATGGTGGTTTTTCTGAGGAATACAAATCTGTCCGTCCCACGATCCAATGGCAGCCAGATAGCGTTTGCGCTATTCAGCAGTATTACAACGAGGGTTATCGAGATAAGAACTGTACAGTCAGCAAAAAGAAATCGACGGGATTCTAAGAAGTACATTTAGTGCTCGCGACGGAGAACGTCGTGACGACGCCAATAGTGACTACAGCTAGATATCCCAATTATGTACGTTATGCCCATGAACTCATGTTCTCTATTTGTGTCGCGGGGCTGGTCATATGGCTGAATGATGCTACCTCAGGGTGGCGCAATAGCCCTGGCGATAGAATTCCTTGGATTCTAGACATGGAGTTTCTGCTAACGAGGAACCCCCTTCCTCCCCCCTCCGTGGATGATCCCAAACTCCGCTTCACTTTCGCTTTCCTGTGGGCAGTGTCCGCACTTTGCATATTTCTTCTGCTGCGCCTTTCCGCCCGGTTTTCCTTGACAAGAAAGTCTCTTCGTATCATCGGAGGGATTGTGGCAGTCGCCGGGTTTCCCCTCGCTTTCGTGTACGCTCGACGCAACAATCCTTTACCACTGGTCGAGGTAGCTATTGCTCTAGTCTGCATTTACTTGTATTTATACCGAAACTGGCCTCGCAAGGCGTACTGGGCCCTTCTGCTATTGGTCCTACACTGTGCCTTTTGGTCTTGGTGCGCTTGGGCTATGCGCCACTATCCCCCCCTTGGCGATCCGGCAGCACTAGCTGGTTTTCCTTTACTTTGGCCGGGCTCGACGTTGACTCGCGCCACGACCGAGGCTCCAGAATTAATCTATCCGTGCCTTGGTTTTCTGGCCACTCGGGCTTGGAGTTTCTACGTCCGTCAACCGCTCAAACCGGTGTAGATGATTATGAAGACATCTTCGGCTTGAATTCCAACGTTTTGGGCGGAATCTGGTGCGACCTAACTTCGATAGTCAGTTGCCGTGTACCCCACCGTTCCTCTATTGAAGGGTGGGATTCACAGTAGCCTGTAGTTTCGACTTCTCGCCGTGGTCGAACCGGCGCGCCGTAGCGAACGTGTGCGACAACGGTGAGCCGTCAAGCGCGCTTCACACGGACTTCCCCTTGCGAATTCTGCGGGTAGGCACGGACGGATCTTCCAAAGAGATTACTCTCGGGGATTGGGCCATGGACAGCGCCGGAGTGGCCGGGTTTGGAACCACAAGCGGCGGAATTCCCAACTTGGCCGGTAGCTTGATCACAAATGCCGACCAAGGAGTGCTGTATTCAACGTATAGGAAAATCAAAATCTCGTATTTGAAATCGCGTGCAACTACGTACGCTCCCGGAGGGCAAGATTCAACAACCCGCATGCTGCGGATGTTCGAGCAGCGCGAGGGCAAGATTGTTGGGCTCATTTTAGCGCCCTTGCTGGTCGAACTACTTGTTCCTGCGTACTAGCTCGCGCCGATCCAATCGTGGAGATTGCCAATCCTACGGAGCATGGGTTGGCGTTCACAACTCAGGCCGTCACTAGCGAGGAACCGCTGATAGGCGCCGCACCCACTTCATTCTTTTACCTGTTCTGTCAAGAAGAGGGTCTCTCCCGAAGGTGTGCTTTATCAACCAAGCCCAGGAGAGCGGCTTCGGCCGTGGTCTTCGTTTTTGTCCGAAAACGAAAAAAATCGCGTTGGTTGTCTGGCTGACTGCTCGCGGAGCAAAGAGCCCGAAACTTCGAACAGAATGCTTGTAGCGTTCCAGGATATGCTGAGCCCACCGCTCAACGAACTCTTCCTTTGAGCATTGGACTTCAGCTTTGCAGTGTAACTTCTTGTCCTTGTACCAGAACGTGACAGTTCGGTCGGTAATCAGGGTAATGCGATGCTCCGCGATGGGGGGACGTCTAGTGTATCGGCCCGCGTATTTGAGAAAGTGCTGTTTGTCGTCGAAGGACTGAATGTTGATGGCCCACTAACGTTTCTCCTGTTGGCTGAGGAACTCTTCGAGCTGCCGCCTGCGATTCCTCGTGACAAGCTGATCTGCCTCTGCGGCTGCGCGAAGAATCGCAATTACGGCTCTCTGCCAGGATCTCATTAGGGCGTCTCTATCGTAGAGAATGCCGGAAACCCAACCCTCGGAAGAGTTGTTCAACCCCCCCAGTCACCATGGTGTGCACGTGCGAATTGAACTCTAACTTACCGTTGAACGTGTGCAAAATCGCCATGACCCCGACACGCAAGCCATACCTTGTAGCCACATGAGCCTGTATGAGTCCTGCCGCGAGAGCGAGAAGGGCTTTGGCTAGAGTCGGATTGTTCCGGAAGAGAGGCCAGAGCACATCCGGCATTGAGAACGTGATGCCGTGATAGCTCTGCGTCGGCAGGGCCGCCCACCGCTCGCGTCGCCACTGAATGCTCGCCCGGTTGCCACAACTGGTGCAAGCCCGCGATTTGCAGGTGTGATGATGAATAAATTCCTGCCCGTCCGACAAGTACACTTCCCCTCCCAATTCCGCGGTGCGGCACTGCAGCGCTGAGGCAAATACCCGGCGAACTACATCGCGAGTATCATCGTGGTCCCAGAACGAACGTGTTTCGGTCAAAATCCTTTTCAGTGGATTGCGGTATTTCATTTCAGCGGCAGCTCCTTTTGAGAATCGACTTCAGCGAGCAAATCTTGGCCGACCAGAATGACCGTGCGCTTATGGCGAACGATCCGCAGCACGACCGATCCGGAGCGAAGTTTCTCGCGGCTGTGAAGCGCTTCGAGTATCGTGTTTGGATCGAGGCCGATTTCGTCCTTTTCTGGTTTCGCGAGGCAGCGGCGGATTACCGTGTTCGTTGCACGTTCCTCGCTGTAACGAATGAACTGTTCCAACTGCTCGGCTTGAGGCAATTTGCACAATTGCATCGCACGGTTAATTCTTAGTGCGCCGTTTTGTAGGGCTTCGATCAGCCGCGGGTGAGCGGTTTCGAGAATCGTTTCGACGTTGCCGACATTGCGCGGGCAAACTGCGGCGGTCTCGGCAATCTCTTGTCGGACATCAATGCGCTGAACTTCTGGCAAATTTGCCAAACCCTTGTACTTACCACCGGAGCGCATGTTGTCGAGCGCCTTTTGCCGAAAGCTGGACCTAAGTGTCAGCGCCAAGCGAATGCGGACGAAGTCATTCCATCCACGCCGGATCTGATGGTGCGTGAGGATGAACTGTAGGGATTCGTCGTCATTGAGCAGATATTCGATGCAGTTGATTTCAAAGCGCCCGTCGAAAACCGCCACCTTCCAACGCCCAAAGCCGGAGAGAATCGTCCCGCTCGTCGTGATCAGAATTGGATCGGTAACAGACGAGTGGCTCAACCTGGCAGCTTCGTTGAACTCGTCTACTTCGCCGGTCCAGGCGATTTTCTCCAATGCCCGATGCAGCTTGAGTTGTTGTGGGTAACGAACCACAGGACGCCCTTCCGTTCCAATCCGCACGGCCAAATTGAAAGACTGAGGCGGGACGAGAGAGCCATCCTGCACAGCAGTTGCGCTGCGAATGGGCGCGATATCAAGCTCCGCGCTGATCGCACCGCGCGTAACGACTGTCCTGGATCGTCGGGGCTCCGAAGCGGATTTTCTATTCGGCAAGGTGCATACTGAGGTGCATAGAGGTTTGCCGAACACCCGGTTTCAGCCCGACTAAGAACACCTGGGGTGACCGTAAGTGATTGATTCCGTGCAATAGGTGTGGAACGGGTTGAGTTTGCTAAACCGTTGTACGGGCTAACACCTGTACCGAGGGTTCGAATCCCTCCCTCTCCGCCAGTTCACTCAAAGGCCAAGCCGCGTAACTCCGTTGTCATCCTGAGCGAAATTATGCCGCGCGAAGCGCGACACAATGCAGTCGAAGGATCCCTATAGCTACGATGTTCGCAGACGCCACGATGAAGTGGGAGGATGGCCCATCCTTCGCGCTCTTTGCGAAAGGCATGCCCTGAGCGAAGCCGAAGGGTGGAATTACAAATGCGGACAGCGAGAGATTTTGACTCCTGACGCTGGCCTTGCCTGTGACTCCTCCCGCCCCCGGCAAGAACGGGAAGGCCCGACTTCAGTCGGGCAAGCTGTCCATTGTGGGAAAACGAAACAACAAAAACTCAGCCGTCACGATCAAATCATCCCAACGTCTGTCATCCTGAGCGCAGCGGGCTGATTCGCGAAGCGAAGCAGCCTGCGGAGTCGAAGGACCCCTTTCCTGTTCGCACCAAGATGGACTTGCAAGGGAGTTCTCACGGTGCCATCGAACGTCGCCGCGAGAACTCCCTGCTAAGTCTGTACTGATGTAGAGAGGCATGGGGTCTTTCGATTGCGTCACCCTTCGCTTCGCGAACGGCAACTTCGCTCAAGATGACAGAAGGAGGAGCGATGAGAGATCGCAACTATTTCGTTGACATCGTCTCCAGCCGCTCAGGAACACTCTACATCGGCATGACCAACACCATTTACCGGCGCACACTGGAACACAAGCGCGGAGAAATCGAAGGGTTCGCCAGCAAGTACCGATGCAACCGGCTGGTCTACTACGAGAGCTTTGACGATGTCCAAAGAGCGTTTGGACGCGAGAAGCAATTGAAGGGCTGGACGAGAGCGAAGAAGATTGCGCTCATCGAGTCGGCGAATCCCCGTTGGGAAGATTTTGCCGAGAAGTGGGGAGCGCAGATGGCATTCGCCGGCGAGGCGATCAAGGATCGATGAGTCATTGCCCGAGTGAATCTCACCTGCAAACATAGAGCAAGTTTCGTCTACAACATCTTGTCATCCTGAGCGAAATGCGTGCCGCGCAAAGCGCGGCACAAATGCAGTCGAAGGACCCCGTGTTTCGCCGACGCCAAGACACAAAGGGGTGCCCCATCTTTCGCGTCCTCTGCGAAAGGTGGGAATTACGGACTTATGCAGGGTTGGGATTTTGACTCGCGCAGGTTTTGTTTGCGTGGGGCGAACACTCTTGCCGCCAACTGAGTTCATCGCCGCCGCGATGAGGTCACTATGGAAGCATTTCATCTTCCCATTCGCGGATTCGCTGCGCATTCTGCAGGGCGCTATTATGCTCAATCCGAGCCCACTCACGAATTCGTCGCAGATCGTGATTAAAGAACTTTCTTGCGTCGCGGCCCTCTGCCTCATGCGCTTCCGCAATATTCCCCATATACGTTTGAAGTGAGTGAACACCTGCGCAGAATTCGCTGAACGTGCGGTCGTCGTCCTCAAACCGAGAGAGCACCCAAGCCGTTAGCTCAGGGACCACAGGCTGACCCGCAGCATCCAGTTGTGGGTGCGGCAGGTGTCGAGCAATCTTCCTTGCCCCTTCAACCCCTACTTCTTCCAACCACCCGGTCACGACGTCCTGTGGAAGAGCCGTGAAGAGCGGAAACTTCGATATAAAAAACTGAACACCGGTCGCGGGATCAAGCATTACGGATCCCACGCCGGCCATGACGTCTTTCGGGTAGGTAGAGGCCCAAGTTGCAAGAAGGTTTATCGCCGCGTCGCTCATTTCAAAGTTTTTACCGACCAGAGCTTTGCATGCAAGACCAACCGCTAGCCGCGGATTATTGGGAACCATCCTGCCAAGCACTTTGCTCCACCAGAACGATTCTCGGCTCGGATGGTTCGTGAATACCACGAGCGCTTTCCAAACCAAATCGGCGCCCGCTGAAAGCAATTCCTGAAGCTGGCCAGCATGCGCGCGCGCGCCGAGAAGGTCCATGAGAACATACGAACAAAGATTCTCGTCCTGCGCTGCCCGGGGTATAAGTATTTCCAGGGCTTTCAGAACCTGAACTATTGAAATTTGCTCGCTGCCAACCCAGTGTGTGAAGTTTTGAAGCTGGTACGCAGGCAACCGACCTGTTGTGATTAATTGCAGCGTTCGCTCAAAGACGCGAACGGCCCCCCCGCCAGCAAGCGCTAATTGAAAGGCGAATAACGAGTCTTTCCCCTCCCATACATCCAATCTTTCGTTAATCACGCTCGGCTCTACGCGAGCAGCCTGTATGAGTCCCGCGACGTACCCGCGAGCGAATCCGGCTTCGCGCCCCGCTGAGCGCTCTAAGATGGGATCGATGTATTTGGCCTTGCTGTCTACAGCACCCAGCGAGTAGCCAAACTCGAAAGCACTCTTTGCCTCGCGAGACGTGAGCCAATCCATCTCTGCGACGAGGGTCTTATCGTCACTTAGGAACTGCGAGGCAAGCACCTGCAGCTGCACCTGCCACTCATTCTCGCGCCCGAAATGGTCCATTGATCCAGTTCCGACCGCCTCGACCAAACGCCCACGTATGGAATGCGGTTCGATCTCTCCAATCCATGTGCGCAGTTTTTGCGCGTAATCGTCGTCAAAACTTGCCCCACTTGTATCTTTGGCCCAAGCTGACCAGTGCTTCAGTTTGCCCACGAGTAGGGCGAGGTCGTACTCATCCAGGCCCGAAGCAGCAACAATTGGTTTGATTTGCTCGATCCACCGCAGGCGGACGAGATACTCTATGTCAGTGAGAAGAGTCGCTTTCGCCCTGCGCGCCAAGGATTCTGCAGGATGTCGAGTCGCGTCCTCGATTAGCTTCAAAGTGATAGGAATCAACTCCTGAAATTCGTTAGGCGAGGGCCGCCAATCCACTGGCACAATCCGTCCGGCAAGAACGGCGGGGCCAAGTCCTCGCGAGCCGTGAAAGTCAAGAGTCTTTGCAAGTGCGCCCGCAATGAGTTCGGCATTATCCGCTGTCGCCGTCGTGACCCGTCTACGCAAAACGTCCAGCCTCGTCGACAAGGGAAGAGAAGTTCCCGACAGCTGCATGCGGAACAAGCGCTGCCAAGTTTTTGTCGCGTTGTTTGCTATGTCCGGTTCACACTCGTGTCTAGCGAGCACGTAAAGGATATCCTCACAGTCGGAGAAGAATTCTGCAAATTGGACGAAACCCTCAGCTAGCCAAACAAGCTGGCGGCGAGGGCCCCAGGATCCTCGCGTCCACTCCGGCACCTGTGTCAGGTCTTCATGAGTCGCGGCGTTAATGATTTCCCTCAGACGAGGAAGATACTGCTCGGGATCAGTCCTGATTAGTCTGAGGAGCCTATTAACCAGGTCGAGGTCAACCAAATCCCGGGCCGAGAAAGAATCAGCGAATCGGCGAAAAAACTTCTGTACAGTGTTCCGCACCTCCACGCTACGTCCTTCAGATACTCGCTGTAGGAATCCTTCTTGAATCTCCTCAGGAACGCTTGCTAAGAACTCATCCTCCCGGCCCTCGGCCCATCGTCTCCAAGCAGCCTCGAAGGCGATCATCGCGATGATTTCCGGCGTGACCCGATAATAGAGCTCGCCTCTTTCGACGAAGCCGGGTGTATCCTTGATTGCTGCGAGATGTTGTTCAACCTCGTGCCGATTCATGCAGGTCAACTCACAAAGCTTGTCAAGGTGGGTTGGAGCCTCGCCCTTGCGCCTAACGCGTTTTAACAGCGCGATAGCTTCGAGTGCCTGCATTCTCTCTTCGCTGCCCAATCGGTCTCGATAGTAGTCATTGATATGGCTAACAATGGGTGAGATATTCCCGGCGTGCCTGATCACGTCGTCATAGTTGCAACACATATCGACTGCTATTCTGACGAATCCTTCTGATAGCTCCGCGTATGCGCGAAGGCGGTCAATCGGAATACTCGGGAAGTTTGTCTGAAGTATCTTCTGCAGTTCCAGTTGATCTGGCTTGCGGACCTCCAACTCTGGCGTTGCGCTTCCAAGATGTTCAATGCTGTTGTCAATCGTAATACACCTGATCCGGTGCCCGTGTCCGGGCAATTTGCGCGACAGCATGACGCGTGTTGATAAAGAACACTCATCCGCGACAATGACTGCATGCGCTGTTTCGTCATTGATGAAGGTCGTTACTAACGATTCAAGTCCATCCTCGTCCTCGGAATAGAGGACCAAACTGCTCGCTCCGAATTGTTCGCGCAACGATTCATAGACCGTCCTGGTCTTTCCTACTCCGGGCTGGCCACGTAGGGGGAGCACAGCATCTTTGGTGGACGTGGTGAAATCCACATGGGCGAGAATCATGGCCCTTGTACCTTCGAAACCACCATACGGAACAAACTTTTCAGTCACCCTTGTGACTGTCTCGGCCCACCGATCGAAGATGGTGCAGGCTCCAAAGAGCCCGGGCCGATATCGCAGCACTATCGCCGGATAGGAATTCGCTACAACTCCGATGTCATCAATGCTCAAGACCCTTGGAATTGGCGCCGAAGCATTTATGGCGTGCACAGCGTCTTCTAATGCCAGCAGGAGAGAGGCTTTCTTTTGATCTGTAAGGTGGTCACAAATACACAGTCGATATGCATGACCATCCTGAACGCATTTCCGAGCGTATGGTTTATTGACCTCTTTCGGAACATCTGCTGCACTGAGGTTAGCTTCATCTGCAGCTTTAAACTGCCAAACGCTGGGTGTTTCAAAGTAACCAAACTTATCGTTCGATATGCCGCGTCCTATTCGGGTGTCCACACCGCCGTCGGCGATGTCTGTGCGTAAGGTCGTGGACACCTCGGATTGCGGCACACCGCGAGCCCAGCATGTGGCCCTGATCACGTCGTTGCAGAAGCGCACAAACTCCGCACCGCCCGGTTGGCGGAAAAGCTGAATAAGCTCGAGTTCGTTCAGTTTCATAACAAAGTCCGTTGAAAAGCCGAAATGAATCTATGGCGACAGCAGCCGATCGTCAAGCGCCCTGTTCTTCACAGCAAATTCGCTCTCGCGTGTGACATCCAACCTTGCCTTCGACCGCAACTTTGTTCCATCGTAGCCACGGCCCACGGAGCGCACATCATTCGCTTCCGACGCAGCTAAGTTCTTTAGAATCTAGATTTTGACCTCTAAGTCCTTTAGGCTGCGGATTTTGCCGGGAATTTCGTGCTAAACCGATGATTCCAGAGATCGAGGGGGGAGGGGGGATACCCCAAAAATCTTCATCTCAGCAGGCTCCTCCGCCACTGAAAAGGACAAAAATCGAAAACGCGCTAGACTAAAAAGCGCGATGCCAAACAATCCGGTTCTGGTGGTTCACGGAGGCGCTTGGGCCATGCCTGACGACATGGTCGAGGCCCACATCCGCGGCGTGCGCAACGCGCTGGCTGCGGGATGGAAGGTGCTGGAGCGCGGCGGCCCGGCGCTGGACGCCGTCGAGGAAGCCGTCGTCATCATGGAAGACGACGACACCTTCGACGCCGGCCGCGGCAGCTTCCTCAACCGCGATGGCAAAGTGCAGCTCGATGCCCTCATCATGGACGGCGCAACGCTTCGCGCCGGGGGCGTGGGATGCGTCGAGCGCCTGCGCAATCCCATTCGCGCCGCGCGAAAAATTCTCAGCGAAAGTCCGCACGTTTACTTCGTCGGAGAAGGCGCGGAAAATTTCGCCGCCGAACACGGTATCGCGCTCTGCAACAACGAAGACCTCATCATTCCCCGCGAAGTCGAACGTTTGCGCCACTATCAGGCGGAAGCCGCGCAGCGCGGATCAGGAAATGGAGTCGTGAAAGATGGCAACGATCTCTTCGCTCCATCTGCTCATGATGCGACGATCTCTCACGACACAGTCGGAGCTGTCGCGCTCGATCGCGACGGCAACATCGCCGCAGCAACGTCGACTGGAGGAACGCTGAACAAGGCTCCCGGAAGATTAGGCGACTCGTCGCTGATCGGCTGCGGTTGCTACTCCGACAATCTAAGCGCCGCAGTTTCGACCACAGGTTGGGGAGAACCGATCATGAAGTTGGTGCTGGCGAAATGGACTGCCGACCGCATCAGCGCAGGCAACATGCCCGAATGGGCCGCGTGCGAAGCGATGAACTATCTGAAGCAGCGCGTGAACGGACACGGCGGAATCATCGTCCTCGACGCGCAGGGCCACATCGGCATCGCCCACAACACGCCGCGCATGGCATGGGCATATCAGACGACGCAGAAGCAGGAAGCGGGAGTGGAGCGCGACGCTTAGAGCCGCGAGCAGCAGGAGCGAAGAAGATCAAGAACAACGTCAAAGGCAGCGGACAGGAATGTCCGCTCCACATGAGCCTACAGCCAGCCTTTGGTTCTGGCGATGCGCGCGGCTTCGATGCGATTCCCAGCTCCCAATTTGCTGATGGCTTCGGAGAGATAGTTGCGCACGGTACCGTCGGAGAGTTTTAGTTCGCTGGCGATATCGCCGCTCGCCATGCCTTCTCCGGCGAGACGCAGGACCTGGCGTTCGCGGTCGGTGAGAGGATCCATTTCGGCCCAGGCTTCGGTGGCCAACTCGGGATGGATCACGCGCAGTCCTTGCCGCACGCGGCGCACGGCGTCGGCCAGTTCTTCGGCGCGCATGTCTTTGAGCAGATATCCCGAGGCACCCGCTTCGAGGGCTCGGCGTAAATATCCCGCGCGCGCAAAGGTGGTGACGATGACGACTCGCGTTCCGGTGCGCTGGCGCTTCAACTCCGCCGCTACATCGAGGCCGCTCATGTGCGGCATTTCAATGTCGGTGATGAAGACATCGGGCTTGTGTGCGAGCACCGCTTCGAGGGCTTCGCGCCCGTTACGCGCCTGAGCGACGACGGAAATGTCGCCTTCGATCTCAAGCAGCGCCGCGAGAGCGCCGAGCACCATGCCCTGATCTTCCGCCAAGACTACGCGGATGGTCTTGCGCCCGTCTTTAGATGGACCTTCTCTGCTCGGAGTTTCTCTGGTCGTGGGATTCAATTTAGGCAGCCTTCGCCTTTCAACGCGATATCTTTAATCGGCAAAGTAATGGTCAATGTAGTGCCGGATTCGGTGCTGCGGTCCAAAGTTCCGCCCAACATTTCAACGCGCTCGCGCATGCCGCGCAATCCGTTGCCTTCGCCGTTCGAACTGCCGCAGCCGTCGTCGTGAATTTCCAGACGGCAGGAACCGTTCTGCTGTTCAACGCGCAACCGGCAACTGCGCGCCTGCGCATGGCGCACAACATTGGTCACGGCCTCGCGCACGGCCAGCGATAGGACGCTCTCTTGCATCGCGGGCAATTTCACCGTTGAGGCAGCATCGCATTGCACGGCCACGCCCGCGGTTTCGAGCGTGGACTTCGCCAGCACCAGCTCCGAGGCCAGTCCTTGCGTGCGATAGCCTCGGATCGCGTCGCGCACTTCAGAGAGCGCCTGCCGGGAGATCTGCTCGACCTCGCCGATTTCTTTCGCCGCCCGCTGTGGATCGCGCTCCATCAGCTTGCCCGCCAACTCCGACTTTAGCGTGATGACCGATAGCGTGTGTCCCAGCACATCGTGCAAATCGCGCGCGATGCGCTCGCGTTCGGCCACCTTGGCAAGATGCTCGATCTCTTCATGGGCTTTGCGCAACTTCCGGTTCATGCGGTTGCGCTCGGCGAAGAAAACATTGCTTCCACTCACAATCAGGGGGAAAACCACCGCGTAAAACTTCGTCCAGCCAGACAAATGCAGAAGCCACGACTCCGCTCCGGAGATGGCTACGACGGTTAGGATTCCTGCGATTGCTTTTGTTTGCGTCTCCACCACGAACGGCATGAACGCCGCCGCGAAAATGAAAAAAGTCGCGGCGCCTCCGTTGTAGGGGACGAACATCATCCCGAGCAGAGTCATGCCGGCGACATGGAGAATTCCCTTGGTTCCCTCGATCCAGAAGAGTCCTAAATACAGGCAGAGGAATACGAGATATCCTGCGACGTCCAAAAGCCACAGCTGCCAGTTCGCGTGCTCAAGGACGGGCTGCACGAAAAAGAATCCTGAATACGCCAGCCAGACGAGCGGACCCCAGCCGTGGTCTTTGTCCTGGAATACGCGCTTGAACGGCTTGAGCGCCAAGCTCATCCACGTACCTCACAGCACCGGCCCTCGGCAATGATGTTCAGCATCATCTCCTCTATTCTCACCCCTTGCGTCAATTCCGGCCACTGCGTAGCAAGGTTCCGCCTCCGTACCATACCAATATGGCAACTGGAATCAGCAGCGCCAGCGACTTCGTGCCTCCGTAGATCGCGGCTACCCCGAGGATGATCAGGATGCTCGTCCAACCCATCGATTTTTTTGATTCCGCACTCATAATCTATTCCTTATGCTCAGCTCTTAACGCGCTCAACTCCGAACGGTCTTTAGCCGTACATCTTTTCCTGATCGCGCTGGAAGCCGATGCGGGCCACGCCCAGGCAAATCATGGTGAAGGCGGCCAGCACTTCCCAGTGCACTGAGTTCGATTCGTGCATGCCAGCGCCTACGACTCCGAGCGCCAGTTGCGACAAGTGATAGGGCGGCAGGACGTGAGCAATCTGCTGCACGACTTTGGGCAGGAACATGAACGGCACCCACAGTCCGCTGCAAAACGACATCGGCAGATAAATCAGGTTGATCATCGGTGGCGCCGAGTTGGGGCCAGCGAAATATCCAAGAGCCAGGCCCATGGCCGAGAACGGCAGCGATCCGGCGACGAGCGTTCCCAGGAGCTGGGCGAAATCGGCGGTGGGCATACGAACTCCGCCGAGCGTGATGCCAAGGGTGAACAGAGCGACCACGACGATCGCGCTGAAGACCATGCTCGTGATCACCTTCGCGATAAAGTATGCAAATGGGGGCATTGGGCTCGCGCGCTTAACTTGTAGCCATCCCAGGCCACGGTCAGAGGCGAGTCCGGCCGCATGCGAAGGCGCAGGTTCTTGAGGAATTCGTATTTCGCCTCTTTCAGATAGATGGTTGCCGTGTGACTTGGCGAACGCTCGATTCGCCGATTGCTCAGTGCGATAGCCGCCGTACTCATTTTGTTTCTCCTGGCGCAGTGCGCCTTAAATCTCTTGTTCGCTTACCCGTGCCCGACCACGAATTAATTCAGCCGGAGTGCTTGCCGTTTTGACCACTCTCCTGTGTCAGCGCCAGGAACGCCTCTTCCAGCCCCGCGCTGGTGACTTCAAGTCCGCTCAGCGTAGTGTCGCGCGCCAACAATTCGCGGAGGACCGGTTCCGCCTCGACGGCATGAATCTCAACCGCTTCGCGGTCTTCTTTCGCTTCGGTCACTCCAGGAATCTGGCGGAGGCCGGCAAGGGAGAGATTGGTGATGCAACGAATCCGCTTGCCGCTGGTCTTCGACTTAATCTCCGCCGGGCTTCCCTCGGCGATGATTTCTCCTTGATTGATGACGGCTACGCGATCCGCTAGGGCGTCGGCCTCTTGCAGATAGTGAGTGGTCAACAGCACGGTCTTGCCGCGATCGACAAGCCGGCGAATTTCATCCCAAAGCAGGCGGCGGGCTTCTACGTCGAGGCCGACCGTGGGTTCGTCGAGAAACAGAAGATCGGGATTGCCGCAGATGGCGAGCGCAAACAGCACTCGCTGTTTTTGTCCGCCGGAAAGTTCGCCAAACTTACGGTCGCGGAGTTTCTCTAGTCCGGCGATGGCCAACACTTCGGTCAGCGGCAGCGGATTTTCATAGTAGGTCGAGAACAAATCAATATGCTCGCGGACGCGTAATGTCTCGGGAACTCGTCCTACTTGCAACATGGCTCCCGTTTTCATCCGGTTTTCAGGATTCGTCGGGTTGCCGCCGAAAACTCGCACCTTGCCGGAATTCGGTTGAATCAGTCCGAGCAGGAGCTTAACCGCAGTGGTTTTGCCCGCACCGTTCGGGCCCAAGAGCGCGACGACCTCTCCAGCTCGCACGCTGAAATCCACCGTCTTCAACGCTCGGACCGCTCCGTAGTTTTTGGTCACACCTTTAAGGCTGGCCACAATCAGCGCGGAGTCCGCTTTCGGTTTAACCTGAGATGGCTGGATCGTCGCGATCATTTTTGATTCCTCCCTCGAACCTTCGGAGTTTTCCTGCGCCGAAGCCGGGTATATTCACCAACGAATCGATCATCGCGTAACGGCTCGAGGCGCACCAGTGCTATCCATCACGCGGTCAGCGTGACAAATGTCATTTAGCGCCAGAGAGCTTTTTAACCGAAAATGACGACAATCCGGGGGGCCTATGCCGCAGTAGCAAAAATTTGGAAAGACGACGATGACGCTCCGCCCCACGTAGAACAAGGGCTAGAGCTTGTTCGGAATTCGTAACAGAAAGTGTCGAGATGGGAATTTAGTGCACTTCTGGGAACACAATGTTGCCAGCCTTTGATATTATTTCCACCACTTCCCTGGAGGCGTGCCCATGCTCCCCGCTGGAAAGAGTCTCCGTACACTGCGTGAAAAACTCGGCTTAACCATGCGCGACGTGGAAACTTCCAGCGCACGCCTCGCCGAGAAATATCGCAACGAAGAATTTTCCATTCCTCCCAGCCGTTTGTCCGATATCGAAACCAAGGCAATTTTGCCCAGTATTTACCGGCTCTACACGCTCTCCGTGATTTATCGCCGCGATCTGCGTGAGTTGCTGGCCTGGTATGGCGTCGACATGAATAATCTGGCTGCGGATCTTGGAATCATATCTCCGCCAAGATCGCACGTCTCCGACGCTCTTGCAGGGCTTTCTTCCGTGCAGGTTCCCTTACGCATGGATCCGGCTTTCGATGAGCGTCGCACCATGAATCTGGGACGCATGGTTGAACAGTGGGGACTGGTTCCGTTCGCCTATCTCGCCCAGTTCGCGAACAGCGATTTCACTTATGGGTACGTCGGCAACCAGGATTTCACCATGTATCCGATTCTGCCGCCGGGCAGTTTCATCCAGGTCGACGAGGCGAAAAACAGAATCGTGGAGGGTTCATGGCGCTCGGAGTACGAGCGTCCCATCTATTTCGTGGAAACCCGTGAGGGCCACACTTGCTGCTGGTGCAGCATGCGCCGCGAAGACATTATTCTACAGCCGCATCCACTGTCGCCGGTTCCGGTTCGCATTCTCAAGCATCCGCAAGAAGCGGAGGTACTGGGGCAGGTTGTCGGGGTAGCTATGAAGTTGACGGAGTGGAATGCTCTTGATTCTTCTGCAGGCTCGAAAGTGCCACCAGTACTGAATTGAGGTGAGTGGCGGCGGGCGAGTCTTTGGAGTCTCCGGGCAGCAAATCGTCGAATCGCTCGCGCATCTGCTCGACGTACGCCGCCGCCGCAAAGCCGGTCCCCTCGCTCGATTTCCGCAGATCGTCCAACAGTGAGGGCAGGGGCGTTCGCAACACCCCAGAAACAACCTCGGTATGGACCGCCTTCAGGGCGCGCTCGGATGGTTCCTGTCCGTGCACGATAGCCATGCCCCAGTGTTCATAGCGGCCTTGCGTGCGGCGCAGCGAGGCAAGATAGGCTAGCTTCCCCAACAGTCCTGAAACTGCCGCCAGCGTGGTTTCCTTGACGTCCTGTAGAGCGGATCTCAGCGTCATCGGGTCGCACAAGTCTTGTTACGAATTCCGAACAAGAAAACGGCGAAAAACTCTTTGCGCCTAAAACTTAGCTTATGAAAGTATCACGCTCGATTCCCTCTGTACAAGGAGAAAACAATCGTGAAACGCATGCTACTCGTCCTCGGAGCGGCAGTCCTCTTCCTCAACACCCTTGTCATTCCCACCGTTGCCCACGCCGATGGCGGCGCTGGCAGCACCAACTGTGACGGGAAAGTATGTAAGCCCTAGTTCTCCGGTCCGCTCTTACGAAATCCGAACAAGAAGAAGATCCTTATTGTCGCCTGCAGCTAGTCGGGTTATAGTGTTTCGCCTACTATGCTGCAGGCGCATTCAATTCTTTGGCATTATCTTTGGGTCGCGCCCAACGTTTTTCTTCTATACCGTGGATTTCTGCGGAAACATTCTGGCACATACTTTGGTCTGGTTTGCTGGTTGAGGCTGTCCTCAAGTTTGTGCTGATCGGCGAACTTTTTGCGCACATCTTCGGTCCATATCCGTCTTTAGCAAAGCTGGGCAAGACGCTGACACGCGTGGTCGGAGTTGTACTCGTTTTTGGTGCAGCTGCAGTGGCCGCATTCTCGCCTGTTTCGAATTCTCATTTGATCGTCTCCGGACCACATCTTCTGGGACAAACTGTCTACGCGATTGAGTCTGGCCTTCTACTTTTCATCTTTGTTTTTTCAGCATACTTTCACCTGCGCTCTAACCGGATAGCTTTAGGCATCTGCCTGGGTCTAGCCATTTCGGCCTGCGTACATCTTGCCGCCTGGGCTATCGCAGCCAATAACACTTCGAAAGAGGCGAGCATTTTGCTCGACTTCCTAAAGATGGCGACTTACCACGCCTGCGTCCTGATCTGGTTCTACTATTTGCTCGTTCCCCCAAAATTTGCCACTAAGTCGGCGGTTTCCATTCCTGAGCACAATCTCGAGATATGGAACCGGGAATTGGAGCGTTTTCTGCAACCATGACTCTGGCCATTGTTCTTGTCATCGCTGCCGTTTTGTCGCTGGTCCTCATCCTTCGAATTACTGTCTCGCGAAGCCTACAGGTTTCCGGCGACTCCAGTCTTGCCGGGCATCTCCAGCCTATCGACGTGGAAGCCTTTCGCAACCTGGTCGATCCTGCCGAAGACGACTATCTCCGCCGGCGTTTATCGCCCCGCCAATTCCGCCTCGTTCGCCGCGAGCGCCTTCGCGCCACTGTCGCTTACGTGCAAGTGGCAGGACGGAACGCAGCGCTGCTGGTGCGCATTGGCACGATCGCAATGGAAGGCGGCAATGAGCAGATTGCCGCAGCCGCGCAGAGTCTGGTGAATGACGCGCTGCTGCTGCGCCGAAATGCAACCTACGCGATCCTCAAAATTTACATCGCCCGCGCTCTGCCGAACTGGGATCTGAGCGGTTCTCCGGTGCTCAACAGCTACGAGCGCATCACCACTTCCGCAATGCTCCTCGGGAGGCTGCAGAATCCAGCAGTCCCGGTGCGCGTCTCGGCCAGGTATTGATTCGTAATGCGGTCGTCTTGTTTTGTTGGTTGTCGTCGAGGCACCGGCGCGAGAAAAATTTAGCTGGAGTAACTCAGTGACCACCTCCCGCTTTTCGTCTGTTGCTTTCGCGGCATCTTCTGATATAAAAACCAGCGGGCACTAAGCTGGTTCAAACCATCCTCGTGTGTGCTTCGGCAATCTGCCGTGGAAGTAAGTCCGCCGTCTGCTCGCCGTCGCGAGCCCAAGGGAGAACCTTATGATCCGCACCCTGAGAGCCATCTCGGTCTCGCTGTGTTTCCTGTCGCTTTCCATCTTCGCCTGCGCTCAGGGCGGTGTGGCTACCGGAGATCTTCACGTTACGGTGAAAGATCCTAGAGGCAGCTTAGTCGCCAATGCGACGGTAACCGTGCGCGACCTCGCCAAGGGTCTGGAGCGCACCGCGACCGGCGACGGTGAAGGCGGCTACAGCGCGCGTCTTCTTCCCCCAGGCACATACTCCGTCACAGTGGAAGCCGCGGGTTTCGGCAAGATTGAAAACACCGGTGTCGCCGTCACCGTCGGAGGCCTGATTGATCTTCCCATCACTCTATCCCTCGCTACCAGCACTGAGGTGGTGACCGTCACATCCCAGGCAGAATTGATCGAAACTTCGCGCAGCTCCACGACCGACACCATCGGCCAGCGCCGCATTGATAATCTTCCTATCAACGGACGCAACTACATCAACTTCACCCTGACCGATTCTCAAGTTGTCCGCGACAATGCGCCCAACACCGGCGCCGCGCCCACTTCAGGCCTGAACATGAGCGGGCAGCGCGCCCGCTCCAATTTGGTTAATGTCGACGGCGCCGACGCCACCGACAACTCCATTAACGGCGTGCGCTCCACGGTTTCGCAGGAAGCGGTGCAGGAGTTTCAGATCATCACCAACAGTTACGCGGCGGAATATGGCCGTGCGTCCGGGGGCGTCGTCAACATTATTACGCGATCCGGATCGAATGCCTTTCATGGCGACGTCTTCGGCTATCTGCGCAACCGCAACTTCCAGGCGGTGAATCCCTTCAGCACGGTTCCCGATCCAGCTTATACACGCGTGCAGGCCGGACTAGCTTTCGGCGGGCCTATCAAGAAAGATAAAACCTATTATTATTTCGCCTACGAAATCACGCGGCGGCACGAGACAGGATTCTCCAGCGTCGGGCAGAACAATTTCGATCTGACGCCTTTCGACACAACACAGGTTGGACTACCCTTCGGGAGTCTGCCATTAACTTCAGGCC